>WNEY01002315.1_pt1 | contig 13926 bp, 10 predicted proteins | sample 5400531 | NCBI WGS metagenome assembly WNEY01 (sample SAMN13153338, study PRJNA577476) | soil metagenome | isolation source: 200 cm saprolite under Douglas fir tree site 1 | place: USA:California | collected 2015-04-18
TGAGCGGCAGCGCCTCCCGCTCCTCCCCCGTCTCTCCTGTCTCCACCGGCTTCGGTGTCGTCACATTAGCGCTCCCCCCCTGCTGCGACCTGGTTCCGCCCTGAGGCCTTGGCGCGGTACAGCGCGCGGTCGGCCGCCACCAGCACGTCTTCCGTCTCGGGGCCCCGTCCCGGCACGAATTCCGCCACCCCGATGCTCACCGTCACCAGCCCCTCGGGGTAGCCGAGCCGCCGCCCCATCGCCTCCACGCTGGCGCGCACCTTCTCCGCCACGCCGCGCGCCCCTTCCGCCGCCGTGCGCACCAGCACCAGCACGAACTCGTCGCCGCCGTAGCGCGCCGCGAGGTCGGTCGTGCGGATGTGCGACGCGCACTCCCGGGCCGCCGTCCGCAGCACCTCGTTCCCCGCCTCGTGCCCGAACTGGTCGTTCACCTGCTTGAAGTTGTCCAGGTCCACGAACAGCACGGCGAACGGGTCCCCCGCCCGGTCGCTCCGCGCCACCTCGCTCGCCAGCCGGTCGCGCAGCACGCGGTAGGTGGCGAGCGTGGTGAGCGCGTCCACGGCCGCCTGAAGCTGCGCGTGCTTCGCCACCTTGTCGAGATAGGGGGGGCACGACTTGAGCGTCGTCCGCCCCGCCGCCGCCGCGTCCGCGAACGCGCGGCACGTCGCGTAGCCGCACGCCCCGCAGTCCCACGGCTTGCCGTTGGGAGCGAGCCCGATCTCCCCCAGGATCGCATCGACCGCCTCCGCCGCCGGCCCCTGGCCGTTGCGGTGGATCGGAAACACCTCGCCCACCCGCACCGCTCCCGCCACCCCGGCGTCCACCACCGGCCCGCGCGCCCGGGCGGGCTCGGTCGCCCCCACGATCTCGCGCCGCCGGAACAGCTCTTCCCTGGGGCCGAGCAGCGGGTGGTCCAGGCACCCCTCGCACGGCAGGATGTCCACGAACCCCAGATCGATGTGGTCCACGGCGACGGCGCGCGCGATCGCCTCCAGCGCCCCCAGGCCGCGGACCTTGCGGAACCGCCGGCTGGCCTGGGTCTCCTCCATCAGGACCTCGAGCGGCAGGCCTCCCGCGGTGCTCCAGTGGCGCCGCCGCTCCTCAGGGACGCGGCTGAAGTAGGACGCCTGGTCGTGCACCGTCACGCCGCGGCGCTCGAGCAACCCGGCGAGGTCGTCGAACGTGATCGCGGCGTCCACGTCCGGCCCCCCTTCCGTGATGCACACCCCCGTGTACACGACGGGCGTTTCCGTCCCATACAGCTGCTTGAGGTAGCGCGCCTCCGCGGCGATCGGCGTGGCCACGGGGGCGAGATAGGGAATCAGCTCCGGGTACTGCACCCGCACCGTCTCCACGATCACGGGGCACGTGCTGCGGATCATGGTGCCCCAATCGTTCTCGCTCCACAGCGACAGGTACTCCCGCGCCACCAGCTCGTCGCCCAGCACGCCGCGGTGCACCGTGCGGAAACCCGCGGCGTAGCATGCGTTTACGACCTGCTCGGGGGTCGCCGGATAGAAGTAGGCCGCCGACTCGACGCTCAGGATCAGCGCCGCGGTGCCGGCCGCGGCCAGTTCGAGCGCGCGCGCGGCGTCGCCCAGGGCCTCGATGGCATCGTGGGGGCAGGCGGGGAGACACAGGCCACACCGCGTGCACGCCGCGTCCACGATGCGGACTTGCGGACCTTCGACCGCCACGGCGTCGGCTGGGCACACCCGCACGCACGCCAGGCAAGCGACGCACTTGTCCGGATCGATTCTAAAGTCCACGGACTCTACGGCCGGGGCGCTGCGGCGCGGTCACAGAAGGGGGAAACAGGGCGTCGTAACATGGGCCCGGATCGGGCCGCTGTCAAATCACACTATCGCGTACTCTTTGAGCTTGCGATACAGCGTGCGCTCGCCGATCCCGAGGACTTCGGCCGCCTTGCGGCGGTTGCCCTTGGTGTCGCGCAGCGCGGCCTCGATCGCCGCGCGCTCCACGTCGGCCATCGTCATGCCGGCGCGGTACACCACCTCGCCTTCCTTCTCGCCCGCCGGCTCCCCCTCCCCCTCCACCTCGACCGGCAGCGGCGCGGCGACGCTCGACCCAGGGCCGACCTCGATCACTTCGACTCGCTGGGGGCGTTCCTCCAGCCGGCGCCGCAGCTCCTCCACCTGGAGCTTGAGCTCGACGAGGCTGCGGAAGATGAACTCCAGCTCCCGGCCCGCGACGTCGCGGGTCGCGCCGGCGAGCCGCACCGGCAGCCCGCGACCGCGCTCGCGGATCTCGCGCGGGATGTCGCCCGCGCCGATCTCCCCCTCGGGGGCGAGCACGACCATCGATTCCACGAGGTTCCGGAGCTGGCGGATGTTGCCCGGCCAGTCGGCGTCCACCAGGATCTGCAGTGCCTCGGGCGTGATGCCGCGGAAGCTGCGGTCGTGGGTCGTGGCGAACTCGGCGATGAAGCGGCGCACGAGGAGCGGGATGTCGGCCTTGCGCTCGCGGAGCGGCGGCAGGTAGATCGCGAGCACGTTGAGCCGGTAGAACAGGTCGTCGCGGAACCGGCCGAGCGCGACTTCCTCCTTGAGCGACTTGTTGGTCGCCGCGATCACCCGCACGTCCACCTTGATCGGCTGGGTGCCGCCCACCCGGAAGAACGTGCGGTCCTCGAGCACACGCAGCAGCTTCACCTGGGTGGCCGGGGCCATCTCCCCCACCTCGTCCAGGAAGATCGTCCCGCCGTCGGCCAGCTCGAAGCGGCCCAGCCGCCGCTCCGCCGCCCCCGTGAAGGCGCCCTTCTCGTGCCCGAACAGCTCGCTCTCGAGCAGCGTGTCGGGGATGGCGGCGCAGTTCACCGCGATGAATGGCTTGCCGCGGCGTGGCGACAGGTCGTGGATGCCGTGCGCCACTAGCTCCTTGCCGGTGCCCGACTCCCCCTCGATGAGCACGGTGGAGCTGACCGGCGCCATCTGCTCGATCTTGACCAGCACTTCCTGGATGGCCGGGGATTCCCCGATGATCCCGGTGCGCTGCTGCAGCCGGCGCCGCTCGACCAGCCGCCGCACGGTGGCCGTGACCTCGGCGGGGTCGGCGGGCTTCGTGAGGTAGGCCGTGAGGCCGAGCCGGCGGGCCAAGCCTTTCGCGTCGGGCTCGGTCTGCTCGACCAAGCCGAGGGTGGAGATGGAGCGGTCGCGCGCCAGCGGGAGCAGCTGGGCGGCGCCCGTTTCGTGCAGCCCGCCCGTGACGACGAGGCAGTCGGGGGGCGGCTCGCGCCGCACCGCCTGGCGCGCCTCGTCGAGCGACGCCAGAGTGGTCTGGAAGCCCGCCGCTTCGAGGCCCGCGTTGCTGCGGACGGCGTGCTCGAGATCGTCGGTGGTGACGAGGATGCGGTCGGCCATCAGTGGGTCACTCGCTCACCGGTCACGAGCTCCACGGCGTGATCGAGCAGGGTTTCCAGCACGCCCAAGCCGTCTTTCACCCCCCCGGGAGATCCCGGGAGGTTGACGATCAGCGTTTTCCCGCGCGTGCCCGCCACGCCGCGCGACAGCCAGGCGCGGGGAAAGGCCGGCGCCGACTGCGCCCGCAGCGCCTCCGCAATCCCCGGCGCACGCAGGTCGAGCACCGCCTCCGTCGCCTCGGGCGTCACGTCGCGCGCGGTGAGCCCGGTCCCGCCCGTCGTCAGGACGACGTCCACCTCGCCCGAGTCCGCCCAGCGCGCCAGCTTCCCAGCGATCCGATCGGTCTCATCGGGCACCACGCTCCGCACCACCACCTCGTAACCGCGCTCCCCCGCCCACGCGACAATCGCGTCCCCCGAGGTGTCGGCCCGCTGCCCCACGGCGCCCAGATCGGACACCGTCAGTATCCCGATACGCATTCACTAACCGCCTATCCGCCTAACCGCCTATCCGTCTGGTTCTATGCGGCACGAACGGCAGCTGCACGACCTCCGCGCCGGCGCGCTTGCCCCGCACCTCGATCTCGAACGCCGTCCCCGGCTTGGCGTGCGCAGCGGGGAGATACGTCGTCCCGATCGCGGCGTTCACGGTGGGCGTCACCGTGCCGCTCCGCACGACGCCGATCCCCGCGCCGTCCAGGAACACCGGGTAGCCGTGGCGCGCGACCGTCTTGGGCTCGCTCACCCGGAACCCGACGAGGCGTCGCGGCACGCCCTCGAGCCGCTGGCGCTTGAGTGCGGCCAGGCCCGTGAAGGCCGCGCCCTTCTCGAGCTTCACGATCCAGCCGAGCCCGGCTTCGTACGGCGTCACGGTGGCGTCGATGTCGCTGCCGTACAGCGGATAGCCCGCCTCGAGCCGCAGTGTGTCGCGCGCGCCCAACCCACACGGTTCCGCGCGCCCCGCCCCGACCAGCGCGTGCCACAGCTTCTCGAGGTCCGCCCCGCGGCAGTACAGCTCGAACCCGTCTTCGCCGGTGTACCCGGTGCGGGAAATGAAGCACTGCACCCCCGCCACCTTGCCCTCGGCGAAGTGGTAGTACGGGATCATCGCCACCCCGACGGGCGTGAGCGGGGCGAGCAGGGCCTCCGCGCCCGGGCCCTGCACCGCGAGCAGGCCGGTGTCGTCCGAGATGTCGCGCAGCCGCACGTTGGCGCCGCGCTTCTGTTGCACGACGTGCTCCCAGTCCCGCGCGATGTTCGCGGCGTTCACGACCATCATCAGCCGGTCCTCGAACCGGTACACGAGACAGTCGTCCAGGAACGTGCCTTGCTCGGTCAGGATCGCCGAATACTGGGCCTGCCCGGGGCGCAGGGCCCCGACATCGTTACACGTCACGCGTTGCACGAAGGCGTTGCGGTCGGGGCCGGTGACCTCGAACTCACCCATGTGCGAGACGTCGAACACGCCCACGCCCTCGCGCACCGCCCGGTGCTCGGCCGCGATCCCCGCGGCGTAGCTCACGGGCATCTCGTAGCCGCCGAACGGCACCATCTTGGCGCCCAGGCTCACGTGAATGTCGTGCAGCGGAGTGCGCTTCATCCTAGCAGGGTGGCGAGCAGCGCCTTCTGGACGTGCAGCCGGTTCTCCGCCTCGTCCCACACGCGCGACTGCGGTCCCTCGATCACGTCGGTCGCGACCTCTTCGCCGCGGTGCGCCGGCAGGCAGTGGAGGAAGATGGCCCCCGGGGCGGCGAGCTTCATCAGCTCGGCATCCACCGTGTAGCCCCGGAAGGCGTTCTGCCGCGCCTGTGCCTCCCCCTCCTGGCCCATCGACGCCCACACGTCGGTGTTCACGACGTGCGCGCCCTCGACCGCCTCCTCGGGGATCTCCGTCACCTCGATGCAGGCCCCCCCCTGCTTCGCACGGTCGAAGATCCGGCGGTTGGGCTCGTAGCCCTCGGGACACGCCAGCCGCAGCTCGAACCCCAGCACCTGCGCCGCCTCGATCCAGCTGTTGGCCATGTTGTTCCCGTCGCCCACCCAGGCGACCCGCTTTCCCTCCCACGTGCCCAGCGCCTCCCGCACCGTGAACAGGTCGGCCAGCACCTGGCAGGGGTGCGACAGGTCGGTGAGCCCGTTGATGACGGGAATCGTCGCCTGGCGCGCCAGCTCCTCCACCTCGGCGTGATCGAAGGTCCGGATCATGATGCCGCTGACGTAGCGGGACAGCACCCGCGCGGTGTCGGCGATCGGCTCGCCCCGCCCCAGCTGGATGTCGCGGGAAGAAAGGAACAGGGCGTGCCCGCCGAGCTGGTACGTCCCCACCTCGAAGGAGACCCGGGTGCGCGTGCTCGACTTGGCGAAGATCATCGCCAGGCTCTTGCCCGCGAGCGGGGTCTCCCGGTAGGCCCCCGCCTTCATGCGCCCGGCCAGGTCGAACAGGCGCAGGATGTCGTCCCGAGTGAGGTCGGTGACGGCGAGGAAATCGCGCTTGACCATGGATTACCCTGGAGGGTGAGCCAAAATGACAGCCTTCGACTGCTAATTCTACCTAGAGGATGTAGCGGCGCAAGTCTTCGTCGTCGGCGATCTTCGCGAGGCGCTCGCGCACCCGCGTCGCGTCGAACACGATGTGTTTCTCGGGGTGGTCGGGCAGCGCGAACAGCACGTCCTCGAGCAGCGTGGTGAGGACGGTATGGAGCCGGCGGGCGCCGATGTTCTCCATGCGCTCGTTCACCTTCGCGGCGATGCGGGCCACCTCGCGCACGCCGTCGGGGGCGAACTCGAGGGTCGCACCCTCGGCGGCGCACAGCGCGGCGTACTGCTTGGTGAGGGCGTTCTCTGGCTCCGTCATGATCCGGACGAAGTCGTCCTCGGTGAGCGGCTGCAGCTCGACCCGGATGGGGAAGCGACCCTGCAGCTCGGGGATCAGGTCCGACGGCTTGGAGATGTGGAACGCGCCGGCCGCGATGAAGAGGATGTGGTCGGTGCGCACGTAGCCGTAGCGGGTCTGGACGGTCGAGCCCTCGACGATGGGCAACAGGTCGCGCTGCACGCCCTCGCGTGACACGTCGGGCCCGACGGTGCCGCGGTCGCCCGCGATCTTGTCGAGCTCGTCGATGAAGATCACTCCGTGGTTCTCGACGCGGTCCAGGGCCTCGCTCACCACGTCGTCCATGTCCACGAGCTTTTTCAGTTCCTCGTCGACGAGGACGCGGCGCGCCTCGTGGAGGTGCACGGTGCGGCGCTTCTTCTTCTTCGGCATGACCTCCTGGAGCCATTCGGTGAAGTTGAAGTCGGGCCCCTCCATGCCCTGGGGCGGCTGCATCATCTCGAGCATCGGGAAGCCCTGCTGCTGGACCTCGATCTCCACCTCGCGCTCTTCGAGCTTCCCGTCGCGCAGCTGCTGCCGCAGCTTCTCGCGGGTGCGGCGGCGGCGCTCCTGGGCCTCGACGTCGGCCTCGGTGGTCTTCGGGGTCACGTCGCCTTTCGACGAGACGACGAACAGGGGAGCCTTTTCCCCTCTCCCTTCGCCCTTTTCTCCCGGGGAGAGGGGAGAGGGGAGAGGTTGGGTCGGGGTAGGCGGGAGGAGGATATCCAGCAGGCGCTCCTCGGCGCGGGTTTCCGCTTCCGGGTAGACATCGTCCTCGCGCTCGGTGCGGACCATGTTGATCGCCACGTCGACGAGCTCGCGCACCATCGATTCGACGTCGCGCCCCACGTAGCCGACCTCGGTGAACTTCGACGCCTCGACCTTGAGGAACGGCGCGCCGGCGAGGCGCGCGAGCCGGCGCGCGATCTCGGTCTTCCCCACTCCCGTGGGGCCGATCATGATGATGTTGTTGGGAAGGATCTCGTCGCGGATGTCCTCCGGCGCCTGGGAGCGGCGCCAGCGGTTGCGGATCGCGATCGCGACCGCCTTCTTCGCCACTTCCTGGCCCACGATGTAGCGGTCCAGCTCCGCCACGATCTTGCGCGGCGGCAGCTCCTCGAGCCAGGGGAGCTCCTCCTGCGCCGGCGGCGTGGCCGGGGGCGGGGGAGACGGCGCCGCGTCTTCGGGGGTCCGGGTGGGGTCGGCCATCACAGCTCCAGAATGTTGATGTGCGTGTTCGTGTACACGCAGATCGCCGCCGCGATCTCGAGGGCGCGCTGCACGACGTCCTTGGCGGCGAGCTCCGACGAGGTCACGAGCGCCCGCGCGGCGGCGAGGGCGTAGTTGCCCCCGGAGCCGATCGCCAGGATGCCGTCGTCCGGCTCGATCAGCTCGCCCGAGCCCGAGATGACGTAGCCGTGCTCCTTGTCGGCCACCACGAGCAGCGCCTCGAGCCGCCGCAGCACGCGGTCCGAGCGCCAGTCCTTCGCCAGCTCGACCGCCGCGCGCGGCAGATTGCCGGGATAGCGCTCCAGCTTCTCCTCGAACTTCTCGAACAGTGTGAACGCGTCCGCCGAGGCGCCCGCGAAGCCGGCGAGGATCTTGCCGCCTTTGAGCGCCCGTACTTTGTTCGCGTTGGCCTTCATCACCGTGTCGCCCAGCGTGACCTGGCCGTCGCCGCCCAGCGCCACGTGGCCGTCGCGGCGGACGCACAGAATCGTCGTGCTATGGATCCGCGTCATGTCCCTCACGCCCGGGGATGGGCCTTGTGATACACCTGCTTCAACCGTTCCACCGACGTATGAGTATACACCTGCGTCGTGCTGAGCGAGGCGTGGCCCAGCAGCTCCTGCACCGACCGCAGGTCGGCCCCGGCATCGAGCAGGTGGGTGGCGAAGGAGTGCCGCAGCGAGTGCACGTGCAGGTCGCGGCCCCGCGCCAGCGCGGTGAACAGCCGCTTGATCGCGAGCTGCACGCCCCGCACGGTGAGCCGCCGGCCGCGCCGGTTCACGAACACCGCGCGCCGGTCCGCCGTTCCCGACAGCGCCAGCGCGTCCCGGTGCCGGTAGTACGCCCGCAGCGCCCGCCCGGCGTGCCGGCCCACCGGCACGAGCCGCTCCTTCTTGCCCTTGCCCCGCACCTTCGCCTGGTCGGACACGAGATCCACGTCTGCGTCGTTGAGGCCGGCGAGCTCGGAGAGCCGGACGCCCGTCGAGTAGAACAGCTCCAGCATCGCCAGGTCCCGCACCGCCACGAACCCGCCGGCGGCGGCGCGATGCTCCGCGTCCGCAAACAGCCGGTCGATCTCGGACCGGTCGAGGTGCGCGGGGAGCGGGCGTGGGAGCTTCGGGGTGCGCATCGCCCGCGCGGGGTTCACCTCCACCCCCTCGGTCGCGTTCAGGAAGCGGTAGAACGTGCGCAGCGCAGACAGCGCCCGGGCCACGGAGCGCTTGGCGAGGCCGCGCTGCTGCATCGCCCCGAGCCAGCCCCGGATGGCCAGCCGGTCCACTCCCGCCCAGCGCCAGGTCCCGTCGTAGTAGCGGTCGCAGAACGCGGCGAAGTCCTGCACGTCGCGCCCGTAGGCCTTGACCGTATGGGGAGAATCGTTTCGTTCCTTCGCGAGGAAGGCGACGAAGGCGGCGATCGCGCCGTTCACGCCGTGACCCCCACCCCGATCCCGAGCCGCTCCGCGAACCGATCCATCTCCGCGAGCGCCCGCTCTGCGAGCAGCCGCTTCTTTCCCTCTTTGTCCCGGACCGTCCGCTCGAGCGGCTCGAGCAGCCCGAAGTTGGCGTTCATCGGCTGGAAGTGCTCCGGGTCCGCCGTGTGCACGTAGCGGTACAACGCGCCCAGCATCGTGGTGGGGGGCGGCACGGCGGGCGGTTCGCCTGCCAGCAGCCGCGCCAGGTTGATGCCCGCCAGAATTCCGGTCGCCGCCGACTCGGCGTACCCCTCGACGCCCGTGAGCTGCCCGGCGAACAGCAGCCGCGGATCGTCCCGCGTCGACAGATGCGCCGTGAGCGCCCGGGGCGAGTTGATGTACGCGTTGCGGTGAAGCGAGCCGTAGCGCAGGAACTCCGCGCGCTCGAGCCCCGGGATCATGCGGAACACCCGCTGCTGCTCGGCGGTCCTGAGGCGCGTCTGGAAGCCGACGAGGTTCCACATCTGCCCGGCGCGGTCTTCCTGGCGCAGCTGGACCACCGCGTAGGGCTGACCCCGGGCGCCAGCCCGGGGATCCACCAGCCCCACCGGCTTCATGGGACCGAAGCGCAGCGCGTCGCGGCCCCGCGCCGCCAGCTCCTCCACCGGCAGGCAGCCTTCGAAGTAGGGGGGGGGCGTCCGATCGAACTCGTGGTGCGGCTGGTATTGCTCCCCCGTGCGGAGCGCCGTCACGAAGGCGTCGTATTGCTCCTCGGTGAGCGGGGCGTTCCAGTAGTCGTCGCCCCCGCCCTTGCCGTAGCGCGACGCGCGGAACAGGCGCTGGTCGTCGAGCGAGTCGGCGGCGACGATCGGCGCGATCGCGTCGAAGAACGCGAGCGACTGCGCCTCGAGGCGCCGCGCGATCGCGGCCGCGAGCGCGTCGGACGTGAGCGGCCCGGTCGCCACCACGCCGGGGGACTCGAGCTCCGTGACCTCCCCGCGCTCCAGCGTGATCCGGGGGTGGCCCGTCACGCGCTCGTGCACCGCCTGCGCGAACGCCACCCGGTCCACGGCGAGGGCGGCGCCGCCCGGCACGCGCGCGGCGTCCGCCGCCGCGAGCACGATGCTCCCGAGCCGCCGCATCTCGGCCTTGAGCAGGCCGTGCGCGTTCGTCAGTTCGACCGATTTGAAGGAGTTGCTGCAGACGAGCTCGGCCAGCCGGTCGGTCTGGTGTGCGGGCGTGGGCCGGTCGGGCCGCATCTCGTGGAGCGTGACGGCAACGCCGCGCTCGGCCAGCGCCCAGGCGGCCTCGCTCCCCGCGAGCCCGCCGCCGACCACGGTCGCGCGTAGGGGCACGGCACGCCGTGCCCCTACATCGCCACCGACTCCGCCGGCGTCGCCTCCGCGACCGGGACTTCGTGTCCGCACTTCAGGCACTTGCGAGTCGCCCCCTCGGTCTTGGACTGCCGCTCTTCCATGCCAACGAAGCCGCACGCCGGACACGCGACGGCGACCGGCTTGTTCCACACCGAGTAGTCGCACTCCGGATACCGCAGGCAGCCGAAGAAGTTGCGGCCCTTCTTGGTGCGCCGCTCGGCCAGATCGCCGACGCCGCACTTGGGGCACTTCACCCCGAGCGGCACGGGTCGGGTGTGCTTGCACTTGGGATAGCGCGTGCACGCCAGGAACTCGCCGTAGCGCCCCGTCTTGATCACCATCGGCGCGCCGCACTCCTGGCAGATCTCGTCCGTCGGCCGGTCGGGCACCTTGTCGCGCCGCAGCGGCTTCGTGAAGCGGCATTCGGGGTAGCGGGCGCAGGCGATGAACGGTCCGAACCGCCCGCTCTTCACCACCAGCCCGCTGCCGCACGTGGGACACTTCTCCTTGTGCAGCTCCGACAGGTCGTGCACGTCGTGGATGAGCTGCTGCACGTCCACCGCCTCGAGCGCCTTCGAGAACGGCCCCCAGAAGTCGCCCAGCACCTGCTGCCAGCCGAGGTCGCCCTCCTCGACCTTGTCGAGCTCGTTCTCCATCTGGGCCGTGAACCCGACGTCGAACACCGCGGGGAAGGAACGCTTCATGACGCGCCACACCGTCTCGCCGAGCGGTGTGGGCGCGAAGCGGCGATCCTTGGCCGTGGCGTACCAGCGGGCCTTGAGCGTCGAGATGATGGTCGCGTAGGTGGACGGACGCCCGATCCCGAGCCGCTCCAGCTCCTTCACGAGGCTCGCCTCGCTGTAGCGCGGCGGCGGCTCGGTGAAGTGCTGGTTGGGCGTGATCTGCTTCACGGCCACGACGTCGCCCTCGACGAGGGGCGGGATCGGCGGCAGGTCTTCGAGGGTCTTCCCTTCCTCGGGCTCGTGCGCCTCGTGGTACAGCACGTGGTAGCCGTCGAACAGCATGCGCGACCCGGTCGCCCGGAACACGAAGCGACCCAGGTCGAAATCGACCTTGGTGGTCTCGAACACCGCCGGGGTCATCTGCGACGCCACGAACCGCCGCCAGATCAGCTGATACAGCTTGAGCTGCCGGGTGTCGAGGTGCTTCTTCAGTTCCTCGGGCCGGCGCAGCACGTCGGTGGGGCGGATCGCCTCGTGGGCGTCCTGGACGCGGGCGTTGCTCTTGCCTCCCTTGTGGACGACGGGCTCGTCCGGCAGGTAGCGCTTACCGAACTCCCGCTTGATGAAGTCGCGCGCCTGGGCGACCGCCGAGTCGGCCACGCGGACCGAGTCGGTCCGCATATAGGTGATCAGGCCGACCGGGCCCTCCGCCCCGACCTCGATCCCCTCGTACAGCTGCTGCGCGATCCGCATCGTGACCGCCGCCGAGAAGCCGAGCTGCTTCGCGGCCTCCTGCTGCAGCGTGCTGGTGCGGAACGGCGGGGGCGCGGGCCGGCGCCGCTCGCCCTTCTCGACCGTCGTGACGTTGAACGGCAGTTTCAGCGCTTCGGCGACGATCGCCCGCGCGGTGGCTTCGTCCTTGATCTCCGGCTTCTTGCCGTCGAGCTTGTGCAGCCGCGCCTGGAACGCCTGGCCGTCCTTCTCGAGGTCGGCCTCGATGGTCCAGTACTCCTGCGGCACGAACTTGCGGATCTCCTCCTCGCGCTCGCAGATCAGGCGCAGCGCCACCGTCTGGACCCGTCCCGCGGACAGGCCGGTCTTGATGCTCTTCCACAGGAGCGGCGACGTCTTGTACCCCACCAGCCGGTCGAGCACGCGCCGTGCCTGCTGCGCGTCCACTTTCCGCTGGTCGATGTCGAGGGGATGCGCCAGGGCCTGCGCCACGGCGTCCTTGGTGATCTCGTGGAACAGGACGCGGCGCACCAGACTGCCGTTGCCGAGCTGGCCCGCCACGTGCCAGGCGATGGCCTCGCCCTCGCGGTCGGGGTCGGTGGCGAGGAGGACGCGCTCCGACGTCTTGGCCGCCCGCTTGATCTCGGCGAGGGTCTTCGCCTTTTCCTTGATGGTTACGTATTTGGGGGTGAAGCCGTGCTCCACGTCCACGCCCAGCTCGCGCTGCGGCAGGTCGCGCAGGTGCCCCACCGTCGCCTTCACCGTGTAGCCCGACCCCAGGTACTTCCCGATGGTCTTGGCCTTGGTGGGCGACTCGACGATGACCAGCGCGCCGTGACCGCGGCGCGCCGTCGCCTTCCGTGTTTTCTTCACGTCACGCTTCTTAGCAGCCACGCGTCAACCCTTCGTCAAACGAAACGGAACGGCATCTTTACCATCCCGCACTGCTTTGCGCAAGTCTCACGACCTCGCTCACGACCTGTTGCGGCGTTTTGCGATCGGTGTCGACCTGCGCGTGCGCCTCGCGGTAGAACGGATCGCGCTCCTTGTGCAGCTGGCGCATCCGCGCCACGGGGTCCTCACCTATTAACAGCGGGCGGGTTCCCTCGGGCGCGGCGCGCTGCGCCGCCGTCTCGGGCCGCGTGCGGAGATAGATCACGAGGGCGCGGTCCTGCGCGCCCGCGATCGCGCCCGGCTGCGCAGCCCAGCCACCGCCCGGGGCGATCACGGCGGGCTGGTTCGCGAGCGTGGTCTCCATCTCCTTGCGCTCCATCTCGCGGAACGCGCCCTCCCCCTTCTCCGCGAAGATCAGCGTGATCGGCTTGCCCTCGCGCCGCACCAGGATGCCGTCGACGTCCACGAACCCCGCGTGCAGCTGCTCCGCCACGAGCTTGCCGATGCTGGTCTTCCCCGAGCCCGGCAGGCCGATCAGCACGATGTGCTTTTTCATGACGCCGCCCCCGCCCCCCGCGGGGTGCGCGCCCGCACCTGCGCGAGGTACCCCTCGAAGTTCCGCTTCGTTTCGCTCAGCGCGTCGCCGCCGAACTTCTCGAGCAGCGCCTGCGCCAGCACCAGCGCGAGCATCGCCTCGGCGATGACCCCCATCGCGGGCACCGCGGTCACATCGGACCGCTCGGCCTGCGCCTGCGCCGGACCACCGGTCTTCAAGTCCACGGTGCGGAGCGGCGCCATGAGCGTCGAGATGGGCTTCATCGCGACACGGGCCACCAGGGGCTCGCCCGTCGTCATGCCCCCTTCGGTGCCGCCCGCGCGGTTCGTGGCGCGCGTGAGCCCGGGCATGATCTCGTCGTGCACCTCCGAGCCCTTGCGCCGCGCGGCCGCGAACCCCAGGCCGAGCTCGACCCCCTTCACCGCCGGGATGGACATGAGGGCCTGGGCGAGGCGTCCGTCGAGCTTCCGGTCCCAGGAGACGTGGGAGCCGAGGCCGACCGGGACCCCGAGCGCGATCACCTCGACCACGCCGCCCAGCGTGTCGCCCGCCGCCTTGGCCGCGTCGATGCGGGCGATGATCTCCCGCTCGGCCTCGGCGTCGAGACAGCGCACGGGGCTGGCATCGGAGGCCTCGTTCAAAGGGACGGGTAGGGGCACGGCATGCCGTGCCCCTACGCCGCCCAATTCCACGACGTGGCTGCCGATTTCCATGCCGAACTGCTCCAGCAGCAGCTTGCACACCGCGCCGCACGCCACGCGCGCCACGGTCTCCCGCGCGCTGGCGCGCTCCA
>WNEY01002316.1_pt1 | contig 13923 bp, 11 predicted proteins | sample 5400531 | NCBI WGS metagenome assembly WNEY01 (sample SAMN13153338, study PRJNA577476) | soil metagenome | isolation source: 200 cm saprolite under Douglas fir tree site 1 | place: USA:California | collected 2015-04-18
TCGAAGCGCACGTGCTAAAGCCCTTGGAGATGAATCACGCGACGTTTCGCCAGCCGCTCCCCGATGCGCTCAAGCCGCTGATGTCCAATGGCTATCAACTCGCGTCCGGCGGCGCGAAAGGATTTGAATACGTGGAAGTCGCTCCGGCGGGTTCGCTGTCGACTTCGGCGGAATCCATCAGCCACTTTATGATCGCGCACCTGCAGAACGGGCGCTACGGCAACGCGCAGATCCTCAAACCGGAAACGGCCATCCAGATGCACCAGCGGCAACAAGGCTGGCCGGCTTCGATGAACGCCATGGCGCTGGGCTTCTATGAAGAGTCGCGCAACGGCCAGCGTATTATCGGGCACGGCGGCGACACGCAATGGTTTCACAGTGATTTACACCTGCTGCTCGATTCCAATGTCGGCTTTTTCGTTTCCTACAACAGCGCGGGAAAAGATGAGGTGAGCCCGCGCAGCGTGCTCTTCGACAAATTCATGGAGCGCTATTTTCCCGGGCCGCCCGTGAACGAACCGGCGGTGACGACCGCCGCGCAGGATGCGAAGAGCGTCGCCGGCCTCTACGAGATCAGCCGGCGCTTCGAGACCAACATCCTGGCCTTCACCACGCTGCTCGGCGAGGCGAAGATTGTGGCTGATCCCAAAGATCACACTATCTACATCGATGATTTCTTCAAGGATTTGAACGGGCAGCCGATGCATTTTCGCGAAGTCGGCCGGCTGCTTTTCCGCAACGTGAACGGGCACGAGAAGATCGCTTTCGTGAACGACGCGACGGGCCGCCGCGTCGCGTACATCGATTTTCCCTTCATGGTCTTTCAGGAAGTGAACCACACGCTCGATCACAAAATTCTCAATTATGTGGTGATCGGTTTCAGCGTGACGGTAGTTGTGCTGACGCTGGTGCTGTGGCCGGTCTCTGCCGTTTTGCGCAAGCACTACGGCAAACCGCTGGCGCTCAGCGAATCTGCGCGGCGCTGGCGCGTGCTCGTCCACGTCGCCTGTCTTATCGTGCTGGCGTTCGTGCTGTACCTGGCGCTGCTCGCGAACAAGCTGGAAACCCCCGGAGCACTCGGTCCCTCCGGCGACGCGAAGCTACATCTGCTGCAAGTGATCGGACTAGTGAGCGGCATTGGCGCGCTGATCGCGGTTTTGAACGCGGTGAAATCTTGGACCGACGTCACGCAATGGCGCTGGTACAAAATCTGGAACACGCTGCTGGCCGTGGCGTGTGCCGCATTCTTCTGGTTCATTTATCACTGGCATCTTCTGAATTTCCATCTCAACTACTAGAGGTACAGCGATCTTTATCGGGCTGCTTCATGCTGCCACCTTCCTCCCGCACAGGTTCTATTTTGTGCTGCCGCCAAAATGGGTAAAGGCGCGTTTCACAAGCGCGTGATCGGCGCGGATTCAAAAATCCAGTTAACCACTTTTAATCAACAGCGTATTTCTTAGTTGCATCCGAAACTCCGAAGCGGGAAACTCTCTTCGCGGCGGCGACTCCGGGGTCATCCGAGTTGCTGCGCGCGCATCAGCGAGCATTACCCCCTTCCTGTTGGTTCTGCTTGTCATTGATCGAAACGCTTGCGGATTGCGGGGACGATTCCGCAACGCAATATGCGTACCTTCGTGCGGAGGAGATGACCGCTTCATGCAGCACGTAAGCGCGCGCAGCGCACAGCATGCCTTCCGAGGTAAGGTCGCAGGCTTGGCAGCGGCGTCCGCGGGGTTGCTCTTAGCCGCCGTGCTTTCGTACTTGGGCCTGGTCCGCCAATTGGAAGACCACGAATGGATAATCCACACGCATACCGTGCTGGAAAAGCTTGGCGAGGTCCGCGGCAATGTCACGGAGGTGGAAGCCGGCGAACGCGGCTACCTCCTCACCGGAGACGATGTCTATATAGCGCCCTATGACCGCGGCGCCCGCGAGCTGCGTCGCAATCTCAACGAGCTCCGCCAACTTGTCGGTGACGATGCGAAACAGCAGCGCGCTTTGGAGCGTTTGGAGCCGCTCGTCGCCGCAAAGCTTGCGTTTTTGGCCGAGCGCATTCGGATTCGCCGCCAGCAAGGCCTGGGAGCTGCCGCTGCGGCGGTGCGCGAAGGTTTTGGAAAGCAGCTCATGGAGCAAATCAATGTGCTGCTCGCCGGAATGAAACAAGAAGAAGACCGCCTGCTCCTGCAGCGGTCGCGCGACCTGCAGTCCAGCGCGACTAAGAGCAAATGGACCGTCGGCCTGCTGGGCGGAATGGGTTTCTTCTTCATTCTTACCGCGGGGCTGATCATTCAGAAAGAAATCCGCAAGCGCGCGCGAGTCGAAGAACAATTCCGCAGTCTTCTGGAGTTCGCTCCCGATTGCATGGTCATTGTCAACCAAAAGGGCCAGATCGGTCTGGTCAACTCGCAAACCGAAAAAGTTTTCGGCTACTCGCGGAGAGAGCTTCTCCAGCAAAACGTGGAGATTCTGATCCCGCAGCGTTTCCATCCGCAACATCCCGGCCATCGCACGCAGTTCTTCACCGACCCGAAGGTCCGCCCCATGGGCGCGGGGTTGGAACTCTTCGCTCTGCGCAAAGACGGCACGGAGTTCCCGGTCGAAATCAGCCTTGCTCCGCTGGAAACGGCGGAAGGCCGGCTGGTCTCCTGCGCCATCCGCGACGTCACCGCCCGCAAGCAAACCGAGGAAGCCTTGCGCCGCCAAGCCCAGGAAGTGGAGCGCCAGCGAGGTGAGCTCGCCCGCTCCAACGTCGAACTCACCGCCGCAAACAAGGAAATCGAATCGTTTAGCTATTCGGTCTCCCATGATTTGCGAGCTCCGCTGCGCAGCATCGATGGCTTCAGTGTCGCGCTTCTGGAGGATTGTGCCGACAAGCTGGATGCGAACGGCAAGGAATATCTCTATCGCATGCGCGCCGCAACCCAGCGCATGGGTGTGCTCATCGACGATCTCCTGGATCTCGCCCGCGTCACGCGCGTCGAAATGCGCCATGAGCGGGTCGACTTGAGCACTATGGCTAAATCCATTATCACCGAGCTGGCCAGCGCTCATCCCGAGCGCAATGCCAAGATTCAAATCGAGCAGAGTCTCGAAACCACCGGCGACTCCCATCTCTTGCGCATCGTCCTGGAAAACTTGCTTGGCAACGCCTGGAAATTCACCTCCAAGCGGCAGACGCCGCGCATCGAATTCGGCAAAACCGCTTGCAACGGAACATCGGCCTATTTCGTGCGCGATGATGGCGCCGGATTCGATTCCGCGTACGCCAGTCGCTTGTTCGGAGCATTCCAGCGCCTCCATGACCAGAGCGAATTTCCCGGCACGGGCATTGGCCTGGCCACCGTGCAGCGCATCGTGCACCGCCATGGCGGCCGCATTTGGGCCGAAGGTACCGTGGACCGCGGCGCCACTTTTTATTTCACGCTTGCGGAAGCAAGCAGATAAGGAGCTGTGCAATGGACGAGAAGACGATTCTTCTGGTGGAGGACAATGCCGACGACGAATTGCTGACTCTGCGCGCGCTCCAGAAGAACAACATCAAAAACGAAGTCGTGGTTGCCCGGGACGGCGTGCAAGCGCTCGACTACTTGCTGGGCGATGGAAACCCCACCGAGCATCCTCACGCACTCCCGCAAGTGGTCCTGCTCGACATAAAGCTACCCAAGATCGACGGTCTCGAAGTCCTGCGCCGCCTTCGCGCCGACGAGCGCACCAAGCTCCTCCCTGTTGTCATTCTCACCTCTTCCAACGAGGAGCGCGATCGCCTGAGCGGCTACAACCTCGGCGCCAACAGCTACGTGCGCAAGCCGGTAGACTTCGAGCATTTCACCGAAGCCGCCCGGCAGCTCGGCCTGTATTGGCTCGTTCTCAACGTGGCGCCCCCGGCCAGAAGAGCGCATACGGCTTAGGTCTGCAACTTAGATTACGGTGCAATCGTGACCCGCTGGTGCAATTTCGCATTCTTGGCCAACCGGCGCCGTTCTGCGCGGGCTACTTCATAGCAGTCAAAGCGCACTCCGACGCCCAATTTTCCCAGCGTCGATTCGATTCGTTCCACCCGTACAACCCGCCCGATACACCGCCACTCGTCGGCTTCTTCTCCGATCACCTCTTCCGGCATGCACAGGGCAACTTCCACCGCTTGGCCCTCGAGCAGCGGCGAATTGGTCGCAAAGTACACGCCGTATTCCGAAAGGTTCAGCGATTCCGCCTTGTGTTCCGGGCTATTGGATTTGCAAACGCGGATGCGCAGCGGCGTTCTGATTTCGTGCCGGCGAATCAATCGCCGGTCCCTTTCAAGTTGATTCAGGTAATGCTCCATGGGGAACCTCGCGGAGCGCTGGGGGAAAGTAGGGAGCGCGTTCAGTCTAAGGAAGGGAGAACCGAAAAAATCCCACAGCTCCACCGGTTTGCACAGGCTCAATTTCGTACTGCCCCAAGACAGAACAACCGGACTGACAGCGATTCTCGCCAGAAGCATCTTGCTCAGCGAATGGTTTCTTTTCGTTGCAGCGTGTACGAGCTCAGCACCTTCATGTAGCTTGCACGTTCGGACGTTACCGAGTTGGCAATCGACCTCTGGCTTATGCTGCCCCGCATTTGCCAAGACTGAAAGCAGTCGCGCGAGGTAGTTACAGGCACAGCCAGAAATGGCTGTGCTACTGGACTGGTACCAGGCCTGGCGTACCTTGCGGCGGGGGGACAACGGTGCAAGAATGGGCACAGGTGGCGGAACAGAAGGGCTGGAGCCGGTGTCTAAGGAATATAGGGTGGCACCGGGTGAAGAGGCAGGTTGGGAATGCCGAACCCGGGACTAGGTGAAGCACATAGGCGGGAAGGCTCGAGAAGCCCCTCGGAGCTAACACGCGAGCCGATGTGGGCGTCGCGAGCGCCGGAGTGGGACGAGCCGGAAAGGCCGGCGGTGTCCGATTGGGCCAGTGCCCTGTCTTGGGGCGGCGATGAATCGGAGCTGGTGAACGAGCTGCAAGCGGGCTCGGAGACAGCCTTCGACTGGCTGGTCACGCACTACCACGGTCCTGTGTACAACCTCATATTGAGCATGCTGGGAGATGTTTCCGACGCAGCGGACGGAACACAGGAAGTGTTCTTGAAAGCCTTTCGTGGGATTCGGCACTTCCGGCAGGGCAGCTCGCTGAAAACGTGGCTCTATCGGATTGCGATTCGCGAGGCGCTGAATCACAAGCGCTGGTTCAAGCGACACAACCAGAAAAATGTGTCGATTGATGCGGCGCCGGAAGAAGGGCACGGCTCGATCGAGATCGAGGACCTGGGCGCGACACCGTTCGAGCAACTGGCGGCGCGCGAGGTTCAGGTGGCGGTGCACGAAGCGCTGCAGCAGATTCCGGAAGTGTTTCGCGGCGCGGTGATTTTGCGGGACCTGGAAGGGTTGAGCTACGAGGAAATTGCCGAGGTGCTGGAGTGCAGCGCGGGCACGGTGAAGTCGCGGATTTTGCGCGGACGGCGCGCGTTGCGGGAACTGCTGGAGCCGCTGCTCGGCGGGCGGGAAACGGTGCGCGAGAAGAACGCGTCTCATGAGCGTGGGGCGCGCAGCCAGCCGGAAGATTCCGGCGTGATGTGGCGGACAGCAAGTGGGGAACTCGGATGAAGTGCCATACGGTTCGTAGCAAGCTGGCCGGGTATTTGGATGACGCGATCATGGGTGCAGCGCAGGCTGCGGAGCGTGCCCGCGTGCGCAAGCATCTGGAAGGCTGCGGGTTCTGCCGGGAAGAGCTGGAGCGGTACCGCAAGCTGTCGGCGTTGTTGTCGCAGGTGCCGCGGAACTTGCCGCCGGTCGATCTGGCGGTGCGCATTCGCGTAGCCGCAGCGCAGTCGGTTCCGACGCAGGATTTGCCGAGCCGTTTGCAGAGAGTGCGCGACCGCGCGGAGATTTGGCTGGACAACGTGTTCCGGCCGATGACGGTGCCGGCAACGGGCGGATTTTTCTCCGCGATTCTGGTGTTTGTGCTGGTGCTGCAACTGATTGCGCCGGGGATTACCGTGCAGGCGGTGCCGAACGATGTGCCGCTGAATATTCTGCGGCCGGCGGAGTTGATCACGCTTTCGGAGTATCCGGCGTCGTGGGCTCCGGAGCAGCATGACCTGGAGCTTTCGCTGCCGCATGGTTTGCTGGTGGACGTGACCGTGGACCAGCACGGGCAGATGGTCGGGTATCAGATTCTTGCGGGGCCGCGGAGCGTGGATTTGCGGCGGCAGTTGGATCAGATGCTGCTGTTCTCGAAGTTCCGGCCGATGATGAGTTTTGGGCGGCCGACCTCGGGCGGGCACGTCATCCTAAGCTTCAGCGCTGTCCGTGTCCGGGGTTAAGTTTGGCGCAGGATGAGTGCACCCGCCTATACGAGGTGAGTTATCGGACCGGCGGCCAGACCTCCCAAATTACAGGCTCACTCGACCCTGACTATTCTGCTGCTGGCTTTCCCGTGCTGTTTATCGGCGCAGAAGCCCTCCGCGGAGGAGCAATTTTTCTTCGACTCCGCTAACCGCGAACGCGTCGCGCAGCAATTGCAACCTTTAAAGTGGGATAACGCATTAGCGGAAGCGGCGCGCCGGCACGCGTTGCTGATGGCCGACCAAGCCAGCCTCTCTCACCGACTTCCCGGCGAACCTCCCCTCGATGAACGGGCCGGCCGGGCCGGAGCGCGTTTCTCGCAAGTCGGTGAGAACATCGCTGTTGGCCCGCAAGCCCCAGCAATTCATACAGGATGGATGCACTCTCCCGGTCACCGCGCCAATATTCTGGACGTGCACTTCACGGCGCTAGGCGTCGGTGTCATCGAAGATGACGGCGAGTTGTATGCGGTGGAAGATTTTTCAGTGGCGGTCGCGAGTCTAGCGATCAAGGCGCAGGAAGAAAAGGTAACGGCGCTGCTGGCGGCCCAGGGGCTTCGAGTCAGCAGCGAGAGAGAGAAAGCCCGGAAGCTGTGTTCCGACGAGTCTGGCGCTACCGGGGACCGGGCAATGCTCATCCTGCGCTATGAGGCAGCGGACATCAGCAAATTACCTGAACCAGTGGAGCAGGAGATTCGTAGCAGCAAGTTCCGGCAGGCAGCCGTCGGCGCGTGCCAGGCGAGGGAAAGTGCCGCAGGGATTGCACGGTTCCGGATCACGGTGCTGCTATTCGGAGTCCAAGGGAAGCGCTGAAAAATAACCGTTGTATCGCAGAAGAAGGCGAAATAGACTATCGGCCATGAAGCGCAACGCCTACTCGTACTGGTTTCGATTTTGGGTTCCACCCACATAGGGGGCGAGGGGCGATTTTGTAAGCACAGCGGCAAAAGCGGAATTCGACCCACTCGCAAGTTGAGTGGGTTTTTTGTTTTGGGGCGGGAGCAGGGCGAATTTCGGAGCGCAGGAGTCGACCATGATTATCTCCATGAGGTTACATGCCACGCGACAGGAGATCGATGAGGTGCGGCAGCAGGTGGAACATTTTGGGTACAAGGTGCACTCGATCGAGGGAGAGGAGCGCGTCGTGATCGGAGTGGTGGGGTTGGGGGATGTGACCGCGTGCATGGAGTCGGTGGAAGCCATGCCACAGGTGGAGAAAGTGGTGAGGATTTCCGCGCCGTATAAATTTGTGAGCAAGGAATTTCGCGCGGGGCGCACGCGCATCCGCGTGAACGGCATCGAGATTGGTGGAGACGAATTCATCGTGATGGCCGGGCCATGCTCGGTGGAATCCGAGAAGCAGATTATGCAGGCGGCGGAGGGCGTGGCGCGGGCCGGTGCGAAAATGCTGCGCGGCGGAGCATTCAAGCCGCGAACGTCGCCCTACGATTTTCAGGGGATGGAAGTGGAGGGACTGAAGCTGCTGCAGAAGGCCAAGAAAGCCACGGGACTGGCGATCATCACGGAGGTGATGAGCGATCGCGACGTGGAGTTAATTGCGCAATATGCGGATGTAATGCAGGTAGGCGCGCGGAACATGCAAAATTTCGTGTTGCTGAAGGCGCTGGGGAAGTGCGGGCGACCGGTGCTCTTGAAGCGCGGAATGAGCAGCACGATGAAGGAGTTGCTGATGTCGGCGGAATACGTGGTGGCGCACGGGAATCCGGAAGTGATTTTGTGCGAGCGGGGGATTCGCACGTTTGAAACGGCAACGCGGAATACCTGCGATATTGCGGCGATTCCGGCGCTGAACGAATTGACGCACCTGCCGATTATTTTGGATCCGAGCCACGCGACGGGAAAACGCAGCCTAGTGCCAGCGGTGGCGCGCGCGGGCGTAGCCATTGGGGCGGACGGATTGATTGTGGAAGTGCACCCAGCGCCGGAAAAGGCCATCAGCGACGGGGCGCAATCGCTAGATTTGGCGCAGTTTGAAAAAATGATGCGCGATCTGGCGCCGTATATCGAGCTGTGGGGGGCTTCGCGTAAGGGCGAGGCTTTGACCGCGACTAACTGAATCGTGCATATGGCGTCGGATAGCATTGCGGCTGCTCGCACGTTTTGTTCTTCCCTCATGCTGGCGCTCTTGCCCGATTCTTGATGTAATCGGTTGGCTTGCTGGCTAGATCTCGACTCGACTTTCCGAAAGGGAACAATCCCCCATATGGCCGATCGCGTTCTCGTCACCGGAGGAGCGGGCTACATCGGAAGCGTGGTGACCTCGCAGTTGCTTGCGAAGGGCTGCGAAGTCATTGTCTGCGACAATCTCTCGCACGGCAGCCGGCGCGCGGTGCCTGCGGGCGCGAAGTTCGTCAACGGAGATACCGCAGATCGCAGCGGTCTCGACCGCATTTTCTGTGAACACCGCATCGATGCGGTGATGCACTTTGCAGCGTTCATCGAAGCCGGCGAATCCATGCAGGTTCCCGAGAAATATTTCAGGAACAATACGGCAAACTCGCTGACGTTGTTGGAAGCAATGCTCGAGCACAAGGTGCGGCGGTTGGTGTTTTCGTCCACTGCGGCGCTTTATGGCACGCCGGACCGCACGCCGATCGAGGAGAACGATGCCCTTCATCCCACGAACGCGTACGGCGAATCGAAATTGTTGGTGGAGCAGGTGCTGGCGTGGTTTCAGCGCATCCATGGTTTGCGGTATGCGAGTTTGCGGTATTTCAATGCAGCCGGCGCCGCGGGGGAGCAAGGCGAAGATCACGTGCCGGAGTCGCACCTGATTCCTTTGACCCTGCAGGTTGCACTCGGGAAGCGTGAGCACATTGCGATTTATGGCACGGACTATCCGACGCCGGACGGGACGTGCGTGCGCGACTACATTCATGTGAGCGATCTAGCGAGCGCGCACGTGCTGGTTCTGGATGCATTGCGCGAACGCGACAAGGTGATTTATAACCTTGGGAGCGGGCGCGGTTTCAGCGTGCGCGAGGTCGTCGAGACGGTTCGTCGTTTGACTGGCCACGCCATTCCGGCAGTTGCGGCTGCGCGGCGTCCCGGTGATCCGGCGGTGCTGGTGGCCAGCTCCGACAAAATCAAGCGCGAACTGCGCTGGCGGCCGCAATTCACCAGCCTGGAATCGATTGTCAGCAGCGCCTGGGACTGGCGTCGCGCGCACCCGGAGGGGTATGGTTCGTAGTCAGGAGAGCGTTGGCCTAGATCGCGTGCGCGAAGAAGCGCGAGAGGAGAAAAAGTGATGCAGAGCCGAATTCTGCGTCGTGAGTTTCTCAGCCGGATGGGTGCTGCGGCAGTTGCTGCGTCGCTGCCGCTCAAGGCGCTACACGCGCGCGAGCTTCATTATCCGCCAGCGGAAGTATCTCGAAGAAAAACTGGGCGTGACGGTATGAAATCGCCGTTCCGGGTTGCCGTCATCAACGATGAGATTGGGCAGGACTTCGGCCGCGCCTGCGAAGTGGCCGCGCGGGAATTCGGCATGGAGTGGATTGAGCTGCGCGGCATGTGGAAGAAGAACATCCTGAATCTTGACACGAAGGAAGTGGCGGAGGCGCGCCGCATTCTCGAAAAATACAAGCTCCGCGTGACCGATATCGCCAGCCCGCTCTTCAAGGTCGATTGGCCCGGCGCGCCGAAATCGAAATTCAGTCCGAGGGGCGCGCAGTTCAATGCCGATTTCAGCTACGAGCAGCAGGGCGAAGTGCTGGAGCGCAGCATCGCGCTGGCAAAAACGTTTCAGACAGACCGGGTTCGCTGCTTCGATTTTTGGCGCTTGGAGGATCAGGCTCCGTACCGCGCGGCGATCAATGCGAAATTGCTGGACGCCGCGAACGCAGCAGGCAAGCAGGGAATTATCCTGATCCTCGAAAACGAATTTGCGTGCAACACGGCCACCGGTGCTGAAGCAGCGCAAGTTCTTGCCGCCGTGCAGTCATCCGCCTTTATGGTCAATTGGGATCCTGGCAACGCCGCAGCGCGCGGCGAGACGCCGTACCCAGACGGCTACAATCTCCTGCCGAAAAGCCGCATCGGCCATTGCCACTGCAAGGACATCAAGAGCATCGCCAAAGCTACGGATGCGAAAGAGCCCGGTTGGGCTGCCATGGGCGCGGGCGTAATCGATTGGGCCGGGCAATTCGCGGCGCTCAAGCGCGACGGCTATGGCTACGCGGTGAGTCTCGAAACACACTGGAGCGGCGCGGCCACCCCGGAAGAATCCACACGGCAGAGCTGGGCGGGAATGAAGGAGCAGCTGCAAAGAGCCGGCGCGCTCGCCTGATGGCTAGGCGGCTGACAGCTCTTTCATGGGCTGTTTGCCTTTGCGAAACCATGGCCGTTCCACGCGCTGCATATAACGCGGCAGCGTGCGTTTTTTCGCCATCAGCTTTTGCGTCCACTCGCGTGCTTCCTGGCGGCCGTTCTGCAAACGCATAAAATTGGCGTAGTTGTAAAGCGTTTCCGGAGTGGCCTGCTAGTATAGGGAAATGGATCTGTTGCAGACGCTCGGCTTGGCGCTGGGAGCCGGATTTTCTTCCGGTCTGAATCTGTACGCCACCGTAGCCACGCTGGGCCTGCTTCAGAGATTTGGCATCATTCATCTGCCCGGCGCTCTGCAAGTGTTGTCGCATCCGTGGGTGCTGGGAATCGCCATCGCATTGTATGCGATCGAATTTCTTGCCGATAAAATTCCCTACGTGGATTCCGTGTGGGACGTGGTCCACACGCTGATTCGACCGCCGGCGGCCGCGCTGCTTGCGTATGGCGCCTCGGTCGCCGCTCCGCCTGAATGGCGTTGGGGTACTGCGCTCCTGGCGGGCGGAGTCGCGCTGACATCGCACAGCACGAAGGCCAGCACGCGCGCCGCTGTCAATACCAGCCCGGAGCCTTTCAGCAATGGGATACTCAGTTTGGGAGAAGATGCGTTGGCGGTGTGGCTCACGTGGATGGCGACGGTTCATCCCGCGGCAACGATTCTCGTCACTGCGCTACTTATGGTGCTGGCGGCGTTCCTGCTCTTTCATCTATTCCGTTTTCTTCGGCGAACGCTCCAGGGATTGTTCGCTTGAGCTCGGCGTCACTTCATCCACTGCGCCAGCCAATCCAAAAACGTCTTGTACCAAAACTGCGCGTTCTGCGGTTTCAGCACCCAGTGGCCTTCGTCCGGGAACACGACGAGTTTTGACGGCACACCTTGGCGCTGCAGCGCGTTGAAGAATTCCAGCGACTGCGTGTAGGGAACGCGATAATCGCGCTCGCCGCAAACGACCAGCGTGGGCGTCTTGAATTTCCCCAGTTCCGCGGCGTATGTAACTGGCGCCCACTTGCGATAGCTCTCCGGATTGGACCACGGCGTGCCTTGCATGTCGTGCTCTTCAAACCATAGCTCCTCCGTGGCGTACATGGCGGTCTTGTCGTAAACGCTGGCGTGGCTGATGATCGCTTTGAAGCGTCCATTGTGGGTGGCGATCCAGTCGGCCAGGTAACCGCCGTAGGAGCCGCCGGCTGCGGCCATGCGCGCGCCGTCAATGAATTTGTATTTCGCGAGAGCGACGTCGATGCCTTTCATGACGTCGTCGTAGGGCTTGCCGCCCCAGTCGTTGGTGATTTCGTCGGTGAATTTCTGGCCGTAGCCGGTCGAGCCGCGCCGGTTGATCATCAGCGTCACGTAACCCGCGGCGGAAAACACTTCCGCGTTCCAGCGGTAGCCCCAGGAGTTTTGCCACATGGTCTGCGGGCCCCCGTGAAGCAGCACCAGCAATGGGTATTTCTTCGCGGCTTCGAAATGCGGCGGGCGAATCAGCATCGCTTGCACGCGCGTGCCGTCCTTGCTTTCGAACCAAAACATTTCCGGCGCGTTCATCTCCACTTTTGCCAGAATCGACTCGTTGTGATGCGTGAGTTGCCGCGCTCCGGAGCCGTCGCCATTGGCGGCGAACAATTCCGCGGGCATGGTCAGGCTGGTGCGCTCAAAGGCGAATGCTTGGCCGTCGCCGCGGAGGGTCAACCCGGTGTTGAAACCGTCAGCGACGATTTTCTTTGGTTCTGCGCCGGCGCGCGCGGCCATGGCGTAGATGGGCTGGAGCGTTTCGTTTTCCGCGGTGAAGAAAACCGTCTTGCTATCCGCCGACCAGGCCAAGTCATTCGCGCTACGGTCAAATGCCTCTGAAAGATTCTCGCTTTTGCCGCTTTGCCGGTCGTAGAGCATTATGCGCCAGCGATCCGACTCGTATCCAGGAGTCAGCTGCGCGTGATAGGCAATGAATCGCCCATCCGGCGAATACACGGGATTGCCGTCGTAGCCTGGATTCGACGTTATTTTCTTGGGTTCGCCGCCGCTGACCGGAACGAGAAACAAGTCGGCGTTGGTGCTGATGGCTTCCATCTTGTCGGTTACGGCGGTGAAGCAAATTTCTTTTGAGTCTGGCGAAAAATTGATGTCGCTTGGTTCGCCGCGCTCATCAGGCGGGACGTCATAGTTCGCTCCGGCGTTCAAGTCACGGGGCTCGCCGCTTCCATCCGCCGCTGTCACGAACACATGGCTGCGCTTGCCTTCGAACCAGTGCGTCCAGTGGCGGTACAAAAGCTGCTCATAGACGTGCGCCTTATCCATATTCTTTTCTTTTTCCACGTCGCGGGCCTTGTTGCAGGCATCGTCTTTGCAATCCGGATGGACCGCAGAAGTGAACGCAATCGTCTTCCCATCCGGCGACCATTTCACCAGATCCGCACCCGTCGATAGATGCGTCACCGCGTGGGCCTCGCCGCCGTCCATCGGCAACAGGTACACCTGGGAAGTTCCGTCGCGCGTGGAGAGGAATGCCAGCGTTTTGCCATCCGGCGACCATTCCGGAGACGAATCGTGGCCGCTCTGCGTCAGTTGCAGTGGCGCTCCGCCCGAGGTGGACACGATCCAGAGGTTGCTGGCGTTGCGATTGGCGTCCATGTCCGGCGTCGTGATCACGTAGGCGACCCACTTGCCGTCGGAAGAAATTTTCGGGTCGCCGACGCGATGCATGTGGATCATGTCGTCGAACGTGATGGGATGTTTCGCTTCTTGCGCGGGAAAGGTCATCGCACTGCAGAAAAGCAGCGCGGCAGCAGTGAGGCCGCTTCGCAAAGTGATGCGCATCGTGGTTTGTCCCTTCGTTTTCAAAGGTGAGTTGCTGCTGAAGATTGATTTTAACTCGTGGATAGTGTCACGATTTCGCTTCGATTCCAAGAGGACGGGCAGCAACTCATCGCGCCCGCAGGCAAGTAGCTTGGTCTAATTTAGGTCGGCCACGCGTCTGCGCGCCCACGACCAGTTGAGGACACCGACGCTAAACGTTATCGCGAGGGCGGCCAGTTCGCTGCGATGCATCTGCGAGACCAGCACGCCGGTGAAGAGTAATGCGAGCGCGACGAATACATTGCCAGCCCGCAATCGAAAGGTGCCGCCCTGCGGATACTTTTTCCGGAGCCTCGGAAGCGCTGCAGCCACCGAACCGTAGATGAACAACCGTGACACGGCGGAGAGCACCGCATTCC
>WNEY01002317.1_pt1 | contig 13921 bp, 29 predicted proteins | sample 5400531 | NCBI WGS metagenome assembly WNEY01 (sample SAMN13153338, study PRJNA577476) | soil metagenome | isolation source: 200 cm saprolite under Douglas fir tree site 1 | place: USA:California | collected 2015-04-18
CAAGCCGGACGACACTTTCCAGAACATCGGTTGGGAATGGACCGGCCATGCGAGTGATTACCAGAATTGGGTGCATGCTGTGACGACGGAATTGGGAATCAGTCCGCAGACGACTTTGCGCGGATACTTGACCGGCGGGACGGTGCGCAAGTGAGTACGGGTTACTTCACTCTTCCGGGCGGGATGCGGATTTCTCCGCGAACCAAAGCGCGAATTTGTATGCCGTCCACAAACGATTTTAGCAGTTTGAAGTATCGCGAGTTTATCGGGCCTTCGACTGCCACAGGCATTCGCGCCTTTGCTGTGACTGATCCCGTTCCGAACGGTTTTTACTGGTGGGTTACGGCTCTTGCTGCCTATAACAACGATGGGAATGCGCGTGTCGCGAGTCTACATGCCGTCCCTTCGCAGTTCGATCCGAATGATCCGTCATTTTTCCAAGGGGCTGCTCAGTTGGGACCGACGAAGGGGAGTGTCCGTCTTGACAAGGGACAGTTGAATTCTCCCACTACCATAAATTTTACTCAAGTGGACAGCGCCAATGTTCCTCTCGCGCTGCCTTCGAATTGGCGACTCATGGCTTGGGAGGAAAACTCCGGGGCTCCGGCTGCCGGTGTGCATACGTTCGGGATTCGTTTGGCTTTTTATGAAGTGGGGAACGGGCAAGCGGCTCCGGGGATGTGATGGCCCATCGGGTCATTCTCAAACGGCTTCGGAAGAAATTGAACCGGCTCAAGGTTCGCTCTCCGAAACGCTATCGGCGGCTTGAAGCGAAGTTGAAAAGGTTGGCGCAATGATTTCTGTCGGCGGCTCGCAGCAGAGACCGAGTGATCCGAATTTCGTTTATAACTCGTACGACTGGTATCATCCGAATGGGCGGCTGCCTGCTTATGCGGTGAAACGCGCGCAGTGCGGGGAATGGCTTTTGACGTTTGACCGTTTTGTGGGTCAAGCTCGCGTCAGTGTTGACGGCTTTCCGCATTGGAGCAGGTCGTTTGTCTTTTCCGATGAAACTCCGAACGGTTATTACCGTTGGTTGGTTGCTGCGTCCGGTGCGATGCTTTCGCGGACCGGACAAGTTCCGAACGGTCCGACTCCCATCAATCTTCATATCGTTCCTCCCATCGGGAGGGACTCTATCGCAACGGGACAAGTGTTCAGCGGAACTTTCCTCCCTGATTTTTTTCAGTCCTTAGCAACGAAGGCCGGTCCGGGCGGAAACGTCGCCGGTCCTCCGACTGTTGCGAGCGTGAAAATCAATCCGGGCTCCTGGCCTGCGCAGGATTTCGTTTCCGACAATAACGCGCAGATTGATTCGGGAGTTGGTCTGCCTCTCGCGGTCCCTGGCGGTTGGCGCATTCTCTCTTGGGAAGATGGCGACTATGCTCCGAATCTTACCGCGTTTGTCTTTATGGAGCTTCGCTTGGCTTACTATCAGATTCCGAACGGGTACGCTCCCCCAAGTCGAGGGAATAATTTGCGGAGTGATTGATGGCAAGTAACGGTGTCGGTACTGCTATCTCGGATTTTTTCCAGAATGCCGTCACGGGCAATCTGACGCAGCATCAACGGGACGTTATCGTTGCGAAAGAGAAGGCGGACATCGCGAAGGCGGCTGCCGGGATGCCTCCCGCAGTTGTCAAAGAACTTCAAACGAGAGCGGAAAAAGAGCTTGATGCGTTTCTGCTCAAGACGGATCAAGGGCCTTTGGGAACGGGGAGCGGTGTTGGACTGCGGCTCCCCGGTGTGGGAGTTGTCGGTACTCCGGAGTTCTACGCGAAGCTGACCACGGCTGTCAAGGCGTTTGCCATCATAGGGGCTTTATTGTTCGGCGGTTGGATTGCTTTCAAAGTTTTCAAGCGCCGCTAGAGCGGCCGAAAGGTTGGGCTATGGCAACTCAGCAAAGTGAATCGGACGCGGGACCGAAGACGGCCGCACGTCCGAAAGCGAAGAATGGGGAAAGTGAATTTCCGGAAATCCCCCCGGTGGGTTTTGGTTATGCGGGGAAGTGGGAAGATGTGCCGGAGGAAGCGCAAACGAATTTGCAGGAACAGTGGGACGAGCTTCTCCCGAAGGAAAAAGCGAAGGTCATGGATCGGACTGCACATCATCGCTATGATCACGCGCAATTCCTGAAAGAGCAGTGAAACTTCCGGGCAAGAGGCGGGGCTTCGAACGGCTCCTTTTGTTTTTTCTTCTCGGAGTCGCGAGTATTTATTTTTTCAAGTACGGGGTTTTGGGATTAGGGCTCTGGAATCGGGTCTTCCATGCACAGAGAAATCTTTGCGAGAATCAAGCATCGCCTTTTTATGAGCCCCTTCTCTCGAAGCTTTGGAGGGCGTAATTTGCACAGGCTAGACCAAAAGTACCGTTGACGCTCCCGTTCGTTTCTGCGAAACTGTGACCTATGCTTGGCAGGCACAATTCGACTCCCACACCTGAAAAGATAAGATTTTCCATCGTTTTAATCCCTTCGATGACATACCGTTGTCGTATTTGTGGTGATCCTTGGGTCTTCGAGGGGCCTTTCATCCCTTGGGATGGGAAGTCCGTGCTCGTCAATACGGCTTCTGTTTGTGACCGTTGCGAGTTCCTCCGTGCTCTATCGGGGGGCGGGCAATGAAGATCAATGGGGAATTCTCTGATATGTCAGAAGCATTTGCTTTTTGCCGCCGATGCGACCGGCCGGTTATTGTTCTAGTTGACGGGAAAAAGTATCGTCTATTTCCAAGTGGACGTGCCGAAGAGTTAGAATCGCGTCCTCCGGAAGTGTTGAAAGGCTGATGGCTGAAGGAAATTCTCGCGAAGATAGCCTCAAGTTTTTAGACGGAATACCCCTCACCCCGCTTTCCAGGGATAAAGGCGTCACGGGTTTTATCTACACTGACGCGGAAATGGAATGTCTCGCCTTTGCGCTCTCGTTAGTTCGGACGGTCTGCGAGCATCATCTTCCTAGAATTTGGAATCATTACGGACCGACCCTTCAAAAACTTATGGAGGATTTGAAAGGGGCGATGGAGTGATTGTGTCTAAAAAACGGAAATCTGTTCGAAGCGCGAAGGCCATTGAAGTAACCTACCCGACTTCGGAAGATTTGAGGATCAATGGTTTTTCGCGTCTAAAGGAAGATGTGCAAGCTAGGAGCAACATAGAGCCGGAACGTTGGAAGAATTTAGATGTCTCAAGATTGCCCGGACAGCTTTTTGCGTCTGACTTTCATTGTTCTGTTCAGTTTCATATTCGCAGGCGTGGACAGCAGTTCGGTTCCGGTATTCGGTTAAGTCGTGATTTTGATTTGTCGGAAGCAAAGGCTCTTAAGATGCTTGCTTTGTTATCTCAGTTGGAGGACTAGGGAATGCCAGAGGAGTTAGACTGTCCAATTTGCGGGGAGCCGATGTTTTTTATAGATGGAAAGAGGCGGGACCGTTACCACTTTTCCTGTCGGGGCTCCGATGCACACAAGCACCGCGTCACTTGTTACGTGGAGGACAGCAAAAGAGTTTCGAGCAAGCCGCCGGAGCACGCAAGCGGAGTTGCGGGATTGCTCGAACGTGCGAAACGTCTAATGGGAAATGGAGGCGAGAGAGCATGACAGCAGACAAGCCAGCGAAAAAGCGGAAGAAATCGGGAACGCAGTATTGGGTTTGTACGGAAGAGGGAGCGGGAAACGGGACTTTCAGACGGCACTATTCCGGATCGGCGAAACAAGAGGCGCGGGAAAAAGCCGCGAAGTTGCTTTCCGGGGAAGCAACAAAGTCCAAGCCGGATGAGAATTTGAAGGTCATCGTCGCAAAAATCGCGAAGGTGAAAGTTTTGGTTTACGAGTCCTTGAAGGCGGCTCTCCCGAAAGATGCCTTCTAGATTTCCGTCGCGGTGTAGGTATTTGCGGAAGTGTCCTGCGGATAGGAACACTTGGCAAGAGTCCGCGACACCGCGACGGATCGAATGTGGCGGTGCGATTCTCTAGCTGGGGCGCATCGTCACTTCGGGGGAGCGTTCTCTTTGAGGGGATTCCGGGGGAACGCTCCCCCTGTACTGCTTGGCAGTAAGGGGGGTCTTTGACGAAATTTCCACGAGTCAATTATCAATGCCAGCAATGCGGGGCTGCGTGTGAGGAGCCGGTCTACGTGCGGTTCCATCTGACGCGGTGCGGATGGAGAATGTCAAGCGGCCGGGAACGCTGGCAAAAGACGGTCCCGGCCGGACACTTCTGCGTAGATTGTCTCTTGGAGCGTGTGCGCAGTTTTTTGGGGAATGCGCACACTGAGGAGCTAGGGGGCCTACGGGCGGAACTTACCGGGGGGGATGGGCTCCCATGATTAAGATTCGGACGCACGGCCGGGGGCGGCTGTTCCGCGATTTGATCCGGGGAATGGACGGTTGGGGAATGTTTCCTGCCCGTGTGCGCGGAGTACTCCCGAAGTGCAAGGGGAAATGGCGAAGACACAAATGGAATCCGGCCGGGATATGCTCCCGTTGTTGGAAGAAACGTAATCCTGCTGCGGCCGGTCGGATGCTTGAAGAACGGAAACGACAGGTTTTTTTCGAGCAGGTCGAGCACGAGAAGTATTTCCGTGAGCTTAAGGCGAAACTCCGATGACTAGGCAATCTGTACCACACAACGATCGGCGATCGCGGGAGTCCGAAAAACGTCCGGTCCCCAAGTGTGTGGTAAAACAGCCTAAAATCCGTGTCTTGATTGCCGGGGAAGCCGGTTATGGTGGACGATGGGCGGACGCGCATCTAGTGATTAGGCGCGGTTGTTACCGCTATATGCGATGGAGGGTTGGCCGGAAGGTTCAAGAGTTCTATCTTGGAAAGCTCGAAAACCATACCACACAAAAGGATCGAGCAGCTCGCCGATATCGGCCGGCGCCGGCAGCTCGTGTGTGTGGTACAAAAAAGTTCCCAATTTTGCGCTGTCCGGATCATCCGGCCTTGATGTTCATTACGCAAGACGGGTTTGATTCCCACATTCGGGAAGAGCACACGCAGAAACCATGACGATAATTTTGCAGTGTGTCGAGTGTCGGATGCGATTGCAGAAAGTGAAGGAAGTGGTTTTTGTCGGTGTGATTCTTCCGACTCGTCTAATGCCTCACGCGCACGCAGTTTCACAGTGTCGCAACTGCGGAACAGGTTACGAGCTTCGCTTAGTGTGGGAAGAGCCGAAAGAGTCTTGAACTGCCTTTTTTGGGGGTTGAACGGGATGAAGACCGGGAATGGCGGACAAAGTACAGGCTCCGGAGCGGTCCGTCCTGTGACCCAAACGGCTGACGCTCCCGGTCTTCATCCCGTTCAACCCCCAAAAAAGGCAGTTCAAGACGCGGATCGGCTCCGTTCGGAGGGGAATTCGGCTGTCCGCATGCAGCCGGAGGGGGTCAAAACCGGCTCCCCCCCTCCCCGCCGGGGTTGCGGGGAGGGGGGGCGGGGGGGGAGAGGGGCGTATGTTCATACCCCAAAAGGATCATTTACGGGTCAGGTCTTCGAAGGGACAACGGAACAGTACATCGAACAATGCCGTAGTAAAAAGAGAGCAAAACACTTAATCGCAGCTTATCTTTCGATGAAACAGTGCGGAAGATTCAAGCAAGCGCAGGCTCTTTTATCCTGCGGGAAGTGGTTTCGGAGGATGGATTTTCCTTGTGGGACGTACCGGCTCGTTCCCCTGCATTGCGACTCGCCTTTCTGCTCCGATTGCGCTGGAAGACGTTCTAAGCCCCTCCAGAAGCGAATTGGCGAACGGATGGAGGAATCTCAGAGTCATTACTGGCATTTGACGGTTACGGTCATAAATTGGCTCACTCTTACATCGGAAGGGTTGAAAGAGCTTATAGAGCAATTTGCTAGGCTTCGGGATCGGAAGCTGTGGAAGGATTTGGTCACGGGAGGAGTCTACTCTATTGAGTGTATTTGGTCTAAGAGTGAATCGTGGCACCCTCACTTCCACGTCTTGATTGAGACTCCCAAACGTCTTCCGATGAATTGGATTTTTAAGCTCCGCGCAGAGTGGAAAGAAATTACGAACGGTTCTCACGTCATAAATTTGGAGCCGATGTTCGGGATTGATTCTGAGGGGAATAAGACGCGTAAGCTCAACAAACGCGGGCTTCGGGAGATAGTGAAGTATGCGACTAAAGCAAATGATTTCTCGGATTCTCCGCATTTGGTGGAGGAGTTCCTTTCGGCTTTCGAGAACGTGCGCCGTATACAACCGTTCGGCTCGTTTATCGGAATGCTCTCGGAAAAGAAAGGCGAATCCGATGGAGACTCAGACTACGAAGGGGACAAAGGTTCCGAGCTTGTCGGATGTAGCTGTGGGAAATGTCATTGGAGGGACGGCCGCATCTGCGGGCCGGAATATCATCTATCGCAGACCACAATAGTTTTTCCCGGCGAGATTCGCCAACTGCGTCTTTTCGATTCCGGCCATGATCCTCCCGGATTGGCATTTGAGGATTGGATAGATGGAGACACTTACTCACGAAGAGAAATGGAAGCTGCGGATGCGTCTCAGTTCGCGTTACCTGGCATTCTTTCGCAGCAAGAGTGGCTTGGTTTCATGTCCGTTGTGTCAAAGTCCAATGAATAAACTCGAAGTAGTCCGGCCTTATCTGAGCGACCATTTCCGGTGTCCTAAATCCGGAATGGTTTTCTTCGGTGATGAAGGCGGTTTGTGGGTTTGCCGGAACGTGGAAACAGACGTAAAATTCTAAACGAAAAGAGGAAGAGCACATGCCGAAAATTTTCGAAGGTCGTACCGAAGACGCAGAAGCGCCGTTTTTGAGCGGCGGCTGGTGGAAAGAGGGAGTGGAAGTACGCGGGCTCATTGAGCACCAGTATCCGACTGAGTTTGGTCTGTGTCATGTATTGGAGCTTGAAGCCCCTGTGGATATTCCAGAGCTTGAGCTTGAGACGGTTTCGAAAGTGAGCATGGGGAATCTTGCTGGCTTCACTATGGCTCTTCAAGCGGCTGGCGCTCGTCCGCGCATCGGCGATTCGATGGAAATTGAATGCACGGGCTTCAAGCCAGCGAAAGGCGACGGATATTCCCCGCGTCCGAACTTTCGGATTAAGATTGCGCGGCCGTGAAGTTCTGTTTGAGGGTTTTCGAGTTGTTCAACGCTTCGATTCGTCCGGCTCCCGAAAGTTCTGATAGAGCGGAGTATAGGGTTGTCAATTCGAAAGGTGAATTTTGTGTTAGAGCGACGGTTGATGACCGTAAAAAACTTTTCGTCTTGGAGTTCGACAAACAATGAGAAATTTTTTTAGGCGTCTCTTTGTTGCATGGCTGTTTCTCAGTTCCGGAAAAATTGTCGGCGTGATTTTTTGGGATTCCAAATCGCGTTTGACTGGCGTATGGGATGAAGAGTGGATGCTTCACTGTATGCATTGTCAGGCTTGCCGATGGGTCTCGGAAACTGCTTTAGCTCACATGGAGGTAGATTTGATTAAGCGTTACATGGAGAGGGAACATGCCAAGGAAAGCGGAAGCTTCAAACACGGCGATTGAAGTAGTGGTGATTCACTGTCCGGGCTGTGAGAGTTCTATTTCTTCGGATGGCAAAGAGCTTCGCGAAAAGTCTAAAAAGTTGAAGGATTGGGAAGAGCAAGCTGCGGCCATGCCGACGGTGAATAGTGCTCTTGAAAAGGCGGAAGGCCGGATCACTGCCTTGGAAGAGGAAAATAAAATTCTCAAAGAGAAGGAGAAAATCCGTGTCATTCCTAAAAGGGTGGAAAATCCGGACGAAGAACTCGAATCTTGAGCCGGAGGATGCGGAGTTGAATTCGGCTGCGCGCGACACTGTTGCTCCTCCGGCTCCGGAGCCGGAGCCTTACAATCCGGATGCTGTGGGGGATGATTCGGCGGATGCGAAGCCGGGGTTTTTCTCGCGCATCTTTTCGAAACAGAAACCGGAAGCGAAGTTTCAAATACAGCCGAAGTGGGCTCGCGGTTGCGTCAAGCTTCCTTTTGCGGCTCTCGCGAAGTATTCGCATGAGGAGTGGCGGCTCTCGGAGGAAGAGGCGGAAAGCGTGCGGCCGGAAATGCAGGTTTTCTTGCAAGCCGTCTTCGATAAATACGTTCCCGGTCTTCTGAATACTTGGGCTGCGCATCATTCCGAATTTGCGAATGTCTTGTTGGCGATGCTTGCGCTCGGATATGTGAAGTATAATGGTGTTCAGGAGGCGGTGCGGATTGAAAACGCTCCCCGCAACATAATGGAGATTCCATCTCCTACAGCGGGGAATCCGTCCGGTACTGCACCGGAAGAAACCGCACCGTCCCGTCCTAAACTTTGCGGCAGTTGCAAGCGGGAGTTTCCCGGTGATAAGGCATACACGGCGCATCTTCCGTGCTTTGGAGCGGCATGAGTTGAAGGATTCCCTTACTTTGCTTTTCGGCAAGCCGTGGACCGGGAAAACCGAACGGATGCTCCATGAGATACGGCAGGAACGGCGCGTCCTGTTGGTTGATCCGAAATGCTCTCAACTTTCGCAGCTTCGGGGATGGGAGCACGTCTGGCCGGAAGTTCAAGCAACTTTGGATTCGAAAGGGGTCAGTCTTTGGACGGATGATCGGGTCTTGCATTCCCTCTCTTCTGAGAAGCCCTTCCGTACGATTGTTCACTTCCGAAACTTTCACCGCGTTCAATTGAATCTTCTCTGCCGCGTGGCGATGGGGGTTAAGAATTGCGTCCTAGCGATAGACGAACTGTCCCTTTTTGTTCCTCCCGGTCCTGCCGGTGCGCTGCCTGCGAATATCACTTCTGCTGTAGTGAGCGGAAGCCATGACGGGCTCCGGATCATCGGCACGTCACAGCGGCCGTCCCTTGTCCATGCGACTCTTCGAGCGAACGCGAACCGAATGCTGATGTACCGCGTCACGGAACCGGCAGACGTGGACGCTCTGCGGTCTTATCTTCCTCTCGATTTTTATGACGTGCTCCCACGGCTCCCCGATTTCGTTTGTGTGGATTGGCACGACGGCCGGGAGTGTTTCGTGGACTACTCGCTCCGGGGCAAGTTGCACTGTCTTCCTGCTCTTCGGGCCTAAAAAAAAAAACCTTGTCAACTGTTTTTTTTGGAAAGTTGCGGGGGGGTCGCGCGCGTAAGCCATCGTTTTTTGCCCTTTTTGTGTCCAATTTGACACTACGTTTTAGGGGGGGGCGGGGAGGGGTAGGGGGATAATCCGAGTCGTGTCGCGTGCTCGCCTTCACGTTCCGACATTCGGGGAGTGGGGAAGGATGCGACTCTTTGCCTGCCAAGCCATCGAGTTGCCGACTCACTCCCCGAAACTCTTCCTTCGGAGGATTCCAGAAAATGAAAGTCATTAAGTTCCCATCTCGTTCGATGGGTTTGGGTATCGCGGTTATCGCAATCGTCGCCGTCGCGGTTGCAATGGGAGTCGGCTTGTTCAATCCGATTATGTCGGCTTCGAGCAAAGTCACTTCTTCGATCAAAGGTTGGTTCGGCGGAATGAAGAAAGCCGCCTAACGGCGGTTGAGGATGACGCTCGGACGCAAGATTCTTCTTGGCGCAGTCGTTGCTACATTTATCATCGCAAAGTTTTATTTCCTTACTCACACAAACAGAGCACTGGCCTTCGCGACTATTCCGGCCTTTTTGTTGATCCTTTCGTCTCCGACGGAAGCCGGAGCGACGGAACCAAAAATCTGATTTGGAGGATGTAAACACATGCCGACTCCGGAGCTTTTTAGGTACAGAAAAATTCGAACGTTCAACTATCCGATTCTGGGAGCGAACGTTTCTGCGGCAGTCCAAACGGTGAATTTCGACATCAAGGACTTCTTGCAGAAGGAAACTTTGGCGCGGCTGTTCGTTCGCGTTTCCGGAAACATCATCATTGCCGGAGCGGGAGCGGGGGTCGCTACTGGCCGGGATACGGAGCAACTAATCACAAACTTGATTTTGCAAACGGCTCCATCTCTCGGCATCGTCCAGCAGAACAACATCAACGGAAGAGACCTTCGCAACTTTTCCGTTTTTGACAAGGGGTATGCGAATCGGGCGGCCGCTATCGTGGACGCGGCCGGGACCACGGCCGTTGATTTTATCGTCCCTATCACGTTCAAGATTCCCGGCTCCGTGAACCCGATTGAATTCTGCCTCCCGCTTGCGGCTTTCGAAATGGCGCAGCTACAGATCACGGTCGGGACGCGGGATCAATTGTTCACGGGCGGGACGAATACCTGGGACGTGTCGGGCCTGCAAATTCAAGTTTTCGCCGATGTGGACGACGGGGTTGCCGGAAGCTTCCATGCCGTAGAACATCTCGTCCGGAGTTACCCTATCACTGCCAGTCAAACGGATTTCCCGCTTCTGGGGCTTGATGCGGGTTACATCTATACGCATCTGCTCTTCGAAATGGAGCGGGATAATGTCCGCGACGATACGCTATTGAATGCGCTCACTATTCAATCGGCGGGGCGGATTTGGTTGCCGCAGGGAGAAGCGAACGCGGCCATGATCCGGCAGTGGAATCGGGAAACCCACGTCAACAATTCGGCCGAGTCTTTGCTTGGGTTGTACTTCATTCCGGCTTTGCGCGACGGGATGTACAAACGCGCGATTGACTGTCTTGATGCCAAGCTGGACATCAAGGCGGATGTGACTCTCGGAGGAGGTACGACTCGCACCTTGAAGCTCTACGCAAGACGGATCATCCCTCTTGCGATAAACGCAGTGGGGACGAAGGCGGCTGTCGCTGCGTAGAGCAGTTTTCCTTTAACTGCGGTGGACCGGGGCTCCGTGAGGCGTAGACAAACGCACACGGAGCCCCAAACTGAAAGAGAGGCCAGGCGATGAAGTTTAGAACGGTGTTGGCGAAGGTTGCCGGTTGGTCTTTTTTCGGCTTGAATCTAGTCGCGCAAGTAACTTCCCAAGCTCCTCACGGCTTGGCCGGTTGGTTGCAGACCATAGGTGCGGGTATCGTGGCCGTCGGTGTTCACGCGGCCAGCGGGACGGATGGCTCTCATTGAAGTGTCTGGTACAAACGTCCCTCTGAGCCCGGAAACTCTGCGATGGTTTTTCGGCTTGATTCTGTTCGGTCTTGGAGCGGGCTTAGTTCTTTTGGTTCGAATCGCGCTTTTTGTTGGGGATATGCGAGGGAAAGTAACTACGCTTTGGGATGATTGGCTTTTTTATAAACGAAAGTTTGAAGAGGAATCCGGCAGGGATTTTCGGCAGAAGTGAAGGGGGCAGATCATGTCAACTTGGATGACGGCTCTGGGAAATATGGGGGCTTCTATCACGGGCGTCAAAGATGTGTACAAGCCCACGGATAACATCACAAGTACATGGTCGAGTCTCGCGAAGAATCTTGTTGCAGCAGCCGGTACGGTTGGGCTCACTGCTCTTGCTGGAAAGACCATTCTTCCTACTTCTCAGCAGCCCGTTTTGCGCAGAACTGCCAGCGGTGTTCCTATCCCCTCCATCACGCAGCCGGGAGTAACTGCTCCTCAAGCGGTCGGCTCGAATGGTGCGGGTGTCTTGAGCCGGAGTCTCAGTCCTTCTGCGGTTGGTACAGAGCTTTGGATTGCGGCCGGTCTGGTAGTAATCGCCATTGTGCTTGTAGTGGCGATGCGGCCTTCCGGTGTCCATTTGGAAAGGTGAGTTTATGGCTTGCGGTTGTCAGAATACGGGGAGCCCCTGCGATGCTCCTGGGGCTCCTGATAGCACGGCTCCTCAAGCATTGATTACTTGCGAGGTCAACGCGAAGCCTACTGTTGAGCCTGGGACTGCCGGTAAAGGTCAGCAGTGGGTCTTGGCAAGACCGGGAGCTTTCACGGGCGGGACCGTGAGGGCGGGGCAGGCATAATGAGCACACCGTTAACGAATGAGGCGAATCGGGCAAGAGCGTATGATTTCTTGCTTCCCACTTTCGGTTTCGGTGATGCGCTTGTGAGTTTCCGTCCTGATCCCTTTTCCACTTTGACTAAAGACCTTTCCTCTTCCATCGTCAATAACGCGGTTCCCGGCGCACGGATTGCGCAGATTTATCGGGATGGAAGCGGCGCTACGGTTTTAGGCGGGGTAACGCAGGATCGGACGGGGGCTCTTGTTCCCGCAGAAGCGGTTCCCTTGATTGTGGAAAAGCGGCCGGAGCTTGTTCCGGCGGATCAGATTCCCGGCGGGGCTCCGGCTCCCACGGATATTTCCGGCAGTAAGAATATGGGGCTCGCAACTGGCGGGCCTTCCAGCGCCGCAAGACTTTCGCAGAGGCGGGTTAATACTTCCAGTCTGCTCGGCAGAGTCAAGACAGCGGCTCAAAGCGGACCGGGAAAGGCTTGGATTCTCTCTGCTATTTTTGCCGGTGGTTTGCTTTTCTTGCTCCTGAATTGGAGGAATGAGTAACATGGCGGGAAGTGGCAGGAAAGTTAAATTTCACGGGGCCTTCAAGCTCAAGAGCAAGGCGAAGGCGAAAGAGCGCAGGGTTGGGGGGTTCGTTCGAAGAATTCGCGTTCGGGGTCACACGCGGTATGTGGTGATGACTCGGAGGAAGCGATAAATGGCGAAGGGCAAAATCAGTCTCGGCCTAAAGCTCGGATGGGTCGCTTTCATCGGTGCCATTCTCGCGATTTGGATTCTCGGCTAAGGGGGATAGCGTGGCGGCTTTTCTGAGTGCTGGCCTTTCGTTGGTGGGAGCCGGAGGCGGGCTCCTGGGTGCTCACCACAAGAACGCAGTCGCGGCAGAGCAGAGCGGGATCTCTGCCGCGCAAAATCAAATCGAAAGTGCGATGTTTGATGTGATGAATTCCTTCAAGGGAGGTATGATTGATGCCTCCACTGCGAAGGCGCAATTGGATTCCGCTTTGCAGGATTTCGGCTCTAACACCGCTTCCATTCGCACGGGAGGAACGGGGTATTTTGCGAATGCTGCGGGCGGCAAGCAGTTTGACGGTGTGAAAGGGAAGTGTAATGCGGCTTGCGTGTACTGGGCCATCTATGCGGACAAGATAGCGATTCTCAAGAAACAAATTGATTCGACTCCGCAGAGTGTGGCGCGGAATACTTCTCAGAACGCTCAAGCCGGATTTTCGGCTGATCCCCGATTTGTTCCGAAGGCTCCTGCGAGCAGTGTCACCTATCAGCAGCCGGTTCCCCAAACTCCCGGCACATCTTCCGGCGTCCCTCCCGTGGTTTTGATTGCGGTCGGTGTCGTGGCGGTTGGTTTGCTTGTTTGGGCTATCTCTGCGAAAGGATCGCACTAATGAATTTTGGCCTTATCGGTTTTTTGTTCCTGGCCGGAGCCGGTGCTTTATACGCTCTTTCGAAGCTCAAGGCGGGATCGGCTCCGAATGCTCCGGGGAAAGCTCCGGTTCCGGATAATCAGTCCAAGTTCTTTCAACTCGGCAAACCTTCGGCTCCCGGCGTATTGGCGACGGGACAGGGGGAAACGGCTCCGTACATTGACCCCAATTCCGTTACTCTTCCTCAAGCTTCTCTTCCGGATATACAAACGATGTTCGGAAGTAAAGTGGACGCTCCTCTTCCTCCCCCTCCCGATGCTCCGACTCAAGGGACGGACCTAATCGTTGAAGATGGAATTCAGCGTGTCGCGCAAGCCATCGCTTACAAGGGAGAGGGGTATGGAAAACCGGGCGCTCTTCCGACTCGTGCAAAGAATCCTGGCGATTTGAAGTTGGGGGACCACGGGCAAGGGACGATAGACGGGAAAACGATTTTTGCAACTGATTACGAGGGATGGGTCCACTTGCGGGCTCAGATTCGCTTGATGTATCTCGGCCGTTCGGAGTTCTACAAGCCGGACGACACTTTCCAGAACATCGGTTGGGAATGGACCGGCCATGCGAGTGATTACCAGAATTGGGTGCATGCTGTGACGACGGAATTGGGAATCAGTCCGCAGACGACTTTGCGCGGATACTTGACCGGCGGG
>WNEY01002318.1_pt1 | contig 13918 bp, 12 predicted proteins | sample 5400531 | NCBI WGS metagenome assembly WNEY01 (sample SAMN13153338, study PRJNA577476) | soil metagenome | isolation source: 200 cm saprolite under Douglas fir tree site 1 | place: USA:California | collected 2015-04-18
GGTCGCGCTCGGAGGGGCCGTGGGCCCGAAAACCTCCACCGGAACCAGGTCGAGCACGACACTCGTCACCGGCAATGCAACAACGCCGGCGCAATGGGCGGCGCAAGCGGCCGTCGCCTTCGGATCGCTGCCGCAGTCATCGCATTTGCCGGACATCGGCATGTCGGCAGCCATCGCAACGGCAGCCTCGATACCCACGTGGGTCGCCCGGGCCGCATGCGCCGACAGCCCGATGGCCAAGGCCACGGAGAGCGCAACAACGAATAGGCGGCGCGCCATTCCGGACAACATAGGCTCAACCTACCAATTAGCGGCGGCGCCCGCCAGGGGCTCCGGCCGTCACGACATGGTTACTTTTTCGCCGTGGTTAAGTGGCCCTGTTCACGGCACGGAAGCAACGTGCCGACGCGACTGATTTCCTGCGAGAATTTGTCGCGCTCATGCTACCTTTCGGCTTCCAGGCTAGGACGTGTACTCATAAATCGGGGATCAGGGCGTGTGTGATGTCCGCTATGCCCCTGACAGCGGCACGAAAGCGGACATCGCGGGGCTTCCGCGTTGTGCCAATACCGGATGTTCGGTACGATCTCCTTCATTTATCTTGAGCGACCGATCCGCCGCTTTGGTGCCTCTATCGCGGAGAGAGTCGCCGGATGGCTTTCGATCGATCATCCTCGAGAGATCGGCGCCCTGCCTCAAACAGCGCCGAACGGGGCGCCGACCGCTTCCGGCCCGATCCAGCCCCTGGAGCTTGCTAAATTGGGGCTGATGCCCCAATCAGGTCATTGCTCGGCAGGGCTTCTGCAGTTTGTCACAGCGACGCCACCTGCTTATGCTTGGTACGTAGTGGCGAAAGCACCGCAACACCTTCGCACAAATCCCTTAGCAAACTGGAGGCTGCGTCGATGATTTACGAAGTCCGCACCTACACGCTGCGCACCGGAGCCGTGCCCGAATTCGAGGAACGCTATGAGAAGCGTCTGGCGGCGCGGCTTAAGCACTCAAAGCTCGGCGCGTTCTGGCACACGGATTTCGGACCGCTAAACCAGGTGATCCATGTTTATCCCTACGACGACCTAGATCACCGGGCCAAGGTCCGCGCCGCACTAGCGATCGACCCTGAGCGCAATGCGCTCCCCGGCGGCCAGGACCTGATCGTCGCGCAGGAGGCCGAGATCATGATACCGGCACCGTTTATGCGGCCCCTCGGCAGCCGCGACTACGGTACAGGCAATTTCTACGAGATGCGCATCTACACTTATCCTGCGGGAGCTCTACCGCAGGTGCTGGAGGCATGGGCCAAGGCTGTGCCGGCGCGCGAGGAGCTATCGCCATTGGCGGCATGCTGGACAAGCGAATTGGGTGGGCTGAACAAGTTCGTTCACGTCTGGCCCTATAAGAACTCCGTCGAGCGGGACCGCATCCGCGCTGAGTCCCGCGCGCCCGGTCGGGCGTGGCCGCCACAGAGCGGCGTGCGCCCGCTTCGCCAGGAAAATAAGCTGCTGATCCCGGCTTCCTTCTCGCCTGTTCGCTAAATCGGAAAAAGGGCGCGATCTTACTGGGGTCGCGCCCGCCGCAAGTGTCAGCGTTCGGGCTACCAGGTCATGGCGGGCGCTGGGGGTTTACCCGTGCCTCGCGCCCCGGCGAAGGTTGGGACAGCGCCTTCTCGATCATATTGGCAATTCACGGGCCATAAAGGCCACCGCGTATCGATGTGACAGCGGCCTTCGGAAGGTGTCCGCCACGCGTCCGCTTCACCCCCAGAAGCAGACCTCATCGCGGATGTGGCGGAACGTCAGCTTCGTGCCACAAGCGGACATCGGCTCGCCCATTCGAGCACCTCGTCGGCGCGGGCGAGCAGCGTCGGCGGTACGGCGAGACCGAGGGTCTTGGCGGCCTTGAGATTGATCACCAAGATTGTCTGTTGCTGGCTTTAGCCCCGTTGCGGTTATCTGGGAAATATCGACGGAGGTTGATCATGCAGGACAGGGGAAAGCGCGCCTCGATCGCCGAGCTTCGGGCTTCGGTTGAGCCAGCTCTTGCCTTGCTGGCCGGTATGCAGCTTGGTGTGTTCACGGTGCTCGGGGAGAGGGATCTCTCGGCGGAACAGGTTGCAGCGCAGATCGGCTGTGACGCCAGGCGGCTGTCGAGGCTGCTCTATGCGCTGGCCCATGTCGGTCTACTGGAGGTGACGGGCGGACGCTTTCGCAACGGGATCGAAGCGGCCGAGGTGTTGGTGGCCGGGAAGCCAGGCTTTATTGGTGGCGCGCATGAGTTGATAGCCAAGGTCTGGACCGCCAATCTAAACACCGCAGAGTCGATCCGGACCGGCAGACCGATTGCGGAGCACGATTTTTCGACGGCGCGTCCGGAGGAGACGGCGGCCTTGCTACGCGGGCCGGGCGGAGTTGCCTTCGGGCGGACGCTTGCCGGGATGCTCGATTTGTCGCGCGCCGAGTCCGTGATCGACATCGGCGGGGGTGCGGGGACGGTGCTGGCGGGGCTGAGGGAGCGCTGGCCTCATTTCAAGGCGACCCTACTGGAACTGCCCGAGGTGATCGTCCATGCCGGCCCAATCCTTGCTGAGCACCGGGCGGGCGAGGTAGCGCTCGAGACGGGCGATATCTTACGGGGACCGGCCCGGCACAAGCATGACGTCGCGATACTGCGCGCGGTGATACAGGTGCTGTCGCCAGCAGACGCGGAATTGGCGATCCGTCATACGGCGCAAAGCCTGCGCCCGGGGGGAGAGGCGATCATCGGAGGCTGGGGCATTCTCGATGACGACAGACTCGGACCCCCCAATGGGGTATTCGTGAATCTCACCTTCCTTAACTTATATCGCGATGGTGAAGCCTATACCGAGTCGCAGTACCGCGGCTGGATGAAGGTGGCCGGATTCATCGGGGTCGAACGCAGCAGCATGCCCGACGGGACCGGGATATTTCGAGGCCGTATTGCGGTCTGACTGTCCCCGAAGCAGACATCGGCAGGTGGCACTGCGATGTCCGCCCTGGGTCAAAAACGGCAATGCTCTGATCGAGCAGAACATTTCCGCTTAGCCCCCAAGACCCGACATCTGCGCGTTAATGAGTACACGCCCTAGGCCGCGAGCGGTTCCACAATGCTTACGCTCGAGGTCGAGGCCGCGCTGGAGGCAACCATCGGTTCAAGAGCCTCGATGAGGCCAAGCGGACCCCTTGGGACGGTAACGAATGGACAAGGAGTAGAAAATGATTGGGAAGCGCCTTCTCACAGTGTCGCTGTTGTTGCCAGCCATCGTAATATCCGAAGCGGCCCGTTCGAGCCCGACAATTTCGGACAAAAGGTACTGGCCCAACGAGACCCGTATGGAGCGAGCGACGCCGGCTCCTCAGCGCGGGGCACGGGTCGGCGATGAGCAGGACGGGGAGAAGATCCCAAAGTCTTGCACCTATCAAGGCGGGCCAAAATCCGGCCTGTGGGCGTGCCGATAACGTGGATTGCTCCAGCCGCCGAATGCTTGCTTCGGGCTTAGCTGACGGCATCGGTCCTTGGGCCACGGGAGGCGAGTTGGACCGGCGGCTTCGGAAACGGTCTTATCTGATCGTGAACGGAATGATGATGTCGCCCCCGAAGGTGAATTGCGAGCTCTTCGTGCCGGCCGCGAACGGCGTGGTGCCGTTCAGGGACGCGTCGTAGCGGATTTCGGGCCGTATCACCAAACCCTCGACTGCCTTGGGCACGGGCGGGGTAATATTGAGGCCGACGGTGATCGCCCCGTAGGTGGTCACGCCGCCACTGATCACTGTGGCCGGAAGGCCGAGCTCCGAATTGACGAAGTCGAAGTTGCCCGGGAAGGCGTTGACGAAGAACGCGTTGTTGTCACGCCAGATTTCGCCGCGGGCGACAAACTTGAACACATCGTTGATCTTGTAGGCGGCGTACTGTGCCCAGCCGTAGCCCGTAGCTCCGAAGCCGTCATCGCGGATGTAGTTCACGTCGGTTATCAGAGTGAGATTGTCATTCACCTTCCACGTCGCCGTCAGGTCGTTGAGCCAGCGAGCCGCGGCGACGTTGATGCCCAGCGTGTTCTGGGGGTTCTCCGGACCGATATGGGTGGTCGCCAGGATGGTGAGTGCGCCGCCCATCAAATTGAGCCCGATGCCGCCATGAAAGGCGGCGTACCTGTTGTTGTCGCCGCGGCAGCAACCGATCGTAGTGTTCACGCCGCTGTCGACGCCGAGATACAGGTCAAGGACGGAGTCGACGTGCGTGGTCGTCATGATGCCCGTGTGCTTGAACGGTATTCCGAAGTTGAAGATGTACGAATGCGAGTAGAACAGATTGGTCTGCGGATAGATGGTCTCGGCGCCTTCCAGGGTGACGTACTGGCCGACCTTCACGTCGACGCCGCCCGACGTGAACCACGGCAGGTGGTAGAGCACGTGGGCCTCGACGATATCGATTTGGTTCCGGTCGTTTATCGCCTTGTCGAACTCACCCAGGAAGTGCGTGTAACGTGCATCGGATCCGTACATCGCCTGGACTTTGAAGCCGAAATCGTAGCCGGTCGCCTTCGGGTCGAGCGGGCGTTCCGCGGTCAGCATGAACTGGTTCAGCAGCGGCTGATTCGCTTTGTCGGTAAAGAGATGTCCGAAGTTGAGGCCGTCGGGCGGATTTGTCGAATTGAACGTTACGCCCGCCTCCAAATGCCCGTAAACCTTGAAGGTATCCCACCACGAGACAGGTGCTTTTTTCGGCGCCTTTGTCACCAAGGGCTCTACGTCCGCCGCCGCCGCCTGATACGCGAACAATGTCAGCGCAAGCGCGCTGGTGCCCATAATGGTCTTCATGGCCAGTCCCCCGAATCTCGCCCTATCAAAGGCCGCGGCGCCAAATTCCGACTTCTGTCGGACCGAGCGACCAGCGACCTGCCCTGATCGGTTGAAAGCTTGCCGAACGTCCAGTTGCGCGGCAAGGACACGGCTTCAGCAACCTGCCGAAAGAATAGGCGAACAGGACCCGGCGGCGACGATTTTTGTCCGATGTGTTAAAAATGCCACAGGTGGGCTGATCCGGCGGGGCGCGATTGGACGACATGAGCTTCGAATTCCTGCCGAAAACCCTCGTCGCCAAGTGCAATCGGCTCATCAAGGCCCACCACGGCACGCATGGCTATTCCACGCTTCCGCATCTTCTATGGCAGGACGAAGAGACTCGTCAGTTTATGGAGGCCCATGACGAGCTGCGATTGCTCTTCAAGAAGGCGTCCATTACCAGGGGCGCGAAAAAGGCAAACGAGTATTACATGGTGATAATAACCATCATGTTGTCGCTCGAAATTTTAGCCAGCGACTTCGCGGGTTGGGGCTCGCGCTTTCCTGGAGCAAAGCGGAAAGCCACCGCCATGATTCTCGAGTATTTGCCGAGCTCACGAATCCAATTCATGGATTTCTACCTTCCTCCGCGCGGCCAATGGGACCGGGATCGGCTTAAGTCGGTTTGGCCGGACTGATGAGAGGGCGCTTGTCGGATAGCGGCGCAGGCGGGGATACGTTCGAGGCGCCGGTCGATGAGTCCCGTGAACCAGGCATTGGTCCCGTCGGGCCATGAGGGAACGTTTCAGGCCCATAAGCGTTGGAAAAGGCTGGCAAAAGCATCGTTCCGCTGCTATCCTGCGCCCAGGAGCGGCGCCATGTGTCGTCCGCTTGTTTTGCTTCTTTTAGCCGCCGCCTTGATGGTGCCGACGGCGGGCGGAAGCGTTGCGCGGACAGACGCGCTGGTTAAGCCAGAAGCGTCGACCGCCGCCCAATTAGCTGCTCCGTCGAATGCAAAGCGCATGGCGATCCCGTGCCGCGGCTGCATGTGGAAGGCCTGCGGCGTATCTGCGATCGGTTGCGGTGCATGCGTGGCCAACGCGCTTCTTCCGGTGACAGATGTTCTTGCGACGATTACCCCCGCGGTGACAGGTCCTTCCGGGATTTCGGCATTGCGAGATCACCACGGACCGCCGGACCCGTATCCTCCCAGACCCATCGTCATCAGCTGAGGTGGCCGCAACAGCGGCCCCTCGTGGTTGGGGCGCGCGCCAGATGCCGGATCTTCGGCATCGAGCCGTGCCCGGCCGGCGGCGAGCCCAAAACTCGCCAAAGTTCCTGACATGGTGGAGGAATCCCATGTTGACCGCAGCCGATGTTATGACAACTGACGTCATCAGCGTCACGCCAGAGACCTCTATCCGGGACGTCGCGAAACTGATGTACACGAGGCGTATCAGTGGCGTGCCGGTGATCGATCGAGACAAGCGCGTTGTCGGGATCGTCAGCGAGGGCGATTTGATAAAGCACGTGGAAGTCGTTGGAGAGCAGCGCCGGGCCGGGTGGCTGGCCGCCTTCACCAGCGCGAACGCTCTGGCGCATGACTACGTCAAGACACACGGGCATATCGCCGGAGAGCTTATGAGCGCTCCTGTGATTACTGTAGCTCCGGCAGCTTCGCTCGCCGAATGTGCAAGGACCCTGAAGCAGCATCGTATCAAACGCGTCCTGGTCGTCGAGGACGGTAAGCTCATCGGGCTGGTGACACGCGGCGACTTGCTGAAGGCTCTGGCAACCGCCGATGTTGCTCAACCTGCAAGGGTCGACGACCGTGCCATTCGCGAGCGGCTCTTTGCCGCGGTCGAGGGGCAGCGCTGGGCGCATCTGCTCAGCAAGGATATCGTCGTGCAGGATGGCGTCATTCGCATCTCGGGATTTGTGGAGAGCGAGGACGAGCGTCATGCCTGGCGGTTGGCAGCCGAGACCATTCCGGGTGTCAAACGTATCGAGGATCACGCTAGAACGAGACCCCTCTTCCGTTTGAGGTGATGCCCAAGTATACCGATTCTATCAGCGGCGAGTGCCGATGTTCGTTCCGCGCATGCGCGAGCGCGCCGCTCGCCGCTCGATCGAAGCATCGTGATCACCGGATGTTCGCCTGCATCACTTGCTGAAGAACAGATACTTCACGAGCGCACCGATGCCGAGAACAAGGAATAGGATGACGAGAAGCCAAACGATACCCATGGCCCACATCATTCCACCACCCATCATGCCGTCCATCATGGGATGCCTCCGAATGTTCAGGGCCTAGTCTAACGCACTTGAAAAGCCGGAGCCAGGCGCGGCGCGCGGATGGAGAGACCCTTCACCACCGCGTAGATCGCAGGAATCACGACCAAGGTGAGCACGGTCGCCGACACCATGCCGCCGATCATGGGGACGGCGATGCGCTGCATGACCTCGGCGCCGGTGCCCTGGTTCCACATGATCGGAAGCAGGCCCGCCATGATGGCCGCAACCGTCATCATCAACGGGCGCACGCGCTCGGCCCCGCCGGTCATGATGGCGGCATGGAGATCCTCGTGTGTGAACGGCCGACCTTCGGCGGCGCGTTGGGCCTGCAGGTCGGTAAACGCCTGGTCGAGATAGATCAGCATCACGACGCCGGTTTCGGCGGCGACGCCGGCAAGCGCGATGAATCCCACCGCGACGGCGACCGACAGGTTGAATCCGAGCCACCACATCCACCACAGGCCGCCCACGAGCGCGAACGGCACGGACAGCATCACGATCAGGGTCTCGGTCACCCTTCGGAAGTTGAGGTAGAGCAACAGAAAGATGATGAGGATCGTAACCGGCACGACCGTCTGGAGTCGCGCCTTCGCACGCTCCAGGTATTCGAACTGCCCGCTCCAGGTGACATAATACCCCGGAGGGAACTTGACCTGCGTTGCCACTGCTTTCTGCGCCTCGGCAACGTATCCGCCGAGGTCGCGGTCGCGAAAGTCGACATAGATGTAGCCGGCGAGTTGGGCGTTTTCGGTGCGAATGCTCGAGGGGCCCAGCGCAAGGCTCACCTTGGCCACCTCTCCCAACGGAACGGTGCCGCCGTCGGGCAATGACACGAGCACTTGGCTGGCGATTGCATGCGGATCGCTGCGCAAGTCGCGTGGATATCGGATGCTGACCGTATATCGTTCGCGACCCTCGACGGTTGTCGTCACCGGCTCCGCCCCCAACGCCATGGCGATGAGGTTCTGAACGTCGTCCACCATCAGGCCGTAGCGCGCGAGCTGGGCCCGGTCCGGATCGACGTTGAGGTAGTATCCGCCGATGACCCGCTCGGCATAGGCGCTCGTCGTGCCGGGCACCTTCCTGATGACGGCCTCGATCTGACGCGAAAGGTTCTCCAACTCGGCCAGGTCCTTGCCGAATACCTTGACGCCGACCGGCGTGCGTATGCCGGTCGAGAGCATGTCGATGCGCGCCTTGATCGGCATGGTCCAGGCGTTGGACACGCCGGGAAATTGCAGCGCCCTGTCCATCTCGGCGATCAGCCGGTCGGTTGTCATGCCGGGCCGCCACTCGTTCACCGGTTTCAGGTTGATCACCGTCTCGAACATCTCGGTCGGGGCGGGATCTGTCGCAGTGGAGGCGCGCCCGGCCTTGCCCCAGACGGACTCAACCTCCGGGAATGACTTGATGATCTTGTCCTGCGTCTGGACCAGCTCCGCCGCCTTCGTGATCGAAAGACCCGGCAGCGTCGTCGGCATATAAAAGAGCGTGCCTTCGTTGAGCGTGGGCATGAACTCCGTGCCGAGCTGCGCTGCCGGCCACAGGCTGGCCGCAAGTACCGCGAGAGCGACGAGAATCGTCGTCCGTCTGAACCGCAACGCGAGGCGGATTACCGGCCGATACGCCCATATCAAGGCGCGGTTCACCGGATTCTTGCGCTCCGGCACGATGCGGCCGCGCACGAACAGCATCATGAGCGCCGGAACGAGCGTCACCGAAAGGAATGCCGCCGCCGCCATGGCGAACGTCTTGGTATAGGCGAGCGGCTTGAACAGCCGGCCCTCCTGCGCTTCGAGCGTGAAGATCGGCAGGAACGACACGGTGATAATGAGAAGGCTGAAGAACAATGCGGGTCCGACCTGAATCGCGGCCTCGATAATCGCTTCGGCGCGAGTCTTGTCGGATGCGGCCCGTTCCAGCCGCTTGTGCGCGTTTTCGATCATGACGATGGCGGCGTCGACCATCGCGCCGATGGCAATGGCAATGCCGCCGAGGCTCATGATGTTCGAGCTGAGCCCGAGCACATGCATGCACAGGTACGCGATCAATATTCCGAGCGGCAGGGTAATGATGGCAACGAGCGCGCTGCGCACGTGCAGGAGGAACACCACGCAGACGAGGGCAACGATGACGCTCTCCTCGATCAGCGTTCGCTTGAGGGTCTCGATGGCGCGGTTGATCAGGTCGGACCGGTCATAGACCGCTTGAATTGTTACGCCTTGAGGCAGGCCCGGCGCGATTTCCGCAAGGCGATCCTTCACGTTGGCGATGACCGAAAGCGCGTTTTGCCCGAAGCGCTGGACCGCAATGCCGGAAACGACCTCGCCTTCTCCGTTCAGTTCGGTGATGCCGCGCCGCTCGTCGGGCGTCAGCTCGACACGGGCAACGTCCCTCAGCAATACGGGCACGCCCCGGTCGTTCTTGACGACGATCTGCTCCAGGTCGGATATGCTCTTCACATAGCCGCGTCCGCGGACTGCGAACTCCGTTTCGGTCAGCTCGACGGTCCGCCCGCCGACATCGCGATTGCTCGAGCGCAGGGCGGATCGAATCTTATCCAGCGATATGCCCAACGCCTGGAGCCGCCGTGGATCGACGACCACGCTGTATTGTTTGACAAATCCGCCGACGCTTGCGACCTCCGCCACGCCTTCGGCTTTGGCAATGCCGTACCGGACCAGCCAATCCTGGACGGTACGCAGCTCGGCAAGGCTTTTTTGCTCGCCCCGAACGATGTACTGGTAAACCCAACCCACTCCGGTCGCGTCAGGCCCGAGCGTCGGCGTAATTCCCGACGGCAATCGTTGCGTCGCAGTGTTGAGATATTCGAGAACGCGCGAGCGCGCCCAGTACAAGTCGGTACCGTCTTCAAATATGACATAGACGAACGAAACGCCGAAAAAGGAAAACCCGCGCACGACCCGCGACCGGGGAACGCTGAGCATCGAGGTGGTCAGCGGATAGGTGACCTGGTCTTCGACGACTTGCGGCGCCTGGCCGGGATATTCCGTGTAGATGATGACCTGGACGTCGGAGAGGTCGGGGATTGCATCGAGCGGCACGCGCTGGAGCGCGTAGAAGCCGGCCAATCCGACGAAGACGGACGCCAGCCCGATAAGAAAGACGTTTCGCGCCGACCAGCGGATGACGGCGGCAATCATTTAGGCGATTCCTGCTGAGTAAAGCCTTTCAGGGCCGCCCTCAGATTGCTTTCCGCGTCGATCAGGAAGGTTGCCGTGGTGACCACCTCTTCGCCTTCCTTGATGCCCTCCAGCACCTCGACGTAGCCGTCGCCACGCTGGCCTATCTTGATCGCGCGCGGCTCGAAACGTCCCTCGCCCCTCGCAATGAGGACAAGCTGGCGCGTGCCGCTGTCGATGACAGCGCTGTCCGGCACGGCGACCGCGGGCTTGTCTTCCGCACCGGCATGAAAGACCACGTCCGCATACATGTCGGGCTTCAATCGGCCGTCCGGATTCGGCAGCTCGATCCGCACCCGCCCAGTCCGCGTCTCCGGCTTCAGTTCGGGGTAGACGAACGTCACCCGCCCTTCGACCGGAAGACTGGGAAAGGCTCGGAAGGTCACGGTCGCCCGGCTCCCGGAGGCAATGGAACCGATGTCGCGCTCCGGTACCTCTGCAATCACCCAGACCGTCGAGAGGTCGGCGATTCGATAGAGCTCGTCGCCGGCCATTACTCGTTGGCCGCTGATCACCTTCTTGTCGAGAACGATCCCATTTGCAGGCGCCGGCCATTCGATAGTGCGCGGTACCGTCCCGCTCTCCCGAATTTCGCGGATGCGCACCTCGGGCATGCCCAGACTGCGGAGCTTTTGGGCGGCCCCGTCGACCATGGCCGTCTGGTTTGCATCGTGCGCGGTGCGAGGGGCCTTGACGGCCAGCGCATACTCGAGCTGCGCCTGCACCAGAGGCGCGCTATAGAGACGAAACAGCGGCTGGCCGACCTTCACCGTCTCGCCGGTCGTATTGACAAGCAGTTCCTCGATGTAGCCTTCCGCTCGAAGGGTCACGACCGCCAGCTTTCGCTCGTCGATTCGCACGGTGCCCGGCGCGCGGATCGACCGAAGCACGGTTCGCAATTGCACCTTTTCGCTGCGGACGCCGCTGCGCTGGATTCGATCCAAGCTGACTTTGACCGTGCTGCCGTCGTCCTGCTCATCGCCTTCGTAGACCGGAATGTAATCCATTCCCATCGAGTCTTTCTTTGGAACGGGCGACGAATCCGGCAACCCCATTGGATTGCGGTAATAAAGGACCTTTCGCTCGCCGCCCGCGGCCTGCGGCTTTTTCGGCTGTGCAGCCAACGCCGGCTCGTCGTCGCCATGGACCGGAAGGTAATCGCGGCCTTGCGCGTCCTTCTTCGGCGTTGCCGACCAGAACGGCGCGCCGCTTGGGTCACGGTAGTAGAGAATGGTTCGGTCGGCCGCGACTGCCCGCTCGGCATTGAGCGACAGTGTCGGCATGGCGGACTGCCGCTGCGCGTACCAATATCCGCCCGCGGCGCCGGCGGCAGCCGCGATGACGATCGACAGCGCTACTGCGAGGCGACTCACAGGTCACCCCCGATGGCTTTCTCGATTTCGGCAAGCATCGCCTGCTGCTGCACCTGCATTTTGAGAATTTCAATCTGCATGTTCCGCAGGCGCCGAATTGCATCGAGCACCCTGATCACGTCGCCCTGGCCGGTTTCGAGCGCGCTCAGAGCCGACCGAACGACCAGTTCCGATTTGGGCAAATGATGCTGCTGCATGATTTCCAGCGTCTTCGCCATTGCCCGGTACTCGGCGAGCATGCCGGCAATTTCGCCGCGAACAGTGGCCTTGAGCGTGTTCAGGCGTTGTTCCGCGGCTGCCCGCTCGGCCGATGCAGCGGCGATGTCCGCTTCCTTGGCACCCCATTGGAACGGAATGCGGAGTTCGCCCATCACGCCGGTGCCGGCGTAACCGTCGCGATCTCGCGTGGTCATGATGCCCAACGTCACGTCCGGGTATCGGTTTCGCTCCGCCAAGCTTTGCGCGACGCCCGCCGACGCCGTCTTGGCTTCCCCCTCGGCGATCATCGGATTGAGCTTGACGGCACGGTCGACCAGCGCCGTCATGTTCATCGCTCGTTCGGCCGGCAGCCGGCGTAATGCAACCGGCCGTGCGAGCGGCGCATCGGGACGACGATTGAGCAGCGTATTCAATTGTGCGGCGGTCTTCGTTTGTTGACCGCGCAAGCGTTCGATTTCGATGCCAAGTTCTTCGGCCTCGATCTCGAGGCGGAGGACATCTTCTTGCGTTGTGCCGCCTTGAGCGTAGCGATCCCTCAGCGTCGCGGCTGCGGTTAGGACGGTATCGAGAGTGCGCTGGGTGAGTTCATGGGCTTGGAAGGTCGCATATCGGGCAGCAAAAACGCCCTTCACGCGCGCGACGAGCTCCAATTCGGTTCCTCGGCGGCGATAGCGGGCTGCGGTGGCTTCGAAGGTGGCCATCTCGCGTTTGAGATCAAGCTTTCCCCACAGCGGGAACTCCTGCATCACCCTGAACGTGAGGGTGGCTCCGTTCATGGAAACGTTGCGTTGGTCGAGGTTGTCGGCGTCGATACGAAGGGTGGGGTCGGGCAGCGCCCCAGCCGACGTGATCCGGGCCGTTGCGGCCTCGGCAGCCAAGGCAGCCGCCGCGAGTTCGGGACTGAGCTGGCGCGCGAGCGCGATCAGCTCGCCGGCAGTTGCTCCCGGCGGCCCCTTGGGCGCGGCCTCGGCCGACCCCGTCAGCACGAGGGCGCCGACGAGGCCGGCCAGGAGGAACCGAAACATGGCTCAGTCCGTGGCTTTGAAGGTGACTTTTCCGGTCACGGTCTCCTGTTCGCCCTGAACCTTTGCGGAGACCGTCAAGAGCCAACGGCCGGCCATTGCGAGGTCGGTCGTAAAGCTGTAGGTGCCCGGTTCAACTCCCTTGGCCAGTGTGACGGGCGCCGTCATCGTCTCCATGCCTTCCGGGGACATGTCGAGACGCGGCGAAACGATGACCGCGTCGGATACCGGCTTCCCGGTTGGCTTATGGACGAGGCGAACCGTGAGGGTCACGCGGTCACCCTTTTTGACCTCGGCCTTCACCGGCTCGAAGGCGTAGTCGTTCGCACCCGCCAACGCGGCACCGGCCAGACCGACAGCCGCCGCAATAACAGCGCTGGCAAGCGTGTATTTCAGATTCATGTCTAAAGCTCCTCGTGGATCTGTGATCGGCGTTGCGCCGAGGTTATCGGGCGCGAAGCCAAACGCGTATTCGCGCGTGAGCTCTCGACTCACGCGTTGTATCACAAGTCTACTGGGGATTTAGACCCGGGGAGGTCGGAACGGCGGATTGCCCACCTGGGAGCGCAGGGGTTGCGTCCACGGCGATGGCTCACCCTTTGCAATGGGGGGATGGAGAATTGGACCCCAAAACATCGCGCCGCATAGACTGAAGCATTTGGCCACGCAACCGGCGTTCGCCTGACACTCATTCCCCATATCGTTCATCGACGGATGCTCCATCGCCATGCCGTCGTCATGGTCGCAACACTCAGGCATCGACACTACGGTCGCCGTCGGGGCGGAAGCCACAGCCATGCCGCCGGCGATCGGCAGCAAGGCCACCGAGACGGCCACCCAGATGGCCACGATCGTCCGTGCAATAGCCATAATGAACCTTGGTTCGTGGCAACTATGCCGCCGTGCAGTTCAAGGTCAAGTCACAGCTTCCGGAGCGGCCTAATTCCGCACCCAGACCGCTCGGGCTGGGGTCGGAGCGGGCGGAGACAGCACGACGCTCGCGCGTC
>WNEY01002320.1_pt1 | contig 13914 bp, 12 predicted proteins | sample 5400531 | NCBI WGS metagenome assembly WNEY01 (sample SAMN13153338, study PRJNA577476) | soil metagenome | isolation source: 200 cm saprolite under Douglas fir tree site 1 | place: USA:California | collected 2015-04-18
CAGGCCGGCCAGACCTTCCCGTTCTGGTCGTGGCGGGCCGTGACCTGTGCCACGGTGACCACGATGCAGGCTGGCCACCGGCGACTCAGCGCGGTCGGCGGCTCGGACCGGGAGAGGCCTCCCAGCGCCAGGACCGCCGCGCCCAGCATCTCGGGTTCCACGTCGAGCGTCCCGGCCAGCTCCCCGGACGCGAGGTGCCGCCGCCATCCTGGTTCGAGCAGGTCGAGCAACGTCCTGGCCTCTGGCGGCCCGCTCATGACGGCCTCCTTCACCCCACGCCGGTAACTCCGGCATGGTGAACACGTTCCACCAGGTGGGCATGGCCTTCGGTCTCGGACTGCTGATCGCCGCGTCCGCCCGCGCCGGCCACGGCCTGACCGCGTCGGCGGCGGTACTGACCGCCCACGTCAGCACCGCCCTGACCGCCGGAAGCGTCCTGCTAGCGCTCTGCCTGATCGCGACACTCACGCTCATCCTGCCGTCTGAACTGGCGGGGCGACACCGCGATGCCCGCAGGTCGGGTCGGCCGGCCCCGCCCGAGCGGGTGCTGGCCGCGGCAAGGACGGACTGACCGATCGTCCGGCCTCGTCGGCTCCGGTGGGGGGCTCTGTCATTACCTGGAAGAACGGTCACTCCCAGACCGGGGGCCAGAGCGGGTTACCTGAAGAGAGCGGTGATGAGCCGCGGATTCACGAAGATGAAAGAAGAAAGTGATGCGAACAGCGTTTATGTACGGTGCGGGCGACGTCCGGGTGGAGGAGGCCGCCGACCCGAAGCTGGAGCAGCCGACGGACGCGCTGGTGCGAATCGTGCGCGCCTGCGTGTGCGGCAGCGACCTGCACCCTTACCACCAGATGCCAGCCTCGGCCCAGGGCGTGCCGATGGGCCACGAATTCGTCGGAGTCGTGGAGGATGTCGGCTCGGAGGTCTTGAGCGTCAAGGCGGGCGATTTCGTGATCTCGCCCTTCGCGTGGTCAGACAACACGTGTGACTACTGTCGGGAGGGATTCCAGACCTCCTGCCGGCAGGGGGGTTTCTACGCCGCGGACGGCATCGGCGGCGCTCAGGCCGAGGCCATCCGGGTTCCGCTCGCTGACGGCACCTTGGTCAAAGCGCCGGTCGCCGAGGACTCCGCGCTATTGCCGTCGCTGCTGGCGCTGTCCGATGTGTTCCTCACCGGTCACCACGCCGCCGTGCGCGGCGGGGTGGGCCTGGGCAGTACCGTGACGGTTATCGGTGACGGCGCGGTCGGGTTGTCGGCGGTGCTCGCCGCCAGGCGGCTCGGCGCGGAACGGATCATCCTGATGGGCCGGCACATCGGCCGCACCGGCCTCGGCCGCCAGTGGGGGGCCACCGACGTGGTCGCCGAGCGCGGCGAGGAAGGCATCGCGAAGGTGCTGGACCTGACCGGCGGTGACGGCACGCACGTCGTGGCGGAGGCCGTCGGTCACCGCCCGGCCTACGACATGGCCGTCGGTGTCGTGCGGGTCGGCGGCTCCATCAGCCGGGTTGGTGTCCCTCAGTACGAGGACGCTCCGGTCGGGTTCGCCAGCCTGTTCGGCAAGAACGTCACCCTCACTGGTGGTCCCGCCCCGGTCCGCGCCTACATCGAGGAACTGCTGCCCAAGGTGCTCGACGGCCGCCTCGAGCCGGGCAAGGTGTTCGACCGTACGGTCAGTCTCGACGACGTTCCCGCCGGGTACCGGGCGATGGACGACCGCGAATCGATCAAGGTCCTGGTGACCCCGTGAGCACGTGGTCACAGGACGACCTCGACCGGCTCGGGGCGCCGGCGAGGTCGAGATGAGCTCGGTGCGCCGCGACGGTTCGCTGTCGCGGGCGCGCACGGTCTGGATCGTCCGGGTGGGCGACCAGCCGTACCTGCGGTCGGTAAACGGCCCGGACGCTGCCTGGTACCGCCTCACCAGGACGTTCCACCAGGGCCGGATCGAGGCCCGCGACATTGCCCGCGACGTCACCTGGATCGATGTCGACGACGCCGAGCAGCCGGACGCCGCCCCGGCTGTCGACGCCGAGTACGCCCGCAAGTACCAGGGCTCCACGGCGGCGATCGCGCACATCAACAGCCCGCTGGCCCGCACCACCACCATGCGGGTGGAACCTCGATGACCTAGCAGGTCATCGGCCCAGGCCTGGGGTCGTCCAGGGTCTCTGACGCTACTCCCGGGGAACTCGATCAAAGGAGTCAGAAATGCACACGAGAACGCTCGGCCAGAGGCTGCAGGTCTCGGCCATCGGCTACGGCTGCATGGGCCTGAGCCAAAGCTATCTGCCCGTGCCCACCCGTGCGGAGGGCATCGCGCTCATCCGCGACGCCGTCGACCGGGGCGTCACCTTCTTCGACACCGCGGAGGTGTACGGCCCGTTCGTCAACGAGGAGATCGTCGGTGAGGCGCTCGCGCCGGTACGCGACCAGGTCGTCATCGCCACCAAGTTCGGCTTCGCATTCGACGACGACGGCCAGCAAACCGGCCTGTCCAGCCGCCCCGACCACGTCAAGGCCGCGGTCGAAGGATCGTTGCGACGGCTGGGCGTCGACCACATCGACCTGCTCTACCAGCACCGCGTCGACCCCGACGTTCCGATCGAGGACACCGCCGGCGCCGTCCGCGAGCTGATCGAGGCCGGCAAGGTGGGCCACTTCGGCCTGTCGGAGGCCGCGCCCCGCTACCGCGGCAGCCTCGGCGTCCCGCGGCTGCATCTCGGCGGGACAGACCGTCAGGTCGGCGAGCGGCTCTACGTGAGCCAGGGCACCGTCGAGACCGCGCACCTCGCCTGGAGCCCTGCGAGTTCATCTCACCCGGCCAGGGCCCGGTCGGGCACCGCGCCAGGATCGATAGCGAGCATCTCCTGCCCGGCCCGGACCAGGTCGAGGTAGCGGCGCGTCTCGGCCGCGCGCCGTCGCCGGCTCCAGTCGAGCAGCCGGCCCATGATCGCGCTCACCGCGGCCGCCGCCACGGTGCCCGCGTCGGCGGACTCGATGAACAGCCGCGTCCGCCGCATGAGCACGTCCTCCACGTGCAGGGCGTTCTCGTGAGTGACCGCGTAGGCGACCTCCGCGCGCAGGTAGGGATGCCCCTCGGCCAGCGGCCGGGCCAGCCCTGCGTCGGCCCTGATCAGGTCGAGTACTTCGGTCGCGAGCGTGCCGTACCGGCCGAGCAGGTATTCCACCGCCGCGTGGGGCACCCCGTAGTCCTCGGCCAGCCGCCCGGCCGCGGGCTGCACCGCGGCCAGCCCGTCCGCGCCGAGCAGCGGCACCTGGTCGGTCACAGATCCGGGCACGTCGCGGCCGAAGTCCGCCACGGCGGCGTCGATCACGTCCCTGGCCATCAGCCGGTAGGTGGTGAACTTGCCGCCCGCGATGCTGGCCAGGCCGGGCACCGGCACGTCGACCACGTGCTCACGGGACAGCTTGGTGGTGGGTTTGGTGCCGTTGCCCTCGCGGGGATCCACCAGCGGCCGCAGGCCGGCGTACACCGCGATGACATCGGCGCGGGTCAGCGGCCGGGCCAGCACCCGGTTCGCGGCGGCCAGGATGTACTCGATGTCCTCCTCGGTCGCGACGGGTTCGGCCCGGTCTCCGGTGAAGTCCGTGTCGGTGGTGCCGACGATCCAGTGCTGTCCCCAGGGGATGAGGAACAGCACGCTCTTCTCGGTGCGCAGGATCATCCCGGTGTCGGCGTCGACCGCGTTCCGGGGCACCACGATGTGCACGCCCTTGGACATCCGGACCCGGTAGTCGGCCCGTACGCCCGCCAGCTCGTGCACTAGGTCGGTCCACACCCCGGCGCAGACCACCACGGCCTCGGCCGTCACCTCCAGCGAGCGGCCGGACTCCTCGTCGCGGACCCGGGCGCCGGTCACCCGCCCCCCGTCCGGGCCGCGCAGTAGCCCGACCGCGCTGGCCCAGGTCGCGATGACCGCGCCGTGCGCCGCGGCCGTGCGCGCCACGGTCAGCGTGTACCTGGCGTCATCAACCTGCGCGTCGTAGTAGAGCATGGCGCCCGCGAGCCGGCTGGGCGACAGGGCTGGGGCTCGCTTCCGCGCGCCGCGGGCGGTCAGGTGCCGGTGGTGCGGCACCGGCCTGCGAGTGCCCTCCATCGCGTCGTAGAGGGCCAGGCCCGCCCCCACGTACGGCCGCTCGACCACCTTCTTGTACAGCGGATACAGGAACGAGACCGGCCTGACCAGGTGCGGGGCCAGCTTCGATACGAGCAGGTCACGCTCCCGCAGCGCTTCGTAGACCAGTTTGAAATCGAACTGCTCCAGGTACCGCAGCCCGCCGTGGATCAGCTTGCTGGACCGGCTCGAGGTCCCCGAGGCCAGGTCGCGCGCCTCCACCAGGGCCACCCGCAGGCCCCGCGATGCGGCGTCCAGGGCCGCCCCCGCCCCCGTGACGCCGCCGCCGATGACCAGCACATCGAACCGCTCGGCCGCCAGCCGATCGAGCACCGCGCCACGCTCACGCGCATCCAGAGCCCCGTTACCCGCCATCACCTACCCCCAGATTCGCTGTGGTCGCCGTCCTGGAGCATTTACATCGTCAACCTGGCCGCGGCGTGATTTCGCGGGCGAAGTCCGGCGCGCGCTTGGCGATGAAGGCGCGGATGCCTTCCGCCGCCTCGCCGTCCGCGAACAGTCCCTGCTCCAGCAGCGCCTCGCAGCGGAGCCCCTCGTCAGGCGGCAGCTCGAAGGCGGCGTTGACCGCCCGGACGACCGCCAGCTGCGCCGGCAGCGAGGAGGTCATCAGTTCGGCCGCCAAGGCGAGCGCCTCCTTGACGACATCGCCGTCGGCGAGCCGGTCGACCAGGCCAATGGCCAGCGCCTCGGCCGCCGTGACCTGGCGGGCGGTCAGCATGATGTCCAGGGCCCGGCCCCGTCCCACGAGCCGGGGCAGTCGCTGGGTGCCGCCGGCTCCGGGGATGAGGCCGAGCTTGACCTCGGGCAGGCCGAACCTCCCCCGGGGGCCGCTCACCCGCATCGTGCACGCCATCGCGAGCTCCAGCCCGCCGCCGAGCGCCAGGCCGTCCACCGCGGCGATCGAGACCCAGGGAGCTCCGGCCAGCCGGTCGTTGACGTCGCGCATCTTGTCGCCGTAGGCCATAAAGGAGTCTGCGTCGATGGAGGACATGTGCTTAATGTCGGCCCCTGCGGCGAAGAAGCCGTCCAGGGCCGAGGTTACGATCATGACCTTGACGTCGTCGGCCCGCTCGGCCGCGTCGATGGCGGCGTGCAGTCCCTCCAGGATCGGCACGCCGAGGGCGTTGGCCGGCGGCCGGTCCAGCGTCACGACCCAGACCCCGGGGCTCTCGCGGCGCCAGGTAACCACCTGCGTGGGTGCGGTCATGGTACTCCTCCGATCGGCACGGCTCAGGCCATCGTCAGGCCGCCGCTGACCGACAGCGTCTGGCCCGTGACGAAGCCAGCGCCGTCGGAGGCGAGGAAGGCGACCGCGGGGCCGATGTCTTCGGGAGTGCCGAGCCGCCTCATCGGAATCGCACGGGCCATCCCGGCGATCACCTTCTCCGCGTCGCCCGACCCCTCAGCGAAGCTCCGCAGGGCCGGCGTGTCGGTGGGGCCCGGGCACACGGTGTTGGCGGTGACGCCCTTGGCGGCCACCTCGCGGGCCAGGGTCTTGGTGAACGCGATGATGCCGCCCTTCGCGCCGGAGTACACCGCCTCCAGCGACGAGCCCACCCGGCCGGCGTCCGACCCGATGTTGATCACACGCCCGAAGCCCCGCTCCGTCATCCCCGGCACGACGGCCTTGATGACCCGCAGCGCGCCCTTGAAGTTGATGTCGAGGATCTTGTCCCAGAACTCCTCGGTGGTCTTCACGAACGGCATGAAGTCGTCCCAGCCGGCGTTGTTCACCACAACCTCGACCGGGCCGAGCGCGGCCTCGATCGCCTTGACGGCCGATTCGACCGCGGCGGTCCGGGTCACGTCGATCTCGACCGCGATCGCGGTGCCTCCGGCGGCGGTGATCTCCTTGGCGGTCTGCTGGGCGGCGGTGAGGTTCAGGTCCGCCACGGCGACCTTGAACCCCTCTGCGGCCAGTGCCGTGGCGATGCCCTTGCCGATGCCCTGGGCAGCCCCGGTGACCATGGCGACGCGGTTGCTCATGAGGTGTCCTCCGGTGTGGTGGTGCGGATCAGCCGACGGCCGGGTGCCAGTGCACCGGCCCGGCGACGAGGGAGTGGCTGGTGAGCTTGCGGCCGAGGACCAACTGCGCCTCGCGTGCGGCCTCTATGACGGCCCCCAGGTCCAGGCCGGTCTCGACGCCCATCTCGTGGAACATGCTCACGAGGTCCTCGGTGGCGATGTTGCCGGTCGAGCCTGCCGGCACCGGGCAGCCTCCGAGTTCGCCGAAGCTGGACTCGAAGCTGGTGCAGCCCGCCTCGAGCGCGGCGTACGCGTTGGCCAGGCCCTGCCCGCGGGTGTTGTGGAAGTGGGCGGTGACCTCGACCCCGGGCAGCCGCTCGATGGCCGCGGTGAAGAACCGCGACGCGTACGCCGGGTTGCACATGCCGGTCGTGTCGCCGAAGCCGATCTCGGTGGCGCCGGCCTCGGCGAACTGCTCGGCGATGCCGAGGACCCGGCCCATCGGGACCTTGCCCTCGTACGGGCAGCCGAACGAGGTGGCGATCACCGCGCAGAAGGTGAGGTTCTCGGCGACGATGCGCTTGCCCATCACCGTGACGTCGGCCATGGTCTCCTCGACCGTCCGGTTGATGTTGCGCTGGTTGTGGGTCTGCGAAGCGCTGACGAAGAGCGCCACCTCCTCGAACAGGTCACGCACCGCGAGCGCGTTGCCGAGGCCCCGGCTGTTCGGCACCAGCACCATCCGGGCGATGTCGTCCGGCAGATCGATGCCCCGCAGCACCTCCACGCCGTCGGACAGCTGCGGGATGACATCGGGCCGGACGAAGCTCGCGACCTCGATCCGTTTGATGCCCGCGCGGCCCAGGGCGTCGATCAGCCGGATCTTGTCCGCGGTCGGGATGGTCTCTGGTTCGTTCTGGAAGCCGTCGCGGGGCCCGACCTCCCGGATGTGCACCCGTCGGCGCTCGCCCTCGCTGCGATTATCGTCAGTCACGACACGACCTCCCGGTCCACGAGGCTCCGCTCGAGCCTCTCTCGATGATGCGGCGCCGCCACCGCGATGAGCCGGCGAGCACGCTCCGCGACGGTGCACCCGGTCAGGAGCGCGACGCCGTGCTCGGTGACCACCGCGTCGACGTCGACGCGCGCGGTCGTGACGACCCCGCCACGCAGCGTGGGATTGATCGTCGACTCGCCGCCGGACTCGGAGCGCAGCGCGATGACCGAACGGGCGCCGGTCAGCGAGGCCGCCCGGCTGAAGTCGACCTGGCCGCCGACGGCGCCGATGTGCACGCCGCGCCGCAGCTCGGCGCCGACCTGGCCGAGCAGGTCAACCTCGATCGCCGAGTTGATCGACACCAGCGACCGGAGCTGCGACAGCACCGCTGGAGCATGGGTGTAGCTGGCGGGCCGGAACTCGACCGGGAATTCTCGCAGCCGGTTGTACAGCGACGTGCTGCCCAGCGCGGCGCCGGTCACCACTAGCCCTTGGTCGATCTCCTTGCGCGCGCCGGTGACGACGCCCTTCTCTACCAGCGCCGTTACGCCGTCGGTGATCATCCCGGTGTGGAAGCCGAGGTCGGTGTGCCCGGCGAGAGACTCCAGGACCGCGTTGGGCAGCGAGCCGACGCCCAGCTGCAGCGTGTCGCCGTCCTCGACCAGGCTGGCCACGTGGTCGGCGATCACCCGGTCCACCGCGTCGGGCGCGCGGACGGGCGCCTCCCGCAGCGGCCGGTCGGTCTCGACTACGGCGGCGAAGGCCGACAGCGGCAGCCCCGCGCTGCCCCTGGTGCGCGGCATCCGGTGGTTGACCTCGGCGATCAGGGTGCGGGTGTGTCTCAGCGCGTCCGCGACGTACTCCACGCCGATGCCGAGCGAGACCAGCCCGTCAACGTCGGGCAGGGACACCTGCACCAGCCCGACGTCGGATGGGAGCTGACCTCGCTCGAACATCCGGGGGAGCGCGGAGTAGTGGCAAGGCACCACGTCAAGCAGGCCGTGTCGGCTCAGCCGGCGCAGCTCGCCCAGCCCGCCATAGGAGAGCACGGTGAGGGAGTCAGGCAGCGAGTCAGGCAGGTCACCCGAAAGCCGCTCGTTCCAGCTGATCCCGCAGAACGCGCGGATCGGACCGATGCGATCGGCCTGCTCCAGCAGGGCGTTGACCAGCGGCTCCGGCTCGGCGCCGCCCTGACCCCACCACACGCCGTCGCCGGCGGCGATGTACCTGCCGAGGTCGATCATGCGTTGATCCGCTGTACCAGGGTGGCCGTGCCGAGCCCGCCGCCGCAGCACATGGTAACCAGCCCGATCTCGGCGTCGCGGCGCTCCATCTCGGCCAGCAGAGTCCCGAAGAGCCGAGATCCGGTCGCACCCACCGGGTGACCGAGGGCGATGGCACCGCCGTTGACGTTGACCCGGCCCATGTCGGGCTTCAGCTCACGTTCCCACGCCAGGACCACCGAGCTGAACGCCTCGTTGATCTCCACCAGGTCGATGTCGTCGATCGTCATCCGGTTGCGGTCCAGCAGCTTGCGCGTGGCCGGGATGGGGCCGGTCAGCATGATGATCGGGTCGACCCCGACCGTGGTCTGGTCGAGGATGCGGGCCCGCGGGCGAAGGCCGTACCGCTCGGCACCATCACGGGAGGTGACAAGCACTCCGGCGGCGCCGTCGGAGATCGGGGACGAGCTGCCCGCCGTGATCCGGCCGTCGCGTTCCCGGAAGACGGTCCTGAGCTCGGACAGGCTCTCCATCGACGTTCCCGGACGGATCGCCTGATCGCTGATCCGCTTCTCCCCGTCCAGCTCGAGAGGGATCATCTCGCGCTCGAACCTCCCCGCGGCTACCGCCTCTGCCGCCAGCCGGTGTGACCGCACGGCGAACGCGTCCATCTCCGCCCGGCCGATGTTCCACCGTTCGGCGATCAGTTCCGCGCTCTCGCCCTGCGGCACGAAGTCGTACCGCTCGCGCAGCACGGGCGGCCACGGGTCGCCGTACAGCTCGGAGATCTTGGCGGGTGAGCTCATCGGCACGTGGCCCATGTGCTCCACGCCGCCGGCCAGGACGACGTCGTGTGTACCCGACGCGACGAGCGCCGCCGCTATCTCCACCGCGGTCTGGGCCGAACCGCAGCGGCGGTCGAGCACGGTCGCCGGCACCTCGGCCGGGTAGCCGGCCTGCAGCCAGGCGTTGCGGGCGACGTTGCGCGACTGCTCGCCGAACGGCGCGGTGCACCCGATGACGATGTCCTCGACCGCCCCGGCGGCGAGACCGGTGTGCTCGAGGAGCGCGGCGTAGACGGCGCCCAGCATCTCGTTGGGGTGCACGTCCCGGTACCAGCCGCGCTCCGGGTGCGACTTGCCCATCGGCGTCCGCAGCGCCTCCACGATCAGCGCCTCCCGGCCCGACCGGGTCAGCGGGCTTTCGTTCGCCATCAAATGACCGTCCCTCCGTCGACCGGTAGGACCTGACCGGTGATGTAGGACGCCGCGTCCGACGCGAAGAAGACGAAGGTGGCGGCGATCTCGTCGGGGTGAGCCCACCGGCCGAGCGGGATCCGGGCGAGCGTCTTGGCGGCGAGCTTCTCGTTGCTGCGGATGTTCTGGGTCATCGCGGTCGCCGCCAGGGGAGCGACCGCGTTCACGGTGACCTGTTTCTTCGCCAGCTCCCTGGCCAGCGACTTCGTGAGGCCGACGATGCCGGACTTGGCCGCGCCGTAGTTGACCTGGCCGATGGTGCCCACCAGCCCGGCGGCCGAGGTCACATTAATGATCCGGCCGGTGCCGTCCACGGCCAGGAACGGCAGTGCGGCTTGGCTGACGGTGAACGTGCCTGCCACGTGGACATCGAGCACCAGCCGGAACTGCTCGGCCGTCATCTTCGCGAACATCGCCGGCGCGATCACCCCGGCGTTGTTCACGACGACGTGCAGGGTGCCCGCGGTCAGTTCGGCGGCCTGCTCGGCCGCGCGGGCCGCCTGCCCGGCGTCGCGCACGTCGAGCACCGCGGACTCGGCCCGGCCGCCGGCGGCGACGATCTGGTCGGCCACCGCGGCCGCCGCGTCCTTGTCCACGTCGGTCACCAGCACGGCCGCACCGGCCGCGGCCAGCGCCCTGGCGACCGCCGCGCCGATGCCGTGGCCGGCGCCGGTCACAAGTGCGGAGCGCCCGGCAAGGGAGAACATCAGTAGCTCCTGGGAAGCCCGAGCACGTGCTCACCGAGGTAGTTCAGGACCATCTCCTGGCTGAGCGGGGCGATCTTCAGCAGCCGCGCCTCCCGGAAGTACCGCGCGACATGGTACTCCTCGGAGTACCCCATCCCCCCGTGCGTCTGCAGCGCCCGGTCCGCGGCCTGGAAGCCGGCGTCGGCGCACAGGTACTTCGCGGTGTTCGCCTCCCTGGCGCACGGCTTGGCGTTGTCGTAGAGCCAGGTGGCCTTGCGCAGCGCTAGCTCGGCGGCGTCGAGCCGGGCCAGCGAGTCGGCGAGCGGGAACTGCAGTCCCTGGTTCATGCCGATCGGCCGGCCGAAGACCACCCGCTCGTTGCCGTATCGCACCGCGCGTCGCAGCGAGGCCCGGCCCAGGCCCAGGGCTTCCGCCGCGACCAGCATGCGTTCCGGGTTGAGGCCGTCCAGGATGTACCTGAAGCCGTGTCCCTCCTCACCGACCCGGTGCGCGGCGGGCACGCGCAGGTCGTCGATGAACAGCTCGTTCGAGCTGACCGCGTTGCGGCCCATCTTCCTGATCGGCTGGATGTCGACGTGGTCCCGGTCGAGGTCGGTGAGGAAGAGGGTGAGTCCGTCGGTCTTCTTCGTGACGTCCTCGAACCTCGTCGTCCGGGTGAGGAGCAGGACTTTCTCCGACTCCATCGCCTTGGAGATCCACACCTTGCGGCCGTTGACGACGTAGTCCGAGCCGTCACGCCTGGCGAAGGTCGTGATCCTGGTGGTGTCCAGGCCAGCGCCGGGCTCGGTGACGCCGAAGCACACGTGCAGGTCGCCATGGACGATGCGCGGCAGGTTCTCCCGCTTCATTTCCTCCGACCCGTGCACGATCACCGGGTGCATGCCGAAGATCGACAGGTGCATCGAGCTCGCGCCGTTCATCCCCGCGCCGGAGGCCGACACCTCCTCCAGCAGCAGTGCCGCCTCGGTGATGCCGAAACCGTGCCCGCCGTAGTCCTCCGGAATGGTGATCCCGAGCCAGCCGCCATCGGCGAACGTCTGGTAGAACTCGGTCGGGAACTCGTGCGCAGCGTCCTTTTCCATCCAGTACTGGTCGTCGAACTTGGCGGCTAGCTCGGCGACCGCCCGGCGGATCGTCACCTGGTCCTCAGAGAGCTCGAAATCCACCGGGAGCACCCCTCTCTCGCTTCATCGGTACAACAATAGCAAATGGACTGACCAAAAAACTAGGCGGGCATCAGGTTGAGTCCGTCAGCGATACGCTCGTTCCACGCCTTCGGGGCTCCGAACAGGTTCTCGTCGACCTTGGCGCGCTTGAAGAACAGCTGCAGATCGTGCTCCCAGGTGTAGCCGATCGCGCCGTGCAAGGTCAGCGCGCTGTCGGCCACCCGCGCGCCAGCCGCGGTGACCTGCGCCTTGACGGCGGCTGCGTGCAGGGCCGACCGCGGGCCACCGCCGTCGACCGACGCCGCGGCGAAGTACACCGCCGACCGAGCGGCCTCGACCTCGACCAGGATGGCCGCGGCGGCATGCTTGACGGCCTGGAACGAGCCGATAGGCACGCCGAACTGGTGGCGCTGCTTGCTGTACTCGACGGCCATGTCGAGCATCCGCGCCATCGCCCCCAGCGAGTCCGCGGCCACCAGTACGGCGGCGCGCGCGGCGCAGCCCGCCAGGAACTCCCGGGCATCGGCATCGAGCGGCTCGGACGGCATGCCCTCGATCACGACGTCGGCCACCGACCGGCTCCGGTCGAGCAGTCGGCGGGTCTGCGCCCGCACTCCGGCACTCGCCGGCACCAGCCGCAGGCACGGTGAGCCGCCCGGGCCGTCGACCACCGCCACGAACCGCGCCGCCAGGTCACCGGCGAGCACGCGCGGGACCGTCCCGTGCAGACGCTCCTCGCCGTCGATCGTGAGGCGGGGCCCCTCACCCGGGATCACGTCGGCCGGGGACAGCAACGCCACGTGCTCACCCTCGAAGGCGGCGACGTCCGTCCCGGAGCCGAGCGCGGGTACGGCGAGCGCGGTCGCCAGCCAGGTCGCGGACGGAGCACTCGCGCCGGCCAGCAGCTCGGCCGTGAGCGCCAGCTCGACGAGCCCGCCGCCCTGACCGCCGAGGGCTTCCGGCACGCCGACCCCGGCCCATCCGTCGCGGACCAGCCGCCCGGCGAACTCCGCCGCGTCGCCGTCATCGAGCCACCGGCGCACTACCTCGCGGGGGGCCACGTCGGCGAGCCAGGCGCCGAAGGACTGCCGGTAGGCGTCCTGCTCCTCGGACAGCTGCCACCTCATTAGAATCGCGACTCCTTGACCTGGGACCGGATGTCCTCGACGGCCTCGGGGTTCTCGGCCCCGGACAGATCGCCGGGATCGGTGTCGAGCACGGCCGCGCGAATCGCTCGGCGCATGATCTTGGCCGACCTGGTCTTCGGCAGCTGTCCGACGCGGACCACGCGCGCAGGCGCGAACGGCTTGCCCACCCCGGCGGCAACCAGCGCGGTGAGCCGCGCCGACACCAACCCGTCGTCGCTGTCGTCCTCGTCGCCGTCGGCGTCCGTTGCGCCGGCCCGTCTTACCCAGAAGGCCCAGATTGCCTCGCCCTTCGTCGCATCTGGGATCCCGACGACCGCGGACTCGGCGACGGCGGCGTCGGTAGCGAGCACCGACTCTATCTCCGCCGGGGCGACACGTTTGCCGGCCACGTTCATCACGTCATCGGAGCGGCCGAGGATGAACCAGCCGGTATCGTCCGCCATCGCGTAGTCCCCGTGCCGCCATAGGCCGGGGTACGTCGACCAGTAGGCCTCGCGGTACCGCTCGTCGTCCTTCCAGACCCCGCGCGTCATCGACGGCCAGGGCTGCCGGCAGACGAGCTCCCCGATGCTGCCGCGCAGCGACCGGCCGTCGTCGTCGACCACGTCGACGTCCATGCCCAGCGCCGGGCCCCCCAGGGAGCAGCTGTGGATCTCCTCCACCGGGTAGGGGCACAGGAACGAGCCGCCCACCTCGGTGCCGCCGGAGAAGTTGACCACCGGAACCCTGCCGCCGAAGACGTCCCGAGCCAGCCACTCGTACGACTCCGAGTCCCAGGGCTCGCCGGTCGATCCCAGGACCCGGACTGACGACAGGTCGCCAGCCGGAGGGGTGCCGGCGGCACGCAACGTCCGGACCAGCGTCGGCGAGACGCCGAGCATCGACACGCCGTGCCGCTCGACGAGGTCCCAGAGCCGGTTGGTGTCCGGCACGTCCGGGGAGCCTTCGTAGAGCAGCAGGGTGCCGCCGCAGGCATGGGCGCCGAAGATCGACAGCGGCCCCATGATCCAGCCCATGTCGGTGATCCAGCAGAACGTCCGGCCGGGCGCCAGCTCGAAGCCGTACGCCACCTCGCTGGCCACCTTGACGAGGAAGCCGGCATGCGTGTGCACCGCGCCCTTCGGCCGGCCGGTCGTCCCGGACGTGTAGGCGAGCAGCAGCACGTCCGACGCCGAGGTGGGCTCGATCTCCGGGTCCGGGTCCGCCGCCAGCAGCTCGCCCCACGAGACGTCACGGCCCGGCTCCAGCGCTGCGGCCTCGCCGACGTTGTCGACCACGACGACGAGCTTCA
>WNEY01002322.1_pt1 | contig 13912 bp, 9 predicted proteins | sample 5400531 | NCBI WGS metagenome assembly WNEY01 (sample SAMN13153338, study PRJNA577476) | soil metagenome | isolation source: 200 cm saprolite under Douglas fir tree site 1 | place: USA:California | collected 2015-04-18
ACGAGAGCAGCACGTCGCGCGGGTGCAGCGCCCCGTGGGTCATGTGCACGGCCGCCGCGAAGTCGAGCGCGCCGGCGAGCTGGGCCGCGACGCGCAGCGCGTCGGCCGCGGGAGCCGGCCCGAATTCCCGCACGACGAGATCCACCGAGTCGGCGGCGACGTACTCCTGGGCAAGGTACGCGGAGACGCCGGCGATGCCGGTCGCGAGCGGCACCGCCAGCACAGGATGAGTCAGGCCGGCGGCGATGATCCGCTCGAACTCGGCGACGAGCCGGTGGACGCGGTCCGGTGGAAGATCGAGCTTGAAGACTTTGACGGCAACCAGGCGCTCGCGCTCGGCGTCGTACGCGCGAAACACCGGCCCCAACGTCCCTGCACCGATCTGATGAAGAACTCGAAACGGGCCAAACGCGTCAGAAGGCGTCGCGCCAGCAGCTTCCGTGTTCAGTGAAGGATCTCCTCAAGGAAGGCGTGGGTATGGTAACACGAAAAACGGCGCAACCGACCCTCGCGGATCGGCGTCTTAGTGCTGTCGGATCAAGCGAATAGCGCGTCCGCGCGCTTGACAGTGCGCGCGACGCTTTGAGACAGTAGGCGTTCTGGTGCAGGTCAACTCAGCGGAGCCTTCCTACACGTCCTCAGACGGGCCTTCCGCGCGCATTCCAGTCGACGTCCGCCGGTTTCCCTGGATCCGGCGGCTGGCCGCGGACTACGCGTACGACTTTCGCTCGGTCGCGTCATTTTTCTCCGGCGATCCGGCCGATCGCTCGGCCTGGGCCGAGAGCATCGCCCGCACGCAGGCTCACGATCGCCGCCGTGACGAGATCGCCGCCGTCATCGCCGGCCAGCAGGAACGCCGTCACGCGCCGCTGCGCGCGCGGGAGGCCGGCCGGCTGCTCGCCGATCGCCGGACAGTCGCCGTCGTCACCGGTCAGCAGGCCGGATTGTTCGGCGGCCCGCTGTTCACGCTGCTCAAGGCGCTCACCGCCCTGAAGCTCGCCGAGCAGGTCGCGCGTGATCACAACGTCCCGGCCGTCGCGATTTTCTGGATCGACGCCGAGGATCACGACTGGGAAGAGGTTCGGTCGTGTACCGTCTTCGACGATGAGCTGACGCCGCGGACGGTGTCGCTCCCGGCGCGGCCGGGGGCGGACCCGCTCCCCGTCGCGACGGTTCGGCTCGACGTCGCCATCCTCGACGTCCTTTCGGAGCTCGAACGTCTCCTCCCCAACACCGGATTTCGGTCGGCGCTGTTCGCCGACTTGAGGCGCGCGTACACGCCGGGCGCCGGCATGGCGGAGGCCTTCGGCGGATGGCTCGAAGCGGTGCTGGGCGCGCGCGGGCTGGTGGTCTACGACTCGTCGGACGCGGCGTCGAAGCCGCTGGTCAGCCAGGTGTTCGCGCGCGAGCTGTCGATGCCCGGCCAGACCGTCAAGCTGGCGGCCCTGGCGGGATCCGATCTCACGGCGCGCGGTTATCACGCGCAGGTCCACGCGCAGGACGACAGCCTCGCGCTGTTTCATCTCGACGGCGGCCGTCGCGCCATCCGGCAGCACAACGGCGCGTTCCTCGTCGGCGATCAGCAGTTCGCCGCGTCGGCGCTTCTCGCTCAGGCGACGGAACGGCCGGCCGGGTTCAGCCCGAACGTGCTGCTGCGTCCGGTCGTGCAGGACACGATCTTTCCGACGATCTGTTACGTCGCGGGGCCGAACGAGCTGGCCTATCTCGGCCAGCTGCGTGGTGTCTACGAGCACTTCGGCGTGCCGATGCCGCTGTTCTATCCGCGCGCGACCGCGACGATCCTCGATTCCGGCGCGTTGCGCTTTCTCACGAAGTACAAGCTGCCGCTCGAAGCGCTGCAGGCGCAGGACGAAGCGGCGCTGAACGAGCTGCTCAAGACGCAGATTCCGCCGGTCGTCGAGGATTCGTTCGACGCCGCGGCTCAAGCCATCGAAGATCAGATGACGCGCCTCGTCCAGACGATTCCGGCCCTCGATCCGACGCTCGAGGGCGCCGCGCGCTCGACGCTGGAGCGGATGCAGCGCGATCTGCAGACCCTGCACGGCAAGGTGATTCAAGCGGCCAAGCGGCGCGATGAAACGCTGCGGCGACAGTTCATCCACGCGCGGGCGCTCGCTTTCCCCGGCGGCCACGCGCAGGAGCGGACGATCGGCTTCATCTCGTTCCTGAATCAGTACGGCCCGGCGCTCGTCGATCGACTGGACGAGGAGCTCCCGCTCGACCTGGGGCGTCATTGGATCGTCACAATATAGAGTAGGGGCTGGGGACCGGGGACCAGGACTACAGCTCGCTCCATTCTGCGCGATCGCTGCCACCGGACCGCCAGCCGTCTCTCAACGCGCGTGGACGAGAACCCAAGGAACTCGAGAAAACGGTTCTCGACAAGCTCGGCCTTTAGAATCAGATGATTAAGCACGATGACCTGATGCGCCGATATCCACAAATGAGCGTCGAAGGCATCGATTTCGGGTCGTCGGCGGAAACAGGAATCCGCAGCTGGTTTGCCATTCAGTGCCGAAGGAGCAGGCGTTCTAGTCAACCACTTTGAACACAGGTCCGACCGTCGCGCGCATCAGAATTCGAGTCGACGCGATCTGGCGCAAACGCTGGGTCCGGCTGGTGGCGGTTGCGCTCGCCATCCCGACGGTCGTCCTGTGCCTGGCGGCCACCTATTCCTACGTTCGCTTCGCGCACCTGATTGACGAGCGGCTGCGCGGCGCGCGCGAAACGGTGTTCCCGCGCGTGCTGGCGCGCCCGCTGGAGCTGCGCCGCGGCCAGGGGATGACCGATCGCCAGCTGATCGATCGGCTCAACGAGCTGGGCTATGCGTCTCGCGACCGCCTGGAGAAGCCGGGCGAGTTCGCAATCGGCGGCGGCGCGGTGACGATCATGCCGCGCGCGCCGGAGCTGAAGGGGCAGGTGGTTCGCGTCGTCTTTCAGCGGCCGGCGGCCGGCGACGCGAAGAACAGCTCGCGCAGGCCCGCGCCCCGGCCGGCCGACCGCGTGCTGCGGCTCGAGGTCGGCACGAGGACGAGCGAGCGTTTGATCCTCGACGCGCCGGTGTTGACGGCGCTCGCCGGCGGCGAGCGGGAAAAGCGGCGCCCGGTGGCGCTCGCGGCGATTCCGGAGCGCATGCGGCAGGCGGTGCTCGCGATCGAGGACCGGCGCTTCTACGAGCATCCCGGCATCGATCCGATCGGCATCGTCGGCGCCATCGTCACGAACATCCGCGGGAACCGCGCGTACACGGTGGGGGCGAGCACCATCACGCAGCAGGTCGCGCGCAACGTGTTCCTGCCGAAGATGTTTCCCGGGATGACGCTGAAGGACGCGCGCGAGAAGTCGCTCCGGCGGAAGCTGCTGGAGGCGTGGGTTTCGCTGATCATCACGACGCGCGCGTCGAAGGATGCGATCCTCGAGATGTATTTGAACGACATGGGGCTCGGCCAGCGCGGATCGTTCGGGATCGTCGGCGTGCCGGAAGCCGCGCGGCTGTTCTTCGGCAAGGACGTCAGCAACGTGACGCTGGCCGAAGCGGCGACGATCGCGGGGGTCTTTCAGTCGCCGTCGGCGCTCTCGCCGTTCAACAACCCGGCGCGGTGCAAGGATCGGCGAAACGTCGTGCTGCAGGCCATGGTCGACGCCGGGTACATCACCGAAGCGGCGGCCGATCGCGCCGTGCACGAGCCGCTCATCATCGTCCAGCGCGCGCTGGAGTCCGAGGCGCCGTACTTCGTCGACTACGTGGGTCAGACGCTCACGGACCAGTATCCCGGCCTCACCACGACGACCACGCAGGCGGTCGACGTGTACACGACGCTCGATCTGCACCTGCAGCGGCTGGCGCAGGACGCGGTGCGCGACGGGTTGACGCGCGTCGACTCGATGGTGTCGCGGCGCAAACGCGGCAAGGCGGAGGCCGCGCTGATCGCGGTCGGCCCGCGGACCGGCGAGATTCTCGCGTTCGTCGGCGGGCGCTCGTACAACCAGTCGCAGTACGACCGGGCGATCTTGTCGCGGCGGCAGCCCGGGTCGGTCTTCAAGCCGTTCGTGTACCTCACGGCCTTCGAGGAGGCGGCGAAGACCGGGCGCACCGACGTGACGCCGGCGTCGATCACCAACGACGAGCAGGAGACCTTCGAGTTCGACGATCAGGTGTGGACGCCGGAGAACTACGAGCACGAGTACGACGGGCCGATCACCTATCGGCGCGCGCTCGCCCACTCGCGAAACCTCGGCACCATTCACGTCGCGCAGGCCGCCGGCTACGACCGCGTGGCCGCGTTCTGGAAGAGTCTTGGCGTCGGCGCCTCGCCGAAAGCGTACCCGTCGATTGCCCTCGGGGTCTTCGAGGCGACGCCGTACGAGGTCGCAACCGCGTACACGCTGTTTCCCAACGGCGGCGCGATCCGTCCGTTGAAGCACATCATGCGGATCACGAGCGGCGGCAAGGACGTGACGAAGAAGGACGCCCAGCCGCGCGAGGTGGCACGGCCCGATACGACGTTTCTGGTGACCAACATGATGCGGAGTGTCCTCAACGAGGGCACGGCCGCCACCGCGCGCGCCAACGGCTTCACGCTCGACGCGGCAGGCAAAACGGGCACGACCAACGACCTGCGCGACGCGTGGTTCGTCGGCTTCACGCCCGAGCTGCTGACGGTAGTGTGGGTCGGCTTCGACGACAATCAGCCGGTCGGCCTGAGCGGCGCAAAGGCCGCGCTGCCGATCTGGACCCAGTTCATGAAGAACGCGCTCGCCGGCCGCGCCAGCGTGCCGTTCGAGGCGCCCGTGGGCATCACCTTCGTCGAGATCGACGCCGAAACCGGCAAGCTCGCGGGGCGGCAGTGCCCGAAAGTGATCACCGAGGCCTTCCTTTCGGGAACCGAGCCACGGGAAGTCTGCGATCTTCACCGGTAAGGCCGGGTGGGGCTCGTGGGCCGGGTAGGCCCGGTGGGGAAAACCCGCGCCGTGTTCTGCCCACCTGGCCTACCCCACCAACTTGCTCTACCGACCTACCCGACCTGACCTGCCTCGCCTACCTCCCCTACCCGCTCTACCTGCCCTACCTGCCCTACCTGCCCTACCTGCCCTACCCGACCTACTCGGCCCCCGTATAATCGTCACAGATGAACCGTGAAGTGTTCGCCGCCGTCGCCGACGCGCTCGAGCGCGGAGAGCCGGCGGCGCTCGTCACCATCGTCTCGACGACCGGATCGACGCCGCAGCGGATCGGCGCCAAGATGCTGGTGTTCGCCGACGGCCGGCTCGTCGGCACGATCGGCGGCGGCTGCTACGAGAACGACGCGTTCTGGAAGGCGCGCGAGGCGATTACGAGCCGCAAGCCGCAGCTCGTGCACTACGAGCTGTCCGACGACTTCGCGCAGGAGACCGGCCTCATCTGTGGCGGGCAGATGGACGTGTACATCGAACCGATCGAGCCGTCGCCCGAGCTCTACATCGTCGGCGCCGGCCACGTGGGGTTTCATCTCGCGCGGATCGCGCAGGAAGTCGGGTTCCGCGTGCACGTGGCCGACGACCGCGAGAAGTTCGCGAACGCCGAGCGCTTTCCCACGGCCGCCGAGGTGATCGTCGACGATATCCCGTCCTGGATCGCGCGCGCCAACCTGCCCGCGCACGCCTACGTGGTGATCGTCACGCGCGGCCACACCAACGACCTCGAGGCGCTCCGGGCGCTCGCCCCGCGCGACCTGCGCTACCTCGGCCTGATCGGCAGCCGCGCGAAGGTGGCGCGCATCTACGACGCGTTGACCGCCGACCGGATGCCGGCGGACCTGCTGACGCGCGTGCACGCTCCGATCGGGCTCGACATCGGCGCGGTCACGCCGCAGGAAATCGCCGTCAGCATCCTCGCCGAGCTCATCGCCGTCAAACACGGAAAAGAGCACCCCACGTCCTTGCGCTGGACACCGCCGCACCTCTCTACGCTCAAGTCCCAAGTCTCAACGCTCAAGTCTGAGCGCTGACACGTCGGTGACCCTTGAGAGTTGAGAGTTGAGAGTCGTCCATGTCGCTGCTCATTCGCGGCGGAATCGTCGTGACGATGAACGATCGCTTCGACATCGTCGAGGGCGACGTGTCGATCGCCGACGGTCGCATCGCGGCGATCGGCCCGGACGTCGCCGGACGGCACGAGCGCGTGATCGAGGCGCGGGGCGCGTACGTGCTGCCGGGCCTCATTCAGACCCACATCCATCTCTGCCAGACGCTCTTCCGCGGCTACGCCGACGACCTGGCGCTGATGGACTGGCTCCGCACCCGCGTCTGGCCGATGGAAGCGGCGCACACGCCCGCGACGCTGCGCGCGGCCGCGCGTCTCGCGACCACCGAGCTGCTCGCCAGCGGCACCACCACCGTGCTGACGATGGAAACGGTACATGACACGGATGTCGTGTTCGAGGCCGTCGCGGAGAGTGGTCTGCGCGCGACGATCGGCAAGTGCATGATGGACTTCGACGCGCAGGTGCCGAAGCGGCTGCAGGAGGACACGCGGTCGTCGCTCGACGAAAGCGTCGCGATCCGCGCGCGCTGGCACGGCGCCGAGCACGGGCGGCTGCACGCGGCGTTCGCGCCGCGCTTCGCGGTGTCGTGCTCGCGCGAGCTGCTCGAGGCGGTCGCCAGCCTGTCCGGCGCGCATAACGCGCTCGTCCACACGCACGCGTCCGAGTCGCACGACGAGATCGCCATCGTCAGGAGAATCTCCGGGGGGATGACGAACCTGGAGTACCTGGCCAGCGCGCACCTGGCGTCGCCGCGTCTGTGCGCCGCGCACTGCGTGTGGGTGGATGACCGCGAGCTCCGGCTGCTCGCCGACCACGACATCAAGGTGATGCACTGCCCTGGATCGAACCTCAAGCTGGGATCCGGGATCGCGCCGGTCCCGGAGATGCGCGCACGCGGCATCACGGTCTCGCTGGGCGCCGACGGCGCCGCCTGCAACAACCGGCTCGACATGTTCGAGGAGATGCGGCTCGCCGCGGTCCTGCAGGCGATGCGCCAGCAGCCCGGCGTCCTCCCGGCCCGCGACGTCCTGGGGATGGCCACGCGCGCCGGCGCGCGGACGCTCGGTCTCGAGGACGAAATCGGATCGCTCGAGGTCGGAAAGAAAGCCGATCTGATCGTCGTCGATCGCGACCGGCCCCATCTGGCGCCGGGACCCGACCCGTATTCGACGCTGGTGTACGCCGCGCGCGGCAGCGACGTCCGGACCACCATCGTCGACGGCGAGGTGCTGGTCGAGAACTTTCTACCCGTCCGGGTCGATCGCGCGGAAGTGGCGGCCGAGGCCCGGACCGCGGCGCGGGCGCTGGCCACGAGCGCCGGACTGACGGGCGCCGGTTTCAAGAACGCGTGACGTCGGGACGGACCTCGTCTCGCCGGCGATCGGACTCGGGGCTGACCCTGCATCGACTCCAGTGTGCGGCTCCGGCCGACTTTTGGCTGCTGCATTTTATCGGCGCCGGCACGAGTCGGCCGGCGCGATCGCGCTGTTGTATAATGATTTAGCAGTCTTCAAAGGGGACTGCCAACCCTAAATGTCACAGGACACCGCAGATAGGTCGAAACGGGTGCTGGCCGCGCTCGTACGCGAATATATCGCGTCGGGCGAACCGGTCGCCTCGTCATTGCTGGTCACCGCCGCGGGCCTGGGGGTCTCGTCGGCTACCGTCCGCAGCATCCTCGCGCGCCTCGAGGAAGATGGCTACGTGCAGCAGCCGCACACCTCCGCGGGCCGGATGCCAACCGATCGCGGGTATCGCTTCTACGTCGATTTGCTGCTCGATTCGAAACGACCGCGCCGCGCGGCCACGACGGCCGTCGAGGCGCGCCTGCGCCGCGAGAGCCCGGATTGCCTCCTGGATTCGCTCCTGCCGCAGGTGTCGCACATGCTCTCGCAGGCGTCGCGCAGCGTCGGCTTCGCGATCCGTCCCGCGCACGAAGCGGCCGTATTCGACCGCGTCGAGTTCGTGCCGCTGAGCGCGACACGCGTGCTCGTGGTGATTGTCGCGAGCGGTGGACACGTGATCCAGAAAGTCATCGACGTCGGCGAGCCGCTCGAGGCCGACGATCTGCGCCAGGCGGCCAACTATCTGAACAGCGAGTTCTCGGGGCTGCCGCTCCACCGCGCCCGCGAGGCCGTGCTCGAGCGCATCAGGGAAGAGCGCCTGCTGTATGACGCGCTCCTCGCGCGCGCGATGCGCCTCGCGAAGTCCACGTTCTCCGACCTGCCCGACGACCAGACGATTTACGTCGAAGGCGCCGCGTCGCTGCTGGACGATACGAGCGGGCTGGACGTGCAGACGCTGCAGGCGCTGCTGCAGATGATCGAGCAGAAACAGAAGCTGCTGCAGCTCCTCAACGAATGCATCGACGGCCCCGGGCTCACGGTCGTCATCGGCGCCGAGCATCTCGACGCGAATCTCCGGCCCTTCAGCCTGGTCCTCTCGACCTACGACGATGGATCCGGCATCGGGACGGTCGGGGTGATCGGCCCGACCCGCATGCGCTATTCGCGCGCGATCGCCGCGGTGGACGGCGCCGCGCAGGCCGTGTCGCGCGTGCTGCGCGATCCCAATTAACGCACTACGCCGCGTCCGGATGGACCGGCCTCTCCTACATTCCTATGGCTGATGAACCTTTGATCGACACGCCCGACACGCCGGGCGCGGCCGTGTCCCCGGAGCTCAGCGACCTCCAGCGCGAGCGCGACGATTTCAAGGATCGCTGGATGCGCAAGAGCGCGGAGTTCGACAACTACCGCAAACGCATCGAGCGCGAGCGCCGCGAGCAGGCCGACCAGTCCGTGGTCGATCTCCTGCTGGAGCTGCTGCTCGTCGTCGACGACTTCGACCGCGCGCTCACCGTCGATGCCGGCGGCGAGGCCGGCGCACCGTATCGCAAGGGCGTCGAGCTCATTCACGGGAAGCTGCACGATCTGCTGCGCCGGCAGGGGGTGAAGCCGATCGAGGCGCTCGGCGCCGATTTCGATCCGAACGTCCACCAGGCGGTCATGCACGAGCAGAGCCCGGAGCACCGCGAAGGCGAAGTGATCGGCGAGCTGCGCAAGGGCTATACGTTGAACGACCGTCTGCTGCGGCCGGCGATGGTGAAGGTGGCGAAGGCGTGAGCAAACGCGACTACTACCAAATCCTGGAAGTCGCGAAGACGGCGAGCGACATCGAGATCAAGAGCGCGTATCGCCGGCTCGCGATGAAGTACCACCCGGATCGGAATCCCGGCAACACCGTCGCGGAAGGAAAATTCAAGGAAGCCGCCGAGGCCTACGCGATCCTCGCCGATCCGCAGAAGCGCAGCGCCTACGACCGCTTCGGCCACGCCGGCGTCGGTGCCGCGGCGGGGGGCGGCGCCGGCTTCGACCCGAGCGTGTTTGCCGAGTTCGGCGACTTTGCCGACATCCTCGGCAACATGTTCGGCTTCGGCGATCTGTTCGGCGGCGGCGGCCGCCGTCGCGGCGGACCGCAGCGCGGCGCCGACCTGCGATACGACCTCGAAATCTCCTTCGAAGAATCGGCGCGCGGCGCCGAGACGACGATTCAGATTCCGCGTCAGGAGAATTGCGGGACGTGCAACGGCTCGGGTTCGGCGGCCGGATCGTCGGCCAGCACTTGCCCGCAGTGCAAGGGTCAGGGGCAGGTCCGCTTCCAGCAGGGCTTCTTCACGGTCGCGCGTACCTGTCCGCAATGCCGTGGCGCCGGCAAGGTCATCACCAAGCCGTGTCAGACCTGCCGCGGCGCCGGGCGCGTCACGAAAGAACGGAAAATCACCGTGAAGATTCCGGCGGGCATCGCCACCGGTCAGCAGCTGCGCCTGCAGAACGAGGGCGAAGCGGGGTCGGGCGGCGGTCCAGCCGGACATCTGTTCGTCGTCGTCCACGTGCACGAGCACGAGTTCTTCCGCCGCGACGGCATGAACCTGTTCTGCGAGATCCCGGTGAACTTCACGACCGTCGCGCTCGGGGGGGAAGTACAGGTACCCACGCTCGACGGAACTGAAATGGTGAAAGTGCCCGAGGGCACGCAGACCGGCACGACGCTGCGGCTCAAGGGCAGGGGGCTGCCCGATGTCGGCGGCCGCGGCCGCGGCGATCTTTTCGCGACGGTGCAGGTGCAGACGCCGAAGAAGCTGACGCGCGAGCAGCGCAAGCTGATCGAGCAGCTGGCCGGCGTGCTGCCGAAGGAAGAGTTCGAACCGCGCCCGCGCAGCAGTGAAGACGACGCGCACGAGGAGCGCAACCTCTTCGATCGCGTCAAGGACATGTTCGGCTAGACGGCGACGAGGTGAATTGGAAAACTGGTGAATTGGTGAATTGGTGATTTGAAAGCCTACCCTGCGATCACGGTCCGCGACGTCGTCGATCCCGACCTCCTCGCTGCCGCGGTCGATGACCACTCACCTACTGCGATCGAAGAGCGAGAGGCGGACCTCCGCATATTTTTCGCGAGCGCCGCGGACCGCGACGCCGCGCATCACGCGCTCGCGGCGCGGTTCGACGTCACCGCCATCGATGTGCCCGACGACGATTGGGCGCGTCGCTCGCAGGAAAACCTGCAGCCGATCACGGTCGGCGGCGTGACCGTTTTCCCGAATCCCGAATCCCGAATCCCAAATCCCGGAACCGTGGGCATCGTCGTCCGGCCATCCATGGGTTTCGGAACAGGACACCATGCAACGACGCGCCTCTGCCTGGCCGCGCTGCAAGCGATCGACCTGACCGGCTGCACCGTGCTCGACGTCGGGACGGGGTCGGGCGTGCTGGCAATTGCGGCCGAGATGCTGGGCGCCGCGCGCGCGATCGGCATCGACTGCGATCCGGACGCGATTCAGTCCGCGCGTGAAAACCTCGATCTCAATCCCGACGTCCGTGACGTGAGGTTCGAAGTGGCCGATCTTGCCGCCTGCTCGCTTCCCGCGGCGGACGTCGTGACGGCGAACCTCACCGGCGCGCTGCTGGTCCGTTCTGCGCCGACGCTGATGGCGGCGGTGCGCCATGGCGGCAGGCTGATTCTCGGCGGGTTGCTCGCCCCGGAGCGCGACGAGGTGTGCCGCGCGTTCGTCCGGTCGGTCGTCTCGTGGGAAGCTGAGGAAGACGGCTGGGTCGGGCTCGCTGTGAAAAGATCATGACAGTAAACCTCCCTGCTCGGCTTCAGGTCTAATAGGACGTGATGCGCCAAGCCCTGTCCGTGTCGATTCTGCTGGGTTCAATCGCTGTCGCCCTGGGCGCGCAGCAGACGCCCGCGCCAGGGCTGTCGAGCACGTCGCAGCCCGCGCGCGACACGCCGGCGCAGAAGGACGCGCCCCCTCCGCCCGCGGGCCGGATCACCGGACGCGTCACCGCCGCGGACAACGGACGGCCGGTCAAGCGAGCGCGTGTGTTCGCGGCCGCGGTCGAGCTGCCCGGCGGTCGCGGCATGCTGACAGACGATGGCGGCGTGTTCGATCTCACTGAGCTGCCGGCGGGACGCTACACCCTCACCGTGTCGAAGTCCGGGTTCGTGTCGCTGTCCTACGGCCAGCGCCGTCCGTTGCAGGCCGGTACGCCGCTGCAGCTCGCCGACGGACAGCAGCTGAAAGGGATCGAGTTCAAGCTCCCGCGCGGCAGCATCATCAGCGGCCGCGTGCTCGACGAAGACGGCGACGTGATGCCTGGCGTGATGGTCCGCGTGATGCGTTACCAGTATCTTCAAGGCGACCGAAGGCTGACGCCCGCCGGCGGCGGACAGACCGACGATCGTGGGCAGTACCGCGTCTGGGGTCTCATGCCGGGCGACTACTACGTCAATGCAGTCGCGCGCGGCGGCAACTTCGGCGGGCCGTTCGCCGGCTTTGGCCCGGGTGCGCCGGGCGGCGGACCGGGCGGTGGATTTGGCGGCGGACCAGGCGGCCGTGGGGGCCGGGGCGGTCCGAACGCCGGGGCGCCGGTCGGCAACGATCAGGATCAGGTCAACTATGCGCCGACCTACTACCCGGGCGTCCCGTCGGTGAACGAGGCCAAGCCGGTGACGGTGGGGCTCAGCGAGGAAGTGCTCGACATCAACTTCAACATGCAGCTCGTGCGCGTCTCGCGCCTCAGCGGACACGTCACGAATCCGGACGGCACTCCGGTGACCAGCGGCAACGTGAACCTGACGGTCGATGTCGGCGGGGGACGGGGCAACCAGATCGGCATGAACTACGGCGGCCGCATTCAGTGGGACGGCGAGTTCACCATCACCAACGTGCCGCCGGGCCGGTATATCCTGCGCGCGCGCGGAGACGACTCTGAGACGCCGCAGTTCGCGGCGCAGCCGATGAGCGTCAACGGCCAGGACGTGAGCGACTTCACAATCGTCCTGTCGGAGGGCGCCGCCATCAGCGGGACGGTCTCCTTCCTGGCGGGTCAGTCCTCAACGCCCGACCTGTCGCAGTTCCGGATTACGGCACCGTCCACCGACCAGTCCGATTTTGGTCCGTCGCCGAACGCGCGCGTAGACAAGGAGGGCAATTTCACGCTGAGCGGCCTGTCGGCCGGCTCACACCTCGTCCGCTCGGCGGGCATCGCGCGTGGCTGGATCCTCAAGTCGGTCACTATCAACGATCGTGATGTGACGGACACGCCGATTCCGCTCCGGAGCGGCGAGAGCCTCACGAACGTCGCGGTCGTCTTCACGAACCAGCAGAACGAGATCACCGGTGCGCTCACCACCGAGCAGGGTACGCCGCTGGCCGACTACACGGTGCTCGCGTTCCCGACCGACGCGTCGCTGTGGCGGCCGCAGGCGCGCCAGATCATGACGGCGCGGCCCGATCAGACCGGCAAGTACCGCATCCGCGGTCTGCCGCCGGGTCAGTACTATCTGGTGACCGTGGACCCCGCGGAGCAGGGCGAGTGGTTCGATCCGCTGTATCTCGACGAGCACCGCGCCGGCGCTGCGCGCGTCACGCTCAGCGAGGGAGACGTCAAGACACAGGATTTCAAGATAAGTCTCAAGTAAGAGGCTGGAAGTTAGAAGTTAGACGACGACCATGGCGCGCGCGAGCTCTCACTTCTGACTTCTAACTTCCCCGTTCACAAATCTCCCCACAGAAACTGCAGGACGCTGACTGCGGCGACCGGTACGGCGTCGGCGCGAAGCGTGCGCCGGCCGAGCGTGACGAGGCGCACACCACGGGCCGCAGCCGACGACCACTCCAGCTCGGTCCATCCCCCTTCGGGTCCGACCAGCAGCGCGGCATCGGCCGGAGCGCGATCCTTCTGAATCGCCGACAGCGACTCGGCGTCGGCTGACGCGCCCGGCTCGACCAGCATCAGCCGCATCGCCGCCGCCGGGTCGTCGAGGAAGGTCTCGAGCGCGAGCGGCAGCCGAATCTCGGGCAGCACGGCGCGCCGCGACTGCTTCACCGACGCGAGCGCGATGCGCTGCCAGCGGTCCAGGCGGGCGCCTTTCATCAGCGCGGCCACGGTCGTTTCGGTCCGCTTCGTCACAATCGGCTGCACTGCCGACACGCCCAGCATCACCGCATCGCGGATCACGTCGTCCATCTTGTCGCCCTTGAGGACCGCCTGCGCGAGCGTCAGCAAGACGCCCGCCTCCGCCGCCGGATCGGCGCGAGAGACGAGCTGCACGCGGACGTCGCGCCGCACGGTGCTCGCCACGCGCGCGACGAACTCGTGGCCGCGGCCGTCGAACACCGCCACCGTGTCGCCGACGCCGAGGCGTAGCACGCGCGTCAGATGCTCCGCTTCTTCGCGCGGTAGCACGACGGTTTCATCGCCCGGGTCCAGCGAGGGCGCGAAGAATCGGTGCACCGCGGGATTATACGGTGCGGCAAAGGGGGGGCGAGGTGCGAGGTGCGACGTGTGACGTGCGGG
>WNEY01002325.1_pt1 | contig 13893 bp, 11 predicted proteins | sample 5400531 | NCBI WGS metagenome assembly WNEY01 (sample SAMN13153338, study PRJNA577476) | soil metagenome | isolation source: 200 cm saprolite under Douglas fir tree site 1 | place: USA:California | collected 2015-04-18
GCCAAGACCCGACTGACGGCGAGCCGCGACGAAGCCGCCGCTGCCCGCCGCGAAGCCGAGCAGGCGCTGGCGGCGCTCGCGCCCGCGACCGAGATCGAGGCGCAGCTCGCCGCCGTGCGCATCGAGATCGAGGCGGACCGCGCGCGCCTGGCCGAGGTGCGCGCGGAGGCGCAGGCGCTCGCGCGCGAGGCCGAGCTTGCCGCGCGCCGGCTCGCCGCCATCGCCGCCGACCGCGAGGCCTGGACTGCGCGCAGCGAAGGCGCCGCTTCCCAGATCGCGACGCTCGACGCGCGCGTCAACGAGGCCAGGACCGAGCGTGCCAGCCTGGAAGATGCGCCGCGCGCCTTCGCCGAGCAGCGCAGCGCGCTGATCAGCGAGATCGAGGCGGCGGAGGCGGTGCGCCGCGCCGCTGCCGACCGGCTGGCCGCAGCCGAGAACGCGCTGGCCGACGCCGACCGGCAAGCGCGTGCCGCGCTCGAAGCGGTGGGCGCCGCCCGTGAAGAATCGGCGCGCGCCGAGGAGCGCCACGAAGGCGGCAAGCGCCGGCTGGCGGACGTCGCCCACGAGATCCAGGAGATGCTGGAGGTGCCGCCGGCCGAGGTGGCGAACCTCGCCGGCATCGAGCCGGGACATAAGGGCGGAGACGCCCGTCTTCGCGGGCTGACGGCGCTGCCCGACGTCGCCGAGGTCGAGGCCAATCTCGAACGGCTGCGCCGCGACCGCGAGCGGCTCGGCGCCGTCAACCTGCGCGCCGAGGAAGAGCTGCGCGAGGTCGAGGCCCAGCACGGCTCGCTCACCGCCGAGCGCGACGATCTGGTCGAGGCGATCAAGCGGCTGCGCCAGGGCATCCAGAACCTCAACCGCGAGGCGCGCGAACGCCTGCTCGCCTCCTTCGAGGTGGTCAACAACCACTTCCAGCACCTGTTCACCGAGCTGTTCGGCGGCGGCACCGCGGAACTGCAGCTGATCGAAAGCGACGACCCGCTGGAAGCGGGCCTCGAGATCGTCGCCAAGCCGCCGGGCAAGAAGCCGGCGACGCTGTCGCTGCTCTCCGGCGGCGAGCAGGCGCTGACCGCGCTGGCGCTGATCTTCGCGGTGTTCCTGACCAACCCGGCGCCGATCTGCGTGCTCGACGAGGTCGACGCGCCGCTCGACGACCACAATATCGAGCGCTTCTGCGACCTGCTCGACGAGATGACGCGCTCGACCGATACGCGCTTCGTGATCATCACGCATAACCCGATCACCATGGCGCGGATGAACCGGCTCTACGGCGTCACCATGGCGGAGCGCGGCATCTCGCAACTGGTGTCGGTCGACCTCGAAGGCGCGGTAAAGCTGCGCGAGGCGGTGTAGGCGAATCGTGAGTCGTGTGAGCCGGTGATCTGTCAGCAAGCTCGGTCGGCTCCCTCTCCCACGCGCCCCGGGCTTGCCCGGGTCGCGTCTCAAAGCTTGCGCAAGTCGGGCAGGCCCGACTTGCGTGGGAGAGGGATGGGGTGAGGGGTTATGGTTTCTCGATAGGCTTCGAACCCCCTCACCCCATCCCTCTCCCCAACGGGGGAGAGGGAGCGCACCGAGATCGCGGCGCGGGCAAAATTACGCCGAGGTTCCGGCCAGGTCCCGCTGAACGCGGTCATTTCCGGCGAGGAACGCCGCGTAGGTCCGTTCAATGCCCTCGCGCAGCGGGGTGCTGGCGCGCCATCCCAATGCGGTGAGCCGCGAACTGTCGAGCAGCTTGCGCGGCATGCCGTCCGGCCGTGACCGGTCGAAGGTCAGCGTGCCCCGGTAGCCGACGACCTCGGCGACGAGCTCGGCAACCTGCCCGATCGTCACCTCCGCGCCGGCGCCGACATTGAGATGCGCTTCGCCCGAGTAGTGCTCCAGCACGAACACGCAGGCATCGGCGAGATCGTCCACGAACAGGAACTCGCGGTACGGCGTGCCGGTGCCCCACACGCTCACGGTGGGCGCGCCATCCTGCTTGGCCTGGTGGAAGCGCCGGATCAACGCCGGCACCACATGACTGTCCTCCGGGTGATAGTTGTCGCCCGGCCCGTACAGGTTGGTCGGCATCACCGAGATGAAATCGACGCCATATTGGCGACGGTAGGCCTGGCACAATTTGATCCCCGCGATCTTGGCGACGGCGTACCATTCGTTGGTCGGCTCGAGCGGCCCGGTGAGCAACTGCTCCTCGCGCATCGGCTGCGGGGCCAAGCGTGGATAGATGCACGAGGAGCCGAGGAACAGGAGCTTCGTCACGCCGGCCTGGTAGCTGGCGTGAACGACGTTGCGGGCGATGGCGAGATTCTCGGAGATGAAGTCGGCCGGATAGGTATCGTTGGCGTGAATGCCGCCGACCTTGGCGGCGGCCACGACCACCACGTCGGGTCTCCTCGCGGCGATGAACCGTTCGGTCTGCTCCTGTCGCTCGAGATCGACCTCGGCACGGCCGGCGGTGATGACCTCGGCCCCCGTGCCCGCCAGACGGCGCACGATCGCGGAGCCGACCATGCCGCGATGACCCGCAACGTAGACCAGCTTGCCGGCGAGATCGAATATCTTGGTGGACATCTTGGTGGACATCAACTGGCCTCTCCGCGCATGCCGCGATCGGGCGCGGGTGAGTGGGTTGCCGACGATTTCTCGACAATTAGCAGCATTCGAAATGCCGCGAAACGACCGAGCGCGGGCTCGATCGCGCGTTCGAGCCGAAGTATATGGCGGGCGACGCCCTCGCCGACCAGGCTCCAGGGCTTGAAGCCGCCGCTCAGCGGATAGGCCGCGAACGAGAACCAGTCCACGCGCACGATGCGAAGACCGGGGAACAGGCGATGGAACCGGTCGCGATCGCGGGTCGCCAGAAGCGTGGGGATCGCCTGGTTGGACTCGTAGGGGTCGCGGCGCGGATCGGGCTTTCCGTCAACCAAAACGTCGGCCGAGATGCGCACCGGCTCGTGATGAAGCGCCCGGTAGAACAGCGTGCTGCCCCAGGTGATCGCCGGCTCCACCATGAGCACGCGCCCGCCGGGACGCAGCACGCGCTCGGCCTCGCGGAAAAAGACCACCGGAAATTGGAGATGGTGCAGCACATCGACCATGACGATGTTCGTGGCCGAGGCCGCGGCAAACGGAAGCCGCTGGGCATCCGCCACACAATCGAGCCAAGGCGCCGACTGAATGTCGGTGGCGATCGCGTCGGTCAGCCGTTGCTTGAGATTGCCGATCCCGCCCCCGATCTCGATCGTCACGCCCGGCCGGCATTCCGCCGCCAGGCGATCGTAGAAGTCGCCGTAAATCGTCCGCAGCACCGGCTTGCGATCCCATGCGGTCCGGAATTCCTGCAGCGGATCGGACGCCGTCATCACATCGCCTTGATGCGCAGGAACGCAAAGACCACCATGCGCAGCAGCATGGCGCCGTGACGAAAGCGGGAAATCTGGGTCTCGCCATAGCTGCGGCTGGCGTAGCGGATCGGGACCTCGATCGCCTTGAGACCCAGTTTCGAGGCGCCGAAGATCAGATCGAAATCGCCGAACGGATCGAAGTCGCCGAAATAGCTGCGACCGGCCTTGAGCCGCGCATAGTCTGAGCTCCTGAGCGCCTTGGTCCCGCACAGCGTATCGGTGAAGCGCTGCGACAACAGCCAGGTGAACAGCAACGAAAAGACCTTGTTGGCGATGAGATTGAGAAACCTCATGGCCTCATGTTCCATCGGATAGATCAAACGCGAGCCGTTGATGAATTCGCCCTTTCCCGAACGGATCGCTTCCCAGAACTTGGGCAGTTGCTCGGGCGGCATAGAGAGATCGGCGTCGAGGATCATCAAAACATCGCCGCGCGCGATCTCCAGTCCGGCGAAGACCGCATCGGCCTTGCCTTTTCCCGGCTGGCGCACCGCCTTGATGTCGTAATGCGGGTAGGCGGCGACCACCCGCTCGATCTCCTGCCAGGTGCCGTCCTGGGAATCGCCTTCGACGAAAATGATTTCGAGATCCTCGACGAAGCGGGGAATCCGCTTGACCGCGGCTTCGATATTGCCGCGCTCATTGCGCGCCGGGACGACGATGGTCGCCGACGTCACGTCGGCGGCCGACTGCCGCAGCGATCGGCACACCGTATAGTGCCGCAGGCAGAGCTGGCGAATGAGCGGGAACGGCGCCAGGAAGCGGTTGACGAGCCGGCCGAGCCCGAGCAGGCGGACCGGAAGCAACAGTCGGGCTTCGCTCTTGACCGCCTCGAAATCGGCAAGCGCCGCGAGCAAACGCACGTCGGCCGGGGCAAGGACGTTCTGCGCCGGCTGCGGCATTTTCAACCCCACCGCCTCGGCGGATTTCAGGGCCGGATACCACAGATGCGAGAAATGGCCAATGACGAGCCGCGTCTCGCGCGTGCACAGCGCGTGCAGCGCCTCGAACATGCCCTGGCAGTCGTCGAGCGCGCCGAGGGTGTCGACCACCACGATGACGTCGAACGGTCCAGGCAGCGCGCGAACGAACGCAGCATCCTCGATGTCGCCAACGAGAAAAGTCAGATCGGGATGAGCCCTGCGCGCCTGCTCGATCATGCCCTCGCTGAAATCGACGCCGACGCCGAACGACGGCGCGAGCGCGGCCAATAGACCGCCGGTGCCACATCCGAGCTCGAGCACGCGGACGCCTGCGGGGATCAGGAATCTGAGGTAGAGCAGATCCTCGTCGTGGAAGAAGGCGGCGTGCCTGAGCCACTTCGCGCGCTCGGGTGCGCTCGCGTCGGCGAGGCGGCGGATGGCCTGCTTGCGCGCCGACATGGTCATTGGCACGAACGTATTCAACCGAACAGCCTTTCGTCCCACCACACCGGCTCGGGCAGACTGGTATCCACGCCGGCCGCATCGACATGCGCCGGGTTGATCACGACATTTCGCTCGATGCGTGCAACGTAGCTCGGCACGAGCAGGATCGCCGAGCGCGCCTCCCTGAACCAACGCGTACCGAACTCGCGAGACGCCTTCGGATCCAACGCATCCCACCCGGTCAAGTGATCCTTGGTGACGATCTCGTAACTTGTGCCCTTCGGTACGGTGATCGATATGTAGTGCTGGTTCGGCGGGGACTCCCCGTGACCATTGGCAAGCACCTCCAACATCGCCGTGGAGTAGTGCTCGCTCGCATAGATCACCGGAATATCGAGTTCGTTCCAGCGGCCTGGATAACGCGCCGAGCCCCTTGGGTCATAGATGGGAAATCGCCCGTCCGGATCGCCGATCCGATAACACATGATCGTGCGGTCGAGCCGCTGCGGGCCAATTTCCGAGGTCACACAGCCGAGCCGTATTTCAATCGTCCGAGCAAATCTTCTACCGCGCGGGCCCCGATGTCGGATTCAATCGCGAGTTCGCGTGGGACTCGGTTTCGAAGCAGTGGATGCGGCTCTCCGAGAAAACGACGCGCCGCTTTCTCGGATTTCCATACATCCATCGCAAACGCCCAGACGCGCGCAAGGCGAGCAAGACGATTACTCTCCTCCGGATGGAGGCGCCCGCCCGCCCGTTGGCGGCGGGCGAGGGTCGCCTTGGGCACGATGCGATAGCGGAGACTGGAGTCGTCGGGGGCGATCAAGCGGCAAAGCCGGTTCACCGCGGAAACAGATAGACCTTTGCCGACCTCGCTGGAGAGATCGAGGCTATCCAAGTGCCGATCCCGTCTCGGCTTTACTCCGAGGAGCGCAGCCAGGGAACTCGTTTCAACGTAGGCCATTGCTGTTATGACGTGGGTTCATCTGATACGGATCATAGTCTCAAATGAGATCAACGGCAAGCGGGGTCAATCGCGTGCCGCCAGCGGCCGTGCGACCGCTTCGAGCGGCTTGCGCTCGGCGGCAACGGCGTAGCGCGCGGCGACGAGCGCGGCCGCGATCATCAGCACGGCGCCGAGCAGGTAGCCGGCGAACAGGCTCCAGCGCGAGCCGGTGTCGATCAACCAGCCGAACAGCCAAGGGCCGCCCATGCCGCCGATGCCGGTGCCGACGGCATAGAAGAAGGCGATAGCGAGCGCGCGGATTTCGAGCGGAAAGGTCTCGCTCACGGTCAGATAGGCCGAGCTCGCCGCCGCCGAGGCGAAGAAGAAGATCACCATCCAGGCGACGGTCTGCCCCGTCGCCGACAAGGCGCCGGACGCGAACAGATAGCCCGAGCCCGCGAGCAGTATCCCGGAGAGCGCATAGGTCAAGGCGATCATCGGCCGGCGGCCAAGCGTATCGAACAGCCGTCCGAGCAGGACTGGCCCGAGGAAATTTCCAGCCGCGAACGGCAGGAGGTACCAGCCGACGTGATCGGCGCGAATGCCGTAGAAGTCGGTCAGCACCAGCGCATAGGTGAAGAAGATCGCGTTGTAGAAAAACGCCTGCGCCGCCATCAGCACGAGCCCCACCAGGGTGCGGCCGCGCTGGGCCCGAAACAGCGTGTCGGCGACCTCGCGGATCGGGGTAAAGCGGCGCGCGGTCAGCCGGATGCGCGGGAGCCTGGCATCGTCGAAGCGATGACCGCGGGCCGTGAACGCCGCATCGATCCGCGCCAGGATCGCCGCGGCCTCGTCGGGGCGGCCGTGGATCATCAGCCAGCGCGGCGACTCAGGAATCCACAAGCGCATGACGAAAATCACGAGGCCGAGCACTGCGCCGATCAGAAAGGCCAGGCGCCAGCCCAGGTCCGGATCGATCACCGCGGGATCGAGCAGCACGATCGAGCCGGTGGCGCCGAGCGCGGCGCCGACCCAAAAGCTGCCGTTGATGACGAGATCGGTCCAGCCGCGATAGCGCGCCGGGACCAGCTCCTGGATGGTCGAATTGATGGCGGTGTATTCGCCGCCAATGCCGGCGCCGGTGAAGAACCGGAACAGCGCGAAACTCCAAACGCCCCACGACAGCGCGGTCGCGGCGGTGGCGACGAGATAGACCGACAGCGTGATGAAGAACAGCCGCTTGCGCCCGAGCCGGTCGGTCAGCCAGCCGAAGAACAGCGCGCCGAGAACAGCGCCAGCCAGATAGGCGGTGGCCGCGAGCCCGACGTCGGCGTTGGAGAATTGCAATGCCGCGCTCTGCTTCAAGGCCGGCGAGATCGCGCCCGCGAGCGTCACCTCGAGGCCGTCGAGGATCCAGGTGACACCAAGCGCAACCACCACCAGCGTGTGGAAGCGGCCCCATGGCAGCCGGTCGAGCCGTGCCGGGATGTCGGTCTCGATGGTCGCCGGTTCCGAAGATTCGGGGAGCACCGCCGTGGCCAGAGCCATCATCGCCTCATCGCGCTCGCCCAATCCGAGCGCGATGAGACAACGGATTGCTCGATCCGGCGTTCCGCGCGTTTGCTCACTTCATCTTCAGCTTGAACAGCCTGATCGCATTGGTGCGGCCGATCTTGAGGCGGTCGTTCTCGCTGATGCTGGCGGCATCGAACCATATCGCGGCGTGGTCGATATTCTCGAACGGCCAGTCGGTCGAGAACATGATGCGGTCCGATCCGATCTCCAGCATGGCGTCGATCAAGGTCTGGGTGCGGAAATTGCCCGACGTGGTCAGATGGAAATTGGCATTGAAATAATCGGCGATCTTCTTTTTCGCCGGATAGCTATGCCGGCCTTCGATCCAGGCGTTGCAGTGGTCGATGCGCCACATGCTGAACGGCAATCCCTCCCCCATATGACCGAGGATGATCGCAAGCCGCGGATAGGCGTCGAACAGGCCCGATCCCATCAGGCGCAGCGCATGCACCGCGGTCTCGTGACCGAAGGCCCAGACCGGTCCTAACAACCAGCTGTGCCCCTCGTAGATCTTGGCGTCGCGCGGCAGCGGATTGCGCGGGTGCAGATAGAACGGCACGTCGAGGCGCTCGATCACCTCCCAGAACGGCCAGTATTGCGACAAGTCGTAATAGACCACCGTATCCTTGTCGCCCACCTGTGAGAAGCCGTTGACCAGCGCGCCCTTGAAGCCGAGGTCGGTGACGCAGCGTTGCAACTCCTTGGCGGCCAGCTCCGGGTCCTGCATCGGCAGGGCGGCGAGTCCCTGGAAGCGGTCCGGACGCCGGCGCACCTGCTCGGCGAGAAAGTCGTTGGCGCGGCGCGCCAGCTCGTTCGCCCGCGCCGGGTCGGGGATCGCCTGCACCGCCGGCGCGTTCAGCGACAGCAGCATCATCTCGATTCCGTATTGGTCCATCAGCCGGAGCCGCCGGCCGTGCAGATCGAGCACGCGCTCGCGCACCTCCTGCCACGCGCGGTCCGGAAAGAACCCCCTGGAATCGTTCACAGTCTCCTCGATGGCGAAATGCTCCTCGAGCCCTATTTTGCCTTGCATTTTTGCTACCTTTCCGCGGCCGCTTCCCAGCGGCGCCGCCACACCATAAAGTGCCGCCGGCCAACCACAAACCTTTGCCTTGCGAGGAGCCGCTTCATGTCATCCACCGTCGTCACCTGGATCGTCATCGGCGCGATCGTCCTGCTCGTGCTGTGGATCGTCATGATCTACAACGGGCTCGTGGCCATGCGGCAACGGGTCAACCAGGCCTTTGCCGACATCGACGTGCAGATGAAGCAGCGCCACGACCTCATTCCCAATCTGGTCGAAACCGTGAAGGGCTATGCCGCCCATGAGCGCGGCACGCTGGAGGCGGTGATCCAGGCCCGCAACGCGGCGGTCACCGCGCAGGCCGGAGGGGTGGCGGCCCAGGCCGCCGCCGAAGGCGCGCTGAGCGGGGCGTTACGGCAGTTGTTCGCGCTCAGCGAGGCCTATCCGGACCTCAAGGCCAACCAGAATTTCCAGCAGCTGCAGAGCGAGCTCAGCGACATCGAGAACAAGCTCGCTTCGGCGCGGCGTTTCTTCAACAACGCGGTGCAGGAGTACAACACCGGCATCCAGCAGTTCCCGGCCGTCCTGCTCGCGGGCTCGCTCGGATTCACCCCGAAGGAGTTCTTCGACGTGGGCGTCGAGGACCGCAAGGTGCTCGAGACGGCGCCGCAGGTGAAGTTCTGAATGGCGTCGCAATCGAGCAGCGTCATTCCGGGGCGCCGCGAAGCGGCGAGCCCGGAATCCATAACCACCGGCTGTGAGTATGGATTCCGGGCTCCCTCGCTACGCTCGGGACCCGGAATGACGAACAAATAGCTCAGGATGTCCCATGGCCGCCTACGGGCTCTACACGCACATCCAGTCGAACCGGCGCCGCTCGGTCGCGCTGCTGATCGGGCTGTTTTTCCTCGTCTACGTGATGGCCTTTGCCGGCGCCTTGGTCGGCGAGGCGCTCACCCAGGCCGCGCCGTTCGACTTGCTCGTGCGCGCCGCGGCCAGCGACTTCCTCTATTCGCTGCCGTTCGTGACCATCGGCACCGTGCTCTGGATCCTCATCGCCTACAAGTTCCACCAGTCGATGATCGATGCGGTCACCGGCGGGCGCGACGTGACCCGGCAGGAACAACCGCGCCTCTATAACCTGCTCGAGAACCTTTGCATTTCGCGCGGCATCACGATGCCGAAGCTCAAGGTGATGGAGGACGACGCGCTCAACGCCTTCGCCACCGGGATGAACGAGAAGCAATACTCGATCACCGTCACCTCCGGCCTGGTCGAGCGGCTCGATGACGCCGAGCTCGAGGGCGTGCTCGGCCACGAGCTCACCCATATCCGCAATGGCGACGTGCGCATGCTGGTGATCGCGGTGATCATCGCGGGCGCGGTCTCGTTCTTCGCCGAGCTCGTTTTCCGGCTGATGTTCCAGGGCGGCTTCCGTTGGCGCAGCAGCGGCGGCGACCGCAAGGGCGGCGGCGCCGTGGTCGCGATCATCGTCGCGGTGGTGCTGATCGCGGTCGCTTGGCTGCTATCGATCGTGATCCGGTTCGCGCTGTCGCGAAAACGCGAATATCTCGCCGACGCCGGCTCGGTCGAGCTGACCAAGAACCCGGACGCCATGATCACGGCGCTGCGCAAGATCGAAGGCCGCGGCGAGCTCGAAGGGGCGACCTCCGCGGTCATGGAAATGTGCGTCGACAACCCGCGCTCGGGCTTCGCCGACCTGTTCGCCACCCACCCGCCGATCGAGAGCCGCATCGAAGCGATCGTGAAGTTCGCCGGCGGCCACGACCCGGGCCCGCTGGCCTTGCCGGCGCCGGAACCGCGAGCCGACGAGGGCGCGGACGCCGACACGGACCAGCCTGCTCCCGCTGGACCTTGGAGCGGTTCCGGCGAGCCGCAGCCGGGCGGCGACAAGCCGTTCCTGCCGCAGCGGCCGCCGATCGACCTGGGCGGCACCCCGACGGGTGGCGGCGAGCCGGGCCCGTGGGGGCCGCATCGCAAGAACTGACGCCGAATTTTCCACAGGCGATCCGGGAAAGTTCTCGTTCTCCCGCACCGGCGGGGATCGCAAGAACGTTGTGAATTGATGTGCAGAACCTCCCCCGGCGCCGCCGAGATTATGTGAATCGCGCCGTCGTTCTGTCATGGTTCTGCCCAAGGCTCGGTCCCATTCGGGCCATCTGATTCGGGGGAGAGCCAATGGCAAAGCCAGCCGTCATCATCGTCGGAGCGGACAAGGGCGGGGTCGGCAAGACCACGGTCGCGCGCACGCTGCTCGACTACTTCACCGCCCATCAGATCGCCACGCGCGCCTTCGACACCGAGGCGCCGAGGGGCACGCTCAAGCGCTTCCATCCCGAGCTGACCGACGTCGTCGATATGACCTTCGTCCCGGACCAGATGAAGATCTTCGACACGCTCAACTCGGCCGAGGCTTCGGTCACGTTGATCGACGTGCGCGCCGGCCTGATGTCGCCGACGCTCAAGGCGCTGCGCGACATCGGCTTCATCGAGGCGGCCAAGAAGGGCCAGATCACCTTCGCGGTGTTCCACATCCTCGGGCCCTCGATCGCGTCGCTCGACGAGATCGCGGAGACCGCCGCCTATCTGGGCGACGCCAAGTATTTCATGGTGAAGAACTTCATCAACAGCACGCATTTCTTCGAATGGGACGAGGCCACCCATTCGTCCTACTTCAAGCGGATCAAGGACGCGGTCGAAATCAGCATTCCGAAGCTCAACGAGATGGCGACCGAGCAGGTCGAGCTGGCCTCGGTGCCGTATCTCACCTTCATCGCCAACAAGAAGCAGAGCGGCGAGCCCGCCTCCTATTCGTTCGTGCTGCGGGGCTATGTGCGCCATTGGCTCGGCAACGTGTGGGCCGAGTACGACCGCATCACGCTCACCGACATCGTGGCCGCGCGACCGCTGGCCGCTCCGGCCCAGAAGGCGCAGGGCGTCCGGTAGAGCATCAGAGCATTTTCCGGAAAAGTGGACACCGGTTTTCCGCAGAAAATGCGACCACCAAAGAAGCTGGAGCGCGTTTCCGGCTCAACCTCATCGAAACGCGCTCTAGCGGCAGCAATCATGGCCGCGCATCCACGCCGCGCCCCGCGGCCGCGATGCGTTTGGCCGGGGGCCGGGCTCGGCCTGGGGATGCGAGCGCGCCGTGCCGACGACCGAGAGCCATAGGCGGTTAGCGGCTGTCCGCGAGCAGCTGCCGCAGCTTGCGCGGGCATCGGGAGCGCGCAGACGCACCCCGGTCTTCATCGTGGCGTCGCCGCGCCCGCAAGTCGGCAAGACCTTCCTGGCGCGGCTGCTCACCGACTTTCTTCGCCTCGATGGCGGCGCACCGATCGCCTTCGACCTCAATCCGAGCGGGGACGCACTGCGGGACTTTGTCCCGTGCCTGGAGACCGCCACCGACCTGGGCGACATCAAGGACCAGATGGCGCTGTTCGATTGCATGATCGTCGATGACGGCATCGCCAAGGTGATCGACCTCGGCCACGCCTCGTTCGAGCGGTTCTTCGTCATCATCGAGCAAATCGGCTTCATCGACGAAGCCTCGCTGCGCTCGATCGAGCCGATCATCCTGTTTGCCGCCGACCCGCATGCGCTGTCGGTGCGAGCCTACGCCGATCTGCAACGACGCTTTCCGAGGGCCGTGCTGGTTCCGGTGTTCAACGAGGCGATCACGAAAGGACGCAAGCTGCGCGATCAATTCCCGTTCGGCCGCGCCGCCGCCGTGCCGCTGCAGATTCCCGCGCTTGCGCCCATGCTGAAGACGCAAGTCGAGAAGTTCGCGTACTCCTTCGCCGAGCTGCACGACCAGCTGCCCACGGCGATCCCGATCGGGCTCGCCTTCGAGCTGCGGTCATGGACGCGGCGCACGTTCCTCGAGTTCCGCGAGCTCGAGCTGCGGCTGCTGCTGGAGAAGCTGCGCGCGTCGCTGCCCGGGGTGAAGCTGTAGCCCGGATGGAGCCTTAAGGGCGTTTTACGCCCGTCTTCGCGGGCTATGGCGAAATCCGGGTTCGTGCCGCGTCGCGAGGCCGCCCCGCATTGCGCTACGCTCCATGCGGGCTACGAGCTGCGCGCGTCGCTGCCCGGGGTGAAGCTGTAGCCCGGATGGAGCGGAGCGAAATCCGGGGGCGGGAGCTGCCCAACACCCGACGCCTCCGCGTGCGGGATGTCATCCTGGATTTCGCTGCGTTCCATCCAGGCTACAAGCGTCCCGCTCAATGGCCCTCGAAGGAGATGAGCGTGCGCACCGGCACGTCGAGCTTGCGCAGCTTGTCGGCGCCGCCGAGCTCGGGCAGGTCGATGACGAAGCAGGCGGCGAGCACCTGCGCGCCCAGCTGCCGCAGGAGCTTGACCGCGCCCTCCGCCGTGCCGCCGGTCGCGATCAGATCGTCGACCAGGATCACGCGGTCGCCCTTCTCCACCGCGTCCTCGTGCATCTCCATCTCGTCGAGGCCATATTCCAGTGAATACGCGATCGAGACCCGCTTGTGCGGCAGCTTGCCCTTCTTGCGGATCGGCACGAACCCGGCCGAGACCTGATGCGCCACCGCGCCGCCCAGGATGAAGCCGCGCGCCTCGATGCCGGCGACCTTGTCGATCTTGGCGCCCGCCAAGGGGTGCACCAGCTCATCGACCGCGCGGCGGAACGCGCGCGCATTGCCGAGCAGCGTGGTGATGTCGCGGAACATGATCCCGGGCTTGGGGTAGTCCGGAATGGAGCGGATCGAGGCCTTGAGATCGTGCTCGAACTGGATGCTGACCATGAAATTCTCGCGTAAGAGGGAGAGTCACGTCCCACTTTGGCGGACCATGACGCAACGCGCAACCCGAGACGGGGGACCTGATGCGGAAGCTCTGGACCAGGCGTGATGCCTGAGGCGCCGCTCGTCCCCATCATCGGCGGCGGCCCCGCCGGCATGTCCTGCGCGCTGTGGCTCGCCAATTACGGCTTCCGGCCGCTCATCATCGAGCGGGAGGACGGGCTCGGCGGGCTGGCCCGGCGCAATCCCTATCGCAACGATTGGCTGCTCGGGCGACCGGGCCTGACCGGACGCCAGCACGCGCAGGAGTTCGTGCGGCATGTCCAGCAGGCGGCGGTCGAGACTTGGCTCGGCGCCCGGCCGCAACGCCTCGCGCGCATGCCCGACGGCCGGTTCGCGCTCGATGTCGGGTTTTCCGACCAGCGGCCGCTGCAGTCACTATCGTGCTTCGCCGTGGTGCTCGCCACCGGAACGCGATTCCGCGGCGAGGAATGGCTCGACCAGGTCACGAATGCGCGGCGCCTGGCGGCCGCGGGCCGCGTGCATCTCGGCCCGCCTTACGTGAGTGAGCCGGGCGCCGACCTGGGGTCGCACATCGCGGTGATCGGCGGCGGCGACAACGCCTTCGACGTCTCGCGCATGCTGGTCGAGAAGGGCGTGCGGCCGACGGTCGTCATGCGCGCGAAGGAGCCGAAGGGACAGCCGCTCCTGGTGGAGCGGCTGCGCCGGCACGCCTCGTCCGGAAAGGCCGAAATCCTGGCGGGCCGCACGGTCGAGGCGCTCGACGAGG
>WNEY01002327.1_pt1 | contig 13889 bp, 12 predicted proteins | sample 5400531 | NCBI WGS metagenome assembly WNEY01 (sample SAMN13153338, study PRJNA577476) | soil metagenome | isolation source: 200 cm saprolite under Douglas fir tree site 1 | place: USA:California | collected 2015-04-18
CCGATTTGACCGAATTTCGGTATCTGGAATCTGCATGAGGACAAAAGTGTCCCCGAGGATGCGGCAAGGTCGAACGGAGGATTCATATGGCCGAGGCGGACGTGCGGAATCGCTGCGACGTTAACCGAGGGGCGATCAACCGGGTGCGGGACGCGGTCATCAAGGCCTTGGACCCCACCGATTTGGATGCCTGCACGGCGCCGGTTGCAGACGACGCGGTTGCCAACCCGTTCACGCCGCCGACGATGTGGGCGATATTGAAAGAGAAAAAGGAGGATCCGATGCGGCATACACACATCATTACGAGTCTCATCGCCATAGCGGCTATGGTGATGCTGGTGTGGTCGGGCGGTGCGCCGAGTGCACAATCTTCGAGCAGTAGATCGCCGCTGAACGTGGATATCAGCCAACGACATCTCAACGAGTCTGAAGAGGCTATCGCGGTCAACCCGACAAACTCAAACAACATCGTCGTCGTGACCAATGTGGGGCACCGGGAAGCTGGCCTATCCGCCGGCATGTTCGAGGGTGTGAGCTTTGACGGCGGCGCAACCTGGACGCGGCGCCTCATCGGCGATAACGACAATCTGGGCGACGCCTGCTGCGACCCCAGCCTCTCCTTCGATGAATACGGGAACCTCTTCATGGCGTACCTGTACCAGGTGGAGAACGTGGTGCCGATCGCGCTCAGCACGGATGGGGGGTTAACCTTCAACGTCATCGCGAACATTGCGGCGCCCCCCAAGGCGACTCCGACGAAGACGAGCGGCGACAACCGGGGACTCTTCCGCTTCGTCGACCAGCCCACGATCACCGCCGCCAAGGGCGAGGTGTGGGTCGTCTTTAACGCGGGTGGTCCGATCTTCGCGACAGGCGCCCCGGTCACCGGCCTTGGCCAGGTGGACGGATTCGTCGAGGGCGAGGTAGTCCCCGGGACCAACAACTGCACCTACGGCGACGTTGCCATCGGCCCCACTGGTCAGGTCATGCAGGTGTGCACGCTCACAGAGAGCGGGCAGGGCGGCGGCAAGATCTTCGTCAACGTTGATCCTGATGGCTTGGGACCCGCGGGGTTCGGCGACCGCGTCTTTGTCACCGAGACCCATGTTGGCGGGTTCGACTTTATCCCGCCGCAGCCCGATCGTTCTGTGGATGCCGAGCCGGGCTTGGCGTGGGACCGCACCGGCGGCACGCACAATGGCCGCGTGTACCTCGTCTATACTAAAGAGCAGCCGAATGAGAGCGACGACATGGACATCTATGTTCGCTACTCCGACGACGGTGGCACCACCTGGAGCGCGGGGGTGCGGGTGAACGACGACCACACCACCACCAGCCAGTTCCTGCCAAAGATCGCGCTTGACCAAACGACAGGAAATATCGCCGTTGTTTGGTACGATTCGCGGAACGACCTCGGTAGAGGCGGAGCGGGTGATACAGACGGCATCCCCAACGATGACGCCCAGTTCTGGGGCGCCTTCAGCACTGACGGGGGTGTGTCCTTTACGCCGAACATCCAGATCAGCGCGGGGACGTCAAACGCGCATGACTCTGGCAATGGCATTGACTACGGGGATTACACTGGGCTGTCGTTCTTTGGTGGCGTGGCCCATCCGGCGTGGGCGGACAACTCCAACAGCGCCGGGACCAACCCGGATGGCGCCCTGCACCGGCTAGATATCTATACGGCCGAGGTCCGCGTCACGCGCTAACGCGGTCGCCAACCCGATGGTGGATGCGCGCGCCTCGGCATCACCAGCATGCTCCGCGCATCCCGATCACGCCGCCAAAGGCGTGGGCGAGGCGGGGTTTCAGGAACCGCCCTCTGAGAAAGGTGGTGGGACCTTCCGGTGAACTGTCTCCTGATTGCCAGCGGTCGATCCTCCTGAACGGGAGAGGCCAAACATGCCTCACCTGGCAACCCGGACAGCCGCCCGTACATTTCACTGATGCTGAGGGTTTTGTGCGTTTCTTCGGTAGTGGGTCACTTTGAGCGGGGAACCGAATCGCGAGTTAGACGGATGTCGACCTCGCGCTCAACGTAGGACCACTCCTCGGTCTCTCGCAAACGGCCTACGAGTTCTTCGAAGGCTTCGGCGTATCCTGGCACATACTCAAACCAGGTGAGGAAGTCGAACGGTTCGCCGAGATCATGAGAGTGGTGCAAACGTCTGGCGACGCCAGGTAGGTACTTCAGTCCTATGGTAATGTGCCGTGACCGTTCTTCGAAGATAGTCCGGCGCTCGTCCTGGGCAAGACTCCACCACTCGTCCGCCTTGCGTATAGGGATGAGTGCCGCCTGGGTCGCTTCTGGCCTGCCGAGTTCAGGCTGGCTGACGGCCAGAGCCTTATCCTCAGCAAGGATGGTGTAACGGGTGTTGCTGGTTACGCCTCGGAGAAGCCACACCGTCTCCACTGGAACGCTAACCCTGGCGCCTTCGAGCACGGCGAGTCGCTCGGCCACTGGCAAGGCTGCCCCGCGCACCGCGTGGATGCGAATAATCCGCCAATCGCCGGCTGTGCCGGCTGCGAAGGTAAACAGGAGAGGCGCAGACATATGTGAATCGTATCACGGCCTCGCAACTGACCCGCTACTGTTCAGAACGATATTGGATCAATTGACCCACCACCGTTTCTTCAGACACCTAGACAGAGGCCGCACCCCAAGATTTCACAAGGACATATGCGTCACAATCTGCCCAGCCAGTTGACGAGTTTCATCGGGCGGACGCGGGAAATCGCGGAGGTCAAGCGTTTGCTCGTCAACACACGGCTCCTCACCCTTAGGGGGCAGGGGGCTGCGCGCAAATCGCACCATCCTCATCGTCGGACCGGAATCCGGGCAGGAATCGTCCAGATCGCTCGGGTGGAGAAGTGTTCAGGCCGTGCTGGTGGGCCGGCTGGCCAGGGATCCCGAACTGCGGAGCACAGGGGAGGGTGTGCCGCGGGCGTGGTTCGTCGTGACCGACGGCTGAGCCGCGGCAGTATTCTGGACTAAAGGGACGGATTTGCCAAAAGAACAGGGACGCGACATTTGGCTCGCGCCCCTATCCGCTCGCGTCCGCGTTGCGGCGGGAACCCTCCACGCCTCGCCGAAAACGACTGCGATGACTGCACCAGGGCGTCCGGCGTGAACGCGGCTGGATGTGGAGTATTGCTGCTGCACGGGTTCTCGGGGTCCCCGCTGGAGATGACTCCGCTGGCCGTGGACCTCTCGGCGGCGGGATGGACGGTGTCGGTAGCCCGGCTGGCCGGGCATGGGACCTCCCCCGATGACCTCGCCCGCGTCACCTGGCAGGAGTGGGTGGCCTCGGCGCGCGAGGCCTACAGGGACCTCGGGCACCGATGCCGCCGGGTCGCGCTCGCCGGGTTGTCGATGGGGGGCGCGCTGGCCCTGTACCTCGCCGCGTCCGATCCCCCAGCCGCCGTGGTGGCGATCTCGGCGCCGATTCGGGTCCGGCCATTGCTGGCGTCGGCGGCGCGGGTGGCGTCGAAGGTGCTGCCCGCGGTCCCGATGCTGGTCCGCCTAGTTCCCCGTGATCCGGATGTCCGCGCGTATTGGTCGCCGTATTCGTGGATTCCACTGGTGGCCGCAGGCCAACTGGAGTTGCTGTTGGCCGAGACCCGTCGCGTCCTTCCACAGGTGCGTGTGCCATTGCTGGTGGTGCAGGGGCGCCGCGATTGGATCATCCCGCGCGACAGCGCACAAGAAATTTTGCGCCTGGCCTCCGGGGCGCCGGGAACGCTGCTCTGGCTGCAGCGCTCAGGCCACGTGGCCACCTTGGATCGGGATCGCACGGTGCTGGCTGATGAGGTGACAAAGTTCCTGCGGATCCACCTGGGGGGTGAGGGCCGTGGAGCAGATTGAGCACGGCGTGGAGCAGCAGATCGAGCGCAGCAAGGTCGTCGTGCGGTGGATCATCGCCGCGACCCTCCTGGCCGGAGTAGTCTATCTCAAGCGGCAGGATGCCGTGCCTATCGGTTGGCCGAGCATCTGGCTGCTGACGGGAGCGGTGGCTGTCCTCAACCTCCTGTACTGGGGCCTACTGCGGCGGTCCGCACCGAACTGGCTGAAGTATCTGACCACCGGCACCGACCTCGCGTTGATTTCGTTTCTCGTTGGCACCACCGGTGGCAGCGCCAGCGTCTTCTACGTGGCCTATTTTGTTGTGTTGGTCAGCAACAGCATCCGCTACGGCATGGGGATGGCGCTGTACGTGGCCACCGTCTACAACGTCGCCTATGTGATCGTCCTGGTCGTGCATCCGCCGGGAAATGACCTGACCGTCGAGGCTGTGAAGATCCTGGCCTTCTGGGGGGTGGCGCTATACGCTGGGTATCTGGCCATGCGGTTCCAGCGCCAGACGCGCGTGCTGGAATCCTATGAGGAGACGCTTGCCCGGCTGCGCGCAGAGATCGCGGCCCTGAGGACGGCCAGATGAACGCGCAGGCCCGCCGGGAACGCCCCCGTCGTGTGGTCACACGGCGTACCGTATCCTGGACCACCGTCGCTGGCGCGGTCATGCTGGGCGTGCTGGTGGGGATCGCCTGGCGCACGACGAACGCGATCTGGTTTCTGCTCTTCCCGCTGCTGGTCGTGGGCTCCCTGATCGGCGCGGCAATGACGGTGCTGTGGGCGCTCCGGCACTTCTAATCTCGGGGCGTCGCGAAGGCCTCCACTTCGGCCGCTGACGTCAGATCATTCAGCAGCGTTTCCAATTGGCGGGAGAGGGCCTCGCGTTGTTGGTCTCCGATGTCATCGGGGACGTCGATCGCCTCGCCGATCATCAACGCCGCCTTGGTGAACGGGCGGGGCACCTCAAAGCGATCCCAGGAATCCAGGGCGATCGCGTCGCGGATCGCCGCCGCCACCGGGAGCAGCACCACGCCCGTCTTTTTCGCCATGTACGTCGCGCCGGGCTTGGCGTGAAACATCGGCCCGCCCGGACCGTCGGCGGCAATGAGCCCCCCACGTCCATGTTCCAGATATTGCAAGAAACGAACCACCCCGCGTGACTCCGTGGGAAACTGCGCCGCGTCGAGCACCCGGTAACCCAGATGCCGCAGAGCGGCGAGGGTGATCCGGCGCGCGCAGCGGGAGAGCAGCGGACTGTGTCCTGTCCGAGACTGGCTGGAGTAGATGACCAGCGGATAGCCCTGGAAAAAGAAAATCGGCAACAGGCCGTGCCCGTGCCAGACCACGACCAGGAACGGCCGGTGTTGCCGCAGGACGGACGCCACGTATTCGTGGCCGAACACCCGCAGATCTAACGTGCTGTCCACGAGGCGGAACAGCGCGACCGCCACCAGCGCGCACAGCCAGACGGCGGCGTCGATGAGGTGTGCGGCACTGGAGGCGCCAGGCCGCGGCAGCTGGACCACTTGGTCGCCCGACTTGGCGCCTGCCGTCGCGGAGTCACCCCCTGTCAGCGACTGCTCACTGCTTACTGGCGCGAGGCGACTGTCTCATGTTCATCCAGCCCGTACTCCCCCGGCCGGTGCGTCTTCAGGTACATCTCGTCGATCACGGATTGGTAGTGCTCGACGATGACGTTCCGCCGCACATTGAGCTTCGGTGTGATCTCCCCAGCTTCCAGTGAAAAATCTTTGGCCAGCACCTCCACCCGCCGGATGCGTTCAAAGGTGGCCAGGTCGGCATTGGCCTCTTTGACCGCGGCCTCGACCAACGCCCTGGTCAATTGATGTTGGGACATCTGTTCACGGTTCATGCCCCGCAGGCCGCGCTCCTTGAAGTACGCTTCCAGGTTCTCGAAGTTCGGCACGATGAGCGCGGTAATGTACGGTCGACGTTCGCCCACACACACCGCCTGCGCGATGTACGGACTGGCCCGCAGGCGCGCCTCGATGGGTTCCGGGGCGACCTTTTTGCCGCCGGTCGTGGCGATCAAGTTCTTCTTGCGGTCGGTGATAAAGAGGAAGCCTTCTTTGTCGAGATGACCGATGTCGCCGGTGTGCAGCCATCCGTCGACGTCCACGGCCTCCTTCGTCGCGTCCGGTTTGTGCCAGTAGCCCAGCATGATGTTGGGTCCGCGCGCGAATATCTCGCCGTCCTCGGCGATGTGTATCTCCACCCCAGGCGCCGCGGGGCCCACCGAGCCCAGCCGGTTGGTCTCCAGCCGGTTCACGGCAATCACCGGAGAACTCTCGGTCAGTCCGTACCCGTTGAGGATGGGCAGCCCGATGATGTCGAAGAACTCGGCAATCTCCCGCGTCAACGGCGCGCCGCCGGAGACGGTAAACTTCAGCCGGCCACCAAACCGCTCCAGAACCTTGGAAAATACCAGCCTCTTCGCCACCGCATACTCCAGCCGGGTCAGGATGCCCGGCCGCCGGCCCATCCAGACCGCCGTGCGGGCCTTCCGGCCGACGCGCATCGCCCAAGCAAATAACCGCGCCTTCAGTCCGCCCTCCTGCTGCAGTCGGGACAGGATGCGCACATAGGCCTTCTCGTACAGTCCAGGAAACGATCCCATGATTGTTGGCCTGACCTCCCCGATGTACTCGACCACCTTCTCAGGTGGGCTGACATAGGTGATCTGACAGCCGCAATACAGGAAGAGGTAGTCCAGGATCCGTGCGTAGATGTGGGAGAGCGGCAGGAACGAGATGATGTCGTCGGTGGAAAGGATGGGATAGAGCGGCTGCAGCGCGTTGATCTGCGAGATGAAGTTCCGGTGGGACAGCATCACGCCCTTGGGTTCCCCCATCGTGCCTGATGTATAGATGAGGCTGGCCAGGCTCGTCTCGGTCAGCGGCGGGGCCGCAGGCGCTGGCGGCGGCAGCGCCAGGCTGTCCAGGCCCGGCACGCCGTCGGCCAGATCCGGATCGATGCCGATAACGCGCACCCCGGGAGTCGCCGCGGCGGCCTGCACCGCGGTCCGGGCGCGGTCTTTGCCGGATACCAGCAGCACCTTGGCGCCGCTATCGGCGACAATATATTGCACCTGCTTGGCGGGCAGTGTTGGGTACAGCGGCACAGGCACCGCGCCCAGCAGGTGGCAGGCGAAGTCGATGATGTGCCACTGGGGGCGGTTCTCGCTGAACAGCACCACCCGGTCTCCCGCATTCACACCGGCCCCCGCCAGACGCGCGGCCGTCTGCCGGGTCTGCGAGGCGAATTGGGCAGTGGTTAGCGTCATCCAGGCGCCCCCGATGCGCGCACGCATCAGCGGTCGATCCGGAGGAATCGTGCGAATGATATGCTCGAAGAGATCGCGCAATGTTTCCATCGGAATCCCCCTGCGGACGGTGTGATCCGGCGCACGTTGCATGGTCTTCACTCCGAGGACAGCCCCCCAGATTTCGCGGCGGGAGGGGCGGGCCCTTCAGCCCAATCCCTCCCCGCCTGTATCTACCGGCAGGCCGCGCTGGCGAAACCATTGGGTACGACTGCCAGGGCGGCGATATGACGCGGACTGCCCGTGATAAACACGACCAGCCCGTGATACACCCATCCCAGCGTGGCCCGGCCGGAGGCGGCGAACACCGACGAGCACGCCGGCCCACCGTAGGCTTTGATCAGGTCGACATCAGTCGATCCCAGCCGGATGCCTTCCGCCGTTACTGCGGTCGGGTCCTCGGTGTAGATGACGACGGCCTTGCCGCCATCAAACAGCACGGAGAGTCTGCGGGTGTCCCAGGCGTACCATCCGCGCGCATTACGTCGGCTGGGAGGCAGACCGATCACCTCCTGCACCTTCGCAGGTGTCATCCCCAAGTGCACCGCACCAACGGCCTCGCCAGGGTCGACGCTGTTGCCCGCGGGCTGGGCTTCTCCCGCTTCCTCCTCGGCCGTGGGCGGGAGTTCTGAGAGCAGCCTGGCCGCGGTCGCTCCTGCGGCCGCATACTTGAACCCCGTCGAGCCCTGCTCGCCCGCCGTCCACGCGCCTACGAGAATCCCGACGACCTCGCCAGCTTCATTGACGACGGGGCCGCCGCTGTTGCCGGGCGCACCGCTCACATCCAGCGCCAGAAACCCATTGGGCGTCTCGGTCGCACTGACGACTCCCACCGCCACGGATGGCTCTAGGGCGATCCTCGTGCCAAGTGGATATCCCCAGGCCCAGATCCGCTCTCCCTGCGAGGGGGCATCGGCGGCAAACCGGAGGGTCGCTGTCCCCTCTGGAACGGGGACCGCGACGAAGGCGATATCGTACTGCTCGTTGCACATCGCGGCATGGGCTGGAATCTGCACTTTCGCAGCCCAAAAGTGGACCCGGATGCCCGCCGCGCCTTTCACCACATGACAGGCGGTCGCTATCAGGTTAGGCGCCACTGCAAATCCGCTGCCGGTACCGTCATTGGTTTCCACCAGCGCCACGGCGAGTTTGGCATTGAGGTATGGAGGGGTCTGGCCCATGGCAGGGATGCCGATCAGCGCCAGGACGGCAGTCAGTACGCACACCAGCACTACGCGCTTCATCTCAATCCCTCCCCATTCGTTCTCTGTTGCGTCTTCAGGGTAGGGAATCGGCGCGTGGACGGCATCGGTCTAGTGTCCCGGTGGGGTGGAAAACTCGTCCCGGGTTTTTAGGACGAACGTCCGCCGTCTTGGGGGCGGGGCCGGCCCAATCCATGTCGTGCGGCGATGAGTGCGGCCTCGGTGCGATCATTCGCCTGCAGCTTGCCGAGGATCGTACTGATGTGGTTGCGGACGGTCTTCTCTGCCAGGCCAAGGTGCTGGGCGATCTGCCGGTTGCGCAGGCCGCTGGCCAGCAGATCGAGCACTTCGGTTTCACGGCGTGTGAGTTCGGCAAAGAGCTTTCGCTGACTGCGGGCCATGGTGTCGATACGCCTGAACTCGCCCACCACCCGGTTCGTCAACCCGGGAGAGAGGTACCCCTCACCGGCGTGAGCCTCACGGATGACGCTGACGATCTTTGCCGGCGGCGCGTCCTTCAGGACATAGCTCAAGGCGCCGGCTTTCAGTGCTCCGAACAGGTTATCATCGTCATCATAGTGGGTCAGGATTACCACCGCGGTCTGAGGCAGCTGGGCGGAGATCTCACGGGTTAGCTCGATGCCGTCCATCTTCGGCATCTGCAAATCCGTGAGCACGACGTGGGGCCGGTGCGCAAGCGCATCGATCAACGCCTCGCGGCCATTGCCGGCTCTGGCCACAATCTCCAGATCCGGCTCGCGGGCCAGCAACTCCGCGAGCGTGTTGCGCAGGGTGCCCTCATCTTCTGCGATCAGGATGCGGATCTTTTCCATCGCCGCTTACCCCAAAATTCGCCGGAGCGAAGCTGTGGGGCCGCGTTGCCTGAGTCAACTACACCTCTCGGACGCGAGCGGAGGGCACAGGGAATGTCGCGCTGACCGTTGTTCCCCGGCCAGGCTGTGAATGGATCTCCAGCGTGCCTCCGGCCGCCATGACACGCGCCCGCACGCCGGCCAAGCCCCCTCCATCGACCTGCGCAGCATCAAACCCGGCCCCGTCGTCACGGACGGTGCACCGCACCGTCCCGTCGACCGCTTCCACCCGCACCTCGGCGTGCTGCGCCTGCGCGTGCCGGGCCACGTTGGTGAGGCATTCCTGAATAAGCCGCACGACGGCGTGCTCCGCCCCCGCCGTCAGACGGGGCAGCGCGGAGGCGGCGACGACGGTCAGGTCAAAGGACCAGCGATCGGCCATGGCCACGATCTGCGTCCGCAGCGCTGTCGCCAGATCCGCCTGCGGGACCACGCGCAGCCGGCGGATCAGGTACCGCAACTCGTCTGTGGCGCGGCGTGCAGTCTCGCGCTCGGCTGTGACGATCTCCCGTGCCCGCTGGGGTGTGTCCGGCAGCAGCCCGGCCGCCAGCTCCAGGCGCTGGCTCAGCGTCACCAGCAGGCCCTGGATCCCGTCGTGGATCTCTCGTGCCAGTTGGGCCTGGAACTCCGCCCGCTCCGCCGTGCGCTCGAAGAGCCCCACGATGCGCACAATCCAGCCGTACAGCGAGGCCATGACTCCGATGATCGCCACCCGGAACAATGTGCGGACGCTCCACAGTTCGCCCGTGATCTGGACGACCAGCAGATACCCGGCTGCAGCTGCGGCGGCGAGGCCGACCGCGAATTCCGTGCGCCGCGATGCGACAGCCGACGCCAGGGGGATAAAGTACAACGCAAACAGGGCGTCGTTTGGGTTGCGCAGCAAGACCAGCGCGGTCGTGATGAGGGCCACGTCCACGAATGGCCACACCAGCCGCCATTGGGTCAGGCTGGATTTCACCGTCAGCCACGTGCGAATCAGGAGGTAGGCGGTCGCGACGAGGGCCAGCACGCCAAGCTGCCGCGTCACGCCAGGGACGCCGTCGCCCCGCCACGCCGGGAAAAGAAACCAAGCCAGGGCCAGCGGCGCCAGCACCCACAGGTGCGCCAGGACGATCATGTTCAAGCGGCGCTGCACTTTACCGGAGTATCCTGCGTAGGCCGGAGGTTTCCTTCACGGGCGATCAGGGGATCTGCCGAGCCTGCCGCAACAGGCGAGACAGGGCACGTCGAGCAGGGTGGTCGCGCACGAAGAAGCGAATACCGACAACACCCCACAGACATCGCAGAGCGTGTCGGGACGGACGCGCCAAGGGAGGGGCAGAGGATGCATCCAGAGGACAGGGAGAACACCGCGGGCGGGCTCACGCGGCGGCGCTTTCTTCAGGCCGGCGTCGCAGGACTGACCGGGCTGGCGCTGTCGAGTGTGAGCGGGTGGCTGAAGCAGGCCGCGGCGCAGCTGCCGCCGGGATCGTACAATCCGCAGCTGCAACTGTCGTTTCCCGTGGAGCCGGGAGCCTCGCTGCGGATTCTGCGCTGGTCGCAGTTTGTGAGCACGGACCAGCCAGAATACGAGCGCATGGCGCAGCAGTTCACGCGTCGCACGGGCGTGCCGGTCCGTCTGGAGTACGAGGCCTGGCCGGACGTGCAACCCAAAGCGGCGGCGGCCGCCAACGTTGGAGCCGGGCCGGACATCGTCCTTGGCTTCTTCGATGAACCGCATCTCTGGCCGGATAAGCTCGTGCCGGTGACCGATCTCGCCGAGTATCTCGGCCGCAAATACGGCGGGTGGTTCCCGGTGGCGCCGCAGTACGGGTACAGTAATCAGGTGGGACAGTGGATCGGGGTCCCCATCGGGGCGCCGGGATCCTGCCTCAACTACCGGATGTCGTGGGTGAAAGAGGCCGGGTTCGATCCCGATCCGGCCAGCTTTCCCAAGACGACGGACGAGTTTCTGCGCCTGTGCCGGGCCCTGCGCGCCCGCGGGCACCCCACCGGGTTCGCGCTGGGCAAGGCCGTGGGCGATGCCAACACCTGGTGTCACTGGTTGCTCTGGACGTTTGGGGCCCACGCGGTGGCGCCCGACAACAAGACCATCACCCTCAATGCGCCTGAGACGGTCAACGCCTTGGAGTACGGACGGCAACTCTTCGAGACGATGATTCCCGGTGTGGCGGGATGGCTCGATCCCAACAACAACCGGGCGTTTCTGGCCGGTGAGGTTGCGCTGACGAACAATGGCATCAGCATCTACTTTGCCGCCAAGAACGATTTCCCAGAGATCGCCGGCGATATGAACCACGCCGTTTACCCGCAGGGATCGGCGGGGCGACCGACCGAACTGCACCTCTTCAGCCAGGCGTACGTCTTCAAGTACACGAAATATCCGAACGCAGCGAAGGAGTTCCTACGCTACATGATGGAGGATCCCCAGTATCCGCGATGGATCAACGCGATGCTGGGCTACGTCAGTCATCCGCTGCGGGCATTCACCAATCTGGCCGTGTGGCGGTCTGACCCGAAAGCCGTCCCGTTCCGAGATGCCGTGGCGCGGATGCTGCCCCATTCCTACCAGGGGACGCCTGGGCCGAAATCTGCGCGGGCCCTGTCGGAATTTGTCATCGTCGACATGGTGGCCGATGCGCTCACCGGCCGGCGCAGCGTGCGCGAAGCGATCCTCGCGGCCGAGGCGCGCCTCAAGCACATTTATGAAGCCTAGATCCGCGGTGGAGTGATGGCCGGGATCGAGGTCACCGCCCCTGCGCGTGCCACGCGGCCCGCCGATCTGATCGGCCGCGTCGTGGAGAATCCTCATGCGCTTGGGGTGCTGATGGTCACCCCGGCGCTGCTCATCCTGGCCATCTTCCTCGCCTACCCCTTCGGGTTGGGGGTCTGGCTCGGTTTCACCAACGCCACGATCGGACAGGCCGGCCATTTTGTCGGCCTGGGGAACTTCCGCTACTTGCTCAGTGACTCGGTCTTCCGTCTGGTGGTGCTCAACACGACGCTCTACGCCGCGGCGGCGGTCGTCTGTAAACTCCTCCTGGGTCTCCTGCTGGCGCTGCTAGTCAACCGGGAGTTCCGCGGCAAACGCATCGTGCGCGCCATCATGCTCCTGCCGTGGATTGTGCCGACCTCGCTCTCCGCGCTGGTCTTCTACTGGATCTACGATCCGACGTTTAGCGTCATCACCTGGGCGCTCCGGCGGATCGGGCTGGCGCACGGGTTCATCAACTATCTTGGAGATCCTAATCTCGCCCGAGCGTCGCTCATCGCCGCCAACATCTGGCGCGGCATCCCCTTCTTTGCGATCGGCCTGCTGGCAGGGCTGCAGACGGTCAGCACGACCCTCTATGAGGCGGCCGAGATCGACGGCGCCGGTCCCTGGCAGAAATTCTGGTTCGTGACCTGGCCGCTTCTCTTGCCGTTGACCGTCGTGGTGACCGTCTTCTCCACCATCATGACGGTCGGCGACTTCCAGCTGATTTGGATCATCACCCGCGGAGGCCCGGCCAATGCCACGCATCTCTTTGGCACGCTCGCCTACCAGCGCGCCATCCAGGGTGGGTTCATCGGGGAAGGGGCGGCGATCTCTGCATTCGTGCTGCCGGTGCTGGTGGGGGCCGTGTTGGTAAGCTTCCATTACCTGCGGAGAGAATGATGCGGCGTTCGGCACTGACTACCGCGCTGACTTTTACCCTTCCCTTGTGGGCGTTCCTGGCCCTGTTGCTCTTCCCGTTCTACTGGATGCTTGTCACCGCGGTGCGGCCGAACAAAGAGCTGTACAACCTGTCGTTGAACCAGCTGTGGACGCTGCATCCCACCTGGCAGCATTTCCAGAAGCTGCTGTTCGCGACCCATTTCGGGCCCTGGTTGGGGAACACGATGGTCATCGCGGTGGGAGCCACCACGGTCGCCTTGTCGTGCAGCGTGCTCGCGGCCTATGCGCTGCAGCGCCTGCGCTTTCGCGGTTCCGGGGTGCTCGGCGTGGCGATCTTCCTGAGCTATCTGGTGCCCCAGGTCATTCTCTTCATCCCGCTGGCCCGCATCATCAACGAACTCGGGTTGTGGGATCGGCCGGCCGCGCTGATTCTGACCTACCCGACGTTTCTGATCCCGTTTGCCACCTGGCTCCTGATGGGGTACTTCAAGTCGATTCCGGTCGAGCTGGAAGACTGTGCACGCATTGACGGCGCCACGCGGCCCCAGGTGCTCCGCCACATCACGCTGCCCCTGGCGCTGCCCGGGATCCTTTCCGCGCTGATTTTCTCCTTCACCCTGTCTTGGAACGAATACCTCTACGCGCTGGTCTTCCTCTCCTCGACGGAATCGAAGACGATTCCCGTCGGCCTGGCCACCGAACTCATCACCGGTGATGTGTTCCAATGGGGGCCGCTGATGGCCGGGGCGCTCCTGGGGTCGGTCCCGGTGGCACTCATCTATTCCTTCTTCGTCGAACATTACGTCGCCGGGCTGGCCGGCGCATTGAAAGAGTAACGCTGGTCGCAACCGCGATGCTGCTGCTGCGAGAGTCGGACGTGCGCGAGTTGCTCTCGATGGAGGCGCTGATCCCGCTGATGGAGGAGGCGCTGCGCGCCTATTCCACCGGCGGGGTG
>WNEY01002328.1_pt1 | contig 13887 bp, 11 predicted proteins | sample 5400531 | NCBI WGS metagenome assembly WNEY01 (sample SAMN13153338, study PRJNA577476) | soil metagenome | isolation source: 200 cm saprolite under Douglas fir tree site 1 | place: USA:California | collected 2015-04-18
CCGATCACCCGATCGCCCGATCACCCGATCACCCGATCACCCGATCACCCGATCACCCGATCACCCGATCACCCGATTCAGGTGTCCTGGCCTGGCCGATTTGGCCGCACGTCTACACGATGCTGGTGGTCATGGTGGGGTGGGTGTTCTTCCGCGCGGAGACGCTGCCCGGCGCGATCGCGTTTCTCCAGGCCATGGCCGGCCTGAGGCAGGCGGCGCCCAGCGTGTATACGGTCGGCTGGTATCTCACGCCGGAGCTATGGCTCGCGCTCGGCGCGGGAGCGATCGGATCGACACCGTGGATGCGCGCGGCCGCGGCGCGCGTCGAGAGCGCGTCACCGGCGCGACAGCCGGCGATCGCCTGGAGCGTGTCGCTGCTCGGTACGGCGGCGCTGATGGCGCTGCTCGTCGCCTCCATCATGCAGATGGCCGCGCGCACGTACAACCCGTTCATCTATTTCCGCTTCTGATGGAGACCCGCGGCCGCGACACCGACTCCCGCGGCGCAGCGCGCCAGCCCTTCGGATTGGCGCTCGTCGCCCTTTTCTTCCTCGCGATCTCGCTGCCGCTCGCCGCGAACATCGCCGGCCTCGACGGCGCCGACAGCGACGCGGAGAACCGCGAGCTGGCGAGGTTCCCGCATCTGGATCGATCGTGGAAGTCGATCGCCGATTTCGGTCCCGGCCTGAGCTCATGGTTCGAGGACCACTTCGGCTTCCGCTCGACGCTCGTACGGTGGAACGGCGAGATCCGGTTGGCGCTCCTTGGCGTCTCGCCCTCGGCGGCGGTCGTCAAAGGACGCGATGGCTGGTTTTTCTACGGCGATGACAAGGCGATCGAGGACTATGGCGAGGTGGATCCGATGACGCCGGATGCGCTCGCCAATTGGAGGGCGGCAGTCGTGCGGGCGCGCGACTGGCTGCGCGCGCGCGACATCGCCTACGTCTTCACCATCGCGCCCGACAAGCACGTGATCTACGGCGAGGAGATGCCGGCGACGCTCGCACGCGTCGGCGACGTGTCACGTGCGGATCAACTGTTCACCGCCCTGCAGGACACCGCCATCGCCGTCGACGTAAAGCCGTCGCTCTTCGAGGCCAAAGGCGGCGAACGGATTTACCACCAGACCGACACCCATTGGAACGATCGGGGCGTGCTCGTCGCGTATCAGCGGATCATCACCGCCGTGCGGAACCGCGTGCCCCGGACGCCTCCCGCCTGGACGCGTGAAGATTTCGACCCGGTGGATCGTGTGGTCGCGGGAATGGATCTCGCCGGGATGATGGGGCTGAAGCGCGTCCTGCGTGAGACCGACCTGACGCTCGTACCGCGCCGGCCACGCCGCGCGCGCGTGGTCGAGCCGGACGGCGCCGCCCCGACCGCCGAGGAAGGGCGGCTCGTCACAGAGATCGACGACGCGTCGCTCCCGCGCGCGGTGATTTTCCGCGACTCGTTCGTTTCGCGGGTCGTCCCGTTCCTCTCGGAACACTTCAGCCGCGCTGTGTATCTGTGGCAGAACGATTTCGACGCCGACGTCGTCTCGAAGGAGCACCCTGACGTCGTCATTCAGGAAATCGTGGGGCGACATCTCTACAGCTTCATCCCCTCACCCGAGCTCGTGCCACAGAAATGATTCGGGATTCGGGATTCGGGATTCGAATGCCAAATCCCAGTCTGCTGTCTGACGGTCGGGTACTTGATCCTCGTCGTCTCTTGACTGATTGAAGCTTGAGTGTCGGAGGTCGCCTGCGGGATTCCGCGCCGTGGGGGAACCGGCCGGCTGACAGGTGTTGTTCGTCGGTCTCGTGCGTCGCCGGTCAGCAGTTACGCGATCGCCGACCGCTGACGGCGTGCGGAAGGCCGATCACCACTGACAGTCGACGGCTGACTGCTCTGGTCGGTGAGCGACATCAGCGTCGACCGCCAGGTTTCCGCCAGCATCTGCGCGCTGCCGCGCGCGTAGAGGCGGCCCTGTCGCAGCACCTTTTCGCCGCGGACGACGCAAATCTCGAATCGCGGCGCGGACTCGCGCTCGACCAGGAGGCAGATCGTCCCGTCGCTCAGGGACCAGATTCGCTCGATTTGCAGTGAAAGGGATGCCATGCGCCTGGAGAGAGCAAGGGGGGGACCGCGCGGGGCGACGTTCGTGTCAGATCGAATGACAGAATGCGCCAGCCAAAGTGTGAAGCACGTGCGGAATGCGCACAGTGGGGCGTAACCGCACAGCGCACACTCCATTGCGGAATGCGGATCGTGGATCGCGGAACGCAGATCGCGGATCGCGGAATCCGCAATTCAATCCGCAATTCAATCCGCAATCCGCGATCCGTAATGGTCTCAGGGCTGTTCGGTCGTTCTCGCGCCAGCCGATGTCGACGCGGCGCTGCCGTAGTAGATGCCGTTGAAGAACATCTTGAAAGTGCCGTGCGGCTGCGCGCGCCAGAGCACTTCCGGCCCGAACAGCACGACGCGCCCTTTGCCGACCGGCGCCTCGACGATCGCCACTGCCTGATCGAGATACTGCTGGCCCCACGCCCATCCGCTGCGCAGCGGCGTCGCGTTCTCGAACCAGGCCACCGGCCTCACCCCCTTGAGCTGAGCCTCCGGCAGCAGCCGGAACGCGGGACTCTCGTCCCACATGACCATCGCCTTTTCGTCCATCCCGTACGCGAGCGGGTTCGTGTTGTCGATGCGCGCTTCGAGGATCGTCCCGGGAATGTAGAACTTCTCGCGCGGCAGGGGGCGCTCCGCTCCGCCGGCGACCCGCTCGACCAGCGCATCGCGGATCGGCAAGCCGAGGTGATGGCCCAGCGCCGTGGACGATCCGATCGTCAGCACGGTGCCGCCGTTCTCGACGAACTTCTTCAGCTCGGGGACAGTCTTCGCGACGGTGACGCGCCCGAGCCAGCCGCGGAATTCCGCGGGAATCGTGTCCGGGGCCGGCTGCCCGCCGCCGCCGCCGGCCTGCTGATCGCGCTCGGGAATGCCGCCGTCCACGAACACCAGCACGTCGTACTTCGCGTTCAGGTTGCCGGCGTCAAGCGTCTGCGGGAAGACCACCTCGAACGGGAACTCGTACTGTTCGAAGATCCAGCGGGTCCAGCCCGACGGCATCGATCCGCCGTACTGGTCCCACAGCCCGATGCGGATTCTCTTCAGCTTCATGGAGTCGCCGGCTGGTTTGGACGCCACCGCGTCGAAGCTCAGGCCTTTGTCGGTGGCAAGCTTCTGCAGAATCGGCAGCGTCGACGCTTTCGCCGCAACGTACATGGTGCCGGCAGGATACGTTCTGCCGTTCACGGCCGACGCTGACTTCAGCCAGAAGACGTCTTCGTTCGCCTTGAGGAGCCTGTTCACCGCGACGAAGGCGTCGTTGACCTGGTGGCTCAGGAGGTACCCGCCGCCGCTGGCCGCGGCCGTCACCCTTCCGGGGGCGGGCGCCACGACGTCCGCGAGCTTCTCGAACGGACCGTCGAAGCCGTCGAGGATGCGGTCGTACTTGATGCCCATCGAGTAGGCGAGGTTGTAGCCGGTGACGTCGTAGGGTGGGCGCGGCGGTCCGCCTGGGTACGGGATGTCGTCGGGATGATCCTGCGGCTCGAACATGTCCATGAGGTGGGCGCGGAACGGCTGCGCCGCCTTGAAGACGTAGGAGCCGGCCGGGTACTGCTTGCCCGCCACGGTGAACGCCGCAGTCGCGCGATGCGCCACCACGCCGGCTCTGATCAGCGTGTTGACGAACTTCGTCGCGGTGAGGAAGTCCGGCTGATCCGACGGCAGGATGAAGCCGCGCGGGTCGCGCATCTTCGGATCGTGCAGGACGTTGTTGTACACCGCGATTGGCGCGCCGCCGCGCCCGCCGCCGCGTCCGACGCCGCCGCCAGGCTCCGCCGCGGCGCTCCGAGGCTGCGCCGCTTCGATCGCGGCGCGTGCCGCCTCAATCCGCTTCGGATGGATCGTCCAGTTGTCGCGATCGCCCTTGTCGACGGCGTTCTTCGCCATTTTGTACATGTTGTAGAGGAAATCCTCGTGGCGCTTCGACGCAATGTCGAGAATGGCGTAGTTGTTGGTCACCGAGTATTCGATCGCTTCGTGGAAGTAGAACGTCCGCGGCTGGATCGGATTCGGCACGTCGGCGCGCGGCAGCTGCATGTCGAGCACGAACGGGATCTCGACCGGCGTTGGATTGCCGATCGTCTCGGTCAGGATCCCGATCTGATTGTGGAAATACGACGTCGTACGGATGCCGCCGTTGAACCACGTCGAGTAGTTGGTGGCCGATCGCATCACGGCGCCCGGCTTCCCTTCCTGCGCCAGCCGCGTGTGAATCGCCGACCCGACCGTGTCGATGCCGAGCACGATGAGCGGATCGAAGTTGTAGTTGAACGGATCGCGGAACGGCGGGGCGAAGAGCACGGCGCCGGCGGGCCCTGTCTGATGGTGGTTGTACATGATCGCGGGGAACCACTCGCGATACATCATCTTGTTCGCGTTCATGCTCTCCGACATGTTCATCATGTAGAAGTCGCGGTTGTCGTCGTGGCCGATGTACTTCTGATAGAGGCGCGGCACGCCGCCGGTAGAGCGCTTCTTCTCGTCCGCCTCGCGCATGTACCAGTTCGACACCAGCTCCATGCCGTCCGGATTGACCAGCGTGCACAGGACGATGACGTCGTTCAGGATCCGCAGCGTCTCCGGATCGGATTTCGTGTTCAGGCGATAGATCGTCTCGATGAGCTGCTGCGCGCCGAGCACCTCGGTCGCGTGCAGGCCGCCGTCGATCCACACCACGATCTTGCCGTCCCTCGCGAGCTGCCGCGCCTGATCGTCGGTGAGCCCGTCGGCGAGCGCGAGCTTGCGGTTCGCCTCTTTGATGAGCGGCAGCCGCCGCTGGTTCTCCGGCGACGTGATGATGGCCGTCATTTCGGGCCGGCCTTCCTCCGTCTTGCCGATCTCGGTCACGATCATCCGCTCGGACTGCACGTCGAGCTTCTTGAGGTAGTCGACGTACTGCGTGTAGTTGACGAGGTAGTAGTCGTCGCCGATGGCGTGGCCGAACTGATCCCTCGGCGGTGTGATTCGCGGTGCGGCCGTTCTGTTCTGCGCATAGGGCGCCGCGGTCGTGACGACCACGGTCAGCGCAATGAGCACCGCATATCTTCTGAACATAAGAACCTCTTGGAGAAGGACGGAACGGCAAATCGTAGCAGATTTGGCAGGTCGTCTCGGTCGAACAAGGAGGACGGATCCTGGAGTGCGGCGCCTGGATGGCAAGGCGCGACGACCGAGAATACCAGAGTGACCAGGAGTATTCGAGGGAGGAGCATCGCCGGCGGCCGGGGGCCCCAGCACGGCAGCCGCGCTGGGGTGGAGGAGGGATGCCCCGCGCTGCGGGTGATTGCTTGATCGGCGATTACAGGCCCAGAAGAGTCGGTAGATGCGTAGTGTCCGACACCTACCGGCTGACGACCAGCGACCCGCCCTGCCATCGCGAAGCGATGGCCAGCCGCTGCGCGCTATCTATATCGAATCCATCGCGATTGATGGAGAAGAAGTCGTACGCCGTCCGCGCCGCCTGCATCAGTCCGCGCCGCGTGTGGACCTTCGAGGCCAGCAGGTAGTGTCCCAGCTCGTGCGCGAGCGCGCGGCCCATCACGCGCCCCATCAGGGTGTGCCGCTGGATCATCGGCATATTGGCGATCAGCCCGACCACATCCCGCGACGCAACCAGATAGCGCTGGGCGTTTTCGTACGAAAGGTAGATCTGCTGCTCGGGTGTGTGCTCGCCGTCGAACACGATCCAGCCGAGTTGGATCCGATCCCCCTGCGCGGCACCTGTGTCGTTGCCAATCACGACGTGGAGCCTCGTCGGCATGTACGGGCCGGCTTCCGAGATGCTTTCGTGCGGAACGAGCTCGCGGGGCGTCATCCGCCACACGAACGTGAACCCGCTCGCCCGCCAGACCGCGTCGGTCTCGGCGAGGAGACGCGTCACGAGCGCCGGCGACACGTTCGCCGCGACGGTGACGTTGACGGCCATCGGTGGAATCGATGAAGTGGCCGGCGCCGCGACGCCGGCGAACGAGGACGCGAGAACGGAGGCGGCGAGCGTTGTGGCGATCGGCATTCTGCCTGCAATAGACGGATGCGATCAGCAAAAGTTTGATGTCCGGAATCGCAAAGAACGGACGCTGCTGAATCTCGAAATCGACCGCTAAATCTCGAAATCGACCGCCACGATGTGCTCGCTGAGGCTCACGCCGAGCTGCGCGACCGGCACGTGCCGATCGTTTTTCTGATACGCGTCGAGCGCGGCGCGATCTGGAAACGTAATCGAGAGGCCGGTATCGTAGGAGCGCGGCGAGCGCACGACGTCCTCGCCAACCTTCAGGTCGATCACGCCGTCTAAGCTTTTCAGCGCGGCCAGGCGCGCGCGATGCTGCATGCGCGTCGGCGCGTCCACGTCCGCTTTGTATCTGAAGCATACGAGGTGGAGCAGCATCAGAACTCCTCTCCTTCGATGTCATTGTCGCCCGCGTCGACGACGACGCTGTGAATGTCGATGCGGAACCAGTCGCGGAAGGTCGCGAGGTCGCGCCGATCCGGCCAGGTGGTTTCGTCTTCCGTCCACGCCGACAGCTGGAATTCGAACAGCCACTCGGCATTGTCCTCGACCCACTCCCGCAGGTTTTCCTCGAGATCGAACTCCGGCAGCAGGAACGCCGACCCGTAAGCCTTCGCGCGCGGAACGGTAAGGGCGCCCTTGTTGAAGTCGGCGTCGGTCCGGCGCATCCAGTCAAGGTAAGGCTGCGCGCCGGTGATGGTGACGGCGGTGCGGTTGACGACTCGCATGGGGCGATTCTACCGGACGCGGCGGGACCGCGAAGACACGAAGCCCGCGGGAAACGAGTGTTTTCGTGGCGAGTCTTGTCTACACCACGCGGACGTGGGCGCGCATCTCGTCGGCTTCTTCCGCGGTCGACGCGAGGCTGCGCGCGAGCGTCTTCGCCGCCTGCACGGCGCGGCCGGGCGGTTGTGATGTGTAACAGATGCGGATCTGGTGGCCGCCGCCCTGATCCACGTAGAACGGATCGCCGGGCAGAACCATCACCGACTCGCGGAGCGCGCGGTCCTGCACGACGCGCGCGCGGACGTGCGGCAGGAGCTGGCACCACAGATACATCCCGCCGTCCGGGATGCCGAACCGGAGCTGCGCCGGCGGCACGTGCTGCCGCAGCGCGTGCACCATCGCGTCGCGCCGGCGTCGATGTTCCGCCCTGAGCGTCGAGAGATGAGCGTCGAGCACGCCGTTCTCGACGAGCTCGCAGATGACGAGCTGCGACAGATTCTGCGTGTGCGGATCCACGACCTGCTTGATCAACGCCAGCTGGTCGACGATCGGCCGCACCGCGCTGATCCAGCCGAGGCGCAGCCCCGGCGCGAGCATCTTCGAAAAGCTGTTGATGCGGATGACGACGGTGTGGCCCTCGTCCATCTTGAAGAGCGACGGCGGCGGCGCCGGCCCGGTGATCGCGAGCTCGCGGTAGGTGTCGTCCTCGACGATCGGCACGCGGTAGCGCGCGGCGAGCTCCAGCATCTCGCGGCGCGTGCGGTTGGAGAAGCTGATGCCCGTCGGGTTCTGATGCGTCGGGTTCGTGTAAATGAGCTTCGGCCGGTAGCGCAGCAGCAGCTCCTCGAGCTCGTCGGTGTCCGCGCGCGTGATGTCCCAGCCGATCAGCCGCGCGCCGGCGTTGCGGAACGTCTGAATCGCGCCCAGATAGCCGGGGCGATCGATCACCACCGCGTCGCCGGGATCGATCAGGCAGCGCGCGAGCAGGTCGAGCCCCTGCTGCGCGCCGGCGAGCACGAGGATGTGTTCCGGCTCGCCGCCGAAGCGGTCGGCGAGCGCCGCCCGGAATCGCGGCATCCCTTCGGTGGGCCCGTGGCACCACGCGGCCGCCGCGGATTTGGCGAGCACGTGATTCATCGCGCGATGAAACGCCTCGGCCGGAAAACAGTCGAGCGCGGGGACGCCGGCGGCAAGCGACAGCAGGGCGGGGTCGGCCGCGGCGCGCACGAGATCGCGGACCGTCGTGTCGGTCGACTGCAGCGCCGACGCCGCCATCTTGCCGCGCCAGGCAAACGGCGCGCTCGCCGCGTCCGGCCTGGCGGACACGAACGTGCCGCGCCCCACGTAGCCGCGTACGAGGCCGCGCGCCTCGAGCTCGCGGTACGCGCCCACTACCGTCGCGCGGCTGATCTTCAGCGCCGCTGCGAGATCGCGCTCCGGCGGCAGCTGAAAGCCGGCGGGCACGGTGCCGCGCGCGATCGCGCCCTCGAGCAGCGTCACGATCCGGCGATACAGCGGGCGCGTGCGTGGCAGCGACTTCGCGTCGATGCCGAGCGCGTGAAACAAGCCATTCACCGATTGGTCTGCTTGTCCCGGTGCCTTCCTGGGCATGATGTCCTCACCATGACGAACGAAATCAGTCCAATTGTAGCGGATGGGCCGGCGCCCGGCCGCCTCCGAAGCGCCCGGCCGGCCGACGGCCTCGTCTACGTGAGCGGCGCCTTCCGCCCATCCGCCGACGCCACGGTCAGCGTGTTCGATCACGGCCTGCTCTACGGCGACGGCGTGTTCGAGGGCATCCGCGCCTACAACGGCCGCGTGTTCAAGCTCGAACGCCACATCGAGCGGCTGTTCGACTCGGCGAAGGCGATCCGCCTGGAGATCCCCCACACTCCCGCCGAGGTCTGCGACATCGTGCTCGACACGTGCCGGCAGAACGGCATCAGCGACGGCTACATCCGTCTCGTCGTGACGCGCGGCCCGGGCGATCTCGGCATCGACCCGCGCAAGTGCCCGCGCGCCGAGCTGATCGTCATCGTGCGGCCGACCCTGACGATGTACACGGCCGCCTCGGCGGGGATCCGCGTGATCACGTCGACGTTCCGGCGGAACGCCGTCGATGCGACCAGCCCATCGATCAAGTCGCTGAATTATTTGAACAACATTCTCGCGCGGCTCGAAGCGAACGATCGCGGCGCCGACGAGGCGCTGATGCTCGATGCGCAGGGCTACGTCGCCGAAGCGACGGTCGACAACTTCTTCATCGTGACCGAGCACGCGATGCTGACGCCACCGACGGCGACGAACCTGAAAGGCGTGACGCGCGAGACGCTGCTCGCGCTGGCCGTCAGCCTTGGCATCAGGACCGAAGAAAGACCATTCACGCTGTTCGACGTGTGGACCGCGCGCGAGGCGTTCATCTGCGGCACCGGGGCGGAGGTCGTGCCGGTGGTGTCGGTGGACGGTCGCGCGATCGGCAACGGCACCGTCGGCCCGGTCACCGGCCGCATCGTCGCCGCCTACCATGAGCTCGTGCGGTCGCAGGGGCGGCCGATCCATCCCATCGCCCCCGCGCGCGAGATCGTCGCGGGGTTTCGTGTCTGAGTCTCTGCAGAAAGGCAACCACGAAAAACACGAAAACACGAAAAAGAGGATTTCTTTATTCGTATTCAACGGGCCATCGTAGCTGGCTATCGCTCGACATGGCGCCGTAACGCTTCCAGCGTCCGCACCACTGACTCCCGCGCGATGCGGTCCACAATCGGCCGCGCGACTGCGCGGATGATCGCCGGCACGTCGCGGCTCAGCGTCACAGACTGCAGGTTCACGAGCACCCCGCCATCGACTGCCTCGTAGCGCCAGTACGAGTTGAGGCGCCAGAGGAACCCGCGATCGGCGCCCCCCGCTTCTTCGATGGCAGTCGAGACACTGCGCGCGACGGCGAGGGTGGGCGACAAGCGGTGAAAGCGCATGTCGTGCTCCGTGTCGTAGGTGACGGTGACGATCGTCCGGCGGACGAGCCGAATCGCGACCCGCAGCGATTCCTGTCCGCGCGCCACAACGCGCGACGAGACAACGTCTTCCTGGGGAGGCGGCGTGCCGGGATACTGCAGCCGGCGCAGGAGCTGGTCGAGGGTGACGCCGTGGATGAACACGGAGCCGTGCCAGTCGCTGATCGTCCCTGACGGCACACCGATGCTCTCGCCCGACGCCGCGATCGCGTCGCGGGATCGCGCGCGCGCGGCGTCCGACGCGAGCGAGCGTTCGAGCCGCGCTTCCGTCGCCGCGACGTACCGATCCCACGCGGCGACGGTCTCCAGCGGCGGCGCCGCGAACGCGCTCCCGGGCATCGCGAGCGCGACCGCGACAACAGACGCCGCGCACCGCGCCGTTAGTGCCGCGCGAAACACCCATCGATCCGCGGACACGAAGTTTGCCGCGCCGATGATCACCACCGCGATTGCGTTCGCTGGAATCGCTGGCAGTCCGAGCAGGCCAACCAACAGCATCATCAACGCCGCGTTCCCCACGATCGATACGACGCCGTTCGCGACATGAAACCGGGCGAGGCGCACGACAAGTGCGAGGTGCGAAGGTGCGGGGTGCGAGGGTGCGGGGGGCCGAGGTGCGAAGTGCGAGGGTGCGACGTGCGAGGGTGCGAGGTGCCAGGGTGCGAGGTGCGAGGGTGCGAGGTCCGGGCCTGCGAAGTGCGAGCCTGCGACCGTGCGGTCGCACCACGTCCAGCGCTCGTGCCAGAAGAAGTTGTGGAACACTGCGAGCTCGACCGACAGCAGCGTCGCCGGCAGACAGCCCCAGTGCGCCAGCGACATCAAGGCACCGAGCGCGCCGAGCTGCACAAGAAATCCAAGCGCGCCGACAGTCAGAAACACGCGTAACCGTCGCCGCCGATCCGACGGACGAGCCGCTAAGGACACAGGTGAACACTCCCTTGTGCGCCGCGGTGCGGCAACGGTTCCGCGCGGTGCAGCACCCGCGTCGTGCTGATCGCCGAGACGACGAACGCCACGACGAGCCCGGCGATCGCGACCAGGCCGCTGACGTCCAGCAGGAGCGCGTCCCACCCGGCGATCTCGACGCGTGGATGGGACGCGACGTAGACGCCGCCCACCGCCAAGAGGATACGAAGCTCGGTCGGCCCGATGCCGGCGAACGACAGACGGAAGACGCCGGCCGCGTGCGTCGCGAGGAACGTTTCCGCCGACACGAGAAAGTACGCCGCGAGCAGCGCCGCGGCGATCGAGGCGTGCATCAGCCCCGAGGCCGCCATCCCGCAGACGAGCGCGAGCGTGCCGGCGAGATCGATGACGTGATCGACGTAGTAGCCGTAGCGCGGCCGCGCCTGCTGCCGGACGCGCGCCAGCGTGCCATCGAGGCTGTCGCCGAACCAGTTCGCGGCCAATGCGATGGCCAGCGCCGGCGCCGCCCACCGCGTGAGAGGTATCGCCGCGAACGCGAGGCCGGCGGCCGGCATCGACAGCAGGCCAAGCAGCGTCAACTGATCGGAGCTGATCCGGGCGGGCAACCGCCGGGCGATGGCGATCAGTAGTCGTTTTTCGGCGGAAGCCAGCAGGCTCCGGTGATCGCGGGTGTGGTCCATTAACAGGTCTCCATCCGTGAATGCGAAAACCGGGCGCGATCTGGCTCAGCCGATCTACCGAGCGCCGCCGCCGGTGCAGCGGCGTAGAATGCGCGCCGAAGGAGGTCCGCGATGGCTGAAACCGCGAAATGCGCTCACCCGCCCTGCGAATGCGTGGTTGAAAAAGGCGGCCCCCACGGAAAGTACTGCAGCGATCACTGCAAGCAGGCTGGCGGCAAGACCGAGCTGCGATGCGACTGCCACCACGCAGCGTGCAAGTGAGGATCGAGCGCCTCGGAGGACACTCCGCTTCTGACGCGGCATGCGAGGGGGTCAGACTGGGATCTGACTCCAGCCTGACCCCAGCCTGACTCTTGTCTGACCCCTGGGGCTGCGCTGGATGATGCCGTCCCTACAGACCTCTGACCTCATCAGGATCGGGCTCGCATGCTGCTACACGATCGCGGCGTGCGACCGCGTGTGCGACCATGAGCGCGCGGTGCAGTGGAAGGTGATGACGGTCGGGTTTCGGATCCGGGACGAAACGCGATCATAATAGTCACAGCCCATGGATGCCCCGGAGCGCTACGAACAATTGATGGCCTTTCTGGACTCGAATCTGCCGGTGCCAGTCGATCGCCAAGATGCCGCGGACGGCTCCGCGCAGTTCATCGCGGGCGAACCGGCCGAGGTCGTGGTGACGCTCACCGACACGAGCGTGATCGTGTGCGAGTTCTCAGGCGTGTGGGAATCGCCGTTCACGTTCACCGCGAAGCCGCGGCGCGTCGGCATCCTGAAATGGCGGCGCCTGCCGGAGACCGCGCTCTTCAACGCGCTGACCGCGCTGATCAAAGGCGCCCGCGAGGCGCGACAGTCGCGGTTCCAGATGTGCCGCTACTGCGGCCGCAGCACGGCGCCCGAATGGATGCACGACGATGGGGTGTGCCAGGCGTGCGCCGATCAGCACAGCGGCGCGATTCATTAGGTGTCAGACACCGTAGAATATTTACACGGTGTCTGACACCGACTCGAGCGCGGCCCAGCGCCCGTATGCGTCGGCCAGCTCCCGCTGCAGCGCCTCTACGCGCGCGAGCGACGCGTTGATCGCGTCGGCGGCTTCCTTGTAGAACTCCGGCCCCGCGATCCTCGCGTTCAGCGCGCGCTGCTCCGCTTCGAGCGCCTCGATGCGCCCCGGCAGCGCTTCCAGCTCGCGCTGCTCCCTGTAAGAAAGCTTGCGGCCGCGAACGCGGACGGCACTCGGGATTCGGGGTTCGGGATTCGAAGCGCGCGGCTCAGACTTCGCGCTGCGAGCTTCCGGCTGTCTCTGTCGGAGCCAGTCTCCGTAACCGCCAACATATTCCTGCACTCTGCCATGCCCTTCGAACACCAGCGTGCTGGTGACGACGTTGTCGAGGAACGCGCGATCGTGGCTGACGAGCAGCAGCGTGCCCGGCCATTCGACGAGCTGCTCCTCGAGCAGCTCCAGCGTCTCGAGATCGAGGTCGTTGGTCGGCTCGTCCAGCACGAGGACGTTCGCCGGCCGCGTGAACAGCCGCGCGAGCAGCAGACGGTTCCGTTCGCCGCCCGAGAGCGCCCTCACCGGCGACCGCGCGCGCTCATTCGAGAACAGGAAGTCGCGCAGATACGCGTGCACGTGACGCGTGCGGCCGTTCGCCGTCACCGTATCGTTCCCTTCACCAACCGTGTCGAACACCGTGCGCTCCGGATCGAGCTGCTCGCGCTGCTGGTCGTAGTACGCGATCTGCACGTTCGCGCCGCGGCGCACCTCGCCGGAATCCGGTGTCAGCTCGCCCAGCAGCAGCCGCAGCAGCGTCGTCTTGCCGGCGCCGTTCGGACCGATTAACCCGATTCGATCGCCTCTCATGACGCGCGCTGAAAACTTCTTGATGCCAAATTCCCCATTCTGACTCGCAAACGCTTTCGACACGTCCTTCGCTTCAAACACCATCTTCCCCGACTGTTCCGCCTGCTCGACCTGCAGCCGCACGTTGCCCATCTGATCGCGCCTGGCCGCGCGCTCCTCGCGCATCGCCATCAGCGCGCGCACGCGCCCTTCGTTGCGCGTCCGCCGCGCCTTGATCCCCTGCCGCAACCACACCTCTTCCTCCGCGAGCTTCCTGTCGAACTTCTCCTGCAGCAGCGTCTCGTTCGCGAGCGCGTCTTCCTTCCGCCGCAGATAGGTGGCGTAGTCGCCCGGCCACGACGTCAGCTGACCCCGATCGATCTCGACGATCCGCGTCGCAAGCCGCTGCAGGAACGCCCGATCGTGCGTGACGAAGACCACCGCGCCCGGATACTCGCCGAGGAAGTCCTCGAGCCACGTGATCGCGTCGATGTCCAGATGATTGGTCGGCTCGTCGAGCAGCAGCAGGTCCGGCTGCCCGACCAGCGCGCGCGCCAGCAGCACCCGGCGGCGCCA
>WNEY01002331.1_pt1 | contig 13879 bp, 10 predicted proteins | sample 5400531 | NCBI WGS metagenome assembly WNEY01 (sample SAMN13153338, study PRJNA577476) | soil metagenome | isolation source: 200 cm saprolite under Douglas fir tree site 1 | place: USA:California | collected 2015-04-18
CAGCCGGGCAGAGGTGGTGCGCACTCATATCTGATAAAAGTCGGGTACGCCGAGCACCCGCGCTTCGCTAGAGCGGTGCGGGCGGCCGATCCGCAGGGGTGCATCGGCGAGCGGGCCGGACGCGTTGTAATTAAATCCGAGGCTAGGTTTCGGCGGGGGTGGCTGCTACCCAGCCGGTGAGCTGGCCGGCGGATTGGCCTAGGCGGTGCAGCATCGGGGTGACCGTCGAGGCCGGGAAGAGCCTGGCGTTCAGGCGGCGCAGGGTGGTGCTGTTGCGGGCCAGTGAGCGGCGGACCTCAGTCACGTCGGCGCGCATGCTGACGGCGGCGGCCGGGGCCGGGGTCGGGGCGTACCTGATCCGCTCGACGACTGTGGCTATGCGCCTCAACGCCTCGCGCGCGGACTCGTCGATATCGCCCTCGGTCGAGATGCGCCGGGCCAGAGCCCGTGGTGACTCGCTGACCTTTCTGTCCAGCCCGAGGTCATCGAGGTTGGCACAGACCTCCTGCCAGGCCGCGCTCGCCAGCGAACGGTCGTCGGTCGCGGCCCGCCAGCGTCTTGACCTGGTGATGATGCGAGCCGTTCCCGGCACCGCCCCGGCCAGGATCAGCAGCGCGAGCACGGCGAGCAGGATCTGGGCGATCGGAAGGTGGCCCTTGTGCTTGGCGGCGGGGAACTCGCCCGCGACGCCACCTGGCGCCGGAGCCCGGACGTGCGGACCAGGAGCTGGATTCCCGTTGATCTTGTTGGGGTTCGTAGTCGGAGTACCGGTCGGCCCGGTGCCGACCCTGGGGGTGATTGGCGCGAGGTGGGTAGCGTAGCCGGGCTGCTGGGCGGTGCCCTGGCCGGCGGTGCCGCCGGGCGTTGGCTCGAACCGCATCCAGCCGAGGTCGGGGAAGTACAGTTCTGGCCAGGCGTGCGCGTCCGCGGTGGTCACCTTCCACAGGCCATTCGCCTGCTTGTGTCCGGCCGTATAGCCGATCTCGATCCGGGACGGGATGCCGACCAGCCGGGCGAGTACTGCCATCGCGAAGGCGAACTGCTCACAGAAGCCGCGGCGGTCTTTGGTCAGGAAGTTCAGCAGGCCTTGCGGAGAGTTCGGCAGGTCGAGTGCCGACAGCGTGTACTGGAACTGGCCAGACTGGAAGTACTTCTCCAGCGCGATCGCTTTCTCGAACTGCGTCTTCGCGTCCTTCGTGACCTGCTGAGCGATCCTGGTTAGCTGCGGGGTCACCGAGGACTTGAAGCCGAGATAGGAGGCGATGACATCGTTCGGAATCTTGGCTTTGCTGGCCTCTTCGGCTCCGGTGGGATCGACCTGGCCGCTGATCACGCTGTAGCGCATGTTGGAGTGGTCGCTTCCGCCGGAGTACACCATCAGCGTGTCGCTCGCCTCGGTCCAGGTGCCCTGCACGGTGAGCTGTTCTGGCCAGTAAGGCAGCGGCAGGAAGAAGACCGGGAAGTTGAACCCGGCCGTCGACCCAACCACGTGATCGAGCTTGATGTGGGTCGTGGTCTGGCTGACCGGCGTCGTGCGGCCCACGCCCGGCGGCGGTCGCATCGTTACCGAACCCACGGTGATCGTCTTCGACGGCGGGATCAGCTTCCAGATGCCTAGCGCCGGGTTGTAGTTCAGCGTGTAGACGCCTAGGTACTCACCCGCATTGCGGTCGCTCGTCTGGTAGCTCAGCACCGGCGTGTTGCTCTGCCCGATGAGCAGGCCTTTCAGCTGGTCGACCGGGTCGGGCAGGCCAGCGTTGATCACCTTGGTGCCGCCGTTGCCCTTCTCGAACAGCCGGTGCAGGTTCAGGCTCGGCAGCAACAGCGGCGCGACGATCGCCGCGCAGACGGCGGCGAGGCCGATCCGGCGGCCGGTCGCGGCCAGCCCGCGGATGTCGGCACCGCCGAGCCGGTCATCCTCGCCCGCGTAGTGCCAGACCGTGACGACCCGGCCCCAGCCGCGGAGCCGGTTACGGCCATCGGAGGCGAGCAGCCCCAGGTAGCCGGTGGCCGCCAGCAAGAAGGTGATGACGTTGCCGACGCCGCCGGTCTTGGCCGCAGTGGCGATCGGGGCCATATAGAGCACGAGCAGCGGCAGGCCGGCGATGGCCGGCTTGTTCAGCCGGACGGCGATGACATCGACGACGATCGCGACCAGCCCGATGCTGGCCGCCGCGAGCAGGATCACGCCCTTGCTACCGGTGACCGGCGGTGCGAACTTGGCCAGCCCCATGCCGTTGTGCGCCAGCGTCACCAAGTGGTGCAGCGACTTGCCGGTCGGGACGATCTTTGCCCACGACTGCTTGCTGGACAGGATGAGGTTGAGATAGAGCAGCAAGGCGGCCAGATACGTCACGACGTCGGCGATCGGACGGAACGCCCTGATCCTGGTTCCGCTCAGTGCGCAGCACGCGACGATCAGCAAGCCGGACGCTTTCAGGTACCACGACCGGTCGGTGAGCAGCGGCATGCAGGCGATGATCGCTAGCACGGTCGCGCCGGTCGCCAGACGGTTCGGCGGCGTCCTGGTCAGCGTGCCGGCGAGGGCAACGACGATTACCGCGCCGATCGTGGCGATCAGCCAGGAGCCGCCGTCGATCAGGACGATCTCTGACACCGAGGCGAGGATGACCGCGATCGCGGCGGCGATGGTCAGCCGGTGATTCATCGGGTTACAACCCCCAGAGCTGGCAGGTCGCCGCTGACGGCGTTGGAGCCAAGTCGCGGCAGGAGCTGCCACGCGACGGCGAGCGGGGTGCTCGCATCGACGGTTGCGACCCGCCACCCGGCGGCCCGCAGTACCGCCTCGGCGGCCGCGGTTTCGGCCGGCGGCACTGCCGGGGCGGCCGCAGAAGCTGGTGCGGGAACCGGCGAGCCCGAGCCCGAGCCCGCGCCCGCAGCGGCGGCAGAGGCGGCAGCGGCCGCCGCACCGTGACCATTAGTCGTCTGTTCGGCAGGCGGCGCGGCCCAGGTGGACACGGCGAGCAGCAGCGCGATGCCCTGGCGGCCCTCGCGACGGGCGGCCGCGATCTCCCTGGCCTGATCGGCGGTCAGCCGGCCGGCAATCAAGACGAGCAGCCCGCCTTCGATCGTGCTCAGGGCCGCGCTGGTCCTGGCGAAGTCGTGGTTGCGGGTCTGACCGACCACCGAGAGTGCGTCGAGCAGCACGTCCTCGAACATCGTCGATCCGGCCAGAGGTCCGGCGTCGGTGAGCAGGTGCCCGTCCAGGCCCTGCCGGGCCAGGTGGACGCCGATCGAGGCGGCCGCACTGACCGCGAACTCGAACGAAGAACTCGGGCCCGAGCCGGTGTGCGCGGTTCGCCGCGAGTCCAGGATCAGCACCGCCCGGTCCTGCCAGCGCTGCTCCTCCCGGCGCACCATCAGCTCGCCGTACCTGGCGGTCGAACGCCAGTGCACTCGACGCAGCCCGTCGCCGTTGCGGTAGGCACGGGGGATCACGTCGTCGTCGCCTGCGGCGGCCGTCATCCTGGTCCGGCCGTCTCCGTCGGTCGACCAACTGCCGTTCACCGAGGAGCTGGTCAGCGGCACCACCTTCGGGGTCACGGTCAGCGTGTTCTGGCTGGCGAAGTTAGCGGTCAGCTCCACCAGGCCGAACACGTCGGCGATCCTGATCCGCATCGGCCCGATCGTGAACTTGCCCCGCACGTCGGACCGCAGCTGATAGCTGACCTCGCGGGACCCGTTCCGCTCGATGCCGTTGATCACGTAGCGGGGCCGGGCGCCGAGCGAATAGGGGATGGTCTCCTCGGCGAGCAGCAGGCCGGTGGAGATCCGGCTGACGTTCTCCAGCCGCACCGCGACCCTGGCCGGCTGGCCGGGAGTGACCCGAGCCGGGGTGACCGTTCGGCTGCACCGCAATTGATATCGAGCCCGGCGCGCGACCAGCGCGGAGAACAACGGCAGACAGACGAGCATCGCCCCGACGCTCACCATGGCCTCGCTACCGAGCACCAGCGCCGCGAGCAGGCCGACGAGCCCTGCCGTCAGGAACGACGCACCGCGGACGGTGAACCAGGCGAGAACCGACCGCATCGTCGCCTCCTTAGACCCGACCTTTGCCAATCTACCTGGAGTTCCGCAAAGAGCCCCAGGGCCGTTACCGGCCAGGCAGCGGCAACCGCTCGACAATTTTGGCTAGGACCTGCTCGGGCAGATCCCGGCCAACCACCGCCTCGGCGGTCGGCAGCAACCGGTGCGCCAGCACCGGACCGGCCAGAGTTTGGACGTCGTCGGGGATCACGAAGTTCCGGTCCTCGAGCGCGGCGTAGGCCCGGCTGGCTCGCAGCAGATGCAAAGCGGCCCGGGGCGATGCCCCGAGCCGAAGTGCCGACGCGGACCTAGTCGCGCCAACCAGGTCGATGATGTACTGCCTGACCTGGTCGGCGACGTGTACCTCTCGCACGGCCGCGATCAGCGCCCGGACATCGCTGGCGTGCGCGGCCGGTTTCAGGTCATCGAGGGGTGAGTGTGATCCGTGCGCGTCGAGCATCGACAGTTCGGCGGCCGGGTCCGGGTAGCCGAGCGCGATCCTGGCGGTGAACCTGTCCCGCTGAGCCTCGGGCAGTGGATAGGTGCCCTCCATCTCAATCGGGTTCTGGGTGGCGATCACCATGAATGGCGACTCGAGTTGATAGGTGGCGCCGTCGACGGTGACCTGATGCTCTTCCATGGACTCGAGCAGCGCCGACTGGGTCTTAGGCGAGGCCCGGTTGATCTCGTCGCCGAGCACCAGGTTCGCGAAGATCGGGCCGGGCTTGAACTCGAACTCGCGTAGTTCCTGGTTGAACGCGCTGACCCCGGTGATGTCGCTGGGAAGCAAATCAGGAGTGAACTGGACCCGCCGGACCGAGCAGTCGATCGACCGTGCCAGCGCTTTCGCCATCAGGGTCTTGCCCACTCCGGGCACATCCTCGATGAGCGCGTGGCCTTCGGCCAGCAGTACCGTCAACGCGAGCTTAACCGTCTCCGGCTTCCCTTGCACAACCGAATTGATCGCGTCACTGATCCGGTGAGCGATCGGAATTAGCTGGTCAAGGGCGCGTTCCGGGTGCCCGGTTTGAGTTGACACTCGTCCCTCCTAGTACCTGGCCGCTGGGCCGCCAGGCGATGTCCAAACGTGTTCGTACTGGCCGTGGCGGCTGACCACGGCGCAGGCGTCCGTCAATGCGTGCGCCCAAACAGTACGTGCAGTGATGCCTCGAAGTAACAACGGAATGGAAATCACTGCATAACAAGCTTCCCTCTATAGACGTGCATCAGTCGAGCGTTCAGTACGCCGAAGCACGAGCCTCCGAACCACGGGGTCTGCACACCTGGTACGAGATTTTCGCCGGCCTGGTTCATCCCGTCGAGCCAAGCCGCCCCCGCGCCCCTGGACGCCGGCGGCCGCGCCAGCGCGCTCCACATCGCTCCACGCCTCTGACCTCAGCCTTTGTGGTGGACCGAGCGCGATTCGAGGCGATTAGATGATTGACGGTGGAGGATTGTGGAGTACAGTGGTGCGCGGTGGGGAACGACAGACCCTGCTGCATTGCTTGGGTGGGGGACAGTGGAGGTGAGCGCCAGTGTTTCTCGGCACTCACACGCCGCGGCTCGATGAAAAGGGCCGCCTGTTCCTCCCCGCCAAGTACCGCGACGAACTGGCGGAGGGACTGGTGCTGACAAAAGGTCAGGAGCGGTGCCTCTACGTGTTCCCGACCGAGGAGTTCGGCCGGATCACCGAGGCGCTGCGGACGGCGCCGGTGACGGCCAAGGCGGTGCGTGACTACAGCCGCGTGTTCTTCGCGAGCGCATCCGATGAGGTTCCGGACAAGCAGGGCCGGATCACGATCCCGCCCGCGCTCCGCGACTACGCAGCCTTGCAGCGCGACTGCGTTGTGATCGGCGCGAACACCCGGCTGGAGATCTGGGACGCAGCGGCCTGGGAGACCTACTTGCAGGAGCAGGAAGACGCCTTCTCTGACGCCTCGGAGGAGGTGCTGCCAGGGGTCCTGTAAGACGTGGGCGCCGATTCCGGCGCTCAGTGCCCGGCGAGGTCTCCACCCGCGCTGGACGGTTCCACCGGCTGACGTCACTTCCCCGGCGCCAGGCGAGACCGGAAGGAAGGCGCGGATGGCGACCTGGCCGGGCACACAAGCGATCTGGTCCAAATAGCTGGCCAGGTAGTGACCCGAGAGGAGGGGGCTCGATGAGTACAGCCGACGCCGGACACGTTCCCGTGCTGCTCGACCGGGTACGCGAGCTGCTCTCCCCAGCGCTGCGGCAGCCGGGGGCGGTCGCCGTCGATGCCACCCTCGGCCGGGCCGGCCACACGATCGCGCTGCTCGCGGACCACCCCCAGCTCACCGTCATCGGCCTCGATGCCGACCAGACCGCGATCGATGAGTCCAGGCAGGCCCTTGGCGCCGACGCGGCCCGTGCCCATCTCGTGCATTCGTTCTACGACCAGCTTCCCGCGATCTTGGCCAGCCTTGGCTATGAGCGCGTCCAGGCCGTGTTGTTCGATCTTGGCGTCTCCTCGCCGCAACTCGACGACCCGGGCCGTGGCTTTTCCTACGCCCACGACGCGCCGCTGGACATGCGGATGGACAGGTCCGGGGAATTGACGGCGGCTGAGGTCGTCAACACGTACCCGGCAGCTAGGCTCGCCCGGATTTTTACCGATTACGGGGAAGAAAGATTTGCGCGGCGCATAGCCGAAGCTTTGGTACGCGAGCGCGAGCGGGAGCCGGTCACGTCCACGACCAGGCTGGCCGAGATCGTCAAGGAGTCGATCCCGGCGCCGGCCCGCCGCACCGGCGGCAACCCCGCGAAGCGGACCTTCCAGGCATTGCGCATCGAAGTCAACGACGAACTCGGCACCTTGCGGCGGGCCGTACCGGCGGCGCTCGACGCCATCGCGGTCGGCGGTCGCATCGTGATCCTGGCATACCACTCACTCGAAGATCGGATCGTCAAGCGGGAGCTCGCCAAGCGCGTGACCGACAGCACCCCGCCCGGCCTTCCCGTACTCCTGGAGTCGGCGCGGCCGCAGTTCCGGCTGCTGACCTCAGGGGCGGAACGGCCAGGCGAGGCCGAACTAGCGGTCAACCCGCGGGCGGCCTCGGCCAGGCTGAGGGCCGCCGAGCGGGTCAGGGAAGCGGCATGACACACGGGACGGGTGACCGGCGATGAAGGACGACGTCATGGCTGAGCGCAGGTCAGCAGCGCACGGCGGGAGGAGCCGGGGGGTCCCGCCCGCTACGCCCCCCGCCCACCGCCCAGGCCAGCAGGGTCGGGTGCCTGGTACTGGTGTGGCCTCTGGGGTTCGAGGAGCCTCTGGGGCTGATGGTGTTGCGGAGGCTGCTAAAGCTGGCCGGGCGACTGGATCTGCTGCGGGTTCTGGGCGGGGACAGGGGTCTGGGCCGGGCGGGACGGCGACGCAGTCGCCGCCTGAGGCTAGGCGGCCTTCTCGGCCTGGTCGGCGGAGCCGGCCAGGCTGGCCGAGCCAGCCGCTTAAGAGCCCGGTCCGGCCGGCCAGTCCGCCCCGGCCGCCAGGGCCTGGCCGGTCCGGCCGTCCAGTGCGACCGGCCGGAGAGCAGGCGGCGGTGCCCGCCGCGCGGACCATGGCGTATCAGCCCGACCAGGCCGAACGGTTTGAGAGTCGGCCAAGGACCGGGCGTTCTCCGGCCCAGCGGACCGACGGCCAGCGGCTGCAGCCGCCCCGCGCGGACGTGGCGTCGGCCGGGCACGCTCATCGCACTTCGTTCGTCTTGCTGCTGCTTGGGCTGCTCGGCGGCGGGATGGTCTGCCTGCTCGTGGTCAACACCACGCTGGCCGCCAACTCGATCCAGATCCGCAACCTGCAGCAGCAGAACGTGAACGTGAGCGAGCAGGTCCAGGAACTGCAGCAGCAGGTGGCGACCGCCCGCTCGGCGGGGACGATCCAGGCCGAGGCCAGGAAGCTCGGCCTGCGGCCTAACCCGCACCTGGTCTTCATCAACTTGCACAGCAGGAAGATCGTCGCCCAGCCGGGCCGGCGGGCGATGCCGGCCGTGTCGGCATCGCACCGGGTGAAGTCGCGGCATCCGGCTAGGCCGGGGGCCGGGAGGCCGACAGATGGCGGCGGGCGGGACAAGACCGGGCAGGGAAAGACCGCACCAGGCGGGACTGGGCAGTGAGCTCAGGACGGGGGGATGGCGATGACCGGTCGCGGCGAGGCGGCCGGCCTCCGGCAAGCGGACAGCGTCGGCCGGGCGGAACGCGGCCGGGCGGCGGGCCTTCTTATCCGGCTGGAGCCGGGTCGCGGGCAACGGGGCGGCCCAAGCCCGGCGGTCACCCGCAGCCTGGGCCGGGACGGCCAGGGAGTGCGGCTAGGCCTGGATCAGGTGCGTCGACCGGCGGTCCTAGCTCGGGGGGGCGACCCCCCGAAACCCCCCGCTCTGCTAGCTCGGGGGGGCGACCCCCCGAAACCCCCCGCTCTGCTAGCTCGTTGCGGCGACCGGCCTCTGGTAGCCGGCCTGCGCCCGCGCCGCGGACCGGGCAGTCGGCGTCGGGCCAGCGAGCAGGTAAACCCGCGACCGGGTCCGGTCGCGCAGGCGGCCGGAGCGAGCGGTTCAAGAAGCTGCGGCGGACTAGCCCGACCCGCCGGCTGAACTTCGCCTTGCTGTCGGTCGCCTTCGCGATCTCGATGATCGTCGGCCGGCTGATCCAGCTGCAGGGAGTAGACGCACCGAAGCTGAAGACGCTGAGCGAGCGGCAGCGGATGGCGACCACGACGGTCCCGACCCCACGCGGCCAGATCACGACCAGCGACGGCACCGTGCTCGCGATGACGGTCCAGACCGACCAGGTGACCGCCGACCCGCCGCAGATCAAGAAGATCAGCGCGGTCGCGGCCAAGCTGGCCCGGCCGCTGCGGATGAGGAAGGCGGCCATCCTCAGGTTGCTGCGTCACCCGACGTCGAAGGACTACGTCCTGCTCAAGCAGTCGGTCGACGTGACGACCGCCGACGCCATCAGCAAGCTCGACCTGGTTGGTATCTACCTGGCCCCGAGCTACACCCGGGTCTATCCGGGCGGCGACCTCGCCGCCGGGCTGCTCGGCTTCACGAACCAGAACAAGGCGACCGGCGTGATCTCCGGCGAGGCAGGACTGGAGCTGACCTACAACCGGCTGCTCACCGGGCGCAGCGGCCTGCTGGATGAGGAGATCGACCCGAGCGGCCAGATCCCCAACACCACCTCGACGGTCAGGAAGCCGGTGCCGGCCGGCAACCTGCGGCTGACCATCGAGTCTGACATCCAGTGGGAGGCCGAGCAGGAGTGCGCTAAGCAGGTTCGCCTGACCAAGGCGAAGAACTGCTCGGTGATCGTGATACAGCCGCGCACCGGCAAGATCCTGGCGCTGGCCCAGTACCCGACGTTCAACCCCAGCGGGCCGATCACCAGCCTCGCCCAGACCGAGGATCTGCCGGTCCAGGAGATCTTCGCGCCGGGCAGCACCGCGAAGGTGATCACCGCCGCCGCGGCGTTCCAGTTCGCCGGCGAGACGCCGCGCACCAGCTACACCGTGCCGGACGCGCTGTTCTGGCACGGAGCCTGGTACCGCGACGCCGAGAGTCACCCGGCGCTGCGATACACGATCGCGGGCATCATCGCGCACTCACTCAACGACGGCATGGTGCAGGTCGCCCAGCACGTCACCCAAGCCGAGCAATACGCCGAGTTTCGTGCCTTCGGGCTTGGCCGGTACACCGGGCTCAACCTGCCGGGGGAGTCGCCGGGCCTGCTGCGGCCCGACACGGAGTGGACCGGCGACTACCGCAACGAGCGGTACCAGATCTCGTTCGGCCAGAGCGTCGACGTCACCGCCATGCAGATGGCCAGCGTCTACGCGACGATCGCGAACGGCGGCGTGCGGGTCGCTCCGTCGCTCGTGGCCGGGCACACCACCGGTTCCGGCCGGTACGTGCCCGCTCCGAAGCCGGCCGCGTACCGCGTAATCCGGGCCAAGACCGCCAGGGAACTGCTGTCGGCGCTCGAGCAGGTCCCGCTGGTCTACCGGCGTGGCGGTGAGCCCTGGGGAATTATCCGCGGCTACACGGTCGCGGCCAAGACCGGCACCGCCCAGGAGCAGGACAACACCTACGGCTCGAGTTTCATCGGGATCGCGCCGGCGACGGGCAAGGACGGTCTGGTCGTCGCGGTCAACATTCAAGATCCTCGTAAGGGGGGCTATTTCGGGATCGAGGTCGCGGGCCCGGTCTTCAACGCTGTGATGAAGTTCGCGCTGGCCACGATGAAGATCGCACCTGACGGCGGTCATGTCGCAAACGTCCCGCTCACGGTGCCCTGAAGTTAGGTAATCTCTGCCCGTGCCAGCGGCCCTTCGACCTCGCTCAGTCCCGGTGCGTTCGTTCACCGGGCTTGCCGCGCTGCTCGGCCTGCGGTCGCCCGGCGAGGACTCCTCTTTTCTACATAATGACCGCGGGCTGATCGGGATCACGCACGACTCCGCGGCGGTCCAGCCCGGTGACCTGTACGCTGCGCTACCCGGCAGCAAGCACCACGGAGCCGAATTCTGCGAGCAGGCCGCCGCGGCCGGGGCCGTCGCCGTGTTCACCGACCCAGTCGGCCGGGACCGGGCGATCCGGAGCGGGCTCCCGGTCTTCGTGATCTCCGACCCACGGGCCAGGCTCGGCGAGGTCGCGTCCTGGGTATACGGCAATCCATCGGGCCGGTTGTTGCTCATCGGCGTGACCGGCACCAGCGGGAAGACGACCAGCACCTATCTAATCGAGTCCGGGTTCAGCCGGGCCGGTTACCAGACCGGCCTGATCGGCGGCGTCGAGACCAGAATCGCCGGGCAGAACGAGCCTGCCAAGCTGACCACCCCGGAGGCGACCGACCTCCAGGCACTGCTCGCCGTGATGGCCGAGCGCCGGGTCACGGCTGCGGCGATGGAGGTCTCCAGCCACGCGCTCGCGCTCGGGCGGGTCGGCGGCACCACCTATGAGGTCGCGGTCTTCACCAACCTGTCGCAGGATCACCTGGACTTCCACCCGGACATGGACACCTACTTCGCGGCCAAGGCTGAGCTGTTCACGCCCAGGTACTCCAAATCCGGCGTGGTCAACCTGGACGACGACTATGGCCGGCTGCTGGTCAGCAGATCCCAGATCCCGGTCACCACGTTCTCGGCGGCCGGGCGCAGCGACGCGGACTGGCGAACGGTGGACGTGCGGTGCGGCGCCGACGGCTCGAACTTCCAGGTGGTCGGCCCGGGCGGGGTCCAGGCCGATGCCTCTACCGCGCTGCCAGGTCCTTTCAACGTGGCGAACGCGCTCGGTGCGATCGTCGCGCTGGTCGAGGTCGGGGTTGGGCTCAGCGCCGCCGTCGACGGCGTCGCCGCCTGCCCGGGCGTGCCCGGCCGGCTTGAGCGGGTCGAGTCAGGCCACGACCTGACGGTGCTCGTCGACTACTCGCACAAGCCGGGCGCCGTCCAGGCCGTGCTGTCGGCACTGCGGCCGGTCACCACCGGGGCGCTGCGGATCGTGCTCGGCTGCGGCGGAGACCGCGACCGGGCCAAGCGGCCGATGATGGGCGCCGCCGCCGCCGAACTCGCCGACGTCGCGATCTTCACCAGCGACAACCCGCGCTCAGAGGACCCGCTCGCGATCCTGGCCGAGATGCTGGCCGGGACGCTATCGGTGCCGCAGGACAAGCGCGGGCACGTGATCATCGAGCCGGACCGGGCTGCCGCGATCAACCTGGCGATCGCGGGCGCCGGGAAGGGCGATGTGGTGCTGATCGCCGGCAAGGGACACGAACGCGGTCAGTACATAGCTGGCCAGGTCATACCGTTCGATGACCGCGAGGTCGCGGCCGAGGCGCTGGCCGAACTCACGCGGGCCGAGCAGGTCAGGTCGGGCCTGCGCCGGGCCAGGCAGTCGCGTGCCCAGGCTGGGTTCGAACCGGAGGGGGATGCGTGATTCCGTTCACGATCGGGCAGATCGCATCGATCACAGACGGCACGCCGGACGACGTCGCTGACTTGGGCGCGGTCGTGACCGGACCTGTGGTGATCGACTCCCGCGAGGCGGCGCCGGGGGGGCTGTTCGCGGCGCTGCCCGGCGAGCGCGTCGACGGGCACGACTTCGCCGCCCGCGCGGTTGGCAGCGGCGCGGCGATGGTGCTCGGCACCCGCCCGGTCGGCGTGCCCGCGATCATCGTCCCCGACGTTCCCAACGCGCTGGCCAAATTGGCCCGCGCGCTCGTCGACCGCTTGCCCGGACTGACCATCGTCGGGATCACTGGATCGGCCGGCAAAACCACGACCAAGGACCTGACCGCCCGGCTGGTCACGAGGCTCGGGCCGACGGTTGCGCCCCAGAACTCGTTCAACAACGAAATCGGGCATCCGCTGACCGTGCTCCGCGCCGACGAGCAGACCAGGTACCTGATCGCCGAGTTGTCCGCGCGCGGCCCTGGACATATCGCCGCACTGTGCCAGATCGCGCCGCCGACCTACGGCGCGGTGCTGTGCATCGGCAACGCGCACGCCGGCGAGTTCGGCACGATGGAGCAGATCGCGCAGGCCAAGTCCGAGCTGCCGGCCGCGCTGCCGGCCGACGGCGTCGCGCTGCTGAACGCCGACGACCGGCTGGTCGCGGCGATGGCGGACCGCACCGCGGCGCGGGTCGTGACGTTCGGGCGGTCCGCCGAGGCCAACGTCCAGGCCAGCGAGGTCGAGCTCGACCGGCTGAGCCGGCCCCGGTTCACGCTGAGGATGCCGGACGGTTCGGCCCGGGTCGAGCTCAGGCTGTCCGGCGAGCACAACGTTACCAACGCGCTGGCGGCGGCCGGGCTGGCCGGGCAGCTTGGCCTGAGCGTCGAGGCGATCGGTGCCGGTCTTTCCTCGGCGGTAGCGCAGAGCAAATGGCGGATGGCGATCACCGAACGGGCCGACGGCGTCATTGTCGTCAATGATGCTTATAACTCCAGCCCTGAGGCGGTAGCCGCCGCTCTGGCCGCAGTGAAGGTCATGGCGGTCGGTCGGCGTGCCTATGCTGTGCTTGGCCGGATGGCCGAGCTAGGCGAGCGATCACGAGATTTCCATCAACGAGCGGGTGTGATCGCGGCGCGGACCGGGCTGGCTGGGATTATCGCCGTCGGCGACGAGGCGGCGCCGATCCTGACCGGAGCCAAGTCCGAGCCAGGGTTCACCGGAGAGCTTGTCGCGGTTCCAGACGACCAATCGGCGATAGCCGCGATAACCGAGCGGCTTAAGCCGGGTGACGTGGTGCTGGTAAAGGCTTCGAGAGCCGCCGGGCTGCAGACCGTAGCGCTGGCGCTGACCGCCCAGGAGGGCCCGGAGTGAAGACGATCATCGTTTCGGCAGGCGTATCGATGATCCTCGCCCTGTTCGGTACGCCGCTGGCGATCGGTATCTTCCGCCGTCGCGGGTACGGTCAGCTGATCCGCGAGGAAGGTCCGGCGGCGCACCAGACGAAGCGCGGCACGCCGACCATGGGCGGCAGCGTGATCGTCATCGCCGCGCTGTGCGGGTACTTCGCGGCTGACCTGATCACCAAGGCGCCGCGAGAGGCCTCAGGCCTTCTTGTGCTGTTCTTGATGGCCGGCCTCGGGCTGGTCGGGTTCATCGACGACTTCATCAAGATTTACCGGCAGACCAGCCTCGGCCTGCGCAGCGGCGCCAAGCTGGCCGGGCAGTCCGTGGTCGGCGCGATCTTCGCGGTCGAGGTGCTCAAGCACCCGGATAGCGTCGGCCTGACCCCGGCGGACCCGCAGCTTTCCTTTGTGCGCGACTTCGGCCCGGTGCTTGGCGTGCTGCCGTTCGTGATCTGGATCGTGATCA
>WNEY01002335.1_pt1 | contig 13871 bp, 8 predicted proteins | sample 5400531 | NCBI WGS metagenome assembly WNEY01 (sample SAMN13153338, study PRJNA577476) | soil metagenome | isolation source: 200 cm saprolite under Douglas fir tree site 1 | place: USA:California | collected 2015-04-18
AGATGCCGGCGACGAGACCCTCACGCGCCGGGTTCTCGAACTGCGAAGCATCAAGGCCCAGCTCTTCGCGTGCCTGCGTCTCCAGCCATACCTTCTTGTCCTGCGTGATGCGATCGACGATCGTCTTCGCCTCGCCGGCTGTGAGTCCTTTGGATCGGTAGATGTCGATCAGCTCCGCCTTCTCGAGCTCCGGCATGGCTTCGATCTCGGCCGCCTCGCGCGCGAGCTGACCCTCGAACACCTCGCGCTGCGACTTGGTCGCGAGGTAAGCGCCGCCGGCCATCGAGACGCCCGACGCGACCATCGCCGACAGGCCACCGATGAGGACGACGCGCGGATCGATGCTCGCCCCGCCCACGCCCGCCAGCACCCCCAGCGTCGCAGTGAGCCCGTCGTTGACGCCGTAGATCACGTTCCGGATGCTCTCGGCGCCGCCGCCGTGCCATTCCTCGTCGGCGATGACAGGCGACCGCTCGTCTTCGGGCCTTTCGGCGACATCGTCCGGCGACTGGTGGTCGAGCTCTTCCGGCAGCACGCGCCGAAGCACGCCCTGTGCCTGCTGGTTGGACACGGTCGACACCTGGCTCAGATAAGCGCGCAGCACCTGCCCCTCGGCGAGACCCGCGAGCGAAAGCGCGGGACCGATGCCAACCACGCGAGCGAACAGCGCCAGCACGCGCGCGGTCGTTGTTGGACGGCGGTCCGGAACCTTCACGCCGCACGAGGTGAGCAGCTCCGCCCACGCTTGCTCGTGGCGCTTTTCGGTCTCGGAGAGGGCGATCAAGCGATAGCGCGCGCGAGGATTCGTTGCCACCTCCGCCAGCGCCTCGTAGACGCTGGCCATGCGCGCCTCGCCCGCCCAGTTGGATCGCAGCGACCTGGCATCGGAGTCGGACAGACGAGAGACGGTGGTCGGAGCCGCCACGTGTCTATGGTAGGGATCGACCTGCCGCTCGACTTGGGCCGAACCGACCTCAGCGTGGGGCGGCGCTCGCCGCCTGCGCACAGTCGGTGCCGCTGAGGGCCGGCACGTCGACCGCAATCAAGCTCCAACCCGCCCCGAGCTGGGTCTGCGTGTCGGTGAACCACTGCGGGTGATCGACCATGAAGGCCTGATACTCCGGCACCGAGTGATTGAATGAACTGGCCGGCGGTACGAGCAGGAGTCGCGTCCTGGTGTTGGTGAACCAGCACTGCATGAGCGCCCCGGCGACAGCTTTGTGGTCCCTGTACCGATACCCGGCCGGCAGGTAGTAGAAAGGATCGTAGAACTCGCTCACGATCTTGCTGCCGGAGACCCCACCGTAGCGAACCATCGTGTAGAGAAGAGTCGGCTCGTCGCCCGGCATGGTCAGCATGCCACCGCGGTATTCCGGTCGGTCATACACGAGGCCGATCGACCGGCCCAGCCGCACCTGGTCTTGATAGCCCGGTTCCGTGGCAGCGTACGCCGCCTGGATTGGAATCCAGAAGATCTGGATCGCGAGAATACCGGCGACCGCCCCCGCCCCTGCCGGCACGCGGAGCCTTGGCCGCCACTGCGGAACTGCACGCAACAGCAGAACGGCCAAAAGCATGGCGGCGAAGTCCAGCGGGAATTCGAAACGGCGCTCCCTCCAGTCGTCGACATTCAGGTACGTGGCAAAGCTGTAAGCGGAATATCCGAAGCCATACACGAGCAGGAGATGAGAAGGCGGACGCTTCCAGAGCGACCACAGCAGCCCTGCCGAGGACGCCGCCGTGGCAATCGCCAGCGGAAGGCGAAGTGCCTCTGGCGCTGCCGAAGGCGCCGGGCCCGTGGCGAACGTTCCAAGCGCGACGAACAGGAAGCCCCAATAGAACGGATAGATGGGATTGCCGGTGTGATCGAAAAGGAACGTGGCATACAGGCCCATCGTCAAGACCCAGCCGGTGGCGACCCACCAACGACCGCTTGACGAGCGACGGCTCAGGATGGCCGCCACGACCAGCCCGGCGCCGAACAGCCAGGCCTCGACCCGGGCCATCGCGGCCAGTCCCCACGCGACCCCTGACCAGAAGCCATGCCCCGGGGCCAGCCAGATGCCGAGGAGAACGAGAGCGATCGCCACTGGTTCGGGCATGCCGGCGGTGTCGTTGAAGACAGCGGCCGGCGACAAGGCCGCGAACGCGGCGGCGGCAACCGCCACCCCAAGACCCCAATAACGATGGCAGAGAAGGAAGATCAAGACCACACTTGCCGAGCCGAACGCAACGCTCAGCAGACGCGCCAGAACGATGTCGGACGATCCCGTGATGAAGAAAAGAAGGTCCATCAGCACCGGATGGAGCAGGCCCCAGAAGTATTCCCAACCGCGCATGTCCCAGAGCCGCGGTCCGTTGGTGAGTCCGATCTCTTTGGTCAGATACGCGATCTGCCAGTGGTGATAAGCGTCGGTGAAACCGTGCCCAGCGTTCTCGGGGTCGGTGAACACAAAGAGATAGACCAGGCGCGGTATCACTGCGGCGATTGCAACGCCGGCTATCCAGGGCCGCGGGGGACCCGGGGGCAGCTCGGCCGCCGGCTCGCGAGCAGGTCGTGCGTCCCTTTCAGCCGCTTCCTGCCGATCGAGCTCGTCCTCGTCGGCGAGGATCTTCGGCAGGAGCCTCAAGCGGTCGCGGCCTCGGCTGCCACCAGCTCGTGCGAACGGGCCACCTCGACGATGCATCGCTCGAGGATGTCGAGGTGCTTCTCCCAGTCGAACCGCCGCGCCCATTCGAAGGCACGCTCGCCCATCGCCTGGTTGGCCACCGGATCGTCCAGCAACTGGGCAACGTCTCGCGCAAACTCCCCCACCTCGAGCGGCTCGGCCAGGTAGCCCGTCCCCGGACCCACCGTGACCGTCGGTCCGGCCTGGTTCCAGGCCACCACCGGCACGCCACACGCCATCGACTCGATCACGCCCAACCCGAAGTCCTCCTCCGGCGCCGGGTACACGTATGCCGCCGCGCCCTCGTAAAGCTTCTGCATCTCAGCCTCGGTCACCGTGCCCAGGAAGACCACGCCCTCGCTCAACTTCAACTCAGCGACGAGAGATTTCAATGAAGCCGTATGCGGCGTCGGCGGACCCGTGATCACCAGCTGGACCTTTGGGTGGCGCTTGCGCACTTCCTGGATAGCGCGGATCGCGAGGTCGAACCGTTTCTGCGGGTAGTGGCGATTCGTCAGCAGCACATACGGCCGCCGGATCGCATAGCCGTTGATGGTGAGCCCGCCGGAGAATCGTGCATTGATCGGAAGCGGAAAGCCTGACGGCGGCACATGACAACCGGCCGGGCAGTCGATCGCCTCGCGCCGGTAGATGCCGCGGATGATGTCGCCGATGTAGTCGCCGTCGACCAGAAGCTGGTCGGCCTCCTGCACCGAGCGCCGGTCTGCCCAGGCCACGAATTTCGTCGCCCGCATGACGATCGCCGCGAGCAGGCGATAGTCGTCGTTCACCACCCAACCGGTCTGGCGATCGATCCCGCGTGGGTACACGAGACGGTTTGGCTGATTGAGGTAGACCACATACGGCACGTCGATCAGGCGCGCCGCCCACCACGCGATCCACGCGCTCGGCTGGTTGCAGCCGACGATCACGTCGACGCCGCGGAAGCGCCACGCATAGAGCGGCATCAGCAGCGAGGTCGCGGCCATCTGCACGGCTTCCCGGAATGGGAACCAGCGCGGGAGCTGCGGCAGGAACGTGCGCACGCGCACCTCTCCGATCAGGTCGGGGTAGCAGCGCGATGCGTCGACGGTCGGTGCAAAGCACTCGACCGCAAACCCGCGCCTGCGCAAGCCCAGCACCTCTTCGATGACGACACGCTCGCCGCCTCCGGAGTACGTGAACCCGCAGTGGAAGACCGCGATTCGCCGCGGTCCCGCACCGCGCGCCCGGCGACGCCCGCCGACGAGAAGAAATCCGATGAAGCCGAGCACGAGGGCATAGCCGGCCGTGATGGCGTGGTACAGCACGATCGCGCCGGCGGCGACCGCAGTGCTCAGGCCCAATCCTCCGCCCAGGACGAGCGAGCCCGCCACCTCGAGGCTGCCGACATAACCAGGTCCGGCCGGCACCGCGAAGGCGAGCAGCAGCGCGGGGTAGGCGGCCATGGCGTTGAGCGTCGGCACGGGCACGCCGACGGCCCAGAAGAGCAGGCTGAAGTTGAACGCGTCGATGAGCAGGGCGACCGCGGTGAGCCCCGCGAGCCGACCCGCCAGCGACGGCGTCCACAGGCCTTTGGCCCCCGCCCGAAACGCGAACGCCTGCCCGGCCAGGCCGGCCGCCAGGCGCTCGGGAAGCAGCCGCCGCGCCAGCGGTGAGCGGGCGATACGCGGACCAAGCAGAGCGGTGCCAAGCACCGCGGCCAGCAGCGCGACCGCCAGGGCGGCTGCGCCGATGAGGCCCCGCGGTGCACTCACGACCCCGGTCGCCGCGACGGCCGCGAGGACGGCAAGCACGACAGCGACGCCGGCGAGGTCACACGCCTTGTCGATGACGATGGTGGCCAGGGCCGAGCCGGGTGGCACCCGGTGGCGCCGCCACAGCCACCACGCTCGCATCGCGTCGCCGGAGCGGATGGGCAGGACGTAGTTGAGCAGCGTAGACCCGGCGTTCATCGCGAACGCCCGCACCATGCCCACCGGCGCAAGTGGTCGCAGGAGCAGGAGCCAGCGCCGCGCCCTGATGAGGCTCGTGACGAACGCCAGCGCGATCATCAGCACCACGGCGGCCCAGTTGCGGACGGTCGCGTGTTTGAGGACCTCGCCCAGCGCCACCGTCCGCAGCCAGAGGACCAGCAGCGCAACGGCGAATGCTGTCTGCAGGATGCCCCGCAACCAGCCTCCCCACCTTGTGGGGAGGTGGCGCGTAGCGCCGGTGGGGAGACTTGAGCTCTTCATTCGGTGACTATCTCAATGTCATCCGACGCGGGAGCGACCAGAATCCAGCGCTGCACCACGATCCAGAAAGCGAAGAGCCAGCCGATGACGAGGACGGTGCCGCCGTAATCGTGAAAGATGAGCGCCGGCAGGTGGCCCCAGGCCGCTTCGAGCGCCGCCACCATGGCGACGCGCATGAGGTTGAGGAGCATCGTCCCCGCCACCCCGATGACGATCACCTGGAGCCTGGACGTCAGCGGCTGGCGGCCGCGCAGGCCGGAGAAGAAGCTCACGCCGAGCAGCAGCAGGCTCTGCCAGCCGATGCAGTTCCACGAGATGAACAGCGTGTGCATGCTTCCAGCCGCATCCCAGACCACGATGTGGCTGCCGGAAGCAGCCGCCCGGACGCCGGCGAGACCGAGCAGGCTGACGACCATCCGCGCCTCCACCGGCACGACGGACTGCAGGGGGTTGTTGGCGCCGAGCGCCAGGGCCCACGAAGTGAGGAGATCGTCGAAGGTCGTGACCAGCGGCAGCAGCATCAACAGCGCGCAGCTCATCGCAAGCAGCGTCATGTTGAGAGCCTCCCGATCCTGACGTTTCACTTCCAGGTCCCCAGGAGAGCGAGCAAGCGCCGGCGCTGGGTGACGAGGGGAATCGCGAAGGCGAGGCCGAGCCAGCCGACCAGCGATTCGGGCACCACGGTGCTCGGCGGGACGAGGCGTGTGTCGGCGGTGCCAACTGCCCCGTCATAGAGCATCGAGGGCTTGCCGCCGGTGTTGTGGGTCAGCAGGACCTGGAGGCATAGCGAACCGCCTGGCGGGATGACAAGCGGCAGCTGGCTCGCGCTGGTCGTGACGGTGAACGGGCTTGTCGTGTTCGTGCCCCCTGAACCGTAAGTCGTGGTCCACGTGCTCGGCGGGTTGGGCACGGTCGCTACGAACCCGGCGCAGCTCGCGGTCAACGAGACACCGGCGCTTAGCGTGACGGTGTCGTTCGTGAGCCCATTGCCACCGCTCCAGTACATGGTGAAGCTCCACGTGCCGGCGGCCACGGTTTGGGCCGGCAGGTTGGTGAAGCCGAATACAGTCGTCACGCCTCCGGCGGTGGACTGGATGGTGCATGGGGTTGTCTGCGTGCCCGTGGTCTGATCCATCGCCGGTGTGGCGCAGGTGGTCCCTCCATGGAGGTACAACGGGTTGCCCGCCGCCTGAACGATCGGCACCCGCGTCGATCCCCACGCGAGGGCGCCGAATGCCAGCAGCAACGCGGTCGCCATGATCCAGCCGATCCACCTCGTCGAAGGGCGCGCGCGGGCATGCATCGCCGGCGTGCCTCTCGGCACGACCCCCAACGGCTTGCGGGCATAGCCGCCGGCGCGTGGTCCGAGCAGCCAGCGCCGAAGCAGGTGCAGCCGGCGCAGGTGCTTGACCGGGTCGGTGATGTTCCCGGTCTTCGGCGTGCGGAACCACGGACCTTCTTCTTTCTCAAGCAGGCCCTTCAGCGCCGCCCAACCCTGAAATGGAACCAGTGCAAACGAAAGGACGAGGGCACCGAACACGCCCTGCATGTCGCGAACCGGCGCGTCCTCGAGGATCAGGCCACCAAGGTTCATGAGAGGCAGAGCGAAAACGTTCGAGAAGATGAGCGACCAACCGAGCGCGGCCGTCCATCCGGGGATGTGCGCGCGAAACACGAGCTCGGAGAGGAGCCAGCTGACGGTCCCGACCGCGAACAGGGCCGCTTGCAGGTAGTAGGTGGCGTCGAAGAGGAACTCGACCTTTTCGAGGGGTCTGACGAAAGGTGAAAGCATGATGGGCAGGAACCATTTGCGGACGTTGTAGGTGTGGCCCTCCGCCCAGCGCATACGCTGGCGCGCAAGCCTCGAGAATGTGCTCACGCACTCGGCCGGCGTTTCGGCCCAGGGCGTGTAGACAACCTTGTAGCCCCGCGCGTAGAGCCTGAGCGTGAGCTCCCAGTCCTCGGTCAGGCTCGTGCTCCAGCCAACCTCGCGGAGGATGTCCGCACGGATCATGTATGCGGTGCCCGCGATCATCTTCAGCGAGCCCACGGCGTCCTGGAACGGGCGCTCGATCATGTAGCTGCCCGCGTATTCGGCTCGCACCGCCTCGGTCAGCCAGCTTTCGGATTTGTTGAGCACATGCCACTGGTAGCTCTGCACCGCGGCCACCTCGTCGCGGCGCTTGACCTCTCTGTCGCCGTTGACCGCATAGAAATAAGGAAGGAACCGCTCGATCGAGTCCGGGAATGGAATCGAGTCGGCGTCGAAGATCACGACGTACTCGGTGCGCGGGTCCATGACCTTGAGGGCCTCGCGCAGCGCTCCGCCCTTGAAGCCCAAGCGGCTGTTGCGGTGCCCGATCTTGAAACGGGGCCGGCCCTCCCACCGCTCGAGGATCTGCACCGATTCGTCAGTGGAGTCGTCTACGACGACGACCTCGTATTCCGGGTAGTCGAGCTGATCGAGCGATGTGAGCAAGCGTTCGATCACGCGCTTTTCGTTGTAGGCCGCTACGTGGATCGAGACGAAGGGGTGATATCCGAGGTCGATCTGATACCCGTTGCCGCTACCGTTGGCGCCGCGATTGATGCGGCTCAGGCCGGCAGCGTGCCGGTCGCCATCGCCTTTGTGATTCCCGTTGCCATTGCCATTGCGGCCACCCGATACCAGCGTCGTGAGCAGCACGATCCCGGTGCCCAGGTAGTACTTGATCGCATAAGTGAAAAAGATCGCTCCGAGGAACAGCCCGGTGAACGCCAACCCATATGCGAAGGCGTCGGCTCCGGAGATGGCCTTCGATCGCGCCACCAGGTCGACGAAGCCGCGCAGCAGGGCTGCGATCGGAATGATGGCGATGACGATCGCGAACACGACGATCGCATTGAGGACGACCGACCAAAGGAGCTGACCTCGGTCCGGTCGAGCCCAAAACGAGCCCGGCCCAGCAGGTTTCGGATCCGTGTCAGGCGCGGGCATGTCGGGAGCTCATCGCGTGCTCGAAGATCACCTTCGTCGGGACGCGCCGAACAGCTGCCGGGCAGACACCAGGCAACTCGGAGACCTCCCGTGACGCGATCAAGCAGTGCAAGACGTTTAGAAGACGAACGCATCATTAGCATGACGGGATCGGCCCGGGCAACCGGCCCCTTGGTATTCCCAGAGTGACGCAGTCGCTTTGTCGTTGAAATCGTGCACCGACCAACTAAACTCGCACTGGGTTCCCTGCCAAACTTTTCGGTCGAGGCGTTCGCCTGGACCCTCAGAAAGGATCGGAGATCGGGGAACGTCAACTACATAGAACCTCACCCCCCGCAGCCAAGCTCGGTGCCGGTGTCGAGAAATCGCCCGGCCCGAGCCTTTTTATGGACTCGCGGGTTTGTTCACGGGGCGCGTTTCGGCCCACGCCGTCAGCCCTTCACGCCAAGGCCGCAGCGCCTGGGTGCGAGACGATTCGAGGCAGCCGTTGGGCGGTCGAGGTGCCGGCGCTCTCAACTCGGCGCTCGACACCGAATCGACCTCGCCGGCGACACCGAACACATCCAGCGTCGTGCGCGCGAACTCGTGCCACGTCGAGCAACCGGCGCTGACGACGTGGACCACGCCATCCGTGTCCGCTGACGCCATCGCAACGGCCGCCGCGGCGAGGTCTGCCGCGTAAGTCGGATTGATGGTCTGGTCGGAGACGACCCGCAGCCGCTCACCCGCTGCCGCGCGTTCGAGAATGCGCTCAGGAAATGAGCGCCGCTGCTGGCTTCCATCACCGCCGAATAGCGCCGCGGTCCGAATGATCAGCGCCCGCGGCATCACCATCGACATGAGCTTCTCGCCCTCGAGCTTCGACTTCCCATAGACCCCCAGCGGGCCCACCTCGTCCGTCTCGAGATAAGGACGTTCGAGCGCCCCGCTGAAAACGAAGTTGGTCGAGAAATGGACGAGGCGAACCTCGTGCTGGGCGCAGGCAAGCGCGACATTGAACGCTCCCTGCGCGTTGACCTGGTAGGCGGCTTCCTCCGCGGATTCGGCGCCATCGACCGCGTTGTAGGCGGCGCAGTTGAAGACCACTTCGGGCTGGTAGTGGGACATCGCCCCGTTCATCGCCGCGAGGTCGGCCACCGACAGCTGCGTGCGACTGACGCCGACGGAATCCGGAAGGAGTTTCACAAGCTCGGTTCCGAGCAGACCGCCGGCACCGAGCACTAGCGCCCTCACGAATCGGAAGGTTACTTGGCGTGGCCCCTAGGCCGGATTTACTCCGGCCGTCCCGAGCGTCGTGGGCACCGCCAAGCGTTGCGTGGAGTAGCTATTTCGTTAAATCCGATCCCGGGGAAAGTGAGCAGCGCGTCGGCGAAGCCGGCGCGCGATGAGCGGAAACCGCCGAGGTTTCCGCTCATAACCTAAAGCAGTTCGCCCTCGAGGGCCGGGGAGTGGTTTGTACTGATGATCTCGTCTGTGACATGCAACAGGTGCTGCAGGACCGGCGAAGGATTGTCGCGCACGTAGGCGATCTGGTGCTCGAGCAGCGGCTGCGGGACCATGGGGCGAAAGACGACGCCGTTGACTGTGGCTGCCGCCGCCCGCCAGCCGCTGGCCAGCGTGACCGCGGAACCGTCAGAAGCCACCGCCTCGAAAGCCTGGTCCGCCGGCTCCTCGGCGATCACATTCGGCTCCTCGCCGATATGCCGCGTCAGCCACCCCTGGAACGAGGAAGAGATACGCGGATTCCACGACTTCGGCCACATGATGATCGGTACGCCTCGAAGCGAGCTCGCGGGAACCTGTTCGAGCTGCGCCAGCGGATGACCCGTCGGGAGTGCAAGCATCAGCGCGCGGCGCCCAATCTGTTTCACAGCGATGTCCGGCGGCAGATCCATGGGCACGATGAAGGCGGCGTCGACATCGCCGGCGACGAGGTGGTCGAGGTTCGAGCTGGAGTGGGCCATGCTGGTCTCGATCGCGACATCGCGGTAACGGCGTCTGAACTCGGCGACGATTCGGCCCTGTGTTGCGACATCGCCGTGGAGCAGGTAAGCGATGCGCAGCATGCCTGTGCGGCCGGCAGCGTTGTCGGCCAGGTCGCGAAGCGCGCGGTCTTCGACGTGGATGAGGCTGGTCGCGTAAGGCAGTAGGATCTCGCCGGCCGGGGTCAGCCGCACCTCTCTCGCGCTTCGGGTCAGCAGCTGGACCCCGAGCTCCCGTTCGAGAGCCTGGATCCGCTGGGTCAGAGCTGGCTGCGTGATCCTGAGCACCGCCGCTGCTTTGCCAAAATGGCGTGTGTTCGCCACCTGGAGAAACGCCCTCAGCTGCCGGAGTTCCACTTCAGGTCGACCGGTCTCTAGTGAAATGCCCGCCGGACAGCAAGCGTTTGGACATTCATATTGATGCGCACATATTATACGAATCTCTGCAATACTGTCAGAGAGCGAGACCAAAGTCACATTGAGCGATAGACTGCTGAACACCGCCGAAGCCGCCCGACTGCTGCGGGTGAGCCAGGCCTCGGTCCGGCGCTGGAGCGACAGCGGGCTGCTCGAAGCACGGCGGGTTGGGCGCAGGCGAGAGCGCCGTTTCACCAAGAGTGATCTCGAAAACTTCCTCAAACCCGGAAGCCCCGCCCCGCCTGGACGCCCAGACGCCGGCAAGCGGGATGTCTTTGTTGGCGGCACACACGTCCCCATTCACCGCCACCTGGCCACCTTCTACGACAGCGACGAAGGCCGCTTGCGCCTTACCGTACCGTTCCTACGGGACGGGCTGCTGCTCGGCCAGCCTTGCTTTCTCGCCGCGGAGGGCGCGATACACCAGGCATACGTCGAGGCTCTCCGTCGCGAGCCGGGAATCGATATCGATGCCGCCATCCGCGATGGGTCGTTCCACATCGTGGCTGGGCCTGGCGCCTCCGCGGAAGCGGCCCTCGCCTACTGGGGCCAGGCAATGTCAGCCGAGCTCGCCGCCGGCCCGACCTTGATCCGCGTCGTTGGCGAGATGGCCTCCGAGCGGACCGTCTTCCCCACCGATGACGAGATGATCAGGTACGAAGTCGCATACAACCTGATCGCCAAGCGCTTCCCGACCGTGACCATGTGTCAATACGACGTCCGATTGTTCGGCGGCGAGACGATCTTTGGTGCGCTGCGGGCGCATACGGACCTGTTCGAGCTTGGTCTGGCGACCTTCCTGATTTAGCTCCCGGTCGCTGTAATACTTCACAAAGCGAGACCAATTTCCCAATGAGCGACAAGCTGCTCAACACCGCAGAGGCGGCCAAGTTCCTCCGCGTGAGCCAGGCCTCGGTCAGGCGATGGAGCGACAGCGGGCTTCTCCAGGCTCGACGCGTCGGCCGCCGGAAGGAACGTCGCTTCACGGAAGCGGACCTGACCATTTTTCTTTCGCAGGAGGGCTCCTCCTCTGATCAGCGCCACCGCGATGCTCGCGGCGGGGTGTTCGTCGAAGGCACGTACGTCCCACTTCACAGCCACATCGCGACCTTCTACAACAGCGACGAATCGCGTCTGCGGCTCACGATCCCCTTCTTTCGTGATGGCCTGATGTCAGGCCAGCCCTGCTTTCTCATCGCGGAGGGCCACGTTCTCGACGCATACCTCGAGGCTCTGCGCGGCCAGGCCGGCATCGACGTCGCCGCGGCGATTCGGGATCAAAGGTTCACGACAGCTCCCCGACCCGGCACTTCGGTCGAGGGAGCACTCCGATTCTGGGAGCAGGTGTTGACCCGCGCCCTTGCGGCCGGCCCGAGATTGCTCAGAGCCGTCGGCGAGATGAAATCGGCGCGCAAAGGCTTCGCGTCAGACGATCAGATGATCGACTTCGAGGTCGCATTCAACACGATCTCCAAACGCCTACCCGTTGTCGCTCTGTGCCAGTACGACGTCCGAGAGTTCTCCGGTGAAACGATCTTCAAGGCCATGAGGGCGCACCCCGATCTCTATCCCCTGGGGATCGCTAACTTCCTGAACTAGAGACCGCCGTCCCCTCGTGCGGCGCCGGCTCGATCGCCGCGCCCTTCGATCCGGGATTCGTCATCAACTGGGTCGTCATCTCGGCATCGGTGACCGGCCGTCCGAACAGGAAACCCTGCGCCGCGTCGCAGCCGGCCTCGATGAGCACCGCCTCCGCCAGCCGGTCTTGCAGGCCTTCCGCCACCACTCGGAGACCGAGGTTGTGGCCGAGCCCGACGGCAGAGCGGACGATGGCGCCGGAGTCGCTGTCCGTGCCGAGGCCGGCCACGAAGGAGCGATCGATCTTGATCTCGTGCACCGGCAGGCGCATCAGATAAAGGAGAGAGGAGTAGCCGGTCCCAAAATCGTCGAGGGAGAGGCGCACGCCCATCTCGTTCAGGGTGTGCAGGGCTTTCGCAGCCGCCGCGGCCATGGCGACGCCTTCGGTGATCTCGAGGGTCAGGCGCCGCGGATCCACCTTCGTCGCCTCCAGGGCCTGCGCCACCATCTCCTCCAACGAGTGGTCTTCGATGATGCGCGGCGACACGTTGAGCGCCACTGACACATCGATGCCCGCGGCGAGCCACTTGCACAGCTGGTTCAAAGCCGAATCCAGCGCCCACGCGGTCAAGGGATGGATGACGCCCGTCTCCTCGGTCATGGGGATGAAGCGGTCCGGGGGCATAAGGCCCTCCCGCGGATGGTTCCAGCGCACCAGCGCCTCGACGGAATAGACCGCACCGCTCCCGAGCAGAACCTGCGGCTGGTAGTGGAGCGTCATCTCACCCTGCGGAATCGAGCGGCGCAGCTCGCCTGCCAGGCCCGAGCGGCGCAGGCTCTGCGCCTCTTGCTCGGGTGCGTACAGCGAGCAGCCACCGCCCGACCGCTTGGCGACATACATGGCCACGTCTGCACGGCGCAGCAGCGTGCCCGGGTCATCGCCGTGTACCGGGTAGAGGGCGATGCCGATCGAAGCGCCGGTCTCGACCATCTGGTCGCCGAGAGCGAACGGGCCCTCGAGCGCGGCCAGGATTTTGCGCGCGGTCGAGACGACGTCGTCGGGATGCCTGGCGTCGGTCGTCAACACCGCGAACTCGTCGCCCCCCAGCCGCGCGATGGTGTCGGTGGCGCGCAGCACACCGCGCAAGCGCGCCGTCACCTCCTGCAGGAGGCTGTCACCACGGTCGTGACCGAGCGCATCGTTGATGTCCTTGAAGCGATCGAGGTCGAGGAGCAGCACACCGAACATCCGCTGGTTGCGCCGCGCGGAGAGAAGAGCCTGGCGCAAGCGGTCACCGAAAAGGCTGCGATTCGGGAGCCCGGTCAGCGCGTCGTGGAGAGCCTGGTATTCGAGCGCGTCGGTGTGCGCCTTGCGCTCGGAGATGTCGCGCATCGTGGCGATGAAAAGGTGGCGCGTCCCGACATGCATCGAGCTGACCACGAACTCGAGCGGGAACAGGCTGCCGTTCTTGCGCTTGCCCATCGTCTCGTGCGCGCCGCTGGACGGCAGGTCGAGCTTCAGCCGTCGCTGCAAATAGTTGACGAACCCACTGCGATGGGTGGTGGCGATGAGGGCGTCGACGGGCTGCCCGACGAGCTCCTGCTCGACATAGCCGAACAGCTTGACGACGGCAGGGTTCGCCGACTCGATCAGGCTCGTGCCGTCGATTGTCGCGAGACCATCAGATACGTTGTCGAGGACCGAGCGCATTCGCTTCTCGCTCTCCTGCAGGGCCACCTCGGCGCGCTTGCGCTCGACGAACTCACCGATCTGCGAGCCGATGTCGTTCATGACCGCCACGAGCCCATCGTCCAGGTGGCGAGGCGCCCACGCGTGAAGCGAGATCATCCCGACGACCCGGCGGCCGCTGCGGACAGGGAAGCCGACGATTCCCTTCAGCCCAGCCGCGACGGCCGCGGCCGAACGCGGGGAGGGATCCGCTGCGACGTCGGCGATGGCGATCGGCGCGCCCGCCTCCCATACCTTCCCCGCAAGGCCTTCGCCGCGCCG
>WNEY01002336.1_pt1 | contig 13869 bp, 13 predicted proteins | sample 5400531 | NCBI WGS metagenome assembly WNEY01 (sample SAMN13153338, study PRJNA577476) | soil metagenome | isolation source: 200 cm saprolite under Douglas fir tree site 1 | place: USA:California | collected 2015-04-18
CCTCCCGACGACCTGCTGAGTCGCGTGCGTTTATGCGCGACGACCGTATCCGCGAACCGATGCGGGTCGCGGTCCTCCACGACCATCTGCGTTTCGTCGGCGGCGGAGAACGCGTCGCGTTGACCCTGGCCTCCGCGTTCGATGCCGATCTGTACGTGACCGACCTCGACCCCTCGCTCCCGTCCCGAGCAGGGATGCCCGCCGTCCGGATCCATGAAATCGCGCGCGTCCCATCGCGCCCGCCCCTGCGACAGGACAGGCAAGCTCGGGCTTTCGCGACCGCGACAATCCCGGACCACGACGTCTATGTGCTCTCTGGCAACTGGTCCGTCTTTGCGGCTCCCCGACTCCGGCCGAACCTCTGGTACTGCCACACCCCCGTTCGGGTCTTTTATGATCTCCATGATTCCTTCATGGCCACGCTTCCTCGGGTGGGCCGATTCGTTGCGCAACGCTGGATTCGGAGGACCCGTCCGAAGTACGAACGAGCCGTCCAGGGCGTGCAGAAAGTCGTCGCGAATAGCCACAACGTAGCGGGACGAATCGAACGGTTCTTGTCTCGGACCGCGGACGTGATCTACCCGCCCGTCGATGTCTCCTCCTATCGATTTGATCGAGTGGGAGACGCGTGGCTCGCGGTGAGCCGCCTCTCCCACGAGAAGCGAGTGGACCTGTTGGTAGAGACCTTTCGGCACCTTCCGCGCGAGCGGCTCCTCATCGTCGGGGGACCGCAGATCGGAGTCTCGTCGGAACGATTCATCCGGTCGCTGAATCCACCCGCGAACGTCGACTTCCTCGGCGAGATTGCGGAACCGAGACTCCGCGAGCTCTACGCAACATGTCGGGGGCTCATCGCGACCTCCCGCGACGAAGATTTTGGACTCGCCCCCGTGGAAGCGATGGCATCCGGAAAAGTCGTCATTGCCGCAGACGACGGCGGCTACCGAGAATCCGTCGTCGACGGAGAGACCGGATGGCTGGTTCCACCGACCGCCGAAGCCTTTGCAGCAGCGATCGCTCGCGGAACACCGGACCTCTTGGCACGAATGCGCGGTGCTTGTGAGAAGCGGGCGCGATCCTTCGACTCGACGCTGTTCGTGGATCGGATGCGAGCCCTCATCGAAGCATCGGTCCGAGGTTCGTGAACGAGTGGTCGTGAGGGCGCAGTCATCCGCATCCGGGGAGGCTCCGGAATCGAACTACGATTCACAGATTCCCGTCAGATACTAATCGGGCCGCTGCCTACCCGCCCGCGCATGCCGGACCTAGCTTATGTCGTCGTCCTGAATTGGAACGGGAAGGACTTCATCCGCGATTGTCTGAAGTCCGTGCTGCACCAGACCTATCCCCGATACCGCCTCCTCGTCGTCGACAACGGAAGTACCGACGGATCGCGGGAGATCATCGACGGGGAGTTCCCCGAGGTCAAGCTCGTCCCCCTCCCGGAAAACCTTCACTTCGCACGGGGGACGAACGCGGGGATTCGCGCGGCGCTCAAGGATCCGGAATGCACCCACATCCTCACCCTGAACAACGACACCCGAGTCGACCCGGAGTGGGTGGCGGAGTTGATCCGTACCGCGGCGGACGCCGGGATGGTGGCGTCAAAGCTCCTCATGATGGATCACCCGCAGATGATCAACTCGACCGGCCTCACGATCGCCCCCGACGGAAGCTCGCTGGACCGCGGCTGGAACCAAGTCGATCAGGGCCAGTACGATCGCTCGGAGGACGTGTTCGGTCCGACGGCGGGGGCCGCCCTCTACCGGCGGGACTTGATCGACAAGATGGGCTTGTTCGACGAAGAGTTCGTCGCCTACTACGAGGATGTTGACCTCGCCTGGAGAGCACGCCTGGCGGGCTGGCAAGCCTGCTACGCTCCGCGAGCGGTCGTCTATCACAAGTTTTCTGCTTCCCAGCGCCGGGGCAGCCCGCTCAAGACGTATCTTTGCGAACGCAACCGAATCTGGAACCTGGTTCAAAACTACCCGTGGCGGTACATGGTCCTCACCGTCCCTTGGAATTCGGCGCGAAACCTGGCCGGACCGATTCCGTGGACCGACGGGAAAGAGCCTGCGACGGGTCGGAATCAAAATCCGGTCCTCGAAACGGCCCGCGCCATCGCGCGGGCCCGTGTAGACGCATATGCCAGCATCCCTCGCGCGCTCGCGAAGCGACGGGCCCGAGCGGCAGCTTCGCGCGTGAGTCCCGCGACCGTCGGGAGTTGGCTCCGTCGGTATCACGTTTCGTTCCGGGATGCGGTCCTTGCATGATGCGACACACGTTGCCCGCCCGTGCGAGGGTCTCCCGCGATCGGTGATGGGGTCGGAGGTCGAACGTGAGACTCGCTGTACTTTACGATTTTCTGGAGACGATCGGGGGCGGCGAACGCGTCGCCCTGACCCTTGCCAAGGACTTCGGCGCGGACCTCCTAACGACCAACGCGGATCCGACGCTCCCGACCCGGACCGGATTCGCGGGTGTGAACGTGGTCAACCTGGGCTCGTTGCAACCACGACCTCCGCTCAAACAGGTCGACGCTGCATGGAAGTTCGGTCGGGCGCGATTCCCGAATTACGATTTCTACTTCATTCTGGGGAATTGGGCGGTACATGCCACCCGATACCACCACCCGAACCTGTACTACTGCCTCACGCCGACGCGGATGTTCTATGATCAAAGGAAAGCCTTGATGCAACGCCTCGGCCCCGTGGCTCGGCTCGCCGCACGCCTTTGGATCGGGTTCCAGCGACCGTTCGACCGCCGCGCGGTCGAGCACGCCGATCGGATCGTCGCGATCAGTGAAAACGTCCGTCGTCGTGTCGCTCGTTATTACGGTCGAGAGGCCGACGTGGTGTATCCTCCCGTCGCCACGTCTCGGTTCCGCTTCCAAGATGTCGGCGACGCGTGGCTCTCCGTCAGCCGGCTATACCCGGAAAAACGGATTGACCTGCTGTTCGAAATCTTCCGCCGACTCCCGAAGGAAAGGCTGATCCTGGTGGGAGGATACGCGGCCGGCGACCGGGCCGCGAAGTACCTCGCTCGTTTGAAGCCCCCACCGAACGTCACGATGATGGGCGAGATCCCCGAGGATGCGCTCCTGGACTTGTATGCGACCTGTCGCGGCCTCATCACCGCCGCGGTCGACGAGGACTTCGGCATCACTCCCGTGGAGGCCATGGCCGCGGGCAAGTGCGTCCTTGCGACGGACGAAGGGGGGTACCGCGAGACCGTGGTCGATGGGAAGACGGGATTCCTGTTACCGCCTGATGCGGATGTCTTCGCGAAGAAGATCCAGGAACTCGAGACCTCGACACTCCGGTCGATGCGAGGCGCCTGCATCGCGCGGGCGCAATCGTTCGACGAGTCCGTGTTCCTCGAGAAGATGCGCGCACTCGTCTCCTCCGCATCCTCGTAGTACGAATCCACTCGCGAAGGGCGATATCGTTAAGGGGTGGTGTCGAACTTCCAGACTGATGGCGAAGTCTGCCCTCGTGACGGGAGCCACGGGTCAAGACGGCTCGTATCTGATGGAACTCCTCCTGAAAAAAGGGTACGACGTCTACGGACTCGTCCGACGGCTGAGCGTCCCGAACATGGGCAACATCCAGCACATCGTGGACCGAGTGACCCTCATCGATGGGGACCTGATCGACCAATCTTCTCTGAACGCGGCGGTAAAGGAGGCCGCCCCGGATGAGGTCTACAGCCTCGCCGCACAGTCTTTCGTCGCGACGTCCTTCGTCCAGCCTGTCCTGACCGGCGAAATCACGGGACTGGGCGTGGTGCGCCTCCTGGAGGCCGTCCGGGCGAACGCTCCCGATGCGCGGCTATACCAAGCCTCGTCCAGCGAAATGTTCGGACGCGTGGACCGCGAACCGCAGGACGAGAATACACCCTTCCATCCACGGAGTCCGTACGGAGTGGCGAAGGTCTACGCATACTGGGCGTGCGTGAACTATCGGGAAGCCCATGATTTGTTCGTTTCGAACGGAATCCTGTTCAATCACGAATCGGAACGGCGCGGACTGGAATTCCTGACCCGGAAGGTCAGCCACGGAGTCGCACGAATCCATGGCGGGTTGACGAAGACGATCGCGCTCGGCAACTTGGACGCGAAGCGTGATTGGGGTTACGCCCCCGAGTACGTGGACCTCATGTGGCGCGTCCTTCAGCACAGGGAGCCGGACGACTTCGTTGGCGCGACCGGCGAATCACACTCCGTTCGAGAGTTCGTCGCGGAGGCGTTCCGCCTCGCGGGCATCTCGAACTGGGAGAAGCACGTGACGATGGACGACAAGAACCTCCGGCCTTCCGAGGTGTACAACCTTCGCGGGGACGCGAGCAAGGCGAAGCGAGTCCTCGGCTGGGAAGCGAAGACCCGTTTCAAAGACCTCGTGCGAACAATGGTCGAGGCGGAGATCCGGGCCCTCGAACAGGCAAGGCCGGCTAGCTGAGCCCTCGAAGGCCTATGGCCTCGGCGGGGACGGAAAACACGCCGTGCAGTGGGGGTCGATGTCCCCCATTCCCTTGTGGTATTCGCAGAAACGGGCCGTCAGCATGAGGTTCGAGCAGAAGTGGTTGACGCTCGCAATCTGATCGGAGAGGGTCATCCCATCCGCTATGCTCTCTGCGAGTCCGTGGACGAAGGGCTTAATCTCCGGGAACAGGCGGACCATCTCCTGATCGACGCCGCGGCTCTGTGTGTTGTAGTGACTCACGGCGGCCTGCGTAATCCCCATGCCTTTTGCCACGTCGATTTGCTTCATTTTGTACGTCCGGAGAAGCTCCCGGGCGAGCCGCGCGCGAATCGTCGGCAGCAGCTTGGCTACCACAACTTCTTGGGGCTGAAGCATCCGTGCGAGCCTGGCCCTGAACGGGCCGAAATGAATACTGTATAACACGGTATTTAACCGTGACCCTTTTCGTCGCATCCAGGATTCAGGGCCTTTGCGCGGGCTACTTTTCTCCGAGGCAATACCCAGAAAAACGGATCAGCCAGAGTAAGACGGGAAATGGTTCCCATCATCCGGGAGGGGACTTCTCAACGTTCAACGACGAGAGGTTCTACATCACGCAACAACGGGGACTCTCCCAGAAGTCGAGCCCGAGCTGAACCAGCGTCGGATCGGTCGACGTAATCGCATATGCGTCACCGTCCGTCGTTCGAGACACGGTCAAGACCTGTTGACCGTCCACGACAAGGAGCATGCACGCGCAGATGATCGAGCGGACCTCGGCGGCTTTCGCAAGCTCCTTCGCAACCCGGATCTCTGGCAAAGCGAGTCGGACCCGAACCCGCCGACGAGCGACTCGGACCAGGTCCTCCTCCAATTTTCGAAAGACCGCTTCATCGGAGGCCAAGAGTACGACGTCCTTGCGCGCTGAGGCAATAAGAGCCCGCGCCCGAGCGACGACGTTTGGTAGGCCTTTCACGATGTACGCGACATCGATTGCCGGAGCCTTCGTGGCGGCTCGGAGTGGCTCGAGCAACGCGGCCACACGCACGGTCGCTGCGCGGCGGCGTTCGTATTCCGTCTGGACCATGCGGGAGAGCCTCATCTCGACTTCCTTTGGCGGGACCACGCGATAGGTCTTCGGCTTCCCGGCCTGAACCTCCACGAATCCCTTGTCCGCGAGTTCGTCGAGGGCGTAGTAGATCTTCGAATCCGGGATTCCGGTCTTTCGAACGAGTTCGCCTGCAGACGCATGCGTCATCTGGACTAGAGCACCGAACGTTTGCGCCGCGTGTCCGCTCACGCCAAGCTCTCGGAGCGTCCCGGCGATTCGATCCAACGACGGCTCAATCGCATCCTGGAGCAGGGCATTCGCGCGGACCTTCACTCCCGCCATCTGGGAGGCCACGGAAGGGAGGCTATAAGAACTTGTCTACTACCTAACAGCAGTAGGTAACCATGGAACCATCCCGACCATCGGACGCCGCGCAGGAACGCACTGTCCAAGAGCCCAAAGCGAGGGGCTGTTGCAGCGGTGCGTGCTGCTGCGCCTGTTGCGGGTGCTGCGGCTGAAACGCGAACGCCTTTCCGGAGGCGGTCCCCTGGCGGATTCGCCTCCACCCTTTTCGAATCGCATTCGAGCGGGACCGTTCGGCGACAAGCCTCAAGTTCTGGAGCGCTCTCCGGCGACTCGGCCGATGCCTTCGTCAACCGAATCTCGGATTCTGTGCTTCTTCGATGGGGCATGCCCTCGAAATCAGTTCGGGACTAAGGGGCGAATGCGAACCGCGTTCGTGGTGGGCCAGACCCGAGTCGTCCGGGAAGTGCCGGACCTTCCGACGTCCTCCGGCCGTGTACGGAGCAACAATATTGCGGAATATCAGGCCCTCATCCTGCTGCTTCGACACCTCCATGAGCTCGAGGCGAAGGGAAAATCGCGGAAAGCCTACCTGATCTGTGGCGATTCGCAACTCGTGATCCGCCAAATGCGCGGGGAGTACCGGGTGAAGAAATCCCATCTGGCGCCGCTGCATGCAGAGGCATCGCGTCTCTGTTCCGGTCTCGATGTCGAATTCGTTTGGATGCCGCGCGAAAAGAATCCGGCGGGGTTCCTCCTGGAGCCGTCCAATCGGGTCGGAACGGAAGAGGGCGGTGGTCGCGGCTAACGTGGCCGACCGCGTCGGCGATTGAGTGATCGCTCCGTGCTGGGCAAGATCGAAGAAATCTACGTTGCACAATTCGCTCCTGTATCGTCGTTAAAGATAGGCTCCATGATCATACCGGTCCGCCCGGCGGTGAGGAGGGCGCGCGGGTTACGAGGGTGGCCCTCGATCCCAAACGTCATCCGCGATGCGGTCGGAGAAGCCACCAGGGAGAATTGAACTCCCGACCTGCCGCTTACAAGGCGGCTGCTCTACCGACTGAGCTATGGTGGCGCGTCGAGCCGATGGGACGTTGCGGTAAAAGGGTTTTCGCGCGGTTCTCGCCCGAATTCTCGCAAAGAATCTCATTCTTGGGAATCATGGAAAAGGCTTTATTCGAGCCACCCGGCCTCCACGGGATTGCGTGACCGGTCTTCCATGTCCAAACTGCGGTAGCGAGCTCGCCTTTCTGGAGCAATACAGGCGGCATTATTGCTACGCCTGCGGCCGATACGCGCCGGAAGGATTCGGCGATCAGGGCGCGAAACGGTGTCCGATGTGCACCGGCATCCTGTCCTATGTCACACAGTACAATCGGTACTACTGCTTCCGCTGCAACACCTACCCTCCAGAAGGTGTGTTTATGGAAACGAAGGTCATGACCACGCCTTCGACCACGCCACTCATCTCGGAACCCGCCGCCACCAGCCAGACGGCCTTGGTTGTTGTGGAGCCGGCTAAGACCGAGGAACCGAAACCAGTCGCGGTCGAACAGGAGACGAAAACGGTCTCCGTCGAAGAGGAAGCGAAACCCGCAGCAGTCGTCGTGGCCGAACCGACGCCCCAACCGGAGCCGAAGGCGCGAGTCGAGGAGGAAATCCGTCCGGAAGAACCGGTCACACCGGTCGCGAAACCCGCCCTTGTCCGCGCGGAGATCCTGGAGGCGAAGAAGCCCGTTCTCATGGATCTCTCCAAGGCATACGATCTCGACCCGAGCGGCACGAAGGAACAGATCCGAGAGCGATTGCTGAGCTACCTCGATGACCGAGAGGCAGAACGTCAACCGGAGACCGCCCTCGTGGAGATTCCGATGGAATTCCCGCAAACATCGGAGGAGACAACCACGCCTCCGACGCACGCGGAACCGGTCACCGAACCGAAACCTGCACCCCGTATGGTGATCACGGCAGCCCCTCGAATGATACCTGAAATGCCCAGGAAGGCCGTCGAATCCTTCCCGCCCGCCGCGGCTCCAGCCGCGCCCGTCGTCGTGGACACGACGCCATCTCACACGGTCGTCACGGAACCCTTCGTGCCTCCCGTCGCAACGCCGACGCCCACCCCGCGAGCGGTCACTCAACCAACGCCGACGATCCCGACAACGAAGGTCGAGCATCCTTGTCCGACCTGCAGCCGCGAGTTGACGTACATCCCGCAGTACAACCGCTGGTATTGCTACTCATGCCGGGCGTACGCGCCGAAGGCGCGATCGAAGTTCGCCTGCCCGAATTGCGGCGCGGCCCTTCGCTGGATTCCTCAATATGAGCGGTGGTGGTGTGACGCCTGTCGGAAGTATGCGCCCGCGGATCTCCCGAAGCCCGAACGGACTTCCATCGTGGGAACCTCCGCCGCAGCGGTCGCTCGCGGGGCCTCGATCGCTGCGACGATTGTCCATCGGCACCGCAGCCCCGGGAGCGGGATCGGTCTCGTCGGGTTCGGCATGGTCCTGTTCGTGCTGTACGAAATCCTCGTCGACCTCCCCGTGGCACTCTCCACCGGAACGGCAACCCTCCTCGCACCGGACGTGGCCTTCGGCCTGCGATTCTTCGCCTTCGTCTTCGTCGCGGTCGGAGCGATTATGGGCCTCTATGCGGTTCGAGACCGGCGCTGAGGGCGCAAAGGTTTTTCCGCCTGCCGACGTTCGACGCGGGCCCATGCGACTCCAGCAACTCGTGAAAGACGAGCGACGCCCGCGAGATTTCGATCCGCGGGAGTACATCTCCACGTGGACCGAGAAGGACCTGCACCATGGCAAGGTCGTGGACGCGTGGGTCATCATCTTCCGGACGCGGGGGTGCTACTGGGCCCGCGCGAGCGGCTGCTCGATGTGCGGCTACGTGAACGACGTCGCCCAAGAAGTCGCGCCCGCCGATATCCTGCATCAACTCGACACCGTGCTGCGAAAACATGAATCGCAGCCGATGGTCAAGGTGTACACCTCCGGGAACTTCTTCGACGACCACGAAGTCTCGCCCGAGGTCCGCGACAAGATCCTCGATGGGCTGGGCGACCGCTGTGACAAGGTGATCGTGGAAACCCTCTCCCACCTGTTGCGAGCGGAGCAGGTCGAACAAGCGATGAACCACGTCGACGAACTCGAGATCGCCCTCGGCCTCGAATCGACGAACGACCGCGTCCTCCGACATGCGGTGAACAAGGTCTGGGGTCTAAAGGAGCACGCGCACGCGGCGCAGCTCGCACACGCGACCGGGGCGACGGTGAAGACCTACCTTCTGATCAAGCCGCCATTCCTCACGGAGCGGGAGGCAATCGAGGACGCTGTGCGATCCGGACATGAGGCCGATCCGTACAGCGACACGGTCTCCTTCAACCCGGTGAACGTCCAGAGCCGGACGATCGTGGATCGTCTGTTCCGACGCGGAGAGTATCGACCGCCCTGGTTATGGTCCGTCGTCGAGGTCTTGGAGAGGACGCGGGACCTCAGCGCTCATGTGAAGTCCCATCCGACGGCTGGCGGGATGGTACGGGGAGCTCACAACTGCGGTTCGTGCGACCGCAAGGTTGTGAACGCCATCGAGGAATTCTCGCTGGGCCTTCGACGCGAGTTCGACGACCTCTCCTGCGCATGCAAGGACGTCTGGCGCGCGTACTCCGACGCGCAGGAATTCATGTTGACTCCGGCGGACCCGATCGCGATTCTGGAGACGTAACGTTCATAGGAACCGCGAAGTTCCGGAATCGGATCACGATGCGCGACTACGAGCTCAAGCGGGGAATCGCGAAAACCCTCGAAGGCGATGGACTTCGACAGATCGGCATGGAAACCTTCGGGGAAGTCGCGACGGAAGGCAACCGGATCAGCGTGTCGTTCGGGGCGATCGAGAAGATGATCGCTTGGACGGACGGGAAGAGACTGTTCGTCGATACGACCATGAAGCCGGGCGCGCCGGACCACGTGGCGACGGAGACGATCAAAGCCTTCAACACGTTTCTCGAGAAGGCGACCGGCTATACCGCGAAAGAGCGGAGCAAGAAGGCACAAGCGGCAGCGAAAAAGGGAGGGCCCTGAGTGGCTCTCTCGCTGACGCTCGGCCTCGCCGGGAGAGGGGACGGAGTGGCTCCGGTTCAACCGAAGAGCGCACCGAGCCCCGCTGCCGCCTCATCTTCGGAGACTTTCTCTTCTTCCTTCTTCTCCTCTTTCTTCTTCTCTTCCTTCTTTTCGGCGGCGGGCGCGGCCGCGGGCTCGGCGGCGGGCATCGCGATTGCGGCCTTCAGGGCCTCGTCGATGTTCACGCCTTCCAGCGCGGCCGTAAGGGCCTTCACGCGGGTCTCGTCGACCTTCACGCCGGCGGCCGTCAAGACCTTCTTCAGGTTGTCCTCGTTCACCGGCTTGCCGGCCGCATGCAGGACCAGCGCGCCATAGATGTATTCCATCCGTGTTCACCTCCTTGTTCGATCATCATCCGATTTGTGAGCGGAGCTCCTCGTCGGCCGCACCGGGTGCACGGGCCGCGAGGGCGAGCATTTGGGCTTGGGCCTTGGCCAACAGGAGCTTGACCGTTTCTTTCGTCGGGAACTCCGATTCGACCGCGAGGCTGAGTGCCTCCGCATGGGCTTTCGCGAGGAGCGGTCGGATCGTCTCCCGGGTTGGGTAGGCCGACGCGAGCGCAAGGGCGAGGGCTTCCAGTCCCGCCTGGGCAATCTGGCCTCGGACGACCGCATCGTCGATCGCGAGCACGTCGCGCCGGAACACCGTGCCCGCTTCGTACGCGCCGCGCAGGTCAAGGCCGACGACGAGGGGGAAAATCTCGAGCCTTGCAAGCTGTTGCGCGACCTCCCTCGGGATTCGTTGGCCGGCTTTCACCATCAACTTGTCCTGGCGGATGACCACCTTGCCGCGCTCGATCGCGGCCGGGATGCCCGCCTTCTGGAGCTCCCCGACAATCGGGCCGGGCTTGAAGGGCGTCTCACCCGCCCGCACCCAGAGGTCCTCCGGGGCGACTTCGCCTCCGCGCGCAGGGGCTCGAGTCTTCGTCGCCTCGAGTTCCCTGAACAAGCGGAATGGGTTGATGTCGGCGGTCACGACCGCGGTCTGTCCGTCGATCGTATCGCCAAGCTTCACGAGATCGGGTTTCTTCGTGCTCGCCTGTTCCAATGCGAGTCGAAGAAGGTTGTTCTTTGCGACCGTGATCGTGGCGCGACCCCAAAGTTTCCTGCGAATCGCCTGGAACTGCGGAGCGGGAATCCCGTGGATGTTCACGATCCCGACCACCTGGGCTTGCGCGCATCGAGTAGCGAGGTCCTCCACAAGCCGTTTCTTAAACGGAGCGACATGGGCCATCGAGTTCCACCTCAGAGGTACCTCACCGCGGGACCCATCGTCGTCTTCACGTAGACGGACTGAATATTGAAGCGCCCGCGCTCGAGCTTTCCCACCACCCGGCGCATCAGGGCGTCCAGGTTCTCGGCGAGATCCTCGGGCGGCATGTCCCGAGTCCCGATCGCGGCATGGAATGTTCGCTTGTCACGACTTCGCACTCGGACCGTGTTCCGCATCGAGGTGATGAGGTTCGTCGGGTCCGCGGTGGGCGGGACCGGTCGAGGCATCTTGCCTCGAGGCCCGAGGACGACACCGAGTCGCTTCCCGATCACCGGCATCAATGGCGCCTCGGCGATGAAGAAGTCGCACGAACGCGCGAGGGCGCGAGCCTTCCGCTTGTCGGTCGCGTATTCCTCGATCTCTTGCGGCTGGATCACCAAGTCGGCGACGTTTCTCGCCTTCAGGGCGAGCTCCCCGGAAGCGAAGACGCAGATGCGAATCGGCTTCCCACGACCCTTCGGCAACACGACTTCCTCGTCCACCCGATTCTTCGGGACGGACAGGTCGATGTCTCGTAGGTTCACGGCGAGCTCGATGGACTCCTTGAACTGCCGAGGCTTCGCGGCCTCGAGGAGCTTCCGGATGGTCTCGACCGAATGCTTGTCCGCCACGGAACATCGCCACCTGCAGTACGCTCGGCCAATCCAGCCTCCTGCAAAGGGAAGGCGACGAAAGGGCGTGGCCCTAATAAGGTTTCTGGGACCGCCTCCGGAAGTCGCAGTTCCCATCCGTAGTTTGACGATTCAGGCCCCCACGCGGGAGATCCAAATTGGTCGCCGCGGAGTCCTGCTCCGAAACGATTCATCCGCGAGGGAGCCGCCGCACGAGGGACTTCGGTACGACAAGCTTTGCGGTCCGCCAAGGGTCGACGTCTTGGCTGATCCGGAGGTCACACGCAATGCTCGCGAGCATGTAGGCCTCGTCCCAGGGAAGGTTCGCGCCGCGCGCGAGCAGTTCGACCCCGTCGTGCGTTGCGAGCTTCGCGGCCTCGTCCAGGGTCGGAGCACTCGCGAGGGTCATCCAGGAATCTGCTGTCTCCACGAGCGGCCGTTTCAGGGGATATCCCCGCACGACATCGACCTGAACTCGGACGGTCCCCGCAATCTCAATGCCGGTGACGCAAACCTCGCCGTCGGCCATGAGGGCGTGGATGTCTCCCATGGCAAGTTGGGCGCCCGTCTGGAATACCGGCAGATAGACGGCGCTGCCTTTCGAAATCTCTTTCGTGTCCAGATTTCCGCCGTGATCTCCCGGGTAGAAGGTCGTCCATTCCTTCTCCGCGGGCGCGACCCCGATGGTGCCGACGTGCGGTCGAACGGGCACTCGGATCCGCTTCGAGAAAATCGCGATGCCATCCTCAATCGGGATCATCTTCGTCCGTGGTTCGCGGACCTCGTCTCCCAAAACCCCATGGCCTGAGACGATCGACTCGAAACCCAGTTTTGCCACACGAATGTCCCGAATCTTGATTCGAACCACGTCCCCCGGGCGCGATCCTATCACCCCGACTGGTCCCGTCGCCCCATTGACTCGGTCCATATCCAGGTCAGCGAGCGTGTCCTTCTCCGATTGGATTTGGCCACCGCAGGCATCTTGGCATACGAACTCGACCGTCTCGCCCGAGCGGACCGTCGCAATCGGAGTCAGACTCGGGCCGAAGGTATATGTGATGCCGTCTTGGAACGAAATCCGACGCATCGAATGCCTCCTCCCCGATAGAACCGGTTTGCGGTAGATAAGCGGCGCGGCGGAAAGCTCACCCCGTAATTCCATCTTTTCACCCTGGCGACGCGGGATTCAGGAATTCGTTGACGATTATCATCCGTAAGATGATAACCCACACAATGCTTTTGTAGCGCGAGACCCTGGCCACGGCGATGAGGGAGGAGGACGCGGTCCGCGCTCTCGAGACGCTTGGTCTAACCGGAAAGGAAGCGTCCGCTTACCTGAACCTGCAGCAAAGCGGGGCTTCGACCGCGCAACAGGTGAGTCAGCTGCTGGGCGTGCAATACCCGGCCGTGTACCGGATCTTGCAGTCCCTCCAGTCGAAGGGGTGGATTGACGTGTCGCGGGAGCGACCGAACCGATACCGAGCCAGAGCCCCGCGTATCGTCGCGGAGGAGGCGCGGCAGTCGAGAAATGATGACTTGCTCGCGGCCGCGGAGGTCGTCGCCGAACTGAAAGAAGCGCCACACCCGAAAGGCCGAGACCCGGACACCGACCTCTGGATTTACAAGGGCGCGGAGCCAATCGGCCGGAAATTGCGAGAGGTGGTCCTCTCGAGCAACAGCCAGATCCTATGTGTGAGTCCGTTTCCGGTGGCTCCGGAGATCCTCCGGCTTCTGTTCGATGCGCTCGGGCGCTCGCGAAGGCGCGTCCGCGTCGTACTGAGCGAAACGAACCGCGCGGATCTCGCGGAAATAGGCGGCCTCCTGAGTCGAAACATTCGCGTCCAGTTCCGCTTCCCTCCGCGACCACTCCCGAAAACCCGTTTGGCCCACACCTACGTCTTCCCGAGCGATGAAGAAGTCTTCATCCTGAATTCCTTCTACCGAGACGGGGAGTTCGTCTCCGACAAACTCCAAGGCTTGTGGGTCGGGGACATGGATTTCGTCCGGGTGCAGCTCGAAGCCATGCTCCTCGATCTTTC
>WNEY01004408.1_pt1 | contig 13869 bp, 19 predicted proteins | sample 5400531 | NCBI WGS metagenome assembly WNEY01 (sample SAMN13153338, study PRJNA577476) | soil metagenome | isolation source: 200 cm saprolite under Douglas fir tree site 1 | place: USA:California | collected 2015-04-18
TCGCGGAAGATCACCACGTCGAGCTTCTGGGGCTCGCGCATCGGGCTGGGCACGCCCTCGAAGTAGCGTACCGGCCGGACGCAGGCGTACAGGTCCAGCAGCTGCCGCAGCGCGACGTTGAGGGAGCGGATGCCGCCGCCGACAGGAGTGGTCAGCGGACCCTTGATCGCCACCCGGTGCGTCCGGATGGCGTCCAGCGTGGCCTCCGGAAGCCAGTTCCCCACCTGTTTGAAGGCCTTCTCGCCGGCCAGGACCTCGAGCCAATCGATCTGGCGTTTACCGCCGGACACTTTCCGGACAGTGGCGTCGAACACCCGCCGCGCGGCGCGCCAGATGTCGGGCCCGGTGCCGTCGCCTTCGATAAAAGGAATGATGGGGTGGTCGGGCACCACCCACCGACCGTCGCGGAACTCGATGCGCTCGCTCATGGCCAGGCAGTCTACACGCGCCGGGCGGGGTTGCGCCAGGCGAAACGCCGGCCGTACACTTGGGGCGATGCGCGCCACACCACGGCTTACCCTGTTCACGCTCGCGGCGGTCTGCTGGCTGGCCGCGGGGCCGGGTGGCGCGACCCTGCAGGGTACGCTGGCCTGCCGGCATCACGCGACGCACCAGTCCCACCCGGGCCATGGCGGGGCGCCGGCCGACGGCCCGTGCTTCTGCGGTGAGATGACTGGTAGCGCGGACCTCGCTCTGTCGGCGGCGGTGCCGGCCCCGTTCCCGGCGGCGCCTACGATTGCGATGCCGGAGCAGGTCCTGATCGACCGCGCTCTCTTCCCGCTTCCCCCTTCCCCCTCTTTCAGCCCCACTACTCCACCTCCGAACGGGCTCGGCTGACCTGACGCGTTAGCCACCCACAACTCGGAGGATTGTATGCGCAGTGCGCTTTGGAGCGCTCTGCTCTGCGGCGTTGCGATCGACGCTGCCGCGCAGGAGCGGTCCGTGACATTTGAAGAGCCGTCGCCCGTCGCCATCACGGGCTTTGCGGTTGGTCGGGCCGACTACGATCGGGTCGTCCGCAGCAACACGTTTACCGCCGGGAAAGTCGGCGTGAGCTTCTTCAAGCCGGTGGGCGATGCCTACCTGTTCGCGCAGCTGACGACGGCGCTCGAAGACGGGGCCGCGTCCACCGACATCGACAACCTGCTCGTGAGCTGGACGCCGCGGCGCGCGAACCGCTGGGCGCTGGCGTTCGGTCGGTTCGACGCTCCGATCGGGTTCGAGCGCGACGACGAGCCGCTGAACCTGATTCCGACCAATTCGTTCAACTTCAGTTACGCGCGTCCGACCAAGCTGACCGGCGTGCAGGTCCACTACACTGCTTCGCCGCGGTTCGAGGTGTGGGCCGCCGCCGCCAACGGGTGGGATGTTACGGTGGACAACAACCGCGGCAAGACCGCCCTGGCGCGCGCGCAGTGGATCCCGATTCCGTGGGTGACGCTGGGAGTCACGGGCGTGTACGGGCCCGAGCACGACTCGACCGACGCCCATCAGCGGTCCCTCCTGTCGAGCGACCTCACCGTGGACCGCGGTCGCGTGATCCTCGGCGCCGAGGTCAACCTCGGTCGGGAGCAGGACAGCGGCGGCGCGCCGACGTGGCGCGGGGCGGCGGCCACCGCGTTCGTGCGCGTGACCCGCAACGTCGGCTTCACCGCGCGGTACGACCAGCTGGAAGACAGCGACGGCCTGCTCACGGGGACGCCGCAGATCCTGCGCTCCGTCACGGTCGGTCCCATGTGGTATTTCTCGAGTGCGCGGGAAGGCATCTTCAGCAACATCGAGCACACGCGGTTCCACCTCCCCCAGGTCGCGCTGCGCGCCGCCGTCCGCGCGGACTGGTCGTCCGCGCCGTTCTTTACCGATGCCACAGGGGCGCTGCAGAGCTCCAACACCAAGGGCGTGCTCGAGCTCGTCTACGTGTTCTAGGGAGGGAGAGGCCATCCATGCTGTACGACTTGCGACGTGCGGACATCCGGATCAAGTGGCTCGTCACGGGGCTGCTCGCCACCTTGGGGCTGTCCTACGTGTTCGGGGCGGTGATGGTCGCGCTGTACGCGGGATTTACGCCGCAGCGCGTCGCGGCGACGTACGCCGGTCCGGAAATGTCGATGACGATGCCGCCCGAGACCACGGTGGTCGTGCAGCGCCCCATGGCGATGGCCGACTTCGCCCGACCTGAGGTCCACACTGTCGACACCGGCCTCCTGATCCAGGACACCCACGTGCACGTTCCGATGTACGGTCTCATTGCGGCTGCCTTGGGCGTCGTGGTCGCCGGGCTCTCGCTGTCACGGCGTTGGGCGCTCGGGCTGATCGGGCTCCTGTTCGCCGCCCCGTGGCTCGACTTCGCCGGCATGTGGCTCACCAAGTTCGCCTCGCCGCGCTTTGCGATCGTGCCCCTCGCCGGTGGTTGGGCGATGGGCGTCGCCTATCTCATCGTCGCGGCGCTGGCGGTCCACCAGATGTGGTTGTCACGTGAGAGGAGTTGACCGATGAACTTTCTGATTCGCGCGGCGGCGATCGCTGCCCTGCTGCACATCACACCCGTGGTCGTGCTGGTCAAACGTCCGGACGCCGTGCACTCGCTACTGCCGGGGGCCGACGCATACGTGGCCCGCGAGGTACACCTGAGCGCCGCGGATGCGCACCGGTTGCACGAAGCCGTGGACTGGAGTCCCGAGGACGGCGTGCTGGTGTTCTACGGGGGCATGGCCGGGTCTACGTCCATGGGCGCACTCGAGTTCGTGCGCATGGACACGCCGCACGGTCCGATCGAGGTGGCCGTGGGCTTCACGCCGCAGGGCGCGGTACGCGGCGTCGTCGTCACGAAGGCGACGGTCGAGATGAAGCCCTGGGTGCTCGAAGCCGTCGCGGCCGGGTTCACGGATCAGTATCGCGGGCTCAAGCCCGGTGGCGCCGCACCCGCGGGAAGTGCCGCGATCGCGGGGCGCGCCGGGAATCTGGCGGCCTACGTGGCAGGGGAGGTGGACAAAGGGGTGGCGCGCGCTCTTGCGTCTTATGGCGCGTTTTACAATCATGTGAAAGCGTAGGAGAGGATGGTTGGAAATGCGCAAGAGACTCTGGGGCGTGACCGTCGTCGTGACGGCGCTCGTAACGGTGGCGTGTCCGTACGACGGTCAGCTCACGAGCAATCGGGGCATCGCGATCGGGGGGGGCGGCGGCGGCGGTACCGGTCCGGACGCCCTTTCCTTCCTCGTCCCGCCGAGTAGTGCCACGGCGGGCAACATCATCACCCCCGCCATTCAAGTGCTGGTGCGAGACAGCCTGGGCAGGCCGGACTCGGCCTTCGCAGGTACCATCACCATGAGTATCAGCGTGAATCCGGTCGGCGGCCGGCTCTCGGGCACGGGATACGTGCTCCAAGCCACCGCTTCGGGCGCGACGACAGCGTCGAGCGGCCAATTCACCATTTTCTCCCCGTAGCACCGGCCGGCACCGCGGTCGGCTATCCCGCGGCGCGGCCCGATTCGTTCCAGGCGATCTCGAAGGACCCGTTGCACCGCTGGCAGCGCATGCTGGCGGGGTGGCCTTCGAGCTGCGCGCGGTTGCGGCAGTTGGGGCAGACGGCGTAACTCGCGCCCCAGGTGGCGGGAAAGCGGGCGGTGTGCTTGGGGCTCTGCACGACGGACCAGCGCAGGGCCGGCTCGGACGAGAGTTGCAGCTGTCCCCGCGGCACGGAGAGCGGCTTTCCTTTGACGTCGAGCACGACCTCGCTGGACGTCAGCTTCAGGATACGGTACCAGGCGCCCTTGCGGAGCGCGCACTTCACATCCGCCTTCAGACGGGCCCACTGGAACGCCGCCGGCATGCCCTTACGCTGGTACGTGGCGCGCGGGACGTCAATCCACGCGCTCGACCGCCTCGCGTTTGAGACCGGGCCACGCCGCGCACGCCCGGACCCAGGCGCGCTTGCTGGTCGCATCCAGCCGACCGGAGCTCTCCTGCTTCAACCAATCGAGTAACCTGGCCGCCGAGTCGTGCACGGCGACGCGGTGCTCTTCTCTCAGGCCCTCGGCGTCCCGCAGCGACCAGCGGCATAGGTGCGCCACGAGCCGCAGCCGGATCGTCAGGTAGATGTCGATGTCCACGCCGCGCGTGAGCGCGGGGGAGCCACCGCGCTCCTCGGCGTGGCTCAAGAGCCAACCGCGGAACGCCAGGTCCCGATCGCCGGTGCGGGGGATCCGGAAATCCAGGGGCTCGCCCCGGAGGTTCTCCCCGCCCAGCGGGATCATGAGCGCCGATAGATCTCGATGCGCACTAGGCGTCGTAGCTCGGGGAACCCGGCGATAGCCTCACTCCACGGCTTGTGGAGCACGGCCCGCGAGGCCTCGTCGAGGTTCGCTTCGTACGTGTCGAGCGCCGCCCAGTTCGGGAATTCCAGGATCACGAGATTGGTGTTCTCCCCGGCGCCACTGTATTGCGCGAGCTGCACGTGGGACACCATCTGCTTGCGCCGCACCAGCTCGTCCAAGACTGGATCGGCGATGTCGCTGAGCGCCTTGTTGTACGCCGCCGCTTTGCCAGGGAGCGCCTGGTAGAAACCGACCCAGTAGATGTGCCCGGCCGCTGCCTGGCCCGCGAGCGGCGTCGCGAGGGTAATGATGGTGAGGAGAGTTGGGAGCGGGCAGCGCATGTGCGCGGGTTCCTGTTCGCGGGGATGGCACGAACATGGACCCTGCCGCGCGCGACGGCAAGGAACATCCCATGGCGCCCGTGTTGTGTGGCGCGCACGCGACAGGCCCCGCGTTTACAGGAGACGGACCAACGTGTGACGGAGCGTTTACAACGACGGGCGAGCGTGCGGCGACCCCAAAAATCTCGGAGGCGATGCTCATGGCTGCCCTGCCGCGCCGTACGTTCCTCTCAGCCGCCGCCGCCGCGACCGGTGGCCTCGTCGTCGGGTGCGCGGACCGCACCGTCGGCGTGCCGGTGTTGTCCCGGATGGCGAGCTGGCTCACCATCGATCCGCAGTCGTGTGGGATCGAGCATATCGTAGTCATGATGATGGAGAACCGGTCGTTCGATCACTTTCTGGGATGGTTGCCCGACGCCGATGGGCGGCAGGCCGGCCTCAGCTATGTCGACGCCGGCGGCACGAGCCACGCCACGTATCCGCTCGCGCCGGATTTCCAGGGATGCGGCCACCAAGATCCCGACCACTCCTATGCCGGTGGGCGGGTGCAATACAACGGCGGTGCGTGCGACGGCTGGCTCCGCGTCAACGATACGTTCTCGATAGGCTACTACCGGCAGGAGGATCTCTCCTTCCTGGGTCGCGCGGTGCCGCAGTGGACATCGTTCGATCGCTATTTCTGTGCGATCCTCGGGCCGACCTTTCCGAATCGGATCTACCAGCATGCCGGTCAGACCGACCGGCTGAGCAACACACCCGTCTTGTCGACCCTGCCGACCATCTGGGACCGATTGGCCGCGCGCGGCCTCCGGGCCCGTTACTACTACGGCGATGTGCCCTTCCTCGGGCTCTGGGGCGCCAGGTATGTCCCGATTAGCAGACCGCTGGACGAATTCTTCGCCGACTGCCGGGCGGGGTCGTTGCCGCATGTGGCATTCGTCGACGGGCCCTTCCTCACGGAAGCGACCGGGACGGGGCCGGACGATCATCCCTTCAGCGACATCCGTGCGGGTGAGGCGTTCATGAATCGGATTTACGCGGCCGTGACCGCAAGCCCGGCGTGGGAGCACACGGTCCTGGTCATCAACTTCGACGAATGGGGCGGGTTCTTCGACCACGTCCCTCCACCGGCCGCGCCGATCCCGGAGGCCACCCGCGCCGCCGGGGACGCAGACGGGCTCCGGGGGTTCCGTACCCCCACCCTGCTCGTTTCGCCGTTCGCGCGCCGCCAACACACGTCGCACGTGGTGTACGACCACACGTCGGTGTTGCGGATGATCGAGTGGCGCTGGAATCTCCAGCCGCTTACCGTCCGGGACCGGACGGCGAACAATCTCGCACAGGAGTTGGACTTCAGTCGGCCGCAGCTCGACGGGTCCGTATACTCCGTGCCCGCCGTGACCGGGGCGGTGTGCCCGGTGAACCCGGCCTTCGTGGCTAGCGGCGGCGGCCCGCACTGGGACGCGCTGGGCGACGTCGCGCGGAAAACGGGCTGGGGTATCTAGGGAGCGGTGAGGCTGAGCCGACTACCGTCGGCAAACAGCACGTCGGAGGTCTCCCACACCAGCTTCATCTTGTCGAGCGGCGTGTCCCGCAGGCGCTGATGCGCGAGCCGGAACGGATTGACCCGAACGATCCGTGCCGGCTCGCGTCGCGTTTGTCCGGCGGTGAGGGGCAAGTCCACCTTGAGGTGCGCGCTGTAGATCGAATCCCCGAACGTGTCGAGGAAGGTGGCGTCGCCCTGGAACGCGCGGATCGCTTTGTCTCCCTTGTTTTGATACGCGAAGGCCAGCGAGATGTAGTCCTCGTATTGCTCCGAGTCGGGATCTCTCGGCAGGTACGTCTTCTTGACGACCGTGACGACGAGGAGGGGCTCGAGCAGCTTCCGGACGCTGTCCCGGCGCGCCCGATCCGCCGCCAGCGCCGCCGCGTTGACTTGGGCCTTGCGGGCCTGCTCCGCCCGCGCCCACGCCAGGATATCCGTCACCGTCATAGTGTCGTGCGGCGCTTTCAGGGCAAATCCGCTGTCGCCTGCCACGTCCAGGAGGAGGCGTGCGTCAGCGAGCGGGACCCGGACGCTGTCGGCCGCCTTGAGAACGGAGTCGAACCGGATCACGGGGACCTTGGCGGCGCGAAACGCGTCCTCGCGAGACTTGCAGCCCGAGAGCACCGCGCCAAGCAGGCCGGCGCACACGACGTTCGTGGTCCACCTCGATGCGCGCATCGTCGATCAGAGTCTGTAGCCGACGAGCGTGCCCGCCGTGGTCCGTAAGAACAGCATGTTGGCGACGTCGTCCACCGCGTACACCGGCTCGCGCTCCTTGCCGAGATCGACGCGCGAGCGCGGTTGCCCGCTGTCTTTGTCGATCTGCAACAGCACGTTCCCGTTCCCTTCGGGTGCGCGGGTCAACATGAAGACCGCCCCCGGGACGGTGAGCGAGGCCTTGAAGCGCTTGGTCGCGAGCGCGGCTGCCTGCTGCGAATAGCCCGTGAGTTGTGCCCCGCCCTGCGAATACGCGGTCGCGATCTGCCCGGTGATGCGGCGCGCGTTGGGATCGGTAGCGTTGCGGGACGCCTGGGCGAAGGCGTCGCCGTACGCCGAGGCGGCGGCGCCGTACAGGCCGGCGCGTATGGAGTTGATCCGGTAGAGCGCGCGCAGCAGCCCGGGTAGCTGGGGCGCGGGATAATAGACCTGTTGCTTCACCTGCCCGTCGCGCGCGATGACCACCAGGTTTTGCGGCGAGGTGAGGACCAACCCCGCGGGCCGGATCTCCATGTCGGTCGGATCCTCGCCGCCTTGCAGCTTGATCTCGCCACCGATGGGCCGGAAGGTGCCGGCGGTGCGATCTACCGCGTACAGCCGGTGGTCGTGGCTGGCGAACACGTACAGCGTCGAGCCCTCGACGGCGTGGTGCAGCGCATACCGCGCGGTATTGTACTCACCCGAGCTGAGCGGCTTCCCACTTTCGATGGCGTCCTTGAATTTGGGCTCGCCCGAAGCGAGGTCGATGACGTTCACTTCGGCGTTGGTGGCCGCATCGGGACGCGAGATGTAGAGCAGGCCCGCTGCGCCGGGCAGGAGCTCGGCGTAGGCCAGCTGGCCTTTGATCTTCACGTCTTTCTTCAGGCGCACGGTCGTCGTCGCCACGTCCAGCACATTCACGAAGGTGCGCGACTCGGCGTCCACCGCCAGCACCGCGGAGCCACCGACGATCATCGCGTCCGTCACCGTGCCGCGCATGCGCAACGGCTTTTCGGCGATGGTCGATCCATCGTCGTAGCGAGCCACGTTGAGCCCCGTCTGCACCACGCCGTTCACGATGCGGACGTTGCCCGTTGCCTGGTTCGGTGGAGGTGATTCGGGGAGGATGATGATGCCGTCCGGGTGCTCCACGATGCCGTGCACCCAGCCTTCGACCATCGCGGGCTTGGCCCAGAGCGCCTGACCGTCGGCGAGGCGATACGCCATAAGCCGGTCGTCGAACCCGACGTACAGACGATCGGACTTGTTGGCCGACGGGAAGAGCCGAACGTGGCGCGCGGGGTTTCCCGCGCGGGCGGTGGGCAACGTAGCGGACCACCGCACCGCACCCGATTTCGCATCCAGCGCGCGCAGACCCATGAGCGTATGAACCACGATCATATCGGGCCCGGCCTGCAGCACCTCGAGCGCGGTGCCCTCGGAGGCGGCGCGCACCAGGCCCTGCATCAGCCCGCCCAGCCCTTTTTTCTTGGGCCCGGTCTGCTCGAACAGCGCGTCGTTCACCCAGCGCTGCTCGCCGGTCACGAGGTCGTACAGCGCCACGACCGAGCCGCCGGACGCCGTGCGCCCGTGCACCAGCAGCGTGCCGCTCTGTGGCAGCACGCGGCGCGTGACGATTTGGGTCAGCCCCGGGCGCCGGGAATCGAACACGACGGCGCCGGTCACCGGATCGAGGATCACCAGCAGGCCGGGGCGCGCTGCTTCCATGAGCAGGGAGCCCTCGACCATGCGGACGCTGTCAGGCGGTAGCCCACCGAGCTCGGGTTTCTCCCAGGTGATCTGGCCGCGCTCAATGTCGACGCCCGCGAGTCCGGCGTCGGTCGAGACGAGGAGCGCGCCCGCCGGGGTCACCTGCTGCCAGCGCACGTCGCCTTTCAGCTTGAGGGTCCACGCAGCGGTCGCACCGGAGGGGCCGGCCGGGGGTCGCGCGGGTGCTGCGGCGGTCTGAGCGAGGGCGGCCGTGTGAACCATCACGACGAGCGCGGGCACGAGCGTACCACGAGCAGACAGGGCGGCCATGGCGATCCCCCAGTAGACGGCGGTGGAAGGGCGGCCCCCATATCCCCCCATCGCTCCCCGGAGCGCAAGGGCGGAGCGCACACCGGCGGCGCGAACGCCCTGGCGTCGAGGTCTCAGGAGCGGCCCCACTGTGCCCCGCCCGGTCGAAGGCATGTTTGGTTGTGTTAGTGCCCGAGGAGAGAGTCGAACTCTCACGGGGTTGCCCCCGGGGGATTTTGAGTCCCCTGCGTCTGCCATTCCGCCACTCGGGCGTGATTACCGGGCCCTCAACTTAGCGCGGGCGCGGAGGCCGTAGAAGGGGCGGTCTATCGCAGTTCCAGATCGCAGTTAGAGTTCTCTGATGCGCCGAAAGGGTCTGCTGCTATTCCTCGCGTTGCTCCTCGTCGGTGCGATTCTCGTCGTGCTCTGGCTGCTAACACCCGCTCCCCCAGTTGCCGAAAAGCCCGTGCCCCCACCGGTCGCGAAGCCGCGCACACCTCTTCAAGCAGATGCGGAAGGGCATTATACCCCGGGCTATGCCTTTACCGTGAGTCGCCGCCGATTCACTGGTTTCACCCTGCGTCCGGAGGCCTTTGTAACCTTTGGACAGAGCGGTTCGGAGGAGCAGGTGGCTTGCATGCAGGCCCGGATCAGCGCAACTGCTTTCCACCTGCGCTGTGACGACCCGCAGCTAGGCAGCGTCACAATCGACGGCAGGTTCCTCACGCGATTCGTGACCACCCGACTCGATGCCCGGGTCGTGGCCGCCGTCGTGACGGTTCGGGATGGAGCCGGAGAGGTCCTGTACAAGGCGCAGGACTCCTTCGAATGGCGCCCCGGGAACTAGCGTAAGCATGTCACTCGACACTCCGCACCTCACGCTGCGGCTCTGCGCTCCTGAGCATCTACTCACGCTCATCGACCAGCCGGAACGCTTCGAGCAGGTGGTCGGCGTGCCCGTAGCCGACGGGCTCCACGGCTTCTACGTATCGGATGATGTCTCACCCGATTGGCTCGCGGCATTGCGGAGCTCGTCGGGCCCGGATCCGTGGCGTCACGGGTTCTTCGTCGTCCATCGGGAGGGCGGCTCTGTCATCGGCAGTGCGGGATTCAAGGGTCCGCCCGATTCCACGGGAACCGTCGAGATCGCGTACGGCATCGTGCCCCCCTTTGAAGGGCGCGGCTACGCGACCGAGGCCGCCGCGGCGCTGGTGACGTTTGCCTTTGCCAGTGGACAGGTTCGGCTGGTTCGGGCGCACACGTTGCCGGAGGCAAACGCGTCAACCCGCGTACTGCTGAAATGCGGCTTCCACCACGTGGGCACGGTGGTGGACCCTGAGGATGGGCCGGTATGGCGCTGGGAACGGGGCCCCTCGCCGGCCTAACTCTTCGGCGGTCCGATCCGCTCGGCGTCCCGCTGTTTGGCGAGCATCCGTTCCGCGAAATCCAGCCGCTCCTCGACATCGGCGAGCCGCCGCTGCACGTCCTCGAGTGCGTCGAGCCGCGTCTGAACGTCCTCGCTCCCCCCTACCCTCTTCTGCAGCTCGTCGATTGCGTGCGCCAGGTCGCGCCGGGACCCTCGGGGTCCGCGGGGCCGATCAGGAGGTCCGATCCGCCCGGCGATGGCCTTGCCGATCGAGATGGCCATTATGACGAACCCCACACCGAAGGCCCACTCGGGGATACCGAACATGCCTCTCCTCCCGTGAGCCCGTAACTTAGCCGCCCACTTGCACCGGCGGGACCCTAGGGCCTCCGCTGCTCCTTCGGCAGGTGGACGGCGGGCCCTGTGTCCGATGTCACAGTCCCGATCGGCCGGCAGACGACATCATATGGCACGCGCGACCACCGGGTGCGCGGACGCCCTGGACTTCGCAAGTCGACCGCTGCTCGGAGAGCGCGCATGCCGCACGTACAATATTGGGCTCGAGTACGGGCTGGGATGGACTGCCCGCTGCGTCGCGGCGCGTGGTATCGCGTGGTCCAGCTCGCCCCCCGTGAGACAACGCTCGACGTCAACAGCCGCCTGCTCCGCGTCCCGCGGGCCTACCTGCAGATCCTTCCGCTCCGTCCCCCCATGTGGTCGCTGGTCAGCAGACGGCCCGACGAGGCGGATCCCGTCGCGGAGGATGGGAAATACGCCGTCTGCCCGAACTGCTGCGAGCGGAGTCCGCTGATCGATTCGTCGCCCACGATGCGCTGCCGACGCTGCGGGGCCGTGTCGGCGATCGCGTGGTCCGACTCTCAATGGCGTGCCTTCGAAGTGCTGCCCGGCCGGCCGGTGACGGGAGCGCTGGCGCGGGCCCGCGCGGTCGCACTGCGCGCGCTGGCCGCGGCGTTCGGCCTCCGACCGTGAGCTAGCGGTGTCTTAGGGTTTCCTACGGGCGGGCGGTTTCCGCACGCCTCCCCGCGGCTCCCGCCCGGGCATCTGCCGCCGGGCTTCGCGCCGGTGGCGCACCACTTCCGCCACCCGCTCCTGGAACTTGCGGCGCTCTTCCTGATACCGCGCGCGCTGCACCGGGGTGAGAAACCCCTGCATCTCCCGGTCCTCGCTGCGATTGAGCTCCTGCAGCTTGCGCTGGTTCTCCTGGCGCTCGTTGATGAGCTGCTTCACGCGCTCCTGGTTCGGCGTTCCAGCCGCCAGCTCGCCGTTCAGGGTCTGGTTGATCTCACGCTGACGCGCGCGCAGCGGCTGGCGCTGCTCTTCGAAGCGCTGCTCGGTGCCCTGCAGCTTGGTCGCCTGGTCGTCGCTCAGCGCCAGCGTGGTGCGCACGTGCTCGTACCAGCGCTGCCGGATCTGCTTCCGCAGCTGCTGCGCCTCGGCCCCGTTCGACGGGGTCGCGGTGCTGTCCTCGGGTTCTTGCGCGACGAGCGGAAGCGTCGTCGCGAGCATCAAGACCCATACGAGTGACTTCATCAACCCTCCAGCGCCTCGAGCAGGGCACGCAACTGGGGCGCGCTCAAGTCGTCGAGACTCACGTCCTGCGAGGACACCGTCTCGTGGTCCCCACCGGGTTGACCCACGGCCTCGAGCACCTGCCGCAGCTGGTCGGCCGAGAGCTCGCTCAGCTCGGCTCCGGCAGGCGCGGCCAGCGCCGTCGCCACAGGCGGTTCGGGCAACAGGCTCCGCCCGATGACCCCCGCGCCGGCCGCGAGGACGAGCAGGGCGGCGATACGCAGCCACACCGGCTGGATCCATCCCAACACGCGGACGTCGGCGCGCGGCTCCGTCCGCAGGCGTGTCACTACGGCCTGCGCCGTGCGCTCCACGTCGAGTCGCTCGGCGGCGCGAGCCCCCAGACGTTGCGCCACTTCGCGCAACTCGTCGTCGTGCAACCGGGTGTCGTCGTTCATTGCATGTGCTCCTTCAATCGTCTCACCGCATGATGGTAATGCACGCGCGCTGCGCCGGGAGTCGTCCCGAGGGCCGCGGCAATCTCGTCGTACTCGAGCCCCTGTTGGGCCCGCAGCAGGAACACTTCCCGCTGCATGCGGGGCAGCTGCTCGAGCCCCGCCGCGAGCCGCCGCTCCGCTTCACCGGCGACCGCCCGCTCGTGGGGGTCGCCGTCGGTGGCCCGCAGGTCGTCGCCCAGCGGCACCAACCGCGACCGCCGGGAGCGCCGGTGCGCGTCTTTCAAGACGTTCCCACCGATCGTCATCAACCAGGTGCGAAACTGACACTGGCCACGAAACCGCCCCAGGCCGCGGAACGCCCGAATGAAGGTTTCCTGCACCAGGTCGTCCACGTCCGCCGCGACGGCCCCGGCCCCGGCCAGGAAGCGGGCGAGCGCGCGCGCGTGCCGGCGCACCAGTTCGGCGGCCGCCGGCTCGTCGCCACCGCGCCAGGCGGCGATCAGCGCCGCATCGGTCGGAACTGCGGCGACGGGCTCGGCGGGAGTCATGCTCGGTACCGTGGACGTTGCAATGACGGAAATATTAAGGCTGGTGGAGGTTGTGGAGGTTGTGGAGACTGGTGGAGGTTGCGCCGAGGCTCCCCAGCCTTTACGTTGAGAGTTCGAACGATCGTTCGAACCCATGCGCCCCTACGACGAGCGGCTCGACCATTTCCTCTCCCGGGCGGCGAAGGTATTCGCCGACCAGGGCTACCACTCGACCACGATGCGCGACCTGGCCGCGGCGACCGACATGTCGCTCGCCGGCATGTACTACTACGTGCGGGGCAAAGAGGAGCTGCTGTTCCGTATCCAGGAGCGCTGCTTCCTCCGGGTGCTCGCCGGTGCGGAGCGCGCGCTCGCGGCGCACGGCCACGCCGAGCCGGGCGAGCGGCTGCAGGCGTTCATCCGCCACCACGTGACCTTCTTCGCCGCCCACATGGCCGAAATGAAAGTGCTGTCCCACGAAGCGAACTCCCTCACCGGCGAGCGCCAGCGCAAGGTCAACGAGATCAAACGGCGCTACGTGGACCTGCTCGAGGGGCTGCTCAAGGATGTAGCGCCGGACGAGTCGGCGGTGGACCGTAGCGCCGCCACTTACATGCTGTTCGGCATGATGAACTGGATCTACAACTGGTACGACCCCGCCGGCGAGATCGATCCCGAGCGCCTGGCGGAGCTCATCGCGCGCACGTTCATCGGCGGGTTCGCCGAGGCGCGTTCCACGGTTCACGGAGGCTGACGGCTCATGGCGACGATGACGGAACCCAAGGTCGAAAAAAAGACGCTGGTCCACTTCATGGTCGAAGGCGGCGTCGCGATCATCGAGCTGGACGACGCGCCGGCCAATACGTACACCTACGAGATGATGCGTCAGCTCGACGAGGCGATCCTGAGGGCGCGCTTCGACGACGACGTCCATGTGGTGGTGCTGCGCGGTCACGGCGACAAGTTCTTCTCCGCCGGCGCGAACATCGGCATGCTGAACAGCGTGACCCCGCGCTTCAAGTTCTTCTTCTGCCTGCATGCCAACGAGACCCTCAACCGCCTGGAGCAGACGC
>WNEY01006043.1_pt1 | contig 13867 bp, 11 predicted proteins | sample 5400531 | NCBI WGS metagenome assembly WNEY01 (sample SAMN13153338, study PRJNA577476) | soil metagenome | isolation source: 200 cm saprolite under Douglas fir tree site 1 | place: USA:California | collected 2015-04-18
CCGCGCGGCCTTCGGATCGGCGTTCGCGCCGTTGCTCGCGATGCCGTTCGCCTTGTACGCGCCGCCGCTGTAGGGGACCCAGTACAGGTAGCTGTCCCGCAGCCCGGCCGGACGGGTCGGCGTCGCGCGGTCGCTCTGCAGCGCGGCGACGACCAGGTCGTTCGTGCTCAGCGTCCCGACCTTGTACAGCAGGAGCTTGCTACCAGGGCCGAGGCTCCCGTCCATCGTCCAGGTGGTGTTGTCCGGGTCGTCATGGCACTGCCACTTGCCGCGGAACGGGCTGGACGCGCTCATGCCGTGCTCCTCGGGGCATCGGCCGCGGTCGCGGTCGCCGGCGGAGGGCCGGCGGGGGCCGGCGGCAGCCACTTGCTGACTGACGGCTGTACCCGGCCGGATGCGTCGAGGATCGTTTCGTAGTTCAGCGTGTACAGGCTCCGCAGCAAGTCGACGGTGAACCGCGCCGCCGTGACGTTCTGGGTCGAGACCAGCGGCGTGCCGTCCGGGTTGAACAGGTCGACCCAGTACTGCTCCGGGGTGCCGCCGTCGCCTGTGTAGGACAGGACGTAGATGAAGCCCTTGGACTCCACGGCCAGGTCGAGCAGCGTCGTCTGGCCTCTGCTGACGAGCGTCATGGTCGGTATGGTCATCGCGGCGTCCGGATCGTTCGGGTCGTAGTCGGGGTTGGTGAAGTAGTTCACCGGGTTGCCGTACGTGTCGAACGCCTGCACGCGCTGGTTCCCTGCCTCCAGGACGAGCACGCGGCCGTCGAGCGCGGTGCAGATCGCCACCGGCTCGTAGACCAGGCCGTCCCGGTCGCCCAGCCCGGCCGCCTGCGTGGCCATCGGGGCGTCGCTGTCGGCAGTCGGCTCGTCTAGCACGTTCAGGATGAAGATCTTGTGCGTTGCGTTGTTGATGCCGACCAGGTAGCCCTGCGGGTGCAGCATGCAGCGGTCCATCGGCATCGGGAAGCGGCCGTAGCTCTGGTTGTTCCCGACGTTGAACCTCGGGCCGCTGGTCGCGGTGAGCGCGAGTTTGCGCAGGTGCAGGCCGCCGGCTGGGTTCGTGTCGGGGTCGAAGGTGCCGCGCGTCGGGTCGAGGAAGAAGTTCGGCCCGGTGCCGTCGTCGGTGCTCGCCAGGTCGTAGGAGATTAGCGGCTGGTCGGTGAACCCGACGGTCGGGTAGGACAGGCCCTGCGACGGATGCTGCATGGCCGAAAGGTTCTGCAGCGCCCACATCGCGTACTTCTGCGGCGGCTGGTCGGGGGTGTTCGGCGGCAGGTTCAGCCCGGTGGCCTGCCAGCAGTAGCCGATCATCTCCGGAGACTGGGCAACGGTGATCCCGGCCAGGTAGTTCACGACCTTGCCCTGCGACCCATAGGGCGGCTGCGTGCCGATCGTCGCCGTCGGCGGCTTGCCAGGGTAGGCCAGCCAGCCGAGTTGGTTGCTGCCGTCGGTCAGGACGCCGATCTTCTCTTCGTGCACGTAGACGCTGGTGCTGTCGAGCGGGATCTCGTTGGTGTAGATGACGACGGGGAAGGTGAGCGGACCGTTGTCGACGACCGTGTTGACCCAGTCGCTGTTCCCTTGCCCGGACTGCCAGTTGTCAACGGAGTAGAAAGCGACGACTACCTTGATGCTGCCGCCCGAGGGGATCGAGGGGAACTTGACGGTGATCGGGTCGCTCAGCGTCCCGTCCGGGAGATAGTTTGTGACGACGCCGGCCGTCGCGCCGGTGTCGTAGGTGACGGTGACCGTGTAGTGGTCGTGGTACTCCGGGAAGATCTTGATGTCCGGGTCCGGGGTCAGCGTCACGTCCAGTTCGACGGACCGCGACAGGTCGGTTTCGTAGACGAACGGCGACTGGAGCACCTCGATGATCGTCTGCGACAGCTGCGAGGCGGTGACGGCGCCGTTCAGCACCGCCAGCGCGACGTCGATGAACGGGATCGCGTCCTCGGCCTCCGCGTCCATCATCTGCGCGTAGACCCACTTGCCCAGCGACGTCGCCGGGTCGAGGAACAGTGGCCCGAACTTCTCGGCCAGGCCCTCGGCCGCCGCGCCGGGGTCCTGCGCGGTGGCGATGTAAGCAGCGGTCGGACCGGTCACGAGGAACGCGCCGGCCGCGCACGTCGCGAACAGCACATCGCTGTCCGCCATGATCGACTTCACGATGCTGGAGTTCATCACGGCGGCGGTCGCCCACATCAGGAATACCGGCAGCGCCAGCTCGGCCATGCACGTCATGGTCAGCCCGATCGGCGCGACGGCGGCGTCGTAGGCGCCGGTCCCGAGGCCGCCCCACTTGAACCGGACGGTCGTGACCTCGTCCCACACGGGCACCGAGATCCGGACCGGCTTGTTCGGGATCGGGACGCCGAACACGGTCGTCACCGGCTGGACCAGCTTGACGAACGGCGTCTGCGGATCGGGCTCGAACGCGCCGCGCAGGAACTCGGGGATCTGGTCGACCCAGTTCGACGGCGGGTCCATGACGTCGCCGTTGCTGTCGATGTACTGCACGCACGCGGACAGGTGCCGCAGCCAGTTGTTGGTGCACTCGATGGAGAGCGTCCCGTAGCCGGTCGCGTCGGACATCTGCAGCGGCGCGCTGCCTGGCGTCTTGCCGCCGGCCGGGTCGGGATAGACGAATCCGGCGGAGATCGGGCCGGGCTCGGAGTGGAGGTTGACGGTGATCTCGTAGCTCAGCCCGCTGACGCCCGTGTTCAGCGAGCAGGAGGCGGTCGCGGTCGCGGTGGTGACGATGCCCGGCGTGGTCGGTGCGAAGGTGACGCTGTAGAGCTGCTGGACGGTGTCCTGGTCGGTGCCGCTCGGGACGAGAACGCCGGTCAGGAACCCGCCGGGGTACTTCTGGGAGCTGATGACGATCGAGATCTGGCCCTGCGCGAGGCGGTCAGGCAGGTCGCCAGGATCGTCGCCGGTGCCGGCGTAGGGGAGCGGAATCGGATCGTTGATCGACCACAGACCCGATCCGGTCCAGGTGGCCGTGGTCGGCGGCGCGGTGTACTGGATGCTGCTCCCGTCGATGCTCAGCCCATTGGACGGCGTCAGGTTGTTCGCTGACCAGTTCCCGGCCGCGTCGCTCGCGGAGACCTCGAACGATCCGCGCGCGAGGTCGTCGGCGGCCTCGAGTTGCTGCGGGTGCGGCGCCGGGCCGTCGGTCGTGGCGCTGTAAGTGGAGGACGTGACGCCGTACCGCGGCCGCCAGAGGACATTCTCGAGCTCGGTGTCGTTCTGCGTGTAGGCGAGCACCTGCTGCAGCGGTCCGGTCGTCAGGGCCTGGACCTTGTCCGACGGGACGGTGCTGTACGCGCCGGGTGAGCCCGCGATCGGCGTCGTGATCAGCCAGTTGTCGCCCTCCGACTGGATCTCGATCACGAGGTCGTCGGTGGCCATGCAGGCGTTGGTGATGCAATTCACGATGTACTGCGGCGTGCTTCCGCCGTCGTCGGTGTTGAGGTTGATCAGGTTCTGGTGGTGGTAGAGCAGCGTCACGGCCGCGTCGAGCGCTGTGTAGAAGTTGTTGACGTGCTTGGGGAACGTGGGGAGGCCGTCGCTGTCGGTGAGGACTGCCTGCGCCTGCTCGTAGCTGACGCCGTGGCGGGCGAGCTTCGGGTGGACCGTGCGCGGGATTTCGTGGCCGCGCTTGCGTGCCAGTTCCTGGCGGTGCCGGTGGTAGCGGGCGGCTCCGTGCTCCTGGCCGGCCAACGGGATGTGGACGGCCATGTGCACGACGTGGTCGACGGCCTTGCCGGCGATCCGCTTCCTGACGGTGACGGAGTTGATCCCGATCGCGTCGGTGTAGAGGTCGGCGGCGACGAAGTGCGTCAGATGCCGGTCTGGGATGAGCCGAAGCACCGGCATCGCCTCGCGGGCAGCGGCGATCGTCTTGGCTGTGTGCCGCCGGAGCGGGAGCTTTCTGGTGCCATGCCGGAACGAGTATTCGCGCTCCAGGTCGCCCAGATGGGAGAGATCGTAGTGCAGGGTTCTGTGCTCGGTCGGACGCATTGGTGTGCCCCTCACCTTTCCGTTGTCAGTGCACCTAGATTGCGTTTGCGGCGGACTCAACTCCACGGACAAGGGCGGACAAGCTGCCTGGACAAAACATCAGGGCGGGTTAGCATGAGCTGGGGCTAGGCCTGGGTCCCTGGGGAGGGTCGACCGGCGATGGGCACGGATCCGGCCCGGCGCGCGAGTGGGCGGAACGACGATGGTGTCGCGCCTACCTGTGGCAAGTTGCTGCAGCGCTACCGCTCGCTGGCCGGCCTGACGCAGGAGACGCTGGCCGAGAAGGCCGGGTACAGCGCCGACTACATCGGCAAGCTGGAACGTGATCAGCGCGAGCTTCCCGCTGCTGCCCTCGACCGCCTGACCGCTGTCCTGGGCCTGGGTGACCAGGAGCGGGCGGGGCTGGCAGCGGCACGCGACAAGAAAGGGCCCCGCCGTTTGCTGGTCGGCCGGGACGCCGAACTGGCCGAGATCCGCAGGCATCTGGCCGGGCTCGGCCCGCCGGTCCTGCTGTTCGCCGCTGAGCCCGGCATGGGCAAAACGCGCCTGCTTGAGGAAGCCGTCTCGCGTGCTGCGCGCACCGGCTGGGGGATCGCCCGAGGGGCCTGCCAGCGCCGGGCGCTGGATCCGTACGCACCCTTATCCGGCGCCCTCGCCGATGCCCTGGACCGGATGGGAGACCAAGACCGCACCGAGGTGCTCCGGCAGGCTGGGCGGCTTGATCTCCTGCTGCCGGAGCTCGCGTCCGTCGGCGAAAACTGGGCGCAGGTCCCAGGACGGCCAGAACAACTGCGGCGTCTGCTCTTCTCCTCCGCTGCCCAATGCCTGCGGGCCGCGGCAGGCCAGGCCGGCATCCTGCTCACCCTTGATGATCTGCACTGGGCGGGACCGGACGCGCTGGATCTGCTGACATTGCTGCTCACCGCGCCTGGGTCATCGCACATCCGGCTCATTGGCGCATACCGGGACTCTGAGACGCCGGCCCGCCTGGACGAATTCATCGCCGAGCTGGCGCGGGCATCGCTGATCCGGATGCTGGGACTTGGGCCGCTGTCCGACGCGGATGCGGAACATCTGCTCATCCACCTCGCCCCGGAGCGACCGGCCACGCCGGCGGCGCGGTCAACTATCGTCAGGCGCGCTGGTGGTGTCCCGTTCTTTATCGTCAGCTATGCCGATGACGTGCGACCCGACGGCGCAGGAGTGCCGACTTCAACGGTGCCGTGGACGGTGGCGAAGGTCATCCGCCAGCGGGTCCTGGCCCTGCCGAGCGCGGTGCAAGAACACCTCGATGTAGCCGCCGTAATCGGGCGCGTGATACCCCCACGGCTGCTGGCCCAGGTCACCGGCAGCAGCGACGAGGAAGTGCTGCAGACGATGGAGACAGCACTCCGGGCGCGGTTGCTGGCCGAGGATGGGCCATTGGGCTACTGCTTTACGCATGACCTGATCAGGGAAACAATCGAGCACGCTCTGTCGGCGGGTCGGCGTCGGCTGATGCATCGCCGTATCGGCGAGGCACTGGAACGTGAGCCCGGCGCGCCGGCCGAGTCGCTGGCGCTCCATTTCGGACTGTCCGACGACGACGGCAAGGCGACTACATACCTGGAGCTGGCCGGCGAGCAGGCGCAGGAGCGGGTAGCTTACGCCACGGCCGCGGACTTCTTCGCACAGGCGGCGCAGCGGCTTGAGGTGGTCGGTCGGCGAGCCGATGCCGTGCCTGTTTCCGAGAAGCAGGGCGTGGCCTTGCACCGGGCCGGTCGTCACCGCGAAGCGATCAGCGTCCTGGAACACGCCCTCGCGGGATATCGCAGGACCGGCGACGAAGACGGAGTGCACCGGGTGACCGGCCATTTGGCCGACGCGCACTTCCGCCTGGGCACCAGTGGCGATCTCCTAGCCGAGCTGGCCGACTTCGGCCTGGTCCGAGACCTCGGCTCGCAGAGCGCCATAACCCGGTGGCAAGGGTTGTTCCGGCTGCTCTACGCGCAAGGTTCCTACCAGCAGATGGTGACCATCGGCCGGTCGCTGACCCAGGCCGGACGCACCGCTGAGAACAGCAAGCTGGAGGCCGTAGGCGCTGGCATCCGTGGCGCGGGCCTGATTCGCCAGGGTCGGCTGGTCGAGGGGGCGGCGCTGATGGAGCAGGCAATGCCGCCGGAAGGGGCACCGGGTGACACAGGGCGATTCGCCGATGCCGCGGCCGTGTTGAGCGGCGCCTACCTGGCGATGGGCCGGGTAGAAGGCTGCCGGACGCTTAGCGCGCGCATGCTCCGCGCGGCCGAGACGGTCGGCGATGAGGTCGTCGCTGCCATGCACGTCTTCGTGCTCGGCGCGGCCTGTTATGTGCGGGGAGACTGGTCGCGCGGCCAGGATCTTGTCAGAAGGGCCCAGCAGGGCTTCGACGGGAGCCCTTCACCTCTTGCCATCCGTGTCGCTCCGGCGCTGGCGACGGTCCTGACCTGGCATGGCGCATGGGAAGAAGCCCGGTCGCACCTGGAAGCCGCCCTTGAGACCGCGCGCTGGCTGGGCGTCGCTGACGTCGAGCGCGCGGCGCTGGCCAGTCTCGCCGAGCTGGACGTGCTGGAGGGCCGTCCCCAGGACGCGATCACCCGGCTGCACCCGTACATCCCCAGCGAGCTGGGCTGGGAATATGCCGTCACGTTCTGGTCGGCGCTGGCTGCGGCCCACTTGGAGCTCAACGACCTGCAGCAGGCACGAGCGGACGCCGAGCAGGCTGTCGCCGTCGCCCGCCGCAGCGGAGCCTGGCTCTACGGGATCTGGGCACTGCAAGTGCAGGGAATGGTCCAGGCCCGCCGCGGCGACCATGACCTTGCCGACTCCTCTTACCAGGAAGGCCTGAAGCGTGCCCGCGCGATGCCCTTTCCCTACGGCGAGGCGCGCCTTCTGCACGCTCAGGGCCTGCTCGACCGCCAGCGGCGAAACGAGGCCGCCGCGCAGGCCAGGTTCTCCGACGCGCTGGCCATCGCCCTGAGCCTGGGTGCAGAACGAGATGCCGTCAGGTTCCGCGAAGCGTCGGATACGCGCCAGGCTTCCGGTCCCGAGACGTCGCCTACTCGCCGGTAAATCGGAATTCTGCCTGCCATGGGCCGTCCGCGTGGACAACCTCCCAGTAGCGTTCGGCGATGCGCTTGGGGTCAAAGGAAGTACCTGCAGCTATCTGCCCTGCGATCGTCAGTGTGGCCACACGGATGCCGTCTGGTTGCAGGTCAGCGCCGAGCATTGTGGCGGCCGACCGGAGAGCTGCCTTGCCGAGGGAAACGGTGGCAAGGGCCGGGATCGGGTGGTCGGCGAACCCGCCCCCGGTGACCAGGATGGTCCCGAAGCCGGCGGCCCGCATGGCCGGGGCGGCCACCTGCGTGACGACGATGGCGCCGATGACATCTACTGAATAGGCCGCCTGGAGGTGGGCGGCAGTTGAGCTCAGCAGCTGGTCTGGAGCTCCCATGACGGCGTTATAGACGATGACGCCCGGTGCGCCATTTGCGAGATAGAGCTCTCTCATTCGGGCGCCCAGGCCATCGGGGTCGCTGGCATCGGCCGCGATGGTGCTGATCGTGGCACCGGTATCGGCCAAGGTGCCCGCGAGGTCGCGGAGGCCGTCCGTGCTGCGCGCCACCAGGGTTACCCGGTAGCCGCCCGCGGCGAAGCGGCGTGCTACGGCAATGCCAAGGCCAGGCCCTGCGCCGACCAGTAGGAGGTGGCGGCCATCGACTGAGCCGGGACCTGCGGCCCCGGCGGGGTCAGCGATCGTGCTTCCCCGGTTGGCAGGGTCGCCTGCTGGCTCGTCAGGCACGGGTGCCTTTCCTTTCGCGTCGACCGCCTCGGAAAGCGGCTCGGACTGGTGACTCTGTCGAGCCCTGACCTCACGGAATCATTCAGGCTGGCAGACAAGCCCGCGGCCGCGCGGGGCACACGGGTGATCTTAGGCCACGCCCACGCCGATCACCTGCCGCTGCCAGCGACACGGTCCCACGCCCGCTGGTTCCCGCTGCTGCTGGTCTCAGCTCGATCAATGTCAATCTGGCTTGCGCCATCGGCCCGGTCATCGCTGGGCTGCGGATGTGGCACGCCTTGCGAGTGACATGTCAGCCTGGGAGATCCTCCGGGCGCTTTGCAGCGAGGTGACCGTGCAACAGGCCGGTGGACTGGCCGACTTCGATGAGGTATCCGTCCGGGTCCCGGATGTAGCAGCGGATCTCCGCTCCGCGGTCGATCGGCGGCGTAACGAACTCTGCCCCCTGCGCCTTCCACTCCTGGTAGCAGGCCTGGATGTCGGCGACCCGCAGGTTCAGGAAGATCGAGGTGGTGTCGCCGGGCTGGTAGTCGACCACCGAGATGCCTGGCTTGTCGGGGGTCGGCGGGCCGCCGGGGTTCATGATGATCCACGAGTTGGCCAGCCTGACAGTGCACGGGTTCTCGTCCAGGATGACGGTGCCGCCCAGGACGCGCGAATAGAAGTCCCGCGATCGCGCGACCTTGCGGACCGTGAGGAACAGCGTCACCAGAATGCCCTCGTCGGGCGCCGGGAAGCTGGCGAAATCGTTGCGGGGCTCAGGCTCTGTCATGCAAGTGCTCCTAACCGGCCGTGCTGGCGGAAGCGGCTTACCGGGCGGTGGTTCTGGTTATCAGCCCTTCCCCCGATGTGGTCGGCGCAGACGTGCCTGCACCTAGCGCCAGCACACGCACGCTATCTACGCAGAGAATCTGCGCAACTGAGCGTCGCCGTCCTTGGCTTGCGCGACGGCGACGTGGTACACCTCCGGCCCCGGGCTGAGCAGCTTCCGCCGCTCGACTTCGACGATCTCATGGACGGCATCGCCACAGGCATCTCCAACAGGCCCGATCGCTGGCAGCCCGAGATGTCGCGGCCGCCATGGCGGGCCGAGCGTGATCACTGACGGTTGATTGCGGGTCAGATCTCGCCTGACGTTGTGAACGGCGCCGATGCCTGCGGAGTAGTTGTCCAAGAAGGTCGCTAACCGCGGTGTAAATCCAGCGCCGCAGACGGGAGAACAAAGAGTGAAAACCACAAGCCGAGCCGTGCGGCTCATCGCGATGGCGGCAGCAGTCGCTGGCGGTCTGGCCTTCATCGCGACCGCCGGGTACGCCGCAGCGGCAACCAGTGCCCGGTCGGCCGGGCCCGAACGCCCAGCCATTACCTGTCTCGTGACGGCAGCCAGGCTCACGGGGCATGGCCGGATCCGGGTCGTCGAAGCCGTGGCGACGGAGTGCGTCACGGCAAGCGGCAGTCGCTATACGGAGGCTGTCCCTGCGAAGGCGAAGCTGGTCAACATCGGGTACGGGTGTCATCGCGAGAACTTCTCCCGTAAAGGCCAGTGCTGGCACTTCGCGGTCCCGCGGCCGGGCTGCAAGGCAGGGATAGCCTGGATATGGAAGCGGCTCCGATTGCCATTCAGGGAAGATCTACTCGCGCGCGAATTTGAAGGGCCATTCGGTCCTGTGCTCGGCGATCTGCCGCAGCCTCGGAAAACTGAACGATCACGACGTGTCGCTGAAAGTCGGCTACGGCAAGACACCATAACAAGCCGGGGTGGCCGCTGGGTCCCGGCCCGGCAGCCACCCCAGGTCACGACCTGGCGTGTCGTTACCAGGTCCAGAGGTAGGGACTGGTGGTCACCCTCTCGGCGCCGATGCCGATCCCTGACACGTCGGCGTTGTACCACTCGGTTCCGATATAGAAGCTCTGATCGGGGTGGGTGTTCCAGATTCCGTACACATTGATCGGCTGCCAGCCAGTGGCGCCGCCGACCGCCGGCACCGATTCATACCAGCATGTCCCCGGCGGGATCAGCGTGGTCTCGAACCCGCCGAGGCCGGAAGGAAACTGAGCGTAGGCCGTGTAGTTGCCCTGGGCGCAAACCTCGACGTGCTGGTAAGGAATGGTCGACGCCGAGGCGGATACCATGCTGGCGCCAAGTACGGCGCCCACTGACCGCTCCGCTGGCGGCGAGTCCGACAACGACCCGCCTCATCGCGCGTGTAAGTCTCATGTCAATGCTCCCTTTCCTAACATACGATCGATTCGTTAGGTAATACGCGGGAGCGACGCCTTGCACTTCAATAGTTCAGCGGCGCGAAACGGGCCTGCTATCGCCCTGGATTTCTGTCATTTATTCGGTCCCGGCGATGAACCAGCTCAGCCTCAATCCACCGTGTAAATAAGGTGCTTTAGGGCGTGGCAAGAGGAAAGGTGCCCTCTGAGCTGGGATAATGGGAGTTGCGAAGCTTCCAGGACCCAGGCCCGAGAGGACACCTGCCAGATGCGATTGTCGCACGATCCGCGGAAAACGCGGGCATGCTTTGACGACCCGAATCTCGTGTCGCGGGCCGGGCTGGTCCCGGTCATGTCGCTGGCCGAGCGGGCCGGGCTGGAGGCCCTGGTCCGCCGCTACGTCTGGATCGGCGCGCCGTGCGGAGTGAACGCGGACCTAAAGGCGGGCTGCCTGGTGGCCGGGATGGCCGCCGGCGGAGCTGGCCCGCCGGGTACCGCTGCTGCCCGGCGCCGGGGCCCTGGCGTTCGTGGACATCGACTCGATGCAAAGGCGGGTGTACGGGCACAAGAAGCAGGGCGCGGCGTTCGGGCACACAAAGATCCAGGGCAAGACGGTGCTGGTGCGGGGCCGCCATGCCCGAGGATGGCTGGACGCCGATCAGGTACCCGCGGGCGATCTTCGATGACCAGCTGCAGCAGTGGGTCTCGGACGCCGAGGTCGCCGAAACCGCCTATACCGCGTTCAGCTCGACGAAGGGCAAGGCCATCACCGCCCGGCTGATCGTCCGCCGGGTCAAGGACCTGAACCCGCGGGCCGCCGCCGCAGGGCAGGGCGAGCTGTTCCCGCTCTGGCGCTACCACGCCGTGTTCACCGACTCCCCGTTCGAGCTGGTCCAAGCCCCCGGCACCCAGATGCCACCGCACATCCCGGCCAGATACCGGACAAGCCGCACGACAGGCGGGCGGCAGGAAACCCACGCCCACCGGACCGTCAAGACCATTCCCCTGGCCGGCAAGTCAGAAACGATCACCCGAAAATGACACGGTGGATTGAGGCTCAGCTAGTCCGGCGTAGCCCTATCCCCCGGGCCACCCGGCGATCTCAGCGGCTCTCAAGGCCGCACCAGACGGCGCGACGATCATGTTGCGGCTCGCTACGCTGACCAGTTGGTACTTGCCCGGCCGGTGACGATCGCCGCCGACGCGGCGGCAGCGGTAATCGACGTCACCCGGCGGTCGCTGAGGCTGGAAGGCTGCGAGGTGACAGCCGCGGCCAGGGCCGCCATCGAGGCACGGGGGGCTGCGGCGGTCCTGATCATCCGCCGACGTTGACCGGGAGGCTAGTGACTCCGCGGATCACCCAGCCGACGATAGGGTTCGCCTCGCTGACTAGCTCTATCCGGGATAGGCGGCCAGCAGGCCGGCGGCGGTGATCTTCGCGCTGCTCGGGATCGCGCTGGCGCGGCTGGAGAGCCGTGCGGTCGTCGAGCGGATGCTAGTGGTCGCGTGTGCGGCGGGTTCGTGCGTGATGAACCTGCTCGGGGCCGATCTGGGGTCGCCGAGGTCGGTCGCCGTGTATGTGATGCCGCCGGTTTTGTTCGCGGCGATGTCGGATCGGCTGATTTCGGTGATCCGCCGGGCCGCGATCGGCTAGCGCCGCGGCGATGACCCGTAGCGGTCGGCCTGGCGGGGTTGGGCTTGGCGCTGTTGTATGTGCTGCGGTTCGTGGTCGCGGCGCGTTCGACCGCGAAGGGTGCTCGGCTTGCGCTGCTCAGCGCGACGCCTCTGCCGGGGTCTGTCGGAGAGCCGCTGGCGATCGAGCCGCCTGGAGACGACGACTCAGCGCCCGCCAATCTTTCTGCCTCCAAAAACCAAGGGCACGCGATACGACAGTCACGTTGGGGCACGAAGACCGCCCGGTTCCTGGCCGCTGTCGAGGAGCAGTACGGCGAGCTGAGCGGGATCGGGCTGGACAAGGTCGGGCGGATCTGCTCGGAGCTGGCGCCCCTGGTGGAGCTCAACGTCGGGGTCCGCGCGCTCGGTGCTCAGGTCGGCGATCCTCGCCGCCCGGCCGGGGGTGAGTGATGACTCTTCACTTTGTCGAGCTGTTCGTGCTGGCTGCGGTGATCGCGGCGGCTGCCGGGTCGTTTCGGTCGCGGCGTCGGCTGCCGCGCAATCGGGTGCCGCATTTGCGGGCCGGCGTGCGGCACACCGGCTCTTATACCTCGGCGGCCGCCCAGCGCAGGCCGCTGATCATCACCGTCAAGGGCATCCGCGTCGCCTTCCTCGCCTACACCGAGTTCACGAACGGCATCTCGCTGCCGCATCCCTGGTCGGTCAATGTGGCCGGCGCCGCCCGGATCCTCAAAGCCGCCCGCCAGGCCCGCAAGGACGGCGCCCAGGCAGTCATCGTCAACCTCCACTGGGGCCAGGAGTACATTTCTCAGCCAAGCCGGTACCAGCTGGACCTGGCCAGGCACCTGACCCGGTCACCGGACATCACCGCGATCGTCGGCTGGGTCCTGTTGTGTTCCGTCGGCGTCGATTGGATGCGGGCGCGATGGCTGGTTTCGCGGACGTCAGGCGGGAGCCGGGAAGGCCGTGGAGCGGTATTATGTCTAGACAGGGCTAGACAGGGTTTGCTGGGTCTGGGGGTGGTGTTTATGTCGTCGGCGGTTCCGGATCACTGGCAGATCCAGGATGCTAAGCAGCGTTTCAGCGAGATGATCCGCGCGGTGGCCAGCGAGGGGCCACAGGTTATTACCCGGCATGGCGAGGATGTCGCGGTAGTGGTAGGTATCGAGGAGTACCGCAGGCTGACACGGCCCGTGTCGGATCTGGCGGGCATCTTGCTCGGCGGCCCTAAGGTCGATGACAGCGCCGCCGACGTCTTCGCGGAGATCGAGGCCGAGCGCAAGGTCGATTTCGGGCGTGCGGTCGCCTTCGAGGCCGGCGCGTGATGTACCTGCTGGACAGCAATGTGCTGTCGGAGACTCGCAAACGCCATCCGGCGGCAGCAGTAGCGGGCTGGATTGCGGCGACACCGCCCGGTCGGCTGCATGTCTCGGTTCTGACTCTCGGCGAGATCGAGCAGGGGATCGCGAGGATCCGGGGACGGGGAGATCAGGAGCAGGCTTCTGCTCTCGAGCACTGGCTAGATGACGTCCAGGCGGGGTTGGAGGACCGGGTTCTCCCGGTTACGCTTCCGGTTGCTGCTGCCTGGGGCCGTCAGCAGCACGCGCAGCCTATCCCGGTGATTGACGGCCTTATCGCCGCCACGGCGCGAGTACACGGCATGACCGTGGTCACCCGCAATGTCAGGGACTTTGAAATGACCGGAGCCGACGTGCTCAATCCCTTCGACGACTAGCCTGCCGCCCAGACGCCGTCCGCGCTCGCGCTCAGTCGCGGTACGGCCTCCAGGAGTGCAGCGAACTGGAAACTGAGCGTTGCGAGGACGGTCGCATGCGGAAGGCGCTGGTAGCGCCGATCAGCCCTTTACGGGCGAATCGGCTGGCGCTTTGTGCTTCAATCGCCGTTCTTCGTCTGAGCCTGTACTCGGAGCGGGCCATCGAACTTCAGCTGTTGTACCCAGTCTTGTCCGCGAAGCCGTCGACCGATTCGTCATCAAGGCTAGAGGGCTTGGGCGGCGTAGCCCATGAAAGTTGAGTCAAGTCTGTGGATCTCGGGTCATCTCCTGTGTCGTGGGGTTGGGGGGTGGTCAGGCGGCGAGGCCCGCCTGGCGGGTGAGGTCGTCGATGGCGGCCTGGCAGGCGTGGTCGGCGGCGCGCAGGGCGGTGGACAT
>WNEY01002340.1_pt1 | contig 13864 bp, 7 predicted proteins | sample 5400531 | NCBI WGS metagenome assembly WNEY01 (sample SAMN13153338, study PRJNA577476) | soil metagenome | isolation source: 200 cm saprolite under Douglas fir tree site 1 | place: USA:California | collected 2015-04-18
GGGACGCCGCCCAGCTGATCGTCAACGCCCGCGACGTCACCGAGCGGCGGCGCCAGGAGCGAGCGCTGCGCGAGAACAAGGAGCGGCTGCGGACGGTCATCGCCGGGGCGCCGCTCGTGTTGTTCGCGCTCGATCGTGACGGGGTGTTCACGATGGTCGAGGGGCGCGGGCTCGACGCCGTCGGTGTCCGGCCCGCCCTGCTCCTCGGGCATTCGGTGTTCACGCTGTTCGCGGACTTCCCGCAGGCGATGGCGGATGTGCGCCGGGCCCTCACCGGGGAGGCGTTCTCGTCCCCGGTCGAGGTGTTCGGGGCCGTGTTCGAAACTTGGTACTCGCCGGTCCGCCACGCGGATGGGGCGGTGGTGGGGGTGATCGGGGTCGGGACCGACATCACCGAGCGGTGCCGGGCGGAGGCCGCGCTGCGCCACTCGGAGGAGAGCCACCGCGCCCTGGTGCAGCACGCCTCCTACGCCATCTACCGGTCTTCCGTCGAGGGACGGTTCCTCACCGTGAACCCCGCGCTCGTGCGGATGCTCGGCTACGAGTCCGAGCAGCAGTTGCTGGCCGTCGACCTCGCCGTCGACGTCTACGCGGACCCGGAGGAGCGCCAGCGGATCCTCGGGCGCTTCGAGGCCGCGGACGTGGTGGAAGGCGTGGAGGTTACGTGGAAGCGTCGGGACGGTGAAGAGATTCTAGTGCGGCTCTCCGGCCGCGCGGTGCGCCGCCCCGCCGGGACGATCGAATGCTTCGAGACCATCGCGGAGGACGTGACGGAGCGGCGCGCGCTGGAGGAGCAGCTGCGCCAGTCCCAGAAGATGGAGGCGATCGGCCAGCTCACCGGCGGAATTGCCCACGACTTCAACAATCTGCTCACCATCATCCTGGCGAACGCGCAGCTGGTCGCGAAGGCGCTCCCGGCCGGCCAAGGGGATGCCCATGCCGACCTGCGCGACGTGATGTCGGCGGCGCTGCGGGGCCGCGTGATGGTGAAGGAGCTGCTCGGCTTTGCCCGCCGCTCGCGTCTCGAGCTGCAGTCCGTTGACCTCGGGGGGCTCATCGGCGATCTGTCCGGGTTCCTGCGCCGCATTTTGCCGGCCGATGTGGAGATCATCACCGCGACCGAGGAGGACCTGCCCGACGTGCGCGCCGATGTCCACGCCACGGAGCAGATCCTCTTCAACCTGGTGACCAATGCCCGCGATGCGATGCCGGATGGGGGCGTGCTGCGGTTCGAGACCAGGCGCGTGCACCTGAACGAGGAGCAGCGCCAGACCTGGGGATCGGTGCGGGCGGGCGAGCACGTCTGCCTCTCGGTGGGTGACACCGGGATCGGCATGGACGAGGAGACGCGGACGCACATGTTCGAGCCGTTCTTCACCACCAAGCCGGCCGGGAAGGGGACCGGCCTGGGACTGGCCACGGTATATGGGCTGGTGAAGCAGCACGGCGGCGGCATCGATGTGGACAGCGAGCCGGGGAAGGGAACCCGGTTCCGGATTTATTTCCCCACGTCCGACGAGGTGCCCGCCGCAGTGCGCCCCCGCGCGGGCGTCGCCGAGGTACGCGGGGGCCGCGAGACGATCCTGGTGGTGGAGGACGACGACCAACTGCGCCGCTCCGTCAAGCGGATTCTCGAAGCGGCCGGGTACCAGATCGTCACGGCGGCGGACGGGCTCGAGGCGCTCGAGGCGCTGCGTCAGACGGCGGGCGTCCGCCTGGTGTTCTCGGACCTCGTCATGCCGCGACTGGGGGGACGTGCGCTGTACGACGCCGCGCGGCGGGAGGGCCACACCACGCCGTTCCTATTCGCCAGCGGTTACTCCGACCCCGATCGCGCCGCGACGCTGGACCCGTCGGTTCCGCTGCTCCACAAGCCGTGGACGGAGCCGGATTTGCTGGAGAGAATCAGAAGCCTCCTGGATCGCGAACCGCAGGACCGGTGACGCGCGGCCGTCACCTGAGGGTCCCTCGCCCCTCTCCCTTCTCTCCGTCGAGCACCTCCCGCACCTTGCGGGCCAGGCTGTCCGGCACGAATGGCTTCTGGAGGAACGCGACGCCGGCGTTCAGCACGCCCTGGCGCACCATCGTATCGTCGGTAAAGCCGGACGTGTAGAGCACCTTCATGCCAGGCCGCTGGGGCGCCAGGCGCTCGGCGAGCTCGCGGCCGCTCATGCCGGGCATCACGACATCGGTCACGAGGATATCGATCCCGCCGTGGTGGCGGGCGGAGAGCTCCAGCGCGGACGGCCCGTCGGCTGCATCGAGCACCCGGTAGCCCCGGGCCTCGAGGCCGCGGCGGGCGAGCGTGCGCACCGGCGCCGCGTCCTCGACCAACAGGACGGTCTCATCGCCGCCGCGCACCGGCTGCGGCTCGGCTGCGGGCACCGGCGCTTCGGCGACGCCGGGGACTCGCGGAAGGTAAATCTTGACGGTCGTGCCGTGTGCCGGCTCGCTGTAGACCCAGATGTAGCCGCCGCTCTGCTTGACGATCCCATACACCGTAGCGAGTCCGAGGCCCGTTCCCTTGCCGACCTCCTTGGTCGTGAAGAACGGCTCGAACAGGTGTGCCTGGGTCGTCTCATCCATGCCGACGCCCGTGTCCGCGACGGCCAGGCAGGCGTAGTCACCGGCGGGCATACGGTGGCGCCGGTCGACGTGCTCCTCGCCCAGACTGAAGCGCGTCGTCCCGATGCTCAGCCGGCCGCCGCCGGGCATGGCGTCGCGGGCGTTGACGGCCAGGTTCAGGAGCACTTGCTCCAGCTGGCCAGGGTCGGCGTTGACGGCGCCCGCGTCCGGATCGAGCGACGTGGCCAGCTCGATGTCTTCGCCGAGCAGGCGCCGCAGCATCCGGTCCATGTTCGCGACCACCGCATTGACGTCGAGCACCTTGGGGGCGAGCACCTGCCGGCGGCTGAACGCCAGCAGCTGGCGGGTGAGCTCGGCGGCCCGCAGCCCCGCGTGCCGGATTTCCTCGGCGTCCTCGCGCCGCGGGTCGCCGGTCGGGGTGTTGTGCAGCAGCAGCTGGGTCGAGCCCAGGATGGCCGTGAGCAGGTTGTTGAAATCGTGGGCGATGCCGCCCGCGAGCTGGCCGACGGCTTCCATCTTCTGCGATTGACGCAGCTGCTCCTCGAGCTGGCGCTGCGCGCTCACGTCGCGGGCGAGCACCAGCCGGGCAGGCCGGCCGGCGAACTCGAGCGGCCGCGCGACGAGGTCCACGTCGAAACGCTTGCCCTGCTTGTTCCAGTGACGCACCCCGGCGCGCACGGCCCCGTCGTCGGGCCGGTGCGCCAGCTCCTCATCGAGCCGAGCCTGCTCTTCCGGCGGGCGAATGTCACGCAGTGTGAGCTGCAGGAATTCCTGCTCCGTGTGCCCGTACCGTTCGATGGCGGCGCCGTTCACGGCCAGGATGCGCAGGGTCTCGAAGTCGTACACGAACATCGGCTCGGGATTGGTCTCGAACAGGAGCCGGTACTTGCGTTCGCTCTCGTGCAGCTGCTCTTCCGTGCGCTTCCGCTCGATCGCCATGGCCACCTGCGTGGACACGAACTGCAGCACGTGCTTCTCCGTGTCGCGGTAGCGGACGCCGGGAGCATAGGTCTGGGCGACGAGCACGCCGATGGTGCGGTCGCCGATCTTCAGGGGAACACCGACCCAGTCGATCGACGGCGGCCCGATCAGCTCGACCTCGCCGCGCCGCTCGAGCTCGGCGTGCACTTCGGGCGTGACGAGGAGCGGCCGGCCGGTCCTGAGCACGTATTCGGTCAATCCCTTGCCGGGGGTCTTTGACGGGAAGTCCGTGTCGTACTCGTCCACATGGTACGGGAAGGTGAGCTGGTCGGTCGCGGCGTCGTACAGCGCGATGTAGAAGTTCTTCGCGGGCATCAGCTGGCCCACGATCCGGTGGATCGCGCCGAACAGCTCCTGCAGCGTGCGCGCGGCGTGCGCGGCTTCCGAGATCCGATAGGTGGCGAGCTGGATCTGCTCGGCGCGCTTCGTTTCGGTGACGTCGCGGAAGCTCCACACGCGTCCGACGCTCTTCCCGGCGATCCGCTGGGGCTGGGAGAAGCGCTCGTAGATGCGGCCGTCTTTGAAGTTCAGGACGTCGAAGCTGGAGGCCTCCGGGCGCGCGTACAGCTCCCGGATCTTGTTCAGGAATCCCTCCGGCTCGACAACCTGCTCCAGCACGAACGCGAGCGTCTGCGCGCTGTCCTTGGCTTCGAGGATCGAGTCGGGGATGCGCCACATCTCGGCGAAGATGCGGTTGAAGCTGACGATGTGGCCCGCCAGGTCGACCACGAGAATCCCTTCGGCGGTGGACTCGAATGTCGCGTTGAGCAGGGAGAGCGTCTCACGCAGGTCCCGCTCGGCACGCTGGCGCTCGGTGATGTCGCGGTAGTTCACGATGATCGCGCTGATGGCCGGGTCGTCCAGGCGGTTCACGCCGACCGCCTCGAGGCGGCGCCAGCTGCCGTCCTTGTGCAATGCGCGCAGCTCCGTCTTGACGACGAGGCCGGGCCGCTGCATGAGCTCGCCGAACAGCTCCAAGGCGTCGCGGCGGTCGTCGGGGTGGACGAGGTCGAAGGCGCTCCGCCCCACGTTTTCGGTCGGCCCATAGCCGAGCACGGGCTGCGTGGATTGGCTGGCGTACTGGATCGTCCCGTCCGGACCGAGCAGCATGACGACGTCGCTCGAGTGCTCGACCAGCGCCCGGAACCGCTGCTCGCTGGCGCGCAGCCGCTCGGCGGCCCCCTTTCGATCGGTGACGTCCCGGCCGACCAGCACCACCTGATTGTGGGTCATGGGCGAGATCGCCCCGGAGAACCAGACTTCGCGGCCCCCGATCGACAGGCTGTACTCGAAGTGGACCGTCTTGCGGGTCTCGAGGGCGGCGCGGATGTACCCCATGAACTGGTCGGCCTGGGCGCCGTCGAACACCTCTCGCAGCGTCTTGCCGAGCAGCTCGGCGGCCGGGCGGTACAGAAGCGATGGATTGGTGGGAGCGATTTTGACGTAGCGACCCTCGGCGTCGAGCACGAGGATCACATCGTTGATCGCCGCGAACAACGCTTCGAGCTCGGCATCGGCGTCGCGCGCCAGGGGGGCTGCGGGCTTCGAAGTAGTCATTGCGGGCCACCAATACTCACCCGGAACCTCCCCGGGGCAACTCCCTCGGCAACGGGGGTGAGGGGCGTCACGCGCGCGCGACGCCCGGTTTCAGGCGGCGGAGCGCTCGTCCGCGCGGATGCGACGGAGCACCTCCTCGTTCTGGATGTTGTTCTTGGCGAGGGCGCGGCGCGTCAGCGTTTCGTCGTCGGGGTTGTCTTCCACGAGCAGGATCATGCGCTGGGATATCCGTACGGGGTCAGCGGTCGAGGACCTCGCGCACCTTGCGAGCGATGGCATCCGGGGTGAACGGCTTCTGCACGTAGGCGGAGCCGGGCTCGAGCACGCCGTGCCGTGTGACGGCGTCGTCGGTGTAGCCGGACATGAAGATCACTTTGGCGTCGGGGCGCAGACCGGCGAGCCGGTTGGCGAGCTCGCGGCCGTTGAGCCCGGGCATCACCACATCCGTGAGCAGGAGGTGTATGGTGCCCGAATACCGGGCGACTATGTCCAGCGCGGCTTCCGCGCTGGGGGCTTCGAGCACCGTGTAGCCGTGGCGCTCCAGGACCTGGCGGGCCACGCTCCGCACCGGCGCTTCGTCCTCCACCACCAGGACCGTCTCGGTGCCACGCGCCGCCCGCGCCGGCGCTTGCGCCGGCTGCGACGCGCGCTCCGCCAGCTCTTCCACGCGCGGTAGATAGAGTTTGAAGGTGGTACCGTGCCCGACCTCGCTGTACACCCAGATGAATCCGCCGCTCTGCTTGATGATGCCGTACACGGTGGCGAGCCCCAGCCCCGTGCCTTTGCCCTTCTCCTTGGTCGTAAAGAACGGCTCGAACATGTGGGCCTGGGTCTCTTCGCTCATCCCGATGCCGGTGTCCGAGACGGCGAGCATCACGAACGGGCCGGCGCGCGCCGGATAGTGGTCGGCGGCGTACGCCTCGTCCAAATCCACGTTGCCCGTCTCCAGGGTGAGCTTGCCGCCGTTCGGCATCGCGTCGCGGGCGTTCACGGCCAGGTTCATGATGACCTGCTCGAGCTGGCCGGCATCGGCCTTGACCCGCCCCGTGGTGGGGGCGAGGCGCGTGCCGAGCTCGACGTCTTCGCCCAAGAGGCGGCGCAGCATCTTTTCCAAGTCACTGACCAGCTTGTTGACCTCGAGCACCGTCGGTTGCAACACCTGCTGGCGGCTGAACGCCAGCAGCTGGCGGGTCAGTCCGGCGGCGCGATCCGCGGCCTTGTGGATCTCGTCCGCGTCCTGGCGACGGGGGTCGGTGGCGCCCAGGTCTTCGAGCAGGAGGTCGGCGTAGCCCGTGATGGCCGTGAGGATGTTATTGAAGTCGTGGGCGATGCCGCCCGCCAGCCGGCCGACTGCCTCCATCTTCTGGGCCTGCCGCAGCTGCTGCTCGAGCTGCACCCGCTCCGTGACGTCGCGCCCGATGCCCAGGATGCCGACGAGCCGCGCTTCGTGCAGCTGGGGAGTCGCGGAGAACTCGCCGACGCGGTAGTCGCCCTTGGCGGTGCGGACGCGGAACTGGCTGGCGGGGCGGAGCTCGCCGCGGACCACCCGCCCGAGCAGCTCGAGCGCGAGGGGCAGATCCTCGGGATGCACCAGCCGCTCGAACGGCTGGCCCACCCACTCCTCGCGCCGCAAGCCGGTGATCGTTTCGAACGCCGGGTTGAGCGATGCGATGGTGCCTTCGGGCGAAAGCGCGAAGATGATGTCGCGTACGCCTTCGACCAGCGTGCGGTAGCGCTCCTCGGACTCCCGCAGCGCCGCTTCGGCCTTGCGGCGCTCCGAGACGTCGCGGAAGTTGACCACGATGGCGCCGACAGCGGGCTCCGCAAGGCGGTCCACCGCGACGGCGTCGATGTGACGCCACGACCCGTCCTTGTGGCGCCAGCGAAGCTCGAGGCTGGCGGGCGTGCCCGGGCTTGCGACGGTGTCGCGCAGCGCGGCGTGGAGCCGCGGGACGTCGTCGGGATGCACCCGCTCGAATCCGGGATGACCCACGAGCTCGACGGGTGCGAAGCCCAGCAGGCGCTCGATGGAGTGGCTGGCGAACAGCAGGGTCCCGTCGGGGGCGACGAGGGCGACGGCGTCGGCGCCGTGCTCGATCAGCGCGCGAAACCGCTCCTCGCCCTGGCGTCGGGCCTCTTCCGCACGGGCCTGCTCGGTGCGCGCGCGCCGCAGGTCGAGGGCGCGCACCACGGCGGGGCCCACCCGCTCGAGGTGGTGCTTCACGACGTAGTCCGCGGCGCCCGCCTTGATGTATTCCGCCGCGGTCTCCTCGTCGAGGCTGCCCGTCACGACGATCACGGGCGTGTCCGGCGCCTCGAGCAGCGCGATGCGGAGCGCATCGGCGGCTCCGAACGTGGGCAGCGAGTGGTCCGTCAGGATGACGTCGGGGCCGAAGGTCTGCAGCGCCTCCCGGAACCCCCGCTCGGAATCGACGCGGCGCGTCGCCCCCGTGATACCGGCGCGGCGCAGCTCACGCTCGACCAGCGCCGCGTCGTCCGCGACGTCCTCTACCATCAGGACCCGCACGAGTCCCGGCATCGTATCAGCGCGGCTGCTCGTTCAGGAGCAGCCAGTACAGCCCGACGTCGGAGACGGCGCGCGCGAACGCCTCAAAGTCCACGGGCTTGACGATGTAGCTGTTGGCGCCCAGGCGGTATGCCGCCGCGATGTCGGGCTCCTCCTTGGAGGAGGTGAGCACGACCACCGGCAGCCTGCGGGTGCGCTCGTCGCCCTTGAGGCGCCGCAGGACCTCCAGCCCGTCCACCTTCGGGAGCTTCAGGTCCAGCAGGATCACGCGGGGCGTGACGCCGATCTCGCGCAGCGGATGGCCCTGGTCGCCGAAGAAGAATTCCAGGGCCTCGGCTCCGTCGCGGGCGACGAACACCTGGTTCGCGAGATTCCGGGCCTTGAGGGCGCGCAGGGTCAGCTCCACATCGCTCGGGTTGTCTTCGACCAGCAGGATCTCGACTTCCGAATGCCCGGTCATGCGATCACTCGTCGTGGCAGGATGGAGGAGAACCGTGGCATGCACACGTACTGGGAAAGGGCGATGCCACGCTAGGGTGTTTTTGCGGCACTGAGGGGCGCTTTTGCGGCATTCCGAAAGGCAGACGGCTTGGGTGAATCACCGTCGAGGTTGGGCGTGCGGTCCCTCCCTCTAGACCTCCAGCGATTGCACCCAAGCCGTCTGACCAACTCACGTCGCGGGCGCGGACGCCGACGACGCGATCCGTCGCGACACTGGGGCACAATACGAGAACGGCCCAGGACAATCAAGACTGTCGTGCACGCGCAACGATTTAAGGCGGCAAAACCGTGCAGCTCCCGAGGCAGGACTCGAACCTGCGACCCGCCGGTTAACAGCCGGCTGCTCTACCAGCTGAGCTACTCGGGAAGGCGGGGACAAATATCGTGTGAGCAGCCATGGAGTTCAACCGGGCCGTCGACGCACCGGCAGGTCCGCCAGCACCATGCCCACCAGGATCAACGCGCCACCGCCCCACTGCACCAACGCGAGCCGCTCGCCGAGGACGAGCCACGACGTGACCGCCGCAAACAGCGGCTCGAAGCAGAAGATCAGCGCCGCCCGCGCGGTCGACATCTCGCGCTGGGCGCGCATCTGCAGCAGGAAACAGAACGTGCTCGCGAACAGGACGGTGTACAGGAGTGCGCCGACGAAGCGCGGCGTCCAGTGAATGGACGGTCGCTCGAACAGCGCGGTCGCGAGCGCGGCGACCACGGCGGTCGCGGCGACCTGAAAGAATACGAGGCGCCGCGGATCATAACGCCGCGTCAGCTCGGCGACCGCCACGATCTGGCCGCCGAAGCACACGGCGCAGATCAGCGTCAGCAGGTCGCCCCGATTCAAGCCCCCGGCGTCCGGCGCGGTGAGCAGGTAGATACCCAGGGTGGCGAGGGCGAGCGCAACCGCGGTGAGCCAGCGCGGCCGCTCGCCCAACAGTGCCAGCGCGATCACCGGCGCGAGCACCGACGATACCGCGACGATGAAGGCCGAGCGGGAAGGCGTGGTGATCACGAGCCCCGCGGTCTGCGCGATGAACCCGACGGCGACGAGCACGCCGAGCAAGGCGCCGCCCCAGAGCTCGCGGCTGGCGGGGGGCGGGCGTACGCGCGTGCCCGGGGCGAGTGCGAGGGCCGCGATGCCGAAGCGGACCGTCAGGAACGCGAACGGCGTCGCATCCGCGAGGGCGCTCTTCACCGCGACGAAGCTCGTGCCCCACAGCGCGGTCGCGAGCAGCAGCGCCAGGTCCGCCTGGCGCCGTGTCATCGGCCCGTCCGGACGCTCATCCGACGTCCCTGAGATAGCGGCCGGTGGGAGAATCGGGGCTGCCGGCGATATCCTCGGGCGTCCCCTGCGCGACCACGCGCCCGCCCGCGTCGCCCGCTCCCGGTCCCATCTCGATCACCCAGTCGGCTCGCTTCACGACGTCGAGATGGTGCTCGATGACGAGTACGGTGTGGCCGGCATCGACGAGCCGGTCGAGCACGCGGCACAGGGTTCGGACGTCGTCGAGGTGCAGCCCCGTGGTCGGCTCGTCGAGGATGTAGAGCTTCCGCCCGCGACCTTTCCCGCCCGCGACCGCCAGCTCGCGGGCGATCTTCAGACGCTGTGCCTCGCCGCCGGACAGCGTGGTCGCGGGCTGGCCGAGCCGCAGGTAGCCGAGCCCGACCTGTTGCAGGTGCCACAGGGCGCGCGCCAGCCGCGGCTGGCGGTGAAACCGCTGCAGCGCCTGGTCCACGGTCCATTCGAGCACGTCGTGGATCGAGCTGCCGCCGAGCTTCACGTCGAGCACGTCCTTCTTGAAGCGCTTACCGCCGCACACGTCACAGGGCACGAACACATTGGCGAGGAACACCATCTCGACCAGCACGTGGCCGGCGCCGTCGCATCCGTCGCACCGCCCCCCGGCCACGTTGAACGAGAACGTACTGGGCGTGTACTTCCTCGCGCGGGCCAGCGGCTCGGCTGCGAACAGGGCGCGCAGCTCGTCGAATGCCTTGATGTAGGTAATGGGGTTGGAGCGCGGCGTGCGGCCGATGGGGGCCTGGTCCACGAGCACCACGTCGCTGATCGCCTCCCAGCCGTCGAGCGCGCGCACTTGCCCCACTGGCTCGCCCAGATGCTGCTTGGCGCCGTGGGTCCCCGTGAGCCGCGACTCGAGCTGCCGGAACAGCACGTCGTGCACCAGGGTCGACTTCCCGGATCCGGAGACGCCCGTCACCGCGGTGAGCGTTCCCAGCGGAAGGCGCGTGTCGACGCCCTGAAGATTGTGCAGGCGCGCACCCTTCACCTCGAGCCAGCGCCGCGCCGTCCGGCGCGCCGACGGCACACCGATCCGCTTCTCGCCCGAGAGGTACTGTCCCGTGAGGGTCCCCGCCGCGCGCACCCCGGCGGCCGGTCCCTGGTACACCAGCGCGCCCCCTGCCTCGCCGCTCGCGGGGCCCAGTTCCACCATCCAGTCCGCGGCCCGCATCGCCGCGGGGTCGTGCTCGACCACCACGACGGTGTTGCCGCCGTCGGCCAGCCGCCGCAACAGGCCCAGCAGCCGGCCGGTATCCGCGGGATGGAGACCGATGGTCGGCTCGTCGAGCACGTAGAGCGTATCGACGAGGTGCGAACCGAGGGCGTTGGAGAGGGCGATCCGCTGCGCCTCGCCCCCCGACAGCGTGCGCGTCAGGCGGTCGAGCGTGAGGTAGCCCAGCCCGACGTCGTTCACGAACGAGACGCGGGACCCGAGCTCCGACAAGATGTGCACCGCCACCGCGCGCTGGAAGGGCGTCAGCTCGAGCGCCGCGATCCAGTCCCGCAGCTCGCCGACCGAAAGCGCCGCGACATCCGCGATCGGGCGGCCGCCGACGTGGACCGCCAGCGCTTCCGGCTTGAGCCGCGCGCCGCCGCAGGCGGGGCAGACTTTCGCCAGCTGGTACTGCCGCAGGAAGACGCGGATGTACTGTTTGTAGCGCTTCGCCTCGAGCCGCTGCAGGAACGGGAGCATGCCGAGAAATCGACCGCTGGCGCCGTTGAACAGGAAATGCCGGGCCTTTTCCGTCAGGTCCTTCCAGGGTGCGTCGAGCGGGATTCCCTTGGCCCGCGCGACCTCGCGCAGGATGCGACGCCGGCCCTCGTAGCGCGGCTTGGTCCAGGGATCCAGCGCACCCTGCGCCAGACTCTTCCCGGGGTGGGGCACGATGAGCGATTCGTCGTATTCCAGGACGGCGCCGAAGCCATTGCACCCGGGGCAGGCGCCCCGCGGGTTGTTGAACGAGAACAGGATCGGCGTGAGCGCCGGCGCGGCGGTGCCGCAGTTCGAGCACGTCGGATGGGACGAGAATCGCCGGCGATCCCCATTGTCGAGCGCGACGGCAACGCCCTCGCCTTCGTTGAAGGCGGTCGCGACCGCGTCGGCCAGTCGCCCCCGGGTCGCATCGGAAGGCTGCAAGCGGTCCACGACCACGAGGACCTCCTGCGCCTCGCGCACTCGCTGCTCGGCGTCGGGCGGGTCCAGCCGGGCCAGCACGCCATCGAGCTGTGCCCGGACGAACCCTGCCGCGCGGAGCTGCGCGGCTGCGTCGACGTCGGGACGGTGTGCGCTGGTCGGCAACGGGAACGTGACTAGGATCGGTAGGGGCGCAGCATGCTGCGCCCCTACTTCAACCAGACCGTCCACTACTTCCTGCACTGTGTCGGTCTTGACCACGCTGCCGCACTTCACGCAGTGCTGGGTACCGGTACGTGCCCAGAGCAGCCGCAGGAAGTCGTAGATCTCCGTGGCGGTCCCGACGGTCGAGCGGCTGCTGGTCGTGGGGTTCTTCTGCTCGATGGCCACCGCCGGGGAGATCCCCTCGATCGCGTCGACGAGCGGTTTCGGCATCCGCTCGAGGAACTGCTTGGCATAGGTCGAGAGCGACTCGATGTAACGGCGCTGGCCCTCGGCGTAGAGGGTGTCGAACGCCAGCGTGCTCTTGCCGGACCCGGACGGTCCGGTGATCACCGTGAGGGCGCCTCGCGGCAGCTCGACGGTGATCCCCTTGAGATTGTGCTGCCGCGCGTTGCGGATGATCACGCGGTCGGGTGAGCGAGGCATAACCCTCTAAACTAATAGGGGCCGGGGGTTAGGGACTGGGGGCCAGGGGTGTCAGAGTAATCCCTAGCACCTAGCACCCATCACCTGGCTCCCGTAGCTTGCCCACCCAATGGCTCTCGCCCTCACGCCGCGCCTGCTCCGTCGCGGCCTGGAACTATTCGCCATCATCTCGCTGGCAGGTGTCGTGGTCGTGCTCGCCGTGTATGGCGAGAACGTCCAGGCGGTCGTCCGTGGGCTGCTGCACCTGCAGTGGGGGTGGATGGTGCTGGGCCTGGGTCTCGCCTCGATGGACTGGTTGGGCGGAGGAACGCGGTTGTGGGTCGTCGCCCGGCATGTACATCCGGGCGTCCGGCTGAAGGACATGATCATCGCCGGGGGCATGAGCGCGTGGGCGGCATACCTCACCCCGTTCCAGTCCGGTGCGGGGCCGACCATGATGTGGGTCATGCGCCGGGCCGGCGTGCGACTCCCCGAAGCGATGACGTCCACCTTCATGACATTCGTCGCCACGGTGGTGTTCTTCGCCATCGCCGGACCGCTCGCCATTTACCTCGGCGCCGGCAAGTCCCTCGCGCAACACAATGTGGTCTTGGGGATCACCTACTACGGTCTGTTTCGCACCAGTCTCACGATCTTCGGAATCCTGGGCGTCGTCATGCTGGTCGCGATGGTATTCCCGGCCTGGATGCGGGATGCCGTGCACTGGCTGGCGGGTCGGCTGGAGCGCCGGAGCCACCGCATCGCGGCGCGCATCGAGCAGTTGCGCGAGGGGATCGACCGGGCGCACGGGTGCCTGGTCGCATTCGGCAACCCGAAGGGGTGGCTGGCGCTGTTTTGGGCCGTGCTGCTCTCGGCGCCGTCGCACGCCAATAAGCTGCTCGCGGGATACGTCGCGCTGCGCGCGCTCGGTATTCCCGCCAACTTCGTCGACATCCTCCTGCTCCAAACGTTCATCACCTTCCTTCTCTACTTCGCGCCGACGCCAGGGTCGGCCGGACTCGCCGAGTTTCTTTCCGCGGCGGTCATGCAGATCTATGTCGGGCCCTCGCAGCTGCCGTTGTACGCGTTCATCTGGCGGTTCATCAACAGCTACGCGACCGTGATCGCCGGCTCGCTGCTATTCTGGTACTGGTTGCGGCGCGGGCTGGTGGGACACGAGGAGGCGGTGAACATCGCGTAAGCCGTGTTTCCTTGCGCGGTTACGCCGTCGGGCGTAACTTCCGGCCTCCCAGATGGCACTGCTCGAACTCGGCGGCAAGAAGTTCACCATCCCGGTGGGCGAGGTAACGGTCGGTAGCGACGCGGGCTGCGCGATCTCACTCGCCGGCGCCGCGGTCCTGCCACAGCACGCCTTGCTGCAGGGTCATGCTGACGGCCAGGTGATCATTCGCAAGGCGTCACCCGCCGCCGAGGTCCTCATCAACGGCGTGCGTCTCGGCGCCGAGCCCACGCCCCTCCTGCACGGCGACAAGATCGAAGTCGGTAGTCACGAGCTCACCTTCGTGGATGAGCGGCGGACGGGCAGCACCCAGTTCGTGAAGGCGTTCACGCCCGCGACGGCGGGCGGACCGGCCAAACCGAGCGTCAAGCCCACCGCCATTGGGGTCACGGGTGGCCGGGTGGTGAGCCTGAC
>WNEY01002342.1_pt1 | contig 13861 bp, 9 predicted proteins | sample 5400531 | NCBI WGS metagenome assembly WNEY01 (sample SAMN13153338, study PRJNA577476) | soil metagenome | isolation source: 200 cm saprolite under Douglas fir tree site 1 | place: USA:California | collected 2015-04-18
GGCCGCAGGGGGAAACTACCGACAATCGTTTGAACGATTTGCGGCGCATTTCTTCCTCCTGGGCCTGGCCAGCCCGCTGGTGGGAGCGGTCCTTAGGTCAGCCTGCGGGCGGGACCTCGCCCGGACGGTCGGTGAACGCGCGCGTGATGATGGCAGTCGGGCAACCACTCTTGTCACATCACTTTCATGAATCTCAACTGCCCCATCCGACCCAGCCGAGCGCACCATGATCAATTTCCCAAACAGATGGATATGCGTATTCATCTGGTTTCCAGGGGATGAATGAGCGCATTCATCTTTCGGACCTACTCCGGAATAGTCGCGAATGCCGGTTATAGTGCGGTTGGCGAGCCCGGAGGCGGCTCACCTACGGCTCCACGTCAACGTGTCGACCTCGGCGGGGAAGGTTCGTCGTTGCCTGGACCACGACGAACCTCCCCCGTGGTGCTATCCGTCCGAGCCGGTCGCGCCAGGAGCCGCCGAGAGGCCGAGAACGCCGATCGGGCGGGTTCCTTGACCGGGTTGGCTGGGCCGGCTGGACTCAGGAGAGCCGGACAAGGAGGTCCAGATGAGGAAACGCGTACTCGCTGACCGCAACATGCGGGTGCTGTTTATCGGCCAGTCGATGAACATGCTCGGCAATTACGCGATGCTCGTGGTGCTCGGCATCTGGGTCAAGACGCTTACCGGCTCAAGCGCCGACGCTGGGCTCATCTTCCTGTTGCTCGGCGCCTGCGCCTTCCTCGCCCCCCTCACCGGGCTGCTGGTCGACCGGTTCCCCAGGCGCTGGGTGCTCGTCGGCAACGACGCCGTGACCGCGGCGGTCATGACCTTACTGTTGTTCGTGCGCGACCAGGGTGAGGTCTGGATCATCTACCTGGTGGCCGGCGTCTACGGGGTTTCCGGCCAGATCTACCGGGGCGCGCGGGGCGGGCTGATGCACTCGATAGTGCCCGACAAGCTGCTGGGTGACGCCAACGGCCTGATGAGCAGCCTCACTCAGATGATTCGTATCATCGCGCCGCTGGTGGGCGCCGGGGTCTTCGCGGCTTGGGGCGGCAGCGTCGTCACATTAGCTGACATTGGCACGTTCGCCTTCTCCATCGCTTCCTATCTCGCGCTCCGGCTGACCAATGACCTCGCGCGACCAGAACGCGATCCAGCGAAGACACGTCAGCGGGGCGACTTCGCTCGCGAGTTGCTCGCCGGCGTCAAGCACGTGACCGGGCAGCCGATTATCCGCCGCATGGTGCTGGCCAGTGTCGTGGCCTTCGGTGTCGCCGGCATGATCGACGTGGCCATGTTCTCGCTCGTCAGCCAGGGGCTGCACCGTTCGGCCGCGTGGATTGGCGTGATCACCAGCATCGAGGGGGCCGGTGGTGTGGTGGCCGCCTTCTTCGTTGGCGCGCTCTTCCGCAAGATTGGCGAGTACGCGGTCGCTTGCGCCGGCTTCGTGCTCGTGGGCTCCGGGCTGGCGGTATCGAGCACCGCCACGCTGCCCGCCGCGATCATTGGCGGCCTGTTGCTGGGCATTGGCTTGCCGATGGTGCTGGTCTCCGAGCTCACCATAATTCAGCGGCGCACCAGCGCGGAGCTGCAGGGCCGCGCGATCGCCGCCTCGGAAGCGATCATCAATACGCCGTTCACGATCTCCATCGGGATTGGCGCGGCGATCATCGGAGCGGTCGGATTCCGCCTTATTTATCTAGCGTCCGCGGTCGCGTTCATCGCCGTGGCCATTGCCCTGCTGCCCTATCTGAAGATCACCAGACCCGAGCCCGAGGAAGCCGAGCAAGCCGACGCCAGTGCCGACACCGGTGCGGAGCCCGGTGCCGGTGAGGATGAGCCGGTCGCGTCACCGACGGCCTGATACCTCCTCCAGCCAGGCCTGCGGACATGATCCGGCGACCAGCAGGAACGAGCCAATGGGAGTCCGGGCAATCAGGTGCGGTCCCCGGCGCTCCAGCTTCAGCCCATCAACGTCCGCCCGCGAATCGGCCGGCCCAGGCCCCGGCACGGGCACCGGCACAGGCACAGAAGTCAGCGGCACCGCGAAGAGCGGCAGGCCGAGTCGCAGCAGCCGCCAGGACCCGATTCGGCGCTGGACGGCATGCGCCAGCCAGTCAGCCAGCGCACCCCGGTCGGCATCGGTGGTGCTGATCGACGCCAGCCCGGCCACCCGGAGCGGATTCGACCACAGCGCCGACGACCGGCGCAACCTGGCCGCGCGGGCCCGCCAGGCTTCCCGGCGCCTACCTGGCTGAGCCGGCTCGGCGGCCAGGCCCGAGCGGCGCAACAGCCGGGACAGCTCGCGCATCTGCGGCCACAACATAGTCGCCGTCAGGGCGCCACCGAGCGAGTCGAGCCCGGCGCGATCGAGCTGGCCGGCGAGGATGGCCAGGTCGTAGACGTCGCGGCTGCGGAACGGGCGCTCCCATCGCTCGGCCGCCAGGGCCAGGACGTTAGCGGCGGCCGGTGACAGCGAGTTCCCGTTCAGCGCCCTCGCTGGCACCCGGATGCTGGTCGCCACGTCGGCGGTCCGCAGCTCGACATCGTAGGCGTCCTCGATGAGGTCGCAGTCGCTCGGCCGGGTCACCGCCATCAGCACGTGACACCGGTCGCTCACGTCGGAGGGGGCGGAGCGGGAGGGGGCGGAGCAGGAGGGGGCCGATGCCGGTCCGGAAGGGAAGATCGTCATGGCCTCCAGTTCCCAGCCGCGATCGATCAGCGCTCGGGCCGCTCCCCAGAGCTCGCCCGGCGGACACACCACGTCGAGGTCGCCGGCCGATCTGAGCAGTCCAGGCGGGTAATGATCGCCGATCGTCCAGCCCTTGACAACCTGGGCGTGCGGCGCCGCATCGGCGACGATCGACCACGCCGCCCGGTACTGCTCCAGCCGGTGCCGGTAGGCAGCCAGTTCGGCCTGCTGCTCGGGCGACAGCGACTGCCCGGCCGACTCCCTGGCACTCAGCACGGTGATATGGAGCTTGTGCTTCGCCGAGCAAGCCGCGGCCAGCATCGCCTCGTCGTCGGCGTCGGACCGCATGCCCCGGCTGATCAGAAGCTGACGTAGCGCGGCGGGATCACCTAGATCAGTTCTCGCCATCGGGGCTCCTATCGGACGATGGACCCATGCAAACCATGGGAAAGCTGGTCAGCCTGGCCGGGATCGACGGAGCCGGCAAGACGACCCAGACCCGGCTGCTCGGCCAGTGGCTGAGCGAGCGCGGGCACACCGTGGCGATCGAGGCCCCGACCGGTCCTTCGCTGGTGCGCAGGACGCTGGCCGAGCTGGCCGACCAGCAGGGCCTGGCCGACTATCACGACGTGTTCGGGGCCGAGGTGACGCACCTGATCACGGCGTTCCAGCGGCTCAGGGACTGGACCGAGCGGGTGGTGCCGGCCATCCCGGCGCATGAATGGGTCGTCACCGATCGCTCGGCCATCTGCCACTACGCCGCGGCTAGTGCCGACGGCGCGACTAACGAGGCCGACCTGCGGCTGGTGCTCGGCCGGATGCCGCGACCGGACCTCATCTTGTACCTGGACCTGCCTGCGGAGCAGGCGCGTGACCGGCTGACGGTCCGCGGTTCCGGCCTGGAGGACACCACCTTCCTGCGTGCCAACGATCGCGGATACCGCGAGCTGCCTGAGTTCGGCGACTTCGTGGTCGTTCCCGCGTCCGGGCCGGTTGTGCAGGTTCAGGCCCGGCTGCGGGAGGCTCTGCGCGGGCGCTTTCCAGGTACTCGCGGCTTGGCCGGCCGGCCCACTTGCTAGAAAGCTCCCACAAATTTTTGCGCGAAAAAATTGCGAGTAGCTTGTTCCAGCAGTCCATAGGCCGACCGTGCCCGCCGGACTCACACCCGCACCACCGCGTATTCGCGCATCGCGAAGAAGTGGCACACGTCGCACAGGGCCTTGGGGTTGGCCACGCCCGGTTGCGGGAGGTAGGCCGCTCCGCAGGTACGGCACTGGTCGTGCTCGAGCTTGCCCATTCGCTCGGCGAACTGCCTGAACGCCTCGAACACGTAGTAGTCGATGCCGGGCCACAGATCGTACAGATGATCGGTGAGGGCGTAGGCCATCGACCGCTCTTGGGGCCCGGTCGTGAACCGTCCGGGGGTGCCCTGCCGGTTCAGTTCGGGAGCGACGATCTCGAGGTAGAGCGTCAGTTCTTTCTTCGTGATGCGGAACAGCGGGAACACGTACTCAAGCTCGCCGATGGTCCGCTTCGGGATGGAGCCCATAACGAAGCCCGAGGTGAGCCACGTGACGATCGAGGCGAGCAGGTCATCGCCGTTGAGCCCGAGCACGACCGTGCCGACGCCGCGCCGGGCACCTTCGATCTCGATCATCCGGCGCATGACGTGATGGGTGATGACCATCACCATCTGCCTCGAGTCGCCGCCGACCACGTCCTGCATGACCTCGTGGAAACTGCGCCGCAGCGCGAACGTCTCGCGGATCGCGGCCTCATCGACCAGTACCTGGTGCACGCCAAGGGACTCGGCCACGGCTTTGGCGGCGCCGAACGTGGCCGGTTCCTCCCAGTCAGGCAGGCCGGTCACCGTTACCGCGGTCAGCGGGAAGGTGCCGATCCGGTCCCGGCAGCGTTCGAGCAGCTTGAGAAACGCGACGCTGTCCCGGCCGCCGGACAGGCCAACTACGGCCGGCCGGTCGATGGCGAGCAGGTCGTGCTCGGTAATCGAGGCGGCGAAGATCTGTTCGACGTAGTCGGTGAACTGGGCCTCGTCCATGTCCTCCGACTGCACTTCGAGCGAACCTGAGTCGTCGAAGAGCACCGCCTTGGAGTACACCGGCGGATTCGCCGACGGCAGCACGCGGGTGGCCGGGCGTCTGGTGACGTCCAGGTCATAGTGGCGGACCTGGCGGATCTCCAGGTGATCATCCAGTCCGAGCGTCGCCTTCTCGGCGACGATGACGCCGCCGATCGAGCAGAGCACGGCATTGGCCGGTATGCCGTTGTTGCGGAGCACTTCCCTGATCGTCATGCCGACCGTGGCGGACAAAGACTCCGCCTTGCCGTCCTTGCTGTAGAAGACTGCGCTGGGCACACTGCCTCCTTCGGGCGCGATAACGGAGCCTGACACGGTACTGGCCTCCGGGGGAGCAATCGCTCCGCTCCGGAGGCCTGCTGCACAACCGTTAGAGGTTCGGTACGCAGTCCGAGCAGTTCGTGCGGAACTTGACGATCTGGAAGCTGCGCCGCTCGGACAGCATCTTCTCTACACGCTCAGGCGTGAGGAACACATTCGGCTTGACAACCGGCGTCGTGACCTTGGCAGAGCTCTGCGCGACAGTAGCTGGCATTCGCACCCCTTTTCCCGGAACGATGATCCGGCGGTCCGGCGGACCGCCGCGTCCTTTCCCTGAGCTAAGGACAGAGTTTGCCGTTCCGCAATATCCCGGAAGGACAATGTTATCTATCCTTTCTGGCCCGGCAACAGGCTAGAATAGGTCAGTTATCCGGCATCAGTTAGCAACTGTCACATTAATCAGCTTCGCCAGCCGGACAGCGGAGTTCATCGCGTCCTGGCGGCTGCCGCCCGTCGCGCCGATGAACCCCACCATGGCGTTGCCGTCAGGCGGCCGCTTGATCACATCGCCTGGTTCGGCGGCCAGCCGGCAGAAGAGCAGGTCCGGTGCGGTCATCAGCTCCGGCGCGACCACGACGCTCGTGATCGTGCCAGGCTCGCAGATCAGCGGGAAAGCCGCGGTGCAGGTCCCGGTCGGCTGATAGCCGCGCACCGGCGGCCGGCGGCCGCAGGCAACCTCGACGTGCGCCTGGATCGGGTCGTAGCCAGCACTGGCCCTGGCCATCCGCTCGAGCCCGCCGCCACCTGGCCGCGGCGTCACCTCGAGCACGTGCGGCCGATCGGCGTGGAACCGCACTTCGGCGTGCAGCACGCTGCGGCGCAGGCCCTGCCCGGCCGCCGCCGCCGTCAGGGCCTCGTGCACCAGGGCTAGCTCACGGTCGCCGAGCGTGGTCGGTGCCCAATGCAGGTTGTACTCGAACGTCGAGTGGCTGCTGGCGGGCTGTTCGGCGGCGACCCGGTCGACGACCGAGGCCAGGACGACCTCCCCGTCCCACGCCACCGCCTCGATCAGGTGCTCGGTCCCGCCCAGGAACGATTCGACGACGAGACCGTCGGGCCCGAGGTCAATGCCGTCGGCTTCCAATTGAACCCACTTCATCGTGCGCGCGCCCTTGGCGGCGCAGTCGTAGCAGCGCGCGAATTCCGCCGGGGAGTCGGCGCGGAACACGAAGTTGCTCGCCGCGCCGAGCGCTGGCTTGATCACGACCGGATAGCCCCACTGCTCGGCGGCGGCCAGGCCATCGGCCAGAGTGGGCGCGTAGCGGAAGAGAGCGTGCGGAGCGCCGGCCCGATCGTGCGCGGCGTGCATGAGCAACTTGTTCCTGCTGGCCACCGCTGACCGAACGCCGATCCCGGGCAGGCCAAGCGCACTGGCGACCGCGGCGGCGGTGACGATAGCCGATTCGGCGAACGTGAGTACCCCATCGAAGCTCGCCTGTGCGTGCCAGCGGGCGGCCGCGTCGACGATGTCGCCGATCTTCGCCGAGCCGACGACGCGGTACCGCCCGGCGGGCCAGAAGCCGGGACTGCCCTCGCCGTTGAGAACGTTCAGCTCCGCACCGAGCCCGACTACCTGGTGGTACCGGTCGAGGTGGTAGGAGCCGTTCTGACGTGCCTCAACGGCGAGCAGCCTCATCTAAGGCGTAGCTACTTGGACTCGGTTTTCTTTGTCGTCGGCACTACGCGGACCTTCTTCAGGCTCCTCATCGGGCCTCCTGCGGCGAATCGGCCATTTTTCTGGAATGTAAGACGCCCGGAAGTGTCTGTCAATTTTCATCAACAATCTTCACACTGGCCACAGGGCTAACTGACGGGGCGGCCCCCATATTGACGCTCGCAGAACGGCTTCTTACGCTTACGGCAACCTGCGTTCTCCGAATGGCTGCAGTGCGTCGGCCGACCGACTTGCCCAGCCTCGTTTTGCTGCACGCCGCCGATCGACTGGGAGAGTGATGGATCTCACCGCGGAGAACCTGGTCGCGGCGCTCGCGGTCACCACAGGCGAGCAGTCAGAGGACATCGCGGAAATCGTGGAGATCGTGCGCAAAACCGAGCCCAATTTCGCCGCGACGCTCTTCTCGGCGTGGCAGGCCGAAGGAATCGAGCTCAGCCCGGCGCTGCGCGAGGAGGTCGACGAGATCACCAGGAAGGTCGAGTTCTACCGCTCGGTGGCCGCTCGCCTGCTCGCCGAGGTGGACAGCCTCACGACGATCAAAGGGCTCGAGGTCGGCGCGCTTTACCCGCCTGGGCTGGTCCGTTACCAGAACGACCTGGACTTCATCACGTTCCGCGAACCCGACCTGTGGCGGGCGGTCGGCTTGCTCACCGATGACGGCTGGACCGTCGACACGGCCACGTTCTCCTACCTCGGCGGCAAGCTGACCACCATGGTCAGCGTGCGCAAGCCATTCGAGAACCCGTTCCGGCTGGCGTACGGGGTAGAGCTTGCGACGTACTACACCCTCGGGAACCAGGGCGGCATCCCGCCGATCGTCAAGATGCCCGACCGCTGGCTGTCCCCGCCGGTCAAGAACACGATCATGCTGCTGCACGAGCGCTATGAGCAGCCCTTCCGGGCCAGGGACGTGGTCGACGCGGCCTTGCTGCACCGTTCCATGAGTGAGCCTGATCGCGGCGCGCTGCAAGACGCGGTCGCCTCCCTCAATCTCGTCCTGGCCTATTCCGAGCTGATCAAGCTGGTCAATGCGGCCGGGCTCGGCCCGCTCGCACCGCTGCCCGGCGGGTTGCTTACGACCGCGAAGGCAGCAGCGACCCGGGCGGCCCGCGGATCATCCTTCCTCGCCAAGCCGGTCACCGGCACCGGGCGGCACCTGCAGCGGCGGCTGATGATGGCCAAGCCGAGCCGGGCCGAAGGGGTGATCTGGAACCTGGTGCAGCGCCGGCTGCACCCGGCGGCCGCCGTCAGGGCCGGGCTGCTCGGGTTCGGGCTGCCGGTTACCGGCCAGAATCCCGACGAGACCGTGGCCGTGCTGCGTGAGCGCGGTGAGTACGGCTGGGTCGACACCCCGGCCGGGCGGTTCTTGCTCACGATCGGGGACTATGTTTCCGAAACCGCGGTCGAGGAACTCAGCGCTGATTTGGACAGTGTTGATGGGGGCAGCGGCGACGGGGCCGGAGACTTGACCGAATGAGGCTCCTGACCGCGTCGGCGGAGTCGGCCGCCCTTGACAATGGCGTGCGTTACGCCTTACTGCGCCGACCGGGCGCCGACGTCACCACGGTGTCGGTGTGGATCTTGGCTGGTTCACGGCACGAGCCGACTCCCGGCGTGGCCCACCTACTTGAGCATGTCGTCATGCAGTCGGTCCCGGCCGGGCGGCGCGAGCGCGTCGTCGACGAGATCGAGGCCTGGGGCGGCGACGCGAACGCCATGACCGCCCGCGACCACGTCGTCCTGCACGCCCGGGTGCCGACTGCGGACGCGGCGGCAGCGCTCAGCGTCCTCGCCGACGCGGTCGCCACCAGCAGCTTCGATGAAGATCTGGTCGAGGCCGAGCGACGGGTCGTGCTTGAGGAACTCCGGCTGGCTGCCAGTGACCCGACGGACATCGTCCACGACGTCTTCTTCGAAGCTGCTTACGGCCGCCACCCGATGGGCCGGCCGGTCGGCGGCACCGCGGACAGCGTGGCCGGGCTCGGCGCCGCCGACCTGGCGGCCTGGTCCGGGTTGTTCGTTCGACCTGCCTTACTTGGCGTGGTGGTCTGCGGCGGCATGACTGCCGACGAGGTTCGCCGCGTGCTGGGCGACAGCCCGCTCGCCTGCGCTGACCGGGCCGCCGAAGCTCGCCAGCCGGACAGTTCGCCGCCGATTGCCGCCGGCCGACGGGACGTGGCAATCGTCAGCGATACCGCCGGCGTCGTGGTCGGCGGGCCCGGCTTCGCGCTGAGCGACCAGGCGATCCTGGCCGCTGAAATCGTGATCGAGCTCATCACCGGCGGCAACGCGTCGGTGCTCACCGAGGAGATCAGATCGCGCCGGGGCCTGTCCTACGACATCGCCGGTGGTGTCGGCGGCTATCGGGAAACCGGCTCGTGGCGCATCGCCATTTCCACCGCCCCCGAGCACCGTGAGCAGGTGGTCGAGCTAGCGACCGGCCTGCTCGCCGACGCCGTTCGAGGTGGCTGGAACCAGGAGCAGGTCAGGCGGGCGAGCCGGCGGGTCGCCGGCCTGGCGCGGGTAGAGGCGGAGTCCTCGCTCGAAGAGGCGCTGCTGTTCGGCGATCAGGCCTATGTCGGGGAATCACCCGGTTTCTCGCTCAGCGCGCACCTGGCCGGGCTCGCCGCCGTGACCGCGCGACAGGTGAACGAGGCCGCCGAGTTCATGACCGACCGACTGGTGGTGGCCACGGTCGGTGCCGGATGAACCCACTCCCACCCTGCCCAACCCACGCTACGGAAGGAGGAACGCAAATGAACCGCAGTCTCAGGAGCAATCGCAGGCCGAAGATCAAGCGCGTCAACAAGTAGGAAGGTATCGATGAACCGTCACAGCCCGCTCAGCCGCAGGCCAAGGGTGAAGAGGAAGTAATCCGTGAACCGTCACAGCGCGCTCAGCCGCAGGCCGAGGGTGAAGAGGAAGTAATCCGTGAACCGTCACGTCGTCAATAGCCGTAAACCAAAGGTCAGGAAGAAGTAGCCCGCTGCCCGAAGCAGAGGGTCAGCCGGATCGGCGGACGTCACCAGGCCCCGCCGATCCGCTAGCGGAGTTCCGAAAGGAGGAAATATGGATCGCCGTCGCCAAAGCGCTCGCCGTCCCGTGGTCAAGACCCGGAAGTGACGCCCGGAGAGCGGGGGTTCGAGGGGGTCGCCCCCCTTGGGCCAGCACAGCGGGGGTTCGAGGGGGTCGCCCCCCTTGGGCCAGCACAGTCCACGCACGGGCCGTGGTATGAGAACTACTTCACGGCGGATTACTGGTCCTACGCGGACGCTGAGTACAGCGCCGAACGCACGAGTGCTGAGGTCAGCTATCTGGCGCAGGTGCTAGACGAGCGCGCGCCTGGCCGGCGCGTGCTGGATCTGGCCTGCGGCGTCGGGCGGCACGCCATCGGGCTCGCCAGGCTCGGATTTGAGCTGACCGGCATCGACGTTTCGCAGTATGCGCTCGACCGGGCGGCCGGCGCCGCGGACGCGGCTGGGGTGCGGGTGCTCTGGCACCCGGCCGACGTCCTCAGGTCGGCCCGGTGGACAGACCTGTTCATGCCTGGAGCCGGTCGCCTGCCCGGAGCCGGTCGCCCGGCCGTAGACGCGGTGATCTGCGTGCAGGCGTTCGGCTGGGGAAGCGATACCGACCAGTTGCGGTTGCTGCGCTCGATCAGGCGGCTGCTCGCGCCCGGCGGACTGCTCCTGCTCGATCACTCGAGCATCTTGGCGATCGCGCGCATCTACGCGGCGCACGCACGGGCCGAACTCGGCGCGACCGCATTCACCTTCAGCCGGCATTACGACCCGGTGAGCGGGCGCAGCGCCGGGCAGGTACTGGTCGAACGCCAGGACGGCACGCGGGCGGTGCTGCCCGATGACATCCGCCTGTACACGCCCGCCGAGATCAGGGCGCTGCTGACCCGGGCCGGTTTCGAGGTGATAAGAGCCGACGCGGACTTCAGCTGCGACGCTCCGGTCACCATCGCCACCAGGTACGTCCAGTTTCTCGCTACCCCGGCCGCTGACGTGACCCCCGCCTACGCCGGGCACCGAGGCGAGATCGCCGACGCCGAGGTGGACCTGCGGTGGGCGCCCGACGAGGCCGACTTCTCCCGCGCCGCAGTCGCTGACGCCTGGGCGAAACTGGGGCCTGTGCAAGGGCTGCCCGACCTCGCGCGGCCGTACGAGCTGACCGACCCGTACGGCGGCGAACGATCCGCTGGGGCGCTCGCCGCTCACCTAGGCTGGCCGGCTGGTACCGGTCCAGGGCCCGGCCGGGTCAGCGTCGGCGCGGGCGTGACCGGGCTCTTGCACGGTCTCGCCGGGCTCGCCGATGGCGGCGTTACGCTCACTGCACCGGACGGGCACCCGCAACTCGCCGAGGCGAGTGCCGCCGCCGGCGGCCAGGTGGCGGTGGCCCCGCTGACCGACCTGGCGGCCGCGAAAGCCGCGATCGCCGCGATCGGTCCGGCCGTCACGATCATCGACCGGCCATCGTTCACCGGCCCCTGCTGGCCGGTACCCATGATCGCCGACCTGGCCGCTATCTGCGACCAGGCGGGCAGCCTGCTGATCGTGGACGAGAGCTACGCCTGCTACCTGCCCCCCGGCGACAGCGCCGGACCGCTGACCGACACCACGCCCAACCTGGTGGTACTGCGCGGGGTGTCCAAGGGGTTCTGCTGCGGTGGCCTGCGCATCGGCTTCGCGATCGCCTCACCTGAGCTGGCCGCGCGGGTCAGGCTGGTGCTGGCGCCGCTGGCCGGGGCCGCGCTCATGCTCGATGTGGCGCTCGAGCTGCTCAGGCCGCCCGACTCGCTCGACCCGCTCCGGGCCAGGATCGCGGCGGTCAAGCCAGTCATCCAGGCAGCGGTCCAGCGAGCCGGGCTGGTCGAAGTGCCGGCCGACCCGCGGGTGCCGTGGATCGCGCTGCGGGTCGATCAGGCCGCGCGCGCCACGCTGGCCTCGTGCGGACTCGTGATCAAGGAGGTGCCGGAGCTCGGCCGGCACCGCGGGGGTTCAAGGGAGTCGTCCCCCTCTGGCCAACACCGCAGAGCCTCCGGCCAGCACCGCGACCCGGATGCGAGCCTGGCCCGGATGTCGGTGCCGCTGTCCGAGCAGCGCATCGCCGCGGTCACCGCGGCCCTGGCCAGCGCCGCCGACCTGGTGGCGAGCTGATGAGGCTGGCGCGGCTGGTCGCTGCCACTCACGAGGCGTTCGACGCCGACCTGGCGATGGCCGACGTGCACGCCATCTGCGGGCACGACCGGTACCAGGCCTCAGCCGGGATCATGGCCGCCGCGGCTTACGTCGCGGACCGGGCTCAGGCGGCCGGGCTCAGCGACGTCGCCGTGCTGTCGTTTCCGGCCGATGGAGCCAGTCGATGGTGGACCTATCGGGCACCGCAATCATGGACGCCGGTCAGGGCCACCCTGTCCGTCGACGACAAGGTGCTGGTCAGCTATCCCGATCAGCCGTACTCCCTGGCCGCGTACTCGGCGCCGACTCCACCCGGCGGCCGGTACCTTCCGCTGGTCCGCTACTCCGCGGTGCGGACCGGGGCCGACCCCCGGGGGGCCCTGGTCGTAGCCGACGAGCCGGTCCCGCTCGGGGTGCTCGCCGGACCGATGACGGCGGCCGGCGCGGTCGCCATCGCGGCTGATCCGCTCGGCGGAGTGCCGCACCGTAGCCGGGATCAGGTCGGCCGGCTCGAGCTGGCGGCTGGTTCTGAGCTGGCCGCCTTCAGCGTCACCGAGGTCCAGCTCGGCCGGCTGGCCAGCGCCGCCGACGCGGGTGCGGCCGCGCGGGCCGACATCGAAGTCGACGCGGCGCTCAGCGCCATGCCGGTAGTGACCGGCCGGCTGCCGGCTCAGGGGATCGGCGACGGCGCCGAACTGCTGCTCAGCGCACACCTGTGCCATCCGCGACCGGGAGCGAACGATAACGCGTCCGGCGTCGCGGCGCTGCTCGGGATCGCGCGGGCGCTGGCTGCGCGCCCGCCCGCAGCCGGCGTTAGAGGAGTAGCGGCGGTGCGCTTTGTCTGGGGGCCCGAGTTCGTCGGCACCGCTGCCTACCTGCACGAGGTCGTGGGCGCGGGCCAGGCGCCGCCGCCTCGGCTCGCGATCAACATCGACATGGCCGGGCCGGACGTGGCTCGGTGCGGGGGGCCGCTGGTGATCGAACGGGGCCCGGACGACATCGGCTCGTTCCTGCCCGCGCTCGCGACGCGGTGCGCCGCGCTGCTGCCTCCGGCGTCTCGTTCCTACAGCGGCGCCGTTCCTTGCGACCCGTGGACCTGGCGCGAGACGCCCTTTGCCGGAGGCTCGGACCACGCGCTGTTCGCCGATCAGCCGACCAGCGCCCAGGTGCTCGGTCTTGGCCACTGGCCCGACCGGGCCAATCACAGCTCGGCTGACACCCCCGATCTGGTTGATCCCGGGGAGCTGAAGCGAACGGCCGTGATCGCCGCCGCCTGCGTCGCGGCGGTCCGCGGAAGCGATGATCCCGAGCTGGCGGCTGACGTAGCGCAGGCCACGATCGGCTGGGCGGCCGAACATGTACTCGCCGTGCTGCCCGGACGGCGACCGCCGAGGCCGCCGCTTCAAGCAGACGAGCCCGCCTTCGACCCGCAGGATGAGCTGAACGCCGTCCGGTGGCTACAACATCGCGGTGCCGTCGCGCTCGCGGCGGTCGGGGGGCTCGGAGCGGTCGGAGGGCTCGGGGCGGTCGGGGGGGCCGACTCCGGCTGGCTGCGGCGAGCGCAGGCGTGGGTCGGCGCTCTCATCGATCTCGTAGCGGCCCGCCTGCCGGCGCCAGCCCAGGCTGGGCTGGACGCCGGCCTGGACGCCCCCGGCGGCGGGCCACCACTCGTCCAATGCTGGGCCGGGCCCGCGAACCTGCGTGCGCTCGCCGGGGATGCCTGTCCGGCGGATAAGGAGTGGCTGAATGAACGGCTGGCGGCCGACCGCGGCGGCAATTACACCCGAGCCCTGGCCCTGATGCGCGGCGTCAACGGCGAGCGCGACCGCAGCGAACTGACCTGGTGGGCAGCGCTGAGCAGCGAACTGCCAATACCGCTGAGC
>WNEY01002343.1_pt1 | contig 13860 bp, 9 predicted proteins | sample 5400531 | NCBI WGS metagenome assembly WNEY01 (sample SAMN13153338, study PRJNA577476) | soil metagenome | isolation source: 200 cm saprolite under Douglas fir tree site 1 | place: USA:California | collected 2015-04-18
CTCGAACTGACATCGGATATCCAAGGATGAGGGCCACTCCATCCCAGCCCACGCTCGATCGGCCCTTGTTCAGGAACCCACCAATATTGAGGGCTTCCAAAATCGTCTGTCCCGGACTGCGGTTGCCAGATTTTACTGTCAAAGCTAAAGCTCAGAACGACATCTTGGCCGTTTCGACCTGGCAGAGAAAGCAAAGGGATGTGCACATTCAGGTTTCCGTTCGACAGATTGATATTCTCTTTTGAGCCTGAATAGGCTTCGAGGGCCCTCACGCCGGTATCGTTGGAGCTACTGACTCCGCTGGGAAGAGTCGTTTGGCCGAAGGCGGCCTGCATGAGCAGAGTCAGAGTTAATAGAAAACGAAAGCGGTTGGTGTGCCGCAACGAAGAACGCATCATATAAAACACTCCTCCCTTATCGCTAGACAGTATTAACTACTTGCTACGAGAGCTTTAAACACTAAAACGGCCAGCACACTGCCCTGGCTCTCGAAAGGCTCAGAAGCGGAATGTTGAACCGTTGTCATCTGTCACCTTTTTATGGCAATCAGGGCCAAGAACTTTCATGTGACAACGGTATTTCTTGCAGCTAAGTAACAGCGAAGCATTGATAAAAACACTGGGGTCTTTTCTTGTCAAGAGATCTTTTGTCTCAGTTTGAGATCAAGAATTTGTAGTGTCCTGGAACTTGGTAAGTCGCTGAAAAAGAACAATTCCTCTCTGCCGAAGGCCAGCGCGCAGCGAAGCGGAGCGCTCAAAAGTAATGTTTTTTCGCGCGCTTCAGCCGTGCCGAAAAGTTCAATAGAATTGCGGCTTCTAGCCCCTGAGGTCAAGGTTTTTCTCCCTTTGGGTCATTCAAGAGACGACAATCGGGCTGGCGCTGGGGGCTTCGCATGAAATCTCAGCTACCGGCCGGCCAATTTTCGGTTTTATTGTGGTATCAAATCGCCAATTTCGGCCGAACTTCGTTCATAATCAGGTGGGCATTCCAGAATGCCAAGGCGATAGTGCCGCAAGCTCACGTTCCTTGAAAATTTACTGCCTAAGGGATTGGGGAACTCCGCATTCCGCCCTAAAGACTCATTCCTGTTTCACGCCGTTGTTAGTAAACTTACTAACAACCAACACGCGTCTGACACCTGCTGGCTATTTCTATAAGTTATTGACCGGTAGCAATTTACTCTGGTACAGGCCACCTGGCTAGTACCCCCCCTCCCCCGCTCACCGCCGTGTCGAATTGCTGCAGCCTGAAATTACTAAAGGGTAAAGGGCGATCTCAGGATGCTGCTTCTGAGACAACGTCTGGTCGCTTAAAACTCCCGCCGCCTTCCCCAGGTTCGACTCAACCAAGGACGGCTTATTTGTTTATTGCTGAGAAGCTTTGGGCAAGGGCAACGAAGCCTGGCCGAACACATATCGCCATCCGGCGGGAGTGCGCACATAGGTGTCACTGAACCAAAGCGTATATTCGAATGGCTTTCCGTTCTCTGTGCCTTTGGCCGACAACTTAGCTGTGACAACCGCCGTATTCTCCCACACCCGAACTGTTTGTGCGCTGTCATCCTGACGTTCATAGAGGACCCGCCCACTCTGCGCTTCGTTGAGCAAATCAGTTTTGCTATAGATTTTGCCGGAGCCGGTGACCAGCACGAAATCGTCCGCCAGAATGCGGCCCATCGCGGCCGCATCGTTCTTTTCGACGGCCCCCTGATACTCGGTGTCGAGTGCAGCAATCATCTTTTCGTCATTGCCCCGGAACGCCTTTCCGCCTTTGGCGAATGCCACGAGCGTGCTGAGGGCGATCGCTGCTGAAAGAAATATTTTGGTCCTCATCTTCATCGTTTATCTCCTTGTTGCCTATTGCCTACAGGTACGATCTCCTCGGGTGGTCCATAACCGCGATCATGGGCTCGACTCGAGACCGCATACTTCTTTAACTCGCTCCATCGGCTGGAGATGGGTGATCTGTCGCAAGAGCAGTAGAGTATGTGCACCTCCGAATCTGTGGTAAGACAGGAGACGAGATAAGAGCCGTTGTGGTAAGGACTGGAACCGATGAGATATCGTGTTTGGCACCTCGGACACTCCACGCAATGACGAATACGGCGCCTCATAACACGTAACCATAGACTCTCTGGCCGAAGAAGGTTGGACGTTTGCGGACGTTGCTCCCCGATTCATACAGATTCAGATATTGGCAGTTGCGGTAGTTGTGATTAGAAAAAGTGGGCCTTGGAGCGCGGTCCGAAAACGTCCAGCCGGTCCCACCGGATCGACTATGATGAATCTGCTTATGATGAATCTGCTGAAGATATGAATCTTGATTGGCAGGTATGTTCGCGGGCGCGCCTCTCGCGCGATGCGCGCTTCGACGGTAAGTTCTTCATTGCTGTGCTCAGCAGCCGGATCTACTGCCGTCCGATTTGCCCGGCCCGCACGGCGAAAGAGAGAAACGTCCGTTACTTTCCCAGTGCCGCAGCAGCAGCGGAAGCGGGGTTTCGTCCCTGTTTGCGCTGCCGGCCAGAATGCTCACCCGGAACCCCGGCCTGGTTGGGAACGCCCAACACGGTTTCGCGGGCCTTGCGGCTGATCAGTGAGAGCGGCCTGGAAGATGGAGGGGTTGAGGTGCTTGCCGAGCGCCTGGGTGTGGGCTCGCGCCATCTTCGCCGCCTGTTCCTGCGCCACCTGGGAGCGACACCCAGCGCCGTGGCGCAGACACGCCGGCTGCAATTTGCCAAAAAGCTCATTGACGAAACGAGTTTGCCGATGAGTCAAATTGCCATCGCTTCCGGTTTTGGCAGCGTGCGGCGATTCAATGCCGGCATCCGCAAGGTCTATCATCGAACGCCGACCCAGATTCGGCGCTTGACGCGTCAGACGCCCCTGCAGCGGGAGAACCAGTATTTGTTCCGTCTTCGTTTCCGTCCACCTTATAACTGGAAGGGCATGCTGGCATTTCTGGCGCCGCGCGCGACTCCCGGCATCGAAGTGGTTGATGCTGGCAGCTATCGCCGTTCAATTTTTCTGAATGGTTCTGGCGGTTATTTTGAACTCTCGCGCGATGAGAGCAATGACGCGCTCATGGTTCGCATTCAGTTTGCCGATCCATGCTCACTCTACCTGATTATCGAGCGAATCAGGGCCATGTTTGACCTCAACGCAGACTGGGAGGCCATCGCGGAATCTCTACGAACTGACCAGGTGTTAGCCGGGAGGGTTGAATCTAATCCGGGCCTGCGAGTCCCGGGTTGCTGGGATGGCTTCGAACTTACCACACGGGCAATTCTCGGGCAGCAGATCACCGTCAAAGGCGCGACCGCTCTTGCGGGCCGCATGGTAAGGGCCTTCGGGCAACCGTTTTCTGCCGCAGGCAACCTCACCCACCTGTTTCCTCGACCTGAAGCTCTTGCCGATGCCGAACTTGGCAGCATAGGCCTGCCCAGGGCGCGCGCCGAGACCATTCGCGCTCTTGCCCGTGCGGTTTGCGATGGGCTGATCAGATTTGAGGGAGTCGTGGAACCCAAGGCTTTCCTGACTCGGCTGTGTGAAATTCCCGGTATTGGAGAATGGACAGCACAATATGTGGCGATGCGCGCTCTTGGGGAACCCGATGCGTTCCCATCCGGTGATCTTGGTCTTTTGCGCTCGCTGACTTTAGACAACTCTTACGAGCTTGAGCGCCGCGCCGAAGCGTGGCGGCCTTGGCGGGCTTACGCGGCCATGTACCTGTGGAGTATGGCCAGCGAATCCAGGGTTCGTGGGAGCAAACCAGTTTCTTCGAGAACCAAAAAGGTGATTATAGAAGAGCCTTTTTTCCTCCGGCGCCTCTCAATGACAACAAATTGATGGCGCTTCTTCCGCTCAGCTCCGACCGACGCCTGCGCGGCGACGAAAAGTTGTTGCGCCGATTGAAACGACACATGTATTGTAATTCTGTATTTGCATGCGAACAAAAATCGTTAAAGCCGCTACGGAATGAATCCGCGAACCCTCACCTTTCTTTTAGCTGTGGTAATCCTGGCTGGATTTGGCATCGCGCTCTCTTGGGCTCGACGACACGGACGCCCGTTCTTCGATGCTACAGCCTCCGACTCGCAGGGCTGGAGTCTCACCCAGCTTCTACTCGCCAGCTTTCTGACGCTTTTTGCGGAGCTGGCATTCATTCGTTGGATCGCGGTGGAAGTGCGTGCGTTTGCTTATTTCAAAAATCTCGCGCTCTTACTCTGCTTTGTGGGGTTTGGCCTGGGATGCGCTTTGGCGCGCAAGACTCCGCGTTGGCCGGCCGGCGTTCTAACCTTCCTGGGACTACTTCTGCTTGTGCGCTTGCCTATCCAGCAAGGGAGATGGCTGGAGGGGCTTTCGCAAAGTCTGGGCGCCGCAGCCGATGTGGAAATCTGGGCCACGGGGAACTCCTGGCATTGGGCACGCTTTCTGGGCGGAGCCTTCATAGCCGCAGCTCTGTTCCTGCTGCTGGTGTGGATCTTTGTGCCCCTGGGGCAGACCGTGAGCCGGCAGATGGACCGTGCGCCCAACACTCTATCGGGATATTCCTGGAACCTGCTGGGCAGTCTTGCCGGCATCCTGGCATTTTTAGGCGCCAGCCGATTGATGCTGCCACCTTCTTTTTGGCTGGGCGCCGTGCTGCTGGGTTTCGCGTTTCTGCAAGCCACACGGCGGGCCCGGCTGCTGGTTGCGAGTCTTCTGGTTCCCCTGATTCTGCTGCTGCATGACCCTTCAGGTCCCGACAGCTACGCCATGTGGACGCCCTATCAGCAGGTCCAGTACACACGGCACTATGCTTCCAACGGGGATTTTTGGGGAGGTGAGGTATGGGTGAACCATGCCGGCTATCAATACATTGTGAATCTCTCTTCTCCGTTTCTGGCGCGTCACCCGGGGCTGGTCAAGGAAGCTGTGGACGAGAACCCTTACAATCTGCCTTTCCGCTTTGCGACTCCCTCCCCCAGCACGATGATTGTGGGATCAGGAACGGGCAACGATGTTGCCGCAGCGCTGCGCCACGACAGCCGCTCGGTGGATGCGGTGGAGATTGACCCTGCCATCCTCGCTTTGGGCAAACGCGAGCATCCTGAGCATCCCTACGATTCGCCCCGGGTCACCGCGCACCTGACCGATGCGCGGGCATTCCTGAAGCGTGATCCGCAGCGCTATGACCTGGTTTTGTTTGGGCTGCTGGACTCTCACACTCAGTTTTCTGACTATTCCAATATGCGGATCGATAATTTCGTATACACGCAAGAGTCGTTCCGCGAAGCCAGCCGGCATTTGACTCCAAATGGCATCGTGTTTGTGAAGTTTCATGTCGATCGCCCCTGGATGGCCGTTCGCCTGGCGGAAATGCTGCGTCAAACCTTCGGCAAGCCTCCCCTGGTGTTCTATGCGGCGTCGAGCTATGCCGCACAGGCAACCTGCTTTGTAATTTCTCCCTCCAGCCGCGTCGAAGATGCCCTGGCATCCGATCCCCGGCTGCTCGAATTCGTGCGTAAGAACCTGGTGACACCGGATCAAGAACAGGTGCCGGTCACAACTGACGACTGGCCGTATCTCTACCAGGAAGGGCGTTGGATTCCACGCACTTACTATTCGCTGGGCTTACTTGTGGTTCTGGTCGCACTCGGGCTCTATTCGCAGATTCCGGAAGCGCGCCGCCAGGCTCCATCATTATTCTTTTTCAGCATGGGCGCCGGCTTTCTGTTGCTTGAAACCCAGGTGATCAGCCGCCTAGCTCTCTTTTTTGGGACCACCTGGCAGGTGAACGGCGTTGTGATCTCCGCTCTGCTGGTTGCCCTGTTGCTGGCCAACCTGGTGGTGGAACGCAGCCAGGCGCCGCTGCCACGCTTCTGGATTTTGGCGGCCCTGCTCGCGGGACTGGCCCTGGCCTACTGCTTGCCGCTGAATCGGATTCCCGGATCGCCGGCAACTGCAGGAGCGGTTGCGACTGCCGTCTTCACCCTCCCAGTTTTCTTCGCAGGGATACTCTTCGCTTCTGAGTTCCGTGTGGCTGAATCCCCCAGTGCCGCTCTGGGAGCAAACATACTGGGCGCGGTTGCAGGAGGACTGCTGGAGAATCTTTCCCTGCTGTTTGGTATGCGCGCTCTGTTGCTGGTCGCGATAGGACTCTACTGTCTGGCAGGCATAGGGCTCCGATGGCGGCGGGAGCGGACAGGCATTCGAATTCCAGAAGGAGCACCAATTCTCTCGAAGAGTATTAGTGCTATGCCTCGCCAAAACTGAAAACGCACAAGATTTTCAATCCCTGGTCGCCACGCCGCTGCCACTGCAGGCAGGACGCAGGGCAGTTGCTTGCGTTATCCTACTTGCCTTCTTGAGGTGACGGATGAAACATGCACTGCTTTGCGCTGTTCTTGCTGCTGGTTGTTTTGCACAGACCACCTTCTCGCCGGAAGTGCAGAAATACATTTCGGTGAACGCACCGACCATCGCACTTACCCATGTGAAGGTGATTGACGGCACCGGCGCCGCCGCGCAGGACGATCAAACCATCATTATTGCCGGAGGAAAGATACAGTCGGTCGGCCCGGCAGCTTCTACGCAAGCTCCGCGCGATGCCAAGACTCTTGACCTTCACGGCTACACGGTAATCCCCGGACTGGTGGGCATGCATAATCATTTTTATGACTCCGCTTTTCTCAATCGTGATGATGATGGCAAGATCCTGCAGCCGGGCTTTCTAGTCACCGAGATTCCCTACACCGCTCCCCGGCTTTATCTGGCAGCCGGCGTCACCACGCTGCGGACAACCGGTAACGTTGAAGGCTTCACTGATCTCGAGGTAAAGCGCAGGATCGATGCCGGACAAATGCCCGGACCGCACGTGGATGCCAGCGCGCCTTATCTGGAGGGCCCGGGGTCGATCTTCGGCCAGATGCATCAACTCAAGGATGCCGACGACGCGCGGCGCATGGTGGATTTCTGGACGCAAGAGGGCGCCACCTCGTTCAAGGCGTACATGTACATCACGCGTGATGAGCTGGCGGCCGCCATTCAGGAGGCGCACAAACGAGGCCTCAAGCTCACCGGTCATCTGTGCTCGGTCACTTGGCCAGAGGCCATTGCGGCGGGTATTGATGACTTGGAGCATGGGCCAGTATTCACCGACACCGAGTTCCTTGCCGACAAGAAACCTGACCAATGCCCTGCCACCTCAACCGGAACCGCGTGGGCAAAGCTGGATATCAACGGTGCCGAGGTGCAAGGGCTCATCCAGAACCTTGTCGCGCACCACGTGGCGGTGACGTCCACGCTTCCGGTGTTTGCCGCATCTACCGTGAATGCGCCGCCCAACCCGCGCGCGCTCGAAGTCATGAGCGTGACGCAGCGCCAGAGTTTCCTGACTGCGCGCGCCCGCATCACGCCCGAGGCAAACACGCGCACAACCGGGCTGATCAAGAAAGAGATGCAATTCGAATACGCCTTCGTCAAAGCAGGAGGGCTTCTGCTCGCCGGCCCTGATCCCACCGGCAACGGCGGTACCTTGCCCGGCTTCGGCGACTGGCTGGAGCTGGAACTTCTAGTGGACGCGGGCTTCACGCCGGCCGAAGCCATCCACATCGCCACCGAGAACGGAGCCAGATTCCTCGGACGCAATGACACCATCGGCACCATCGCCGCCGGAAAATCCGCCGACATGGTGGTGATTCATGGTGACCCCACAACGAAAATTTCAGACATCGAAAAGGTCGAGACCGTCTTCAAAGACGGAATCGGATATGACTCCGCCAAGCTCATTGACGCATGCAAGGACACCGTCGGGCTACGGTGAAACATGCCGGCTTTCTTCCGGCGCAGATACTTTGATTAGAGCTTGTTTGAAAAATAGGTTTGTGTCAGGGCACGGATTTATCCGTGCCGAAAATATCCCTAAAACAAGGGCTTCAGAGCGTGTGTGAGAACTAGGTTTTCATGTTACATATTGCGATCACAACGTTTGGTGAACACAAGATGTTGTGGTCGGCAAAGTTGATTTTTGGGTTCTCACACACCCTCTTCAGCCCCTGAGGTCGCTCTATAAATCATCTCGCGGATATTTTTGAAACACGCTCTAGTATCAGGAGTTCTTCCTGGGCCGGGCTATGCTTTTCAGTTCAGGAAGAACTGAATTTTTAAGTAGGGTTCGATTTCTTATTTTCGTTCTGCGGAGAAATATGCGTGACTGCCCCAGGCCCCACAGCCACCACGAAATAAATTGCCGGAGTAGAACCAGCATTCTTGATTCCGTGCTCCTCATTGGAGGCGACGTAGGCCGCTGAACCGGCGCCTATGACGTGAGGCTTACCGCTGATCGTGATCTCGACGGTGCCTTCCCGAATCAGCCAGAACTCGCTATGGGGATGATGGTGAGGTGGATGCGGCGCACCGCCAGGGTCAAGCACAGTTTCGTGCATTTCAACTTCTTCTCCTGTCGCCAGCTTGCCCTTTACAATCTGGCGAAACTGCGCGCCCTTGCCCTTTTCCACGGGCAGTTGGTCGAATGGGATGGCAACAGAGGGCATGGAAGCGCCCTCCGCAGCAAACGCGCTTCCGGCCAGCGCGTTCACAGCCAGGGCAGCCGGCAAAAGAGAACACATTTCACGTCGGTTCATGGGCTTATGGACCTCGATGTTCAGTATGGGCGTATGTCAAATGAATTGACCTGCGTCCGCTCTTGAAGAGCACTCCATCATAGTGCGAGGTTATGGCGATTGGCTAGTGGCGTCGCTATGGCGTAAAGCCGCAGGCTCTTGAAGCTGTTTCATAACTAAGTTTTCAGAAGGGCACGGCTTCCAGCCGTGCCGTTAAGAGCCCATAAAGTGCGAGGCTTTATTGGCCGTTGCATTAGTAATGTCCTAGTCCATCGTCAATGCGATGGAAGACCAATTACTCAACCCCTGTCATCCTGAGCGGCAGTCCGAGCGACGTAGGAGCGAGGACGGAGTCGAAGGACCCCGAGAATCTATCTCTGACCATGCGACGTCAGGGTATTCTCACGAGTACGTTAGCGATTCGTGTACAGACGAAGAAGAGTTTTATGCCCGTCAGCATCGTAAGATGGGGGTTGACTGAATGAGTTCTAGCTCTAGGACATTACTAATGCAGCCATCAAATAGCCACTGCGGTTTCCAAACTCCGCTGACCTCGGGGGATTATGAAACAGTTCCTAAGCTTCGGCCACGACCGGCTTCGGCGCCAGCTCCTTACGGGCGAGTTCGGCAAACATAGAGGCAGAGCTGGGCAGGCTGCGGTGTTTCTGGAAAATTAATCCTAACTCCCGCGATATTTCCAGGCCCTCGATTTTCAAGAGCTTGACGTCTCCTCGCCGCACATTCTCCCGGGCGAAGGTCGAGCTGATCAACGAAACCCCAAAGCCCGCGGTGACGAAGCGCTTGATCATCGTCAGGCTGGTGAGTTCCATGGTGATATTGAGGTTTTCCCGGTAGGGACGAAGATTCTTCTCGATCAGCTTTCGCGTTGATCCCGTTTTAGGAATGATAAGTGGCTGTTGTGCCAGCTCTTCCATCGTGGCCGAACGCTTATTGAAAAGCGGGCTGCCCGAGCCCACCATCAGCAGAACCCGGTCCTTAAAAAGAGGAATAACGGTGAGACTGGGTGATTTTACGGGGAGGGTCACAATGCCCAGATCAAGCGCCCCATCTTCCACTTTTTCTATGACTTTATGGGTGAAATTCCGGTAGACGCTGATCCTGATTTTAGGAAACATCTTATGGTACTTGGCAAACACTTTGGGCAGCACGTAGAGAAAGGTTCCCTCATTGGCGCCGATAGAAAGTGTGCCTACGGGAACGCCATTGCGCTCTGCGACTGCGCGCAAGGAGTTGCCGCGGAGCGCCAGCAATTGGCGGGCATACTCCAGAATGACCTCGCCGGCCGGAGTGAGCCGGACGGATTTTGCCGTCCGGTCAAAGAGCCTGTGACCGTATTCCTGCTCCAATTGGCGGATCTGGGCGCTGACCGCGGGCTGAGAACGCAATACTTTTTCGGCCGCGCGCGAAAAACTGCCCAGCTTGGCGACTTCTACAAACGTATTAAGCTGATCGAAATCCATAATCTTTCAATTTCAATCATGCTAACACGCCGCCTTTCAAACCGCCTAAGCCGAAACTTTGTTCAGCAACTTCCCTTTCTTCACCTTGACCGGGTTCAGGAAAGACATCATGGCCCGCAGCTCTTCGCCAACGCGCTCAATCTGCTGGTCTTGTTCCTGTTCGCGCTTCTCGTAGAACCACTTTCCCCCAGCTTCGTTTTCCGCAATCCACTTCTTGGCAAAGCTGCCGTTCTGGATCTCTTTCAACAGTTGCTTCATGACCTGACGGGTCTGCTCCGTTATCACGCGCGGACCGGCGGTATAGTCTCCGTACTCTGCTGTATCGCTCACTGAATAACGCATGTAGCTGAGACCACCGCGATACATCAGGTCGACGATCAGTTTGAGCTCGTGCATGCACTCGAAATAGGCAAGCTCGGGCTGGTATCCGGCTTCGACCAGCGTCTCAAATCCCGCGCGGATCAGGTGGCTGACGCCGCCGCAGAGCACGGCCTGCTCGCCAAAGAGATCGGTCTCGGTTTCTTCGGCAAAGGTGGTTTCCAGCACCCCCGCGCGCGTGCATCCCAGCGCCTTGGCATACGACAACGTCAGGTCTCGGGCCTTTCCGCTTGCATCCTGGTGGACGGCAAAGAGCGCCGGGGTTCCGCTGCCTTCAACATAAAGCTCACGCACGCGGTGTCCCGGAGACTTGGGCGCCACCATGCTCACATCCACCTTGGGCGCAGGCGTGACTGTGCCGTAATGGATATTGAATCCGTGGGCAAACATCAGCATTTTGCCGGGCGTGAGATGCGGTTCGATGTCGTGCTTGTAGAGCGCCGCTGTTTTGGTGTCGGGGACCAGCACCATGATTACATCGGCCCACGCCGCTGCCTCGGCGGGTGTCTGAACGGTGAGTCCATCGGCTTGCGCACGGGCGCGTGAGGCGCTTCCAACGGGCAGTCCTACATGAACGGTAACGCCGCTGTCTCGCAGGTTCTGCGCGTGAGCGTGGCCTTGCGAGCCATAGCCGATGATTGCAACCTTTTTTTGCTTGATCAATTCCAGGTCTGCGTGTTGTTCCAGGTAAACTTTCGCCATAATTTCTTATCTCTCCACAGATAAATTTTGTTTAAATCGAACGGGAAATATCTTGAGCGGTGCTCTTGGCCGGGTCCTTGAACGAAGGCATCTCGCTCTCAGACGCCGGCGGCGTGCACCCGGCCATGGCCACGTGTCCTGTACATACCATCTCCAGGATGCGATAGGGCCGCACAATTTCTACGAAACTGTCGATCTCTTCTTTTGTTCCAGTGAATTCGAGGATCACGGAGTCTGGGCCGGTTTCCACAACATGGGCTCCATGCTTGCCCGCAGTCTCGCGCACGCGGGCCTCAGTCTCGGGGCTGACCGCGAGCTTGATCAAAGCCATATCGCGCGACACGTAGGAATCCGTAATGTTCTGTATGCGCAGCACATTCACCAGCTTGTAAAGATTCGCTTCAATGCGCCGTGCCCCATGCTCATCGGTATCCACCACGATGGTCATTCGCGATATGCCCGGCACCTCAGTGCGCCCCACAGTCAGAGTCTCGATATTGAACGCGCGGCGGCGGAACAAAATAGCCACTCGCGCCAGGACGCCCGGCTTATCTTCAACGTAGACAACGAATGTGTTCAGCATGACAATTCTTTCCTATGCACCGCGCTTACCATTCCATCTCGGTATCAACCACAGGGTTGGGACGGCGAATCATATCTTTCAGATCGGCCCCCGCCGGCACCATGGGATAGACGGTATCTTCCTGGTCGACCTGGAAATTAATCAGCATCGGGCCGTCGTGCTCGCGGGCCTCGCGAATGGCGGGAATGACCTCAGAGCGCTGCTTGACCGAGGTTGCGCGAATTCCGAAGGCCTCGGCCAGCTTGGCAAAATCTGGATTGACCAGAGGCGAGGCCGCATAATTGCGGGCATAAAAGAACTCCTGCCACTGGCGCACCATTCCCAGATAACCGTTGTTGATGATGGCCACATGGATCTTGATTTTTTCCTGAAAAATCGTGGCCAGCTCTGGCATGGTCATCTGGAAGCCACCGTCGCCTACAACAACCCAGACTTCCGCATCCGGGCGGGCAACTTTTGCGCCGATCGCTGCCGGCAAAGCAAAGCCCATGGTGCCCAATCCACCGGAGGTAATGAGCGAGCGCGGAGTATTGTGACGGTAGTATTGCGCCTCCCACATCTGGTGTTGCCCCACGTCGGTGACTACAATGGCGTTGCCGCCAGTCTCGCGCCACAGATCGTTGATTACGTGCGCGGCATAAAGGTGCCCGCTATCGGGAAGGTTTTGGATGTCGCGAACCGCCGAATCTCCCTTGAGCTGGTTGATGTATTGCACCCACTCCGGATGCTTCGGGGTTGACTCCAGCATGGGCTGCAGCTCGCGCAGCACCTCGCGCAGATCGCCCACCAGCGCAACATCAACTTTCACATTCTTGTTGATCTCGGCGGGGTCAATCTCGACGTGTATCTTCTTCGCGTTTTTGGCATAGGTATTCAGGTTGCCGGTCACACGGTCGTCGAAACGCATGCCCAAAGCAATCAGCAGGTCGGCCTCCTGAATTGCCGTGTTCACCCAGGCCTCACCATGCATTCCCATCATGCCCAGGTTCAGCGGATGCGAAGCCGGAATCCCGCCCAGTCCCAGCAGGGTGACAGCAGCCGGAATATCGAGATGCTCGATGAGTTGGCAAACCTCCTGCGTCGCACCGGAAAGAATAATGCCGTGTCCGGCAAGAATAATGGGGCGCTTCGCGGCGCGGATCAATTCAATCGCCTTGTCGTAATCGCCTACGCTAGGAGAAAGGTCGGGACGATAGCCGGGAAGCTGCGGCGCCGCACCCTCCCAGTCAAAAACACAGGAACTCTGCTGGGCATCCTTGGTGATGTCAATCAATACCGGTCCCGGACGCCCCGATTGCGCGATGTAAAATGCCTCGCGCACCGTACGCGCAATATCTTCAGCCCGGGTCACCAGATAGTTGTGCTTGGTGATGGGCAAGGTGATGCCGGTGATGTCAACTTCTTGAAATGCATCGCTGCCGATGAATTTGCTTCCCACCTGTCCGGTGATGCAAACGATAGGCGAAGAATCGAGCATGGCGGTGGCAATGCCCGTGACCATGTTGGTCGCACCCGGCCCTGAGGTCGCCATGGCCACACCCACCTTGCCACTGGCCCGGGCAAACCCGTCGGCCATGTGCGTAGCGCCCTGCTCGTGCCGCACCAGGATGTGCCGGATCGCAGAATGTTTGAGCGCGTCATAGACCGGCAGAATCGCGCCTCCGGGATATCCGAAGACGGTCTGCACGCCCTCTCGCTCCAGGGAGGCCCACAGAATCTGCGCCCCGGTCATCTTATTCTCGGCGGGAGATTGTGTCGGCGATTGCGTCGCTGTCGTTGTGCTCATACCATCCTATCCTGTTACTGCTCCAACTGAAGCGGAAGAAACCCGGCTTGCATACTTGGCGAAAACCCCCCTGGCAAAGCGGGGCTGCGGCGGCTGCCAGTTTCGCAGCCGGTTCTCGAATTCTGATTCTGAAATTTCGACCGAGAGTTGCCGCTTATCAACATCGAATACAACCACGTCGCCGTCACGCAGCGCGGCGATGGGACCTCGACAGGCAGCTTCCGGTGCAACGTGTCCGGCCATCAGGCCGCGGGTCGCTCCTGAGAAGCGTCCGTCGGTAAGCAAGGCTACAGATTCGCCAAGACCTGCGCCGGCGAGGGCCGCGGTG
>WNEY01002344.1_pt1 | contig 13860 bp, 7 predicted proteins | sample 5400531 | NCBI WGS metagenome assembly WNEY01 (sample SAMN13153338, study PRJNA577476) | soil metagenome | isolation source: 200 cm saprolite under Douglas fir tree site 1 | place: USA:California | collected 2015-04-18
CCTTCAAGCGGTTGAAATCGCTGCATTTGCCGGTGATGAGGGCCTTTCCTGGGTCCGTGGTGTAGAAATTCTTCACTCTCTGGAAGGGCGCCAACCCCGACATCCCCGTCCTGAAAGACGCAAAGGCGGAGTACGCCAGACTCAAGTAGTTCAGGCCAACCGAGCGCTATTCGTAGCGCAGCGCCGTCAGCGGGCTGACGCGCGTCGCGCGGCGCGCGGGAATCCAACAGGCCACGAGCGCAATCGTGGACAATAGAACGATCACGGTTGCGAAGGTGACGGGGTCAGTGGGCTTAATCCCCACGATTAGATCTGCGATGGCGCGCGTGCCCGCAAAGGCCGCAGCCAAGCCCACGCCAAGCCCGATTCCTACAACGAGCAGGCTCTGTCGCAGGACCATCTTCAGAATGTCGCGCGGCTCCGCACCCAGCGCCATGCGAATCCCGATTTCCAGCGTGCGCTGCGCCGCGGCGTAAGAAACCACGCTATAGACTCCGATGACAGCGAGGATCAGCCCCAGAAGGCCCATCGTGCCCGTCAACTGTGCCCCAAACCGGAAAAAGAAAAAACCGTTGATGCCCTGTAGCGCGGTGGCCATTGTTTGCACCTCGGAGACGGCTATCCCCGGCGCCAGCTCGCGGATTTGCGCTTCAATCTGGCGCTGCAGGGATTCCGGCGGCACCGAGGTGCGCACATGAATCGTGCGGTAGGCCATATATTTCTGCGCCGACGGCACATAAAAGAAAGGCTCTGGCGGATCCTCGATCACGTTCTTGTATTTGCCGTTCTGCACCACCCCGACCACTTCGGTGAACTGCCCTTTCACGTCCTTGGCGGTAAAGCGTTTGCCCAGCGGATTTTCCTTAGGCCACAGCTTCTCAGCCATCGCTTGGTTGATAACCGCCACGTCGGGCGATTTCTCATTGTCGGCGTCCGTAAAGCGGCGTCCCATTTGCAGCGGGAGCCGTAGTGTCTCGAAATAACCAGGCGTCACCGGGTTGTACATGATGGCTGGTGGCTGTTTCCCGGCCTCGACTGGATGACCTTCGGCAGTTACTTGTTCGTCGGCGCTGATTACGCCCAGAGGCACGGTGAAGGCCTGGCCCACGGATACGACCCCGGGCAGAGCGCTGAGCCGCTCGTCGACCTGCCGAAAGAACTCGCGCCCGCGGCTTTCGTTGAAGCTGACCTGCGCGACATCCACCGTCAAGTCGAGAATGTGATCTGGGCCGTAGCCCAAATACAGTTGCTGCGCCTTGTTCAAGCTGCGCATGAAAAGCCCCGCGACCACTAGCAACAGCAGTGAACCCGCCAGTTGCGCGACCACCAGTGTGCTTCTGACAATATGGCGCCGTCGACCGTCTGAAGTTCCGCGGCCTCCTTCGCGCAGCACGGAATTGACATCGCTTCGCGCCACGCGGAGGGCCGGAAGGATCCCCACGATCACGCCCGTAAACAGCACCGCGCCGAGCGCGAAGACGAACACTCGCGCATCCGGCTGAAGGTCAAACGAAATCGGCAAGTCCGTTCCCAGGGGCAGCGAGCTCAAGAATCCCGAAGCCCAAATGGCAAGAACGTACCCTGCGGCGCCGCCCAGCAAGGCCAGCAGCAGACTTTCCGTCAAGTGTTGCCGCACCAATCGTCCGCGCCCCGCGCCTAACGCAGCGCGAATACCCATCTCACGCTGCCGCACTGTCGCGCGCACCAGCAACACGTTGGCTATGTTGAAGCAAGCCACCAGCAACACGAGGCCCGCAAGAACCATGAAAGCCGCAGACACCACCGGCAACGTATTGTCCGGATCGGGCTCCGGTCTCGCCAGCCTTTCTGGATAGGCTTGAATGCTTATGGCTTTGTCCGTTTCCGGATGTTGGTCCGCCAGCCGCTGCGCGATGACGTTCAAAGTCGCTTGTGCTTGTTTGACGGTGTTGCCGGGCTTGAGCCGGCCCAACAGCGACAAGCTGCGTTCCTCGCGGTGCGTCCACGAGGCGGGGACCGTTTCTTCTCCAAAACCCTTGGAACCAGTCGCAGCGCTGAAGGGCACATATCCATCCATATCCACGATCGCGTATGTCCCGTGAAATTCCTTTGGCGCCACGCCCACAATCGTGAACGCGTGCGAATTAATCTCCGCGTGCTTTCCGACTACGTTGCGGTCTCCGGCAAAGCGCTTCTGCCAATAGGCGTATCCGAGGACGAGAACAGGATCCGCCCCTGGCGCTTGTCCCTCCGTCGGCAAAATCAATCGGCCGAGCGCCGGCTGTAGACCCAGCGCCGAAAAGTAATTTCCGGTGACCCGGCTCAGCACGCAATGATCGGCTTTGCCGTCCACGGTCAACCCCACCAACGTGGGACGATACCCCATAATGTCGCTGAAGTTGTCCGCTTGGCGGCTAATGTCCTGATAGTCCGGATACGAAAATCGTTGAAGCCCGGGCGTTCCGGTTTGCTGCATCGACAAGACCGCGATCTGCTCGGGGTGCGGCACCGGCATCGGCCGCAAGAGCATCCCATTGATGACGCTAAACACGGTGGAATTCACCGCCATCCCCAATCCCAACGTCACAACCGCAATGATCGTGAAACTGGGAGAATTGCGGAGCGTTCTCGCCGCGTATCGCAAGTCTTGCCAAAAACTCTGCATGGGATTACCTCGCTGAAGACAGACCTCAGGCTCTATGCTTCGCTAGAACTGCAAACGGGTGCCCGACGCGAGCTCTGGATAGCCACCCTATTATGAACAGCTTACGAAGAGACATCGCGAAAAGTCTCACCGCACGGTGCTCGAATTCGGGATGCGTGTCGCGGAATCGGACACCTCTGCACCGCGGTCGCCGCCCTTGTCACTGCAGCAATTCAAGGGTGCTATACTTCCCGCCTCGATTCGCGTCTCGCCATGGAAAAGTACGACCTCATCGTCATCGGTTCCGGTCCCGCGGGCCAGCGCGCGGCGATCCAGGCCGCCAAATTCGGCAAGCGCGTTGCGCTGGTCGAAAAGCTGGAAGTGGTCGGCGGCACGGCCATCAACACTGGAACCATTCCCAGCAAAACCATACGCGAAGCAGTGCTGCACCTTTCTGGCTTCTACTACCAAAACATCTACGGTGTAAATTATCGCGTGAAGGATCAGATCACCATGGCCGATCTCTCCTTTCGCGCGCAGCACGTGATCAAAACCGAAATCGACGTCATTCGCGCGCAACTCTCGCGCAATGGCATCGAAGTGCTTACGGGTATGGCCAGCTTTACCGACCCCACGCACATTCACGTGGTCAGCACGCGTGGGCAATCCGACTACGAAGCCAGCAAAATCATCGTCGGCACCGGCACTAAGCCCGCGGATTCGCCGCTGGTTCCCTTCAACAATCGCAATATCATCAACAGCGACCAGATCCTGCAAATGCCGGAAGTTCCCAAAACGCTGATCGTAGTGGGCGGCGGCGTTATCGGCGTCGAGTACACGTGCATGTTTGCAACGCTGGGGGTGCGCGTTACGTTGATTGAAAAACGGCCGCGCCTTCTGGAATTTGCAGATTCGGAGATGGTCGAGGCGCTCTGCTACCATCTGCGCGACCGCCGCGTCACGATGCGTCTGAATGAGGAGGTTGAAAGCGTCGAAGAAACTCCCGACAACGGCGTCGCCGCAGTCCTCAAGAGTAAGAAAAAAGTTTCCGGCGACGCTCTCCTCTACGCCGTCGGCCGCCAAGGCAACGTCGACGAATTGAATCTTGCGAATGCTGGCCTCGAGGCCGACTCACGCGGACGCATTGCCGTAGACAACGATTACCGCACCAAGCAGCCGCACATTTTCGCGGTCGGCGACGTCATCGGATTCCCCAGCCTCGGCTCCGTCTCCATGGAACAAGGGCGCATCGCCGCCGCGAATGCCTTTGGCATTCCTATCCACTCCAATCGCGCTAACTATCCCTACGGCATCTACACCATCCCGGAAATTTCCTTCATCGGCAAAACGGAAGAACAGCTCACGGAAGAAGGCGTCCCCTACGAAGTGGGCATCGCTTTTTTCAGGGAAATCGCGCGCGGCCAGATTCGCGGCGACACTACGGGGCGTCTGAAGTTGATTTTCGATCCCGATTCCAAAGAGCTGCTCGGCGTGCACATCGTGGGAGAAGGTGCGTCCGAGTTGCTGCACATCGGTCAGGCCGTCTTCGCGTTTAAGGGCACCGTGGAATATTTCGCCGACGCCGTCTTCAATTACCCGACTTTGGCGGAGTGCTACAAGGCCGCCGCCTTCAACGGCCTGAACAAATTGAGGTGAGCCGTCAGAAGTAGTGTGAAGTTTTTTTTGAGGATAACTGATGGGAAGAACGGTCGGCGTACTGGTAATGGAACATATCGCGGTCGGCCTGGTCGAGAACAACAGACTAGCCGGTCCGCTTAACCTCTATCCCGAAAAAGGCGAGTCACTCGACGCGTTGCAAGCCATGCCCGCGGAAAATATTGGCGACTGCATCCGGGAACAAATCGAATCCGTATCCAAAGGCCAAAAAGTGCAAGCCGTGGGCCTCGGGTTCCCCGGCGTGATTCGCGGCGGCGTCGTTGAGGATTCTCCCAATCTTCACCAAGTGAAGGGCTTCAACCTGCAAGCGGCCTTGTCGGCACGCGGCGTTTCGGCTCCGGTGCGCATCTTCAACGATGCCGACGCCATGGCCGCGGGCGTGGCCGCCACGCGCGGCAAACTACAAAAGCTCATTCGCGTCTGGACGCTCGGCAACGGCGTAGGCTTTGGGCGCTATCCCTGGAGCGAAGGCATTTGGGAAGGCGGCCATTCCGTGGTCACGCTCGACCCCAAGGAAAATCTCTGCGGCTGCGGCGGACGCGGCCATCTTGAAGGCATCCTCGGGCATCGCTCCATGCGTTTGCGCTTCCTTGACCTCGAGCCCGAAGAAGTCTTCGCCAACGCGCGCACCGGCGACGCGCGCTGCTCGGAATTCGTGACCCTGTGCCACCGCGCGCTGGCCGCCGCCACGGCGACCAGCATCCACATGGACGGCCCCGGCCAGTTCTATATCACCGGACCCAACGCCAAGTTCATCGATATCGCGCTGCTCGACCGTTTCGTGCACGAAATGGTGAAGATGAGCCCGTTGCAAGGCAGCCGCTTCGAGATCATACCCACCAGCGATGAGGTTGGCATCATCGGCGCCGCACTAAACGCCGAGCGCGCCGCGTCCGCTTAGCTATTAATCAGGTCTGCGTGCAATCACCCTAAAGGAGACACTGTGCCCCAGGTCGTCGCCGAAACAACGGAAGTCGCTGAACAAACGGCAGCGAACGTCCCACTCCGAGATCGCCTCACCACCGGCCCAGCCATCGTCGGCTACATCGCTCTCGTCAAGCTGGCGATTCATCTGTATGCCGCGCGCTTCTACGGATATTTCGGGGACGAGCTGTACTTCATGGCGTGCAGCCGGCACTTAGCTTGGGGCTACGTCGACCAGCCTCCGTTCATCGCGGTGATCGTAAGAATCGAGCGGACGCTCTTCGGCGACTCGCTGCAATCCATCCGCTTGTTGGCCGCACTCGCGGGTGCGTGCACGGTGCTCCTCGCTGGATGGATCGCGCGCGAACTCGGCGGAAAACGATTTGCCCAGGCGCTCGCGGCATTGGCGGTGCTCGTCGCCGGGGTGTGCCTCTCGATGAACCACTACATCTCCATGAATGCCTTCGAGCCGCTGGCCTGGGCGGGATGCGCGCTGATCCTGATTCGCATCATCAAGACCAGCAACCAGAAGTTGTTGCTGTGGTTCGGGCTAGTCGCCGGCGTAGCCCTTGAGAACAAATATGGCATCGTTTTCTTCGCAACCGGCGTGGTCGCGGGCCTACTGCTTACCGAACATCGCTCCATGTTCCTCAAGCCGTGGATCTGGCTCGGAGGCCTGATCGCCTTCTTGACCTTCCTTCCCAACCTGGTCTGGAACATCCAACATCACTTCCCGTTTTTCGAGTTGCTCGCCAACATCCGCCGCAACGGGCGCAACGTGCCGCTCACGCATTTACAATTTCTCGGCCAGGTGGCAATGCACATGCTCCCGACCTCCGTCCCGCTGGTGCTGGCCGGGCTATGGTTCTATTTTGCGCATCCCCAAGGGAAGCAGTTCCGCGTTCTGGGATGGACCTCGCTGGCTCTTCTCGCGATCATCATGTTCTCAGCCAACGGCCGGCCGTATTACGTCGCTCCCGCCTATCCCATGTTGTTTGCCGCTGGAGCAGTCGCAATGGAAGGGTGGTTCTCCCGCCGCCGGCGGCAATGGCTCAAGCCCGCATACCCGTTCTTGCTGCTGATTACTGGTGCGATTGGAGCGCCGATGGCGATACCCGTGCTCTCCGCCGAAACTTACATTCGCTACTCGCAACTCCTGCATTTCGCTCCTCCGCCCATCGAGACCGACAAACTCGGGCCGCTCCCGCAGTTCTATGCCGACATGTTCGGGTGGGAAGAGATGACCATCGAAGTCGCCCGCATCTACAATTCCCTTCCAACGGATGTCCGTCCCAAGACCGCGATCCTCGGCAGAAACTACGGCCACGCCGCCGCGGTCGATCTATTCGGTCCGAAGTATGGCCTTCCCAAGGCCATTAGCCCGCACCAAAACTACTTTCTCTGGGGACCTGGAGATTACACGGGCGAAAACGTCATCGTCGTGGGGCTCAAGCGCGAGGAACTTGAAAGGTACTTCAACTCCGTTGAATCCGTCGGCCAGGTCGGCCACCCCTACGCCATGCCCAACGAGCATTTCACCATCTACTACTGCCGCCGGCCGAAGTTGTCCCTCCAGCAGTTGTGGCCAAAACTCAAGAACTGGTCCTGATCAACGTGCAGACTGGATGGAAAGAGAGTTTTGTGAGCAAGGATGTCCCATCTTAAGAATCCCTTTCGAGGTATGCAACGAGAATTGACTTGCTTCTGGCCGCGGCCTAAGATTTCGCCGCAAAGGCGGTGCCCTGGCAATGATTGGCCAGACCATCGGCCACTACCGCATCATCGAGCGAATCGGCGAGGGCGGCATGGGGGAAGTCTATCGCGCCCATGACGAGCAGCTCGATCGCGACGTCGCGCTGAAGGTCTTACCGTCCGGCACGCTTACCGACGAAAGCGCGCGCCGCCAGTTCCGCAAAGAAGCCCTGACTCTCGCCAAGCTCAACCACCCGAACATCGAAACCGTGCACGAATTCAACTCGCAGTCTGGCGTGGACTTTCTCGCCATGGAGCTTGTTCCCGGCAGCCCGCTCAGTCAAAGGCTGAAAAGCGGCGCGCTGCCGGAGCAGGAAGTCGTTGGCCTCGGCGCGCAGTTGGCCGAAGCTCTGGCTGTCGCCCACGAGAACGGCGTCATCCACCGCGACCTCAAGCCCAGCAACTTGATGGTCACGCCGGACGGCCGCGTGAAGATTTTGGATTTTGGTCTCGCGCTCCTGCTCGTCCCAGCGCAAGAAGGGGACGTCACGCAGAGTATTACGACAACCTCCACGAATATCTCCGGCACGGTGCCGTACATGTCTCCCGAGCAATTGCGCGGCTTGCCGGTGGACGCGCGCAGCGACATCTACGCCGCCGGGACGGTGCTTTACGAAATGGCCACCGGTCTGCGGCCCTTTCCGCAGTCGCAAAGCGCGGAGCTGATCGGCGCCATCCTCCATGAACCTCCGGATGCTCCAAGTTCGCGCAACGCCCGCATCTCGCCGGCGCTGGAAAGCGTCATCATGAAGGCGCTGGAGAAAGATCCGCAGCAACGTTACCAATCTGCTCGCGAGCTTCGCATCGCTTTGGAAGGCATCGGCAAAGGCGCTCATCCACCTCCGCCGCGGCGCCGCACGCCTCTTCTCGTAACGGCGGGGGTGTGCGGAGCCATTCTTCTCGTGGCGGGACTTGGGCTTGGTCTCAACTTCACCCTGCTAGGTAACCGCCTGCTGCATCGCGGAACACCAGCAGCCGCAGGCATTGTTTCTGCACCCGTCAAAGCGCGCCGCTCCGTCGCGGTGCTGGGTTTCAAGAATGTCTCCGGCCGGCCCGAGGCCGCGTGGCTCTCCACTGGACTTTCCGAAATGCTTACCACCGAGCTCGGGACTGGCGAGAAACTCCGGACCATTGCCGAAGAGAACGTCGCGCGCACCAAGCTGGACCTTGCGCTTTCCGATCCTGACAGTCTGGCGAAGGACACCCTGGCCCGCGTGCGCAAGAATCTCGGCGCCGATTTTGTGGTGCTTGGCTCTTACGTCGACTTGGGAAAGGAGGCCGGAGAGCAAATTCGCCTGGACCTACGGCTGCAAGATGCGCTTACCGGTGAAACCACGGGAGTTGTTTCTGTAACCGGAACCGAGAGCCAACTCTTCGACCTGGTATCTACAGCCGGAGCGCAGCTTCGCGAGAAACTCAATGTCGAAGCTATTTCCCCTGCGGACATTACCAGCGTGCGCGCCGCGCTGCTCACCGAACCCGAAGCGGGCCGCTTGTACGCCGAAGGCATTGCCAAACTGCGCCGCTTTGACGCGCGCGCCGCCCGTGATCTCCTCCAGGGAGCGGTTGCCGCCGACCCCAAGTCCGCCCTCGCGCATTCCGCCCTCGCTTCCGCCTGGTCCGCGCTCGGCTATGACGCACGAGCCAAGGAAGAAGCCAAGAAGGCTTTCGATTTGTCGGCAGGCCTGCCGCGCGAGCAGCGTCTTCTCATCGAAGGCCGCTACCGGGAAACAATGGGCGCCTGGGACAACGCCGTGGAAATCTACAAGTCGCTCTTCACATTTTTCCCCGATAACCTCGATTACGGCCTGCGTTTGGCAAGGTCCGAGAACCGCGGCGGCAGCCCCAAAGATTCGCTGGCCACCATTGAATCGCTTCGCAAACTTCCCGCGCCCAACGGTGATGATCCCGCAATTGACATCGCCGAAGGGGAGGCAGCGCGAACCCTGGCCGATTTCAAGCGCGAAGACGCCGCCGGCACCGCTGCCGTCGCCAAGGGTGAAGCGCTTGGCGCGCAATTGCTGGTGGCCCGCGCCCTGGATATACGCGCCTTTGCTGTGTGGCGCCTCGGCCAACCGGATGCCGCCGCTCCTCTATACGAGCGCGCCAAACAAATCTACGACGCTTCCGGCGATCGCAATGGCGTGGCCACCGAACTCAACCGCCTCGCGCTTTTGCGCTGGGATCACGGCGACTTCGATGGCGCGGAAGACCTATTCCAGAAGTCATCTGCCATCGCCCGGGAATCCGGCGATCAGGGCGGGATCGCCAGCGCCCTAAATAATCTTGCGCTGGTTCTCCTGGACCGCGGCGATCTGGCTCGCGCCGCGCAAATGTATCGGCAGGCCTACCAAATTGCTGTCGATACCGGGAATAAGTGGGGACAACTCATTACGCTGGCCAACCTGGGCCAGACGCTCTCCAAGCAGGGCGACCTCAGCGGCGCCAGAAAAGATCTGGAACAAGCCATTGCCGGCTTTCAGCAACTCGGGGACAAGAACAACGCCGCCATTAATATGTCGGAGCTGGCGAATGTCCGGCGCGGGCAAGGAGACTTGGCGGAGGCCATGAAGGTCCAGCAGGAAGCCCTGTCGCTCGCAAGGTCGATTGGAGACAAGCGCATTTCCGCCTGGGCGCTAGACAATATCGGCGACATTCGAACGGATCAAGGCCAGCTTGCTGAAGCCCGGAAGAGCTACGAGGACGCATTGCGCCTGCAAACAGAGATCGGCGAAAAAGGTCCTGCGGCCTATACGCGTCTCGCCTTGGACGATCTCTCCGTGGATGATGGCCAGCTCGCGCATGTCAACACCGCGGACATACGCCAGGCCTTAGACGAGTTCGAAAAAGAAAAATCCGTGGACGGAGCAGTTTTTGCGCTCTCCGTTTTTGCCGATATTCTTCTCGCGCAGGGGAAATCGCAGGATGCCTGGAAGGAAGTCGAGGCGGCCGAGGCTATCGCCAAGAAGAGCCAGAACTTTTCCACGCGCGAGAACTTGGAGATCACCGGCGGACGCGTGCGCAGCGCTTTCGGACGCTCCGCGCAAGCAAAGGCAGCCCTGGAAGCCGCGCTGGCGAAAGCCGCGAAGGCGAACTACGCCGGATTCCAACTGCAAGCGCGCCTAGCTCTGGGCCAGATGGAAATGCGCTGGGGCGATTCTACTGCCGCTCGGGAGCAACTCAGCACACTCGGAAAAGATGCCACCGCAAAGGGCTTCCTGCTGATCGCCCGGCAAGCGGCAGACGCGATGCGGGAGTGACTCCACTTAGTCCGCCAAGCGCTTGACCAACTGGTTCAGCCTGGCGCGGTCTTCGTAACCCATGTCGATAAACGCCACCGCCATGCCCTCACCCGGCTTGATGTTCTTCACTATCGCCCGGGCGCGCACCTCCCCACCGGGCACATCAAAGAGCAGTTTCAGGAGCGTGCCGACCGGCGCCGGATCCGGTGTGGAAACAAACAAGCCGCCAAGCCCAAGCGTTACAATGTGCGATATTCCCTTTCCGTCGGTGCACTGCCATGCAACCAGCATGCCTTTCGGCAGCGCCACCCGCGGGTATCTGCGCTTTACGGCGCGAGGTATGCGGCTCATGAACTAATTATCGCGGCCCAGCAGTTCGTAAAACCACACTCAGTTTGGGCGGGCACGCCTACAAAATACCTGTCCCACTGGCCATGCGTTGCTTTCGATAAGCCGAGAATATTGCGGCGGGTGACGTCGCGCGCAGTTCCTTGCTCGGGCACCCGGAGATCCATCTCCTGGATTGCTCCCGCTGGCCCGAGCGCAAGGACTGCGGGCAAGAATGCCTCAGCAGTTTGGCGCTGATCAAAGAGTTGCCTGGTCTGGAACAAAGTCGCCGACTGGTACATCACGAAAACAGTACCAAACCGGCCGCGGTTGTCCACTCCTGATCCGCCCGTAAGATCTAGCCTCCTTGGGCTGTGGCTATGCCGTGGCGCATGGCATAGTGAATCAGCTCCACCAAGGAATGGAGGCCGAGCTTATGCATGATCTTGGATCGGTGGGTCTCGACAGTCCTGACCGTGATGCCCAGGAGCGCGGCGATCTCCTTATTCGTTTTCCCCTCGGCCAGGAGGCTGATGATCTCTGTCTCACGAGGAGTTGCTCGCACATCTATGCGCTCCCCTGGTTGATGCTGGCTTTCTTTCTTGAGAAGGCCTTCCAGCACGATTTCAGATACTTTCGGGGTGAGGAAACGCTGGCCCTCAGAAACGCCTTTAACCGCTTTCACAAGGCACTCCGTGAGATCGGATTTCAAAATGTAACCGTGAGCCCCCGCCTCCAATGCACGCTGCACCATTTGTTCTGACTCGTGCATCGTGAGCACAAGAACTTTGGTAGCCGGAACTGCCTCCCGAATTTGACGCGTTACCTCGATTCCATCCGGCTCGGGTATGCTGATATCGACTACGGCCACATCCGGTTTCAGTGCTATGGCCTTTTCTACCGCCTCACGGCCATTCGCTGCCTCGCCGACAACTCTCCATCCGTGTCGGGAGTGGAGAACCGCCCGTGCGCCACGCCGCACCAGTTCGTGGTCGTCAACCAGCAGAATGCGCAGTGTTTTCACGTGTGTTCTCCCCGAGAGGCAGCGTCACGCGTACGGTTGTGCCGTGACTCCCGGAATCAATATCCAGCCTCCCGCCGATCAGCTTCACTCGCTCCTGCATGCTGGGAATGCCCACACCAACTTCGAACCGGGGTTCCTCTTCCCCTCTCGGCACGCTGGCAGCGCCTCTCTGGGCAGAGTCGCTGATTTCCAAAGTAAGATTGGGATTGCGATCAATTCGTATTTTGGCTTGCTGACTTCCCGAATGGCGGTGGATGTTGGTGAGGCTCTCTTGCACGACTCGGAACAGGGCCAGCTCCACGTCTCGCGACATGCGTCCGAGAAGCGATGAGATCTCCAATTTCACGTGGATGCCACTTCGTTGGGTTAAGCCCTTGACATAGTCGCGAATGGCGTGCTCCAAACCGGCTTCATCCAACACCGGTGGGTGCAGCAGGTAAGAAAGCGTGCGGACTTCGCGGATGCACCGGTCCGCCAAGGCCTTACACTCCGAAAGAAGCCGCCGTGGTTTTTGCTCGCCCGAAGGAATAGAAGCGCGGACTTGACCCAGTATCGTCGCCAAAGCCACGAGATTTTGGCCCGTGGAATCGTGCAAATCCCGGGCGATCTTGCGCCGCTCCTCGTCCTGCAAACGCAGAAGCTGGCCGGAAAGCCGTCGCAGTTCCTCTTCCGTTCGCTTGCGCTCGGTGATGTCCGTGACAAAGCCGCAAATGGCGTACATTTCGCCGCGCGCGTCGAACAGCGGAAACTTTTGGACAATGCTGGTGTGCGGGCCATCGTCGTGGATGGCCACCTCCTCGAACTCCATTGGAGCGCGGGCTTGGAGCACCTGGAGATCACTTCCGCGAAATACGGCGGCCTGATCGGGTGGAAAAATCTCAATGTCTTTCTTTCCGTAAATCTGATCTCGTGTGAAGTGAAAAGTTTTTCTGTATTCTTTGTTAATGAGCAGATAGCGGCCTTCCATATCCTTGAGAAAAATCAGGTTTGGGCTGTGGTTCAGAATCGCGCTGAACTGCTCTTCAGTCTTGTGGAGCGCCTCCTCGGCTCGCTTGCGCTCGGTGATGTCTTCGCAAACTGCGAGCAAGCATTGCTTGCCGCCTATTTCGATTGGCTCCGCCGAGTAGAGCTTCACGCTCGTTGCGCCCGATTTGGTTCGAAGCCGTAGCTCCAGATTTCGCACTCCACCTTGCTTTTTAATTTGCTCCACAACTGCCGCTCTCTCATCGGGATTAGCCCATAGTCCAAGTTCAAGGGAAGTACGACCGAGGGTCTCCTCTCGGGCAAAACCCATGTTTCGCTCAAAACTTTCGTTGACATCCAAAAATCGACCTTCTTGGAGTGTTGTAATGACAATCTCGACAGGCGATGAATGAAAAGCCTTCGAGAACTTTTCTTCCGATAGCCGCAGCGCTTTCTCCACGCGCCTCTGTTCGGTAACATCATGTGCTATCCCTCGAACGATAGGCGCGCTCACGCCATCGGTTCGAAGGGTATTGTGGTACTCCCAGATTCTGCGTTCTCCGGTCTTTGTAAGAACGACCATTAAACCTTTGACGAAACCGTCTCTCTGTATGTCCAGGAGAGACTGATCAAATTGAGCGCGCGCCTCCGGCAGCAGAAAATCCCGCATGGGCTTATTCAGCAGCTCCTCCCGGGTGTACCCAAGAAGTTTGACGGGCAGCTCGTTGACGGACAGAAGACGTCCTGTCAGGTCGTGCGTGCAGATCAGATCGGTGGAATTCTCGACCAAATCGCGGTAGCGATCCTCACTCTCCCGCAACACGGCTTCCATCTCTTTGCGAGCCGTGATCTCCTGGGCTGTGCCAACAAGTGTCCGAACATTGCCGGCCGGATCTTTCGCGGTAAATCCGATAGCTCTTATCCACTTCAACTTCCCGCTGGGGCAGACGATGCGAAATTCCTCGTCAAAGCGATTCGTACTCTCCAACTTCTCGAGTTCCGCAAGCACTCGTTGCCGGTCCTGCGGATGGATCAAGTCGCGGTACGAGGTTGGATTGGAATCGAGCGAGTCAAGGGGGAGTTCGCAGATCTGTTCAAATGCCGGACTCACGTAGGACACCTCTTTGGTTTGTGGATCCAAAATCCAGAATATTTCCTGGATGTTGTCGGCCATTTGTCGAAATCTTTCTTCGATTTTCTTGAGCGTGGCGGCCTGCCGATTCAGTTCTTCATTTGCTGCCCGCATTTCTTCCGTGCTCGGCAGGCAAAGAACTCGAGGAGCGACACGCACAAGCTGCGCAGCGGTGGATAAGGAGGCCAGCGCGGTG
>WNEY01002346.1_pt1 | contig 13856 bp, 10 predicted proteins | sample 5400531 | NCBI WGS metagenome assembly WNEY01 (sample SAMN13153338, study PRJNA577476) | soil metagenome | isolation source: 200 cm saprolite under Douglas fir tree site 1 | place: USA:California | collected 2015-04-18
GTCGCCTCAGAATCCGAATCCCGAATCCCAAATCCCGACGAGGATCAGTCAGCGGCGAATCCCGAATGCCGAATCCCGAATCCCGACAAGGATCAGTGGAAAGCGAATCCCAAATCCCGAATCCCGAATCCCCTCAGTGTCCCTGGCCCTGCTGCTTCAGGCCCTCTTCGAACGCCTTCCGAACGTCCTGGTTCTTCCACTCGATGATGGCCTGCGTCCGCAGCTTCTGGATGTACTTGAGAAATTCCGCTTTGCGCTTGTCGGTGAAGACGCGCTCGCTGATCTGCTCCCGAGCCTGATCGAGCGGCATCGTCTGCGTCGCGGTGATCGTTTCGAGCTTCAGGATCTGATAGCCGCGGGGGGCGCGTACCAGATCGGCGACGTCGCCGGGCTTCATCGCCTCGATCAGTTTTCGCAGGTCGGGTGAGATGTCGTTCACGCTCAACGGGCCAATCAACCCGGCGTTGGCCTTCGACGGCGAGTCCGACAGTTCCGCGGCGAGCTTCTCGAAGCTCTCGCCGCCGGTCGTCACCCGCTTGCGGATCTCTTCGGTCTTCGCCCTCGCGGCTTCGTCGGCCGCGACGTTCACGCCTTTGGCGTCGCCCGGAATCGTGATCAGGATTTCGCGGAGCGTCACCGTGGGTGGCGTCGTGAATTCCTTCTGGTGCGAGTCGTAATATTTCCGCGCCTCGTCGTCGGTGACGGCGATCTTGGCCATCACTTCGTTCTGTTGCACCCGCTGGCCGATCATCTGCCGCTCGAGGTTGCGCCGCAGATCGGCCATCGTCATGTTCTCGGCCTTGAGCGCGGCCTGGAACTGTTCCTCGGTCTCCATCTTGTTTTCGCGCCGGATGTTGTCGAGGACGCTCTTGAACTGCTCGTCGCTCAGCTTGTAGCCGAGCTCTTTGCCCCGCTGGACGATGAGCATCTCGTCGACCGCTTCCACGAGAATCTGCGGCGTGATCTCGTCGAGCGCCTTGCGGAGCTGGACGTTGTTCGGGTCGCTCTTCAGGTCGATCGCCTGCCCCTTCTGCCTCAGGGTGGCGACCTGACGTTGTTCGAGATCGGTTTTGGTGAAGATCTCGCCGTTCACCTTCACCAGAATCTGTTCGATGATTTCACCGCGCGCCGCGGTGACGGCGGCCACGACCAGGAGCACCGGGAGCAGGTTCTTCTTCTTCATATGCTGACCGCAGGCCTGAAGCGCTGCGTTTCAAGTACTCTACCCTTGATCGAGCAGGTCGCTCAACAACCCGCCGACCCTCTCGAAGACGCCGCCCGGGGCCCTCGGATTTTCCCTGGCCGGGCGCAGGATCTCGGCCTTGCTGAAACCCGGCTTTACTTCGCCTTCGAGCGCCCTCGCCGTCCACCAGCTCGGGCGATGGGCGGCGCTTTTGGGATTTGGGACTCGGGATTTGGGATTCGACTGGCCCGACTCCCGCCGAGTCCCGAGCCCCGAATCCCGAATCCAGTCGAGCTGCAAGCGGAGGGCCGCAGGCGGGACGAGGGTGAGGTCGGGCCGCTGCCGCATCAGCGACACGAGCCGCACCGGATCGACCTTCGCCTGCGGTCTGAACTTTAAGACGACGACGCGCGCTTCGCGGTCGATCGTGTCGATCCCGAGCCGATCGGCCAGCACGCGGATGCGCCCGTAGTCGGCCAGGTTGAGCACCGAGTCGGGCGGCGGGCCGTACCGGTCGGCCGCTTCCTCGAGCACGCGGTCGATCTCTTCTTCGCGGCGCGCGGCCGCGACCTTACGGTAGAGCATCAGGCGCTGGTTCATGTCGGGGACGTACCCGCTGTCTATCTTCAGGTCGACGCGCAGGTTCACCGTCGCGCGGACGTCGTCCTCGAGCTCCTCGCCCTTGAGCTCGCGCACGGTCTGTTCGAGCAGCTTCATGTACATCTCGAAGCCGACGGTGTCGATCTGGCCGCTCTGCTCGCCGCCGAGCAGATTGCCCGCGCCGCGGATCTCGAGATCGAGCGCGGCCACGCGGAAGCCGCTGCCGAGATCGCTGAACTCCTTGATCGCGGCGAGCCGCTTCTTCGCGACCGGCGAGAGATTGTCCTCCGGCGGGATCAGCAGATACGCGTAGGCCGGCCGATCGGATCGGCCGACGCGGCCGCGCAGCTGATAGAGCTGCGACAGCCCGTAGCGATCGGCCCGGTTGATGATGATCGTGTTCGCGTTCGGGATGTCCAGCCCGTTCTCGACGATGGTCGTCGCGAGCAGCACGTCGAACTTCTTGGCGACGAAGTCGAGCATCGCCCGCTCGAGCGCTTCCTCGTCCATCTGCCCGTGGCCGACGACCACGCGCGCTTCGGGGACGAGCCGCTGCACGAGGCCCCCGATCGAGAAAATCGATTCGACGCGGTTGTGGACGAAATACACCTGGCCGCCGCGCGCGAGCTCGTTGCGAATCGCGCGGCCGATCACCTGCTGGTCGAACCTGACGACGTTGGTCTGAATCGACAGGCGATCCTTGGGCGGCGTCTCGATGATCGACATGTCGCGGATGCCGACCAGCGACATGTTCAGCGTGCGCGGAATCGGCGTCGCGCTCATCGTGAGCACGTCCACCTTCTTCTTCATCTGCTTGATCTTCTCTTTGTGCGTCACGCCGAACCGCTGTTCCTCGTCCACGACGAGGAGCCCGAGGTCGCGGAACTGCACGTCCTTGGAGAGCAGCCGGTGCGTCCCGACGATGATGTCGACCTTGCCGGCGGCGAGGTCGTTGATCGATTCCTTCTGCTCGGCCTTCGAGCGGAACCGGCTCACCATGTCGATGCGCACGGGAAACCCGGCAAAGCGCTCCCTCAGCGTCTTCTGGTGCTGGAACGCGAGCACGGTGGTGGGCGCGAGGACGGCGACCTGCTTGCCGTCCATCACCGCCTTGAACGCGGCGCGCATCGCCACCTCGGTCTTCCCGTACCCCACGTCGCCGCACAACAGCCGATCCATCGGTGTCGGCGACTCCATGTCGCGCTTGATGTCGGCAATCGCCGACTTCTGATCGACCGTCAGCTCGTATTCGAACGCGTCCTCGAACTCCTCCTGCCAGTGCGAGTCGGAGGTGAACGCGTGGCCCGGCACCGCCTTGCGCGCGGCATAGAGCTTGAGCAGCTCCTCCGCCATGTCGCGCATGGCTTTCTTGACCCTGGTTTTCGCGCGCTCCCATGAAGTCCCGCCGAGGCGATCGATCGGCGGCCGCGTCGCGCCCGTGTACTTCTGGACGAGGTCGAGCCGCTCCACGGGGACGAACAGCTTGTCGTCGCCCGCGTAGCGCAGCTCGAGGAACTCCTGCATGCTGTCGCCGACGCCGATCTGCTTCAGGCCGACGAACATGCCGATGCCGTGATCGACGTGCACGACGAAGTCGCCGACCTTGAGGTCGCGCAGGTCGGACAGAAACGCCTTCGTCGCGGCGCGGCGCCGCTCGGGCGCGCGCCGCTCTTCTTCGAAGACGTCGGCCTCGGCGTAGATCTGCAGCCCCGCGTCCGGCAGGCGGAAGCCGCGCGACAGTCCGCCGACCGCGACGAGCACCGCCGCGTACCGCGCATCTTCGGCGCGCTCGACCGGGATCGCGAAGACGTCGTATTCCTTGAGGAGCTCGATCGTGCGCTCGGCGCGGCCCGGCGTCGCCGCCACGAACAACGTCGTTTCCCCCTCGTCCCTGAGCCGGCGGATCTCGGCGACCCAGTCCGACAGGCGGCCCTTGAGCTCGACGGCCGGCTGGCACCTGACGGGCCGGCTCGGAAGGGATTCGGGACCCGGGATTCGGGATTCGACGGAGTCTGTCGCGTCGTCGTCGAGGCCGAGCTGCGCCAGCTCGGTCGCATGCGCCAGGCGCGATTCGACGGCGGCCCAGTCGGCGAAGAGATCGCTCGGCGCGGGGGCGGACCCGCGTGTCCGCCCGGGTCCTGCATTCATGTCGGCGCCGACAATGTTTTCGTAGCTCTGCTGAACCTGCTCGAGCAATTTGATTGCGCTCGCATCGACCTCGTCGCGCTCCGAGACGATGACCCTCGACGCTTTGGCACGCGAGAGATAGTCGAACAACGTCGCTGAGCGATCTTCGTAGGGATTCGGGATTCGGGATTCGGGATTCGCCACGGAGCGGGATGTGGCGAGAATATCGCGCAGCGGAACGATCGCAATCTGATCGATCGGCGCGATCGAACGCTGGGTCGACGGATCGTAGGTCCGCAGCGTTTCAATGGTGTCGCCGATGAACTCGAGGCGGACGGGATGGGCTTCGCCGGCAGGAAAAATGTCGACGATGCCGCCGCGGACGGCGAACTCGCCCTGCTCGTCGGCCGGATCCTCACGCGTGAACCCGGCATCGATCAGCAGCTCCGACAGGTCGGTTGGCGCGATCTCCTGTCCCGGGCGAAGATCGATTGATGCCGCGAGCATCCGTTCCGGCGCAGTCACGCGCGGCAGGACCGCTGCGGCAGAGGCGATGACGACACGGGCCGTGCCGCGGGCAACCGAATAGAGCGCCCGCGCGCGGACCGACGTGACGCCCATGTGCGGCGCCAGGCCGCGGTAGGGATCGACTTCGTGAGAAGGGAACGTCAGGACCGCGCGCTCAGTCGCAGTAGGCGTGAGCCCTTCCAGTGCGGCCAGGAAGAACGACACATCTGCACAGGTTTGCTCGAGGTCGCCATCGCTGGGGACGATGTAGAGGACCACGCCGCCGGGCTGCGCCTGGGCTGCGCCGGCCACGAACAGCGCTTTGGCCGAGTCTGTCAGGCCCGAGACTGCGCGGGCAGGCACATCCATGCCGCTGCGTGAAATGGCGGTCTTCAGGACGGCTCGAAGGTTCAGCGAGGTGGCCGTGGACATGCCGAAATTCTCAGTGTAGCATCGAGAAACCGCGATTGATTAGCTCCCCCTGACGGAGGTTTTAGATGAGGCACCTGTTTCGTTCGCTCGGGGTCTGTTGCGCGCTCGTTTTCGTTCTCGCGCCGCAGGCCTACGCGCAAGGCAAGATCAAAGTCGCCATCTGGGAGTTCGACAACAACGCGGCGCACACATACTGGTACTGGGACAAGATGGGTCCCGCGGCCCGCAACATCATCGACACCGCGTTCTCGGAGAACAAGCTCCTCTCGGGGAAATTCAGCGTCGTCGAGCGCGACAAGCTGAACCTGGTGCTGAAGGAGCAGGGGCTCGCTCAGACCGGCGCCATCGACCCGGCGAGCGCGGCGAAGGTCGGCAAGATTCTCGGGGTCAAATACATCATCCTGGGCGGCATCGATAAGTTCAACGTCGACAACACGAGGGCCGGCCTCGGACGACTGGGCGTCGGGGGCAACCTGCGGCAGTCGAACGCCACGGTCAACTTGCGCGTGATTGACTCGACCACGGCGGAGCGCGTCATCTCGATTTCCGGCGACGGCCAGGTGAAAAAAGGGGGCGGCTTCGTGAAGGACGCGTCGTTCAGCCGCGACGCGGAGTGGGGCATCGCGAGCGAAACCATCAACGAGGCCGCCAAGGCGGTCGTCGAGAAACTCGTGAGCGGCGAGTACCTCGCGCGGATTTCCGACGCGGCGAACCCGGGCGGCCTTGTCGAGGGCAAGGTCATCAAGGTCGAAGGCAACAGGGCGTACATCAACCTTGGCGCCTCGTCCGGAATCAAGATGGGCGACAAGTTCACCGTCGTCAACGTCGGCGAAGCGCTGATCGACCCGGACACCGGCGCGAAGCTCGGCGCGTCCGAGAAGCAGATCGGCACCGGCGCGGTCGTCGAGGTGCAGGACAAGTTCGCGATCATCCAGTTCACGGGCGCGGCGGCAGCGAAAGACACCATCCGCAAGCAGTAGCGTGCGCCGACTGCGGTTGCGATACGAAAGCGGACCGCGGCGCGGAGACGAGCTGATCTTCTCCGGGCCGCGGGTGCGCATCGGCCGCAGCCGCACGAACAGCCTCGTTCTCACCGAAACCGACACGCCCTTTTCAAGCGGCCGCCACGCCGAAGCGCTGAACGAGCGCGGGGCGTGGTGGATCGTCGACTCAGGATCGACCAACGGCACCTTCGTGAACGGCGCGCCGGTGCAGCGCTGCCGCCTGCGGTCGGGCGACGTGGTCGCCTTTGGCGACGAACGGTTCGTCGTCTCAGACGGGCGCCGTGTCTGGCTGGCGACGGCTGCCGCCGCCGTGCTGGCCGGAATCGCGGCGGCCGGCTACGTGGCATACCGGCGGACGCCGATTCCCGTCGAGCAGATCGCGGCGATCGCCGCGCGATCGGTATATGCCGTCGCGATCGACGACAACAGCCGCCGGTCGATCGTGGGCACCGCTTTCGCCGTCGACGGCGATGGCCTCCTCGCCACGAACGCGCACATCGTCGAGGTTCTCCGTCAACGGGGCACGCTGGCGAAGGCTTCAGCCGTGCGAGCCATCGCCATTCACGGCGACACCTACGAGGTACGGCAGATCGTCGCTGGCACCGTCGATCCCAGCTGGCAATCAGGTTCGCTGCGCGCCGACGTCGGCATCCTGCACCTGGAGCGCGGCGCCGCGATCGTGCCGCTGCCGCTTGCCGGCGCCGCCGCGTTTGCGCGCCTGCAGCGCGGTATGTCGCTGGCGTCCTTTGGCTTTCCCGGGGTGTCGACCGATCCGCAGAAGCCGCGCGGCCGTCTGTCGGTCGACGTCGTGGGCGACGTCAGAGAGGACTACGTGCAGACGGGACTGGCGATTGCGCCAGGGACCAGCGGCAGCCCGGTGTTCGACAACCAAGGAGCCGTGATCGCCATCGTCGCCGGCGGCGATTTCGTGAAGGGAGCAAACGGAGCGCTCGTGCCCTCCGGCTCTCAGGCGAACTGGGCGATTAGCGTTGCGCGTATCCGAGGGTTGCTCGGCGGTAAGAGGTAGCTCCGTTCTCTTTACGGCGCGCGTTTCTTTTTGATAAACGCGCGCACGCGTTCGACGATGTCGCTCGCGATGAGCCGCGCTTTCTCGTCGAGCCGCTCGCGGCCGAAGGACGGATCGAAGCTGACAGTCGACGCGCCGGGCATCGACACGGCGTCGCCGAGGTGTGGCGCTTCGCCGTTCAACTCGATCGAATAGGTGCGCGTGGCGAACGTCGTGGAGAACTGCCGGGTGACTTTTTCATCCACCGGCTGAGCCGCCGCCGTAATCGAGATGTCCGCGCGGTCCGCGGAGACGACCGAGCGGAACCCCGCTTTTTCCAGCGCCTCGGCCACCGTGCTGCGCAGCGACGCGCACACCTCGGGAGCGCCCGCACAGCGGAAGGCGACAGCCGCGTTCTCGGGAATCGTGGCAGCCGGCGCCTGCGCGGGGGGCGGCGGCGCTGATCCACGAGCGGGCGCGGCTGCGCCGCCTGGCGCATTCACCGAGCCCGGCGAGGCGGGCATCCGGGCCGAAGCGGCCGACGCAGCGGGAGTGCTCCTCGCAGGCGGCGGAGCCGCCGCAACAGCGGTCGCGCCTTTCGCGGGGGCGTTCTTCGGGGCGGAAGTGTCTTTCGTGGCCGCGGCAGCGGCGTCTTTCGGGGCCGTGGCCGGTTCAGAGGCCACTGGCGCCGAGGATGCGGCAGGGGCCGCACTCTCCGTGGCTGCGGGCGGCGCCGGCTCGGTTTGGGCTGCCATCGCCGGCACCGCCTTGGGCGGCTCGCTCGATGTCGACGCGACAGTGGTCGGCGCGGGCGCCTGGCGGTTGACCCACCACATGTAGCCGGCAACAGCCAGCACGATGATCGCGGCGACGGCCAGCAGCGCCGCGACCGGGGACTTGCTGCCCTGGGGAGCAGCGGGCTGCGGCGGTGGTAGCTGCATCGCTGGCACCGTCGGCTTCGTTGCCGGATCGGTCCGAGGTGCGCTGCTCACGGGCGCGGCTTGCGGTGGAGGCGCGACATGCGTTGGCGCGACGATCGCCGGCTGCGGTGGTGCGACACTCGCTGGCGCGACGCTCGCCGGCGGTAGTGGCGGCGCGACACTCGCTGGCGCGACGCTCGCCGGCGGCGGTAGCGGTGGCGGCGCGACACTCGTTGGCGCGGCGCTCGCCGGCAATGGTGCTGCCGACGGCGCTGGCGACGGGCGCGGCATGGGAATCGTCGCGTCCTGACTCGGCGTCACCGCGCGATTCATCGGCAACGTCGCTCCGGACGCGGCGTCCGATAGCGTGGCCGAGGCATCCTTCAGTGCGGCCGCGAAATCGTCGGCGGTCTGGAACCGCTGCTCCGGATCTTTCTCGAGACAGCGCAAGGCGATCGCTTCGAGCGCCAGCGACACCGCGGGATTCTTGAGCGACGGGCGCGCCGGCCGTTCCCTGAGCTGGCGCACCAGCACCGCTGGCGTCGATTGATCGGCAAACGGCACCTCGCCGGCGAGCATCTCGTACAGGATGATTCCGAGCGCGTAGAGATCGCTCCGCCCGTCGACCGCCCGTCCTTCGATTTGCTCCGGCGACATGTAGTACGGCGTCCCCAGCGCGCTGCCCAGGCTGGTGAGCTGCGTGGCCTCGTCGAACGTCTTCGCGATGCCGAAGTCCACCAGCTTGGCGAGCTCGCTGCCATCGGACGCCGTCGCCAGCATGATGTTGTGCGGCTTCAGATCGCGGTGGATGATGTTGTGCTTGTGCGCGACGGCGAGGGCACCGGCCACCTGGCGCAGGATCGAGATCGTCCGCTCCGGCGGAATCGAGCGGCCTGCCTGAATCAACGCCTTCAGGCTCGGGCCATCGATGAACTCCATCGCGATGTAGAGCGTGCCGTCCGGCGTCTGGCCCAGGTCGTACACCGAGACGATGTTGGGGTGGTTCAGCGCCGTCGCCGCGCGCGCTTCGCGCTGGAAGCGGCGCACGATTTCAGGCGACGTCATGATCGCCGCCTTGATCAGCTTGATCGCGACGGTCTTTCCCAGCATGACGTGCGTCGCCCGGTAGACGGATCCCATTCCGCCTTCCGCCAGCAGCGAGTCGAGCCGGTATTTTCCGTCGAGCACCTGGCCGGCCTGGGACTGCGTGGCTGCCTCATGTTCGAGGACGGTGCCGTCGTGGGGGCACATCCGCACGGTGCTCGCAAACCGCTGGCCGCACTGAGGACAAGCCGTTTTTCCGTCGTTTTCGCTCATCCTCGCATTGTAGCGCCGATTCAACCGCGGCGAATCCGCTCGATGATGCCGGTCGTCGCGTAGCCCATCTCGATCGGCACGCGCACGACCTTTCCGCCACGGGCTTCCACGATGTCGCGACCAACAATTTCGTCAGCCGCCCAGTCGGCGCCTTTGACGAGGACGTCCGGCTGCAGCGCCGCAATCAACTCATGCGGCGTGTCGCCGTCGAAAATCACGACCGCATCGACGCACCCGAGCGCGGCGAGCACTTCCGCCCGCTCCTCCTGCGGCGTGATCGGACGCCCCGGACCCTTGTTGGTGCGGACCGATCGGTCGGAGTTGATGCCGACGATCAGGGCGTCGCCGAGCGCGCGGGCCTGCGCCAGGTAGCGCAGATGTCCTGGATGGAGCAGATCGAACACGCCATTGGTGAAAACGATCTGCTGGCCGGCGGCGCGCAGACGCGTGACAAGCGCGAGGGCCTGGTCAAGTGTCACGGGCATTCACCGCGTCGTGTGTTGCCATCAGCGTGGTGATTTGAACGTGACGTTCGGCGAAAAGCTCCACCGGTGCCGCGGCCGATAAATGCCGACGTCGTGAACGCGCGACTTCACGCGGAAGGTATACAGCAGGCGGTGGTAGTCGTACGGGAAGCCGTCACGCTTGTGCACCGCCACGTCCACCTTGTATGTCCCCTCGACCAGATCGAGGCTGTCGATCGCGAACGTCGCGTCGGCATCGCCGCTCAGTCGCTGCGGGTTCATGTCCTCCAGATACGTGTTCGTGCCGTAGCAGCACACGCCCTCGGCATTGAACAGGCCGATGCCGAACACGAAGTCGTCGGTCGGCTGCGCGGCGCGGACCTTTACGCGAATCGAGAGCGGATCGCCCGAGTGAAACACGAACGACGGCTGACCGGCTTCGTCGAGGAAGGTGACCTCGGTGATCTCGACATCGCGCGATCCCCAGCGCCCTTCGGTCGCCTGAAACATGTTCGACGTCGGGTCCGCGGGATGATCCACCAGCGTTCCCTCGCGCCCATCTCGCCCCTCCGGCCCCTCCTCCCCTTGCCCATGCGATGCTTCCTCGACCGCCCTGGCCGTCGTCGAGGCGAGCAGCGCTTCCTCGCCCTCCTCGACTTTGGTGAGATAAGCGCCGACGACACGCTTGGGATCGCCGTGGATCATCGCGTGGCCGCTGTCGAGCCAGAGCGCCTGGTCGCAGAAGCGCTCGACAAGGTTCAGCGAATGCGTGACGAGCAGGATCGTCTTGCCGCGGCGGCGGAACTCCGCGAACTTGTCGAGGCACTTGTGCGTGAAGCCCTCGTCGCCCACCGCCAGCACTTCGTCGACGAGCAGGACGTCAGGATCGACGTGAATCGCGACGGCAAAGCCCAGGCGCATGTACATGCCCGACGAGTAGCTCTTCACCGGCGCGTCGATGAACTCGCGCAGCTCGGCAAAGTCGACGATCTCGTCGAAGCGCTCGTGAATCTGGCGCTTCGTCAGGCCGAGCATGATGCCGTTGATGAAGACGTTCTCGCGGCCGGAGATCTCCGGGTGAAAGCCGGCGCCGAGCTCGATCAGCGCGGAGATCCGGCCGTCCACCCGCACCGTGCCGCTCGTCGGCCTGGTGATCCCGGCGACCAGCTTCAGCGCCGTGCTCTTGCCCGACCCGTTCCGGCCGATGACCCCGTAGGTCGACCCCTTCGGCACCGTGAACGACACGCCGGTGAGTGCGGGAAACGTCTCGCTCGGTTGGAGGTCGCGGAGCACGCTGCGCTGCAGCAGCGCGCTCTTGAGCGTCGAGAACTGCCGCCCGCCGTAGCGGCGATAGATCTTCGAGACGTTGGTGAGCTCGATCGCGGCCGTCACGGGCGCAACCCCGGGATATCACCACGAAGCACACAAGAACACGAAGAAACAAACCACAGAGACACAGGGGCACGGAGGTGAGCCGCGTTGATCGTTCTCTGTGCCTCTGCGCCTCCGTGGTCGATCTTTTTCGTGAATTTCGTGATCTTCGTGCTTTCGTGGTGAGGCGTCGTCATGCTACACCGCCTCCGCAAAGGAGTCGCGCAGCCGGTCGAACAGCCAATACGTCGCGAGGAAGAGCAGGACCGACCCGGCGCCGAGCGCAAGCAGCCACCGCCAGTGCCCGATCGGACCGTTGAAGAACAGAATCTCCTGATACGACACGGCGAGGTGGGTGAACGGGTTCACGTTGAACAGCAGCCGGTACTTCTGGACGTTCGGCTGAAACCATGGGTAGATGATCGGCGTGGCGAAGAACCACAACGTGAGAACGTTGGCCAGGATGTCCCGGATGTCCCGAAAATGCACCGTGAGGGCCGCAAGGAACATCGCCAGCGCCGAGGTGAACACGAGCTGGACGAGCACGGCGACCGGAAACCACACGAGATCCCACGCGTCGGGCGGGAGGCGATAGAAGACGAGAAATGCGATCAGGATCGGCAGGCCCAGGAAGAAGTGCACCATGTTCGTCAGCACGCTGACGAGCGGCAGCACTTCCGCCGGGAACAGCACCTTCTTGATCAGGTTCCCGCCCGCGATCAGCGATCCGGCGGCGTCGCTCAGCGACGTCGCGAACCAGTTCCACGGCAGGATGCCGCAGAACATGAACAGCGCGTACGGCTGAACGCCTTCGACCTGGTTCGGCAGCACGTATGTGAAGACGAACGAATAAATCAGGAGCAGCAGCAGCGGGTTGATGAACGACCACAGAAAACCGAAGACCGACCCGCGATAGCGCGCCTTGAGCTCGCGCGCGACCAGGCTCTGAATCAGGCCGCGGTATCGAAACAGGTTGGCGAGGTTGGAAAGCAAGATAGAGGGCGGCCCGAAGGCTGCGCTACGAGCGGATTCTAGCGCGAGTCGCGACCTGGAGGCGGATGAGCGATTTCATAAGGGAGATGCGCGCCCGCTCGGCATCCATGTCCACGGTCAGCTGCGCGAGCCGTTCCTCGGCGCGCTTCTTGGCCGATTCGGCCCGCGCGAGATCGATTTCGTCCGCCCTCTCGGCGATCTCCGCCAGGATCGTCACGCGATCGGGCTGCACCTCGGCGAACCCGAACGCGATCGCGAAGTAGTGCTTCTCCTGCCCCTGGCGGTACCAGAGCTCGCCGGCGCCGAGCACGGCGAGCAGCGGCGTGTGTCCCGGCAGCACGCCGAAATAGCCGTCGGCGCCCGGGATCTCCACCTCGTCGACCGTCTCGTTGACGAGCGACCGATCCACCGACACGATGTGAAGCTGCAGATGCGGCGGAAGCGTCACGGCGCTCTACCGCCTCGCCGCCTTGGCGACAACGTCATCGATCGTTCCGGCCAGGAAGAAGTCCTGCTCGGGGATCGCGTCGTGCTTGCCTTCGACGATCTCCTTGAACCCACGAATCGTCTCAGCGATCGGCACGTACTTGCCGTCGATGCCGGTGAACTGCTGCGCGACGAAAAACGGCTGCGACAGGAATCGTTGAATCTTGCGCGCGCGGGCAACCGTGAGGCGGTCGTCTTCGGAGAGCTCGTCGATGCCGAGAATCGCGATGATGTCCTGGAGATCCTTGTAACGCTGCAGGATCTGCTTCACCTGCCGTGCAACGTTGTAGTGCTCGTCGCCGATGATGCGCGCGTCGAGAATGCGCGACGTCGACGCGAGGGGATCGACTGCCGGGTAAATCCCGAGCTCCGAGATCGCGCGCGACAGGTTCGTCGTCGCGTCCAGATGCGCAAACGTCGTCGCAGGCGCAGGGTCGGTGTAGTCGTCGGCCGGCACGTAAATCGCCTGCACGGACGTGATCGACCCCTTCTTGGTTGACGTGATGCGCTCCTGCAGCTCGCCCATCTCCGACAGCAGCGTCGGCTGGTAGCCGACCGCCGAGGGCATGCGGCCGAGCAGCGCCGACACTTCCGAGCCCGCCTGCGTGAAGCGGAAGATGTTGTCGATGAAGAGCAGCACGTCCTTGCCTTCCGCGTCCCGGAAGTACTCGGCGACCGTCAGCGCCGACAGGCCGACGCGCAGCCGCGCGCCCGGCGGCTCCGTCATCTGTCCGTAGACGAGCGCGGCCCTCGACTTGCTCGGGTCGTTGATGTCGATGACGCCCGACTCCTGGAACTCGATCCAGAGGTCGTTGCCCTCGCGCGTGCGCTCGCCGACCCCGCCGAACACCGATACGCCGCCGTGCTTCAGCGCGATGTTGTGAATCAGCTCCATGATGATGACGGTCTTGCCGACGCCGGCGCCGCCGAACAGGCCGATCTTGCCGCCCTGCACGTACGGCTCGAGCAGGTCGACGACCTTGATGCCGGTCTCGAACATCTTCAGATCGGTCGACTGATCCTCGAGGCTTGGCGCGGGGCGATGGATCTGCCAGCGCTCCTTCGACTTCACAGGGCGGTCCGGAAAGTCCACCGGCTCGCCGAGGACGTTCAGGACGCGGCCGAGCGTTTCCGGTCCCACCGGCACCGAAATCCCCTCTCCCAGGTCGGTGGCCTTCATCCCGCGCTGCATGCCGTCGGTCGGCTTCATGGCCACGGCGCGCACGCGGTTCTCGCCCAGGTGCTGCTCCACCTCGGCGATCACGTCGATGGCGTCCCGGCCGCCCTGCGCCTCCGACTGAATGCGCAGCGCGTTATAGATGTCTGGAAGGTGGCCGGCCTCGAACTCGACGTCGACGACGGGGCCGATGACCTGGACGATTTTGCCGATCTGCATCTCTGATCCTTGTCGGGATTCGGGATTCGGGATTCGGGATTCGGGATTCG
>WNEY01005964.1_pt1 | contig 13854 bp, 13 predicted proteins | sample 5400531 | NCBI WGS metagenome assembly WNEY01 (sample SAMN13153338, study PRJNA577476) | soil metagenome | isolation source: 200 cm saprolite under Douglas fir tree site 1 | place: USA:California | collected 2015-04-18
CACGAGTAGGGTCGGCCCGGCTGATCCTCCTCTAGCCTCGTCACATCTAGCGAAACTCGGGAATGATGTGTTTGGCGAACAACTCGATCTGGCGCATCTCCTCCTCCCAGGGCATGAAGCCCTGATCGAAGAACCAGCCAAACCACTCGAGGTCGCCGCCACCGCCGATCTTGCGGAGCGCCGCGACCTCGGCCTTGATCTGGTCCACCGTCCCGGCCATGGCGTACTTGACCTTGCGCATCCGCTCGACCGTCCATTCCACGGGCGCCAGGGGCGTGTACGGATCGAGCGGGTACTTGGCGACGTCTTCGGGCGTGCGGAACGCCTCCCAGAAGCCGAAGCCCCCGAAGTAGTTCTGGAAGCCCGCGTAGTTCGTGTCGCGGAGCAAGGCCACCGCCTCGGCCTCGGTCTTGCCGAAGTGGACGGCCCGGAAGGCCCCCACGCTCTGCCCGAGACCGAGCTTCCGGCCCGCCCCCGCCGCCACCTCTTGGTAGACCTTGCAGAGGCGCTGGAACTCCGGCGGATAGGCCACCAGGATCCACGGAACGATGCCGGACTGCGCCGTGTAACGGATGGTCGTCTCGCTGACCGAGAACGGCTGGAACATCGGTGGGTGAGGCTGCTGGTAGGGCCTGGGTACAACGCAGATCTTGCGAATGACGCCCTCGTGGTCGATCTCACCGGGAGCGCCGTACTGACGGGTCCACTCGGCGACCGGCCAACGCCGGATCCCTTCCTTGTAGGGATAGGGCACCTTGTAGTACTCGCCGTCGTACTCCCAGGCCTCCTCAGTCCAGGCTCTCTTTAGGACCTTGACCGCTTCCTCGTAGACCTTGCGGTTGTGGTTGTCGATGGAGGAGCCGTCCATGGGCGCCCCGGTGACGTGATACTGCTGGCCCAGCACGTTGACCCAGCGGTCCTGGTATCCCCGGGCGAAGCCAGCGTAGAGACGCCCCTTGGTCAGGTGGTCGAGAACGGCCAGTTCCTCGGCCACCCGGATCGGATCCCACGACGGAAGGACGAGCCCCAGCGGAGAGAACTTGATGCGCTTGGTCCGGGCGGCGAGGTCGGCGTAAAGGAGGAGCGGAGCCACCGAGGTCTCGTAGCCCTCGGAATGGAAATGGTGCTCGGTGGTCGCGAAGACGTCGAAGCCGGCGTCGTCGGCGAACACGGCCAGCTTGCGCAGCTCGTCCAGCATCTGCTGGTATCGCTCGTTGTTGCGCCCGATAGGACGGAGCCGCTTGCGGTCCTCGAGTGTGGCCGGCACCGTCGGTAGCACGAACAGCATGAATTTCATCGGTGACCTCCCTCAGCCGGTGGTAAGGCTCAGGCTATCGGATCGCCCGGTGACCGCCTCCAGGTTCTCCACGTCCAACACCCACAGAACTTCGGTGGGGCAGCATGGTAGTCATGGCTGCGGTGACCGGGTGTCCCATTGTGGGACACCCGGCGGCTTCGGCCGCACCGCGGCAGCAGACAGGTCGCGACGGTCATGGCGTCAAATCCGCGACCATCGATCCGTAACGCTCCAGCTTGCGATAGAGGGTGGAGCGGCTGATTCCCAGGACGGCCGCCGCCCGCCTCCGGTTTCCTCCGACTTCGCGCAGGGCGCGGCGGAGAGCTTCCAGTTCCGCCTCCTCGAACCGAGAGAGGTGCGGACGCCGCGCGCCCTCGACCACCTCGTCGGGCAACTCGCGGGCGGTGATCTCCCGGCCCGGCGCCAGGAGGAGTGCCCTCTGGAGGACGTTCCGGAGGTGGCGCACGTTGCCCGGCAAATCGGCCTGGCTCAGAATCTGAAGCGCCACCGGGCTCAGCCGACGCTGGCGCCCGCCGTCGAGCTGGTCGAGGAGGGCGCGGGCCAGTAAGGGGACGTCTTCCCGTCGTTCGCGCAGCGCGGGGAGCCGGATCTGGACGACCGCGAGCCGATCGAAGAGGTCTCGACGCAGAGACGAGCCGGCGCTTGGCTGTGGCGACCGCGTCTCCTGCACCGTCGCGATGAGCCGGGCACCCGGCTTCCGTTGGGTCTCGTCCAGGACACTCACCAGTGCGCGCTGGGCGGCGGGCGACAGCGCATCGACCAGACGGAAAATCACGACGGCGCTCTCGTTCAGGCGCGCTCGCACATCGGCCGTGAACGACTCGACGCTCTCCCCGGCGCCGGCGCACGCGATGGTCCAGGCCCGCCCTCCGATGGCCGCCGCCAGGGCCTCGGCCAGGGCGTACTTTCCCGTCCCTGGCTCGCCCATGATGGCCACCGGAAGCCCGCCGGGGACGGCGGCCCGAGCCAGCTCGATGGCCTGACGGAAGGCCTCGTGCTGTCCGACGAGGTGGGCGAACGGATCCATCGGGCACGGGCCCATCACCCGTTCAGGCGCGCGTGCCAGCCGCCGGATCCGTACGATCACCCCGACCGTCTCGCCGCCGTCGAGCGTCGATGACACCTCCAGGCGCACCGCCTCCCCCGATGTCAGCGTCACCTCGCGCTGGAACGTCCCGGAGGCCCGCCGGCCCTGTTCGATGTAGGGGACGAGGAGCGCATAGTCGGCCGGCTCCAGGAGCCGGAGGGCCTCAGCACTCGTCATGGTGGTCCGCCCGTCCGAGGCGACGATGGCAGCCCGGGACCGATGGATCTCCCGCAGGTAGTGCACGAGGAGAGCCCGTTCGCGGGCGGTGAGCTGGTCGACCAGACGGCGCTCGATCTGTCGCGCGGCGTTCACAACCATGTCCCAGACCGCCCGTGACACCTCGCGGTCCCGAGTGGTGACGTCGAGCACCGCGACGATGCGGCCACTCAGAGGGTGCCGGATGGGGATGGCAGTACAAGCAAACCCCTGGAAGGCGTCGATCAGGTGCTCGGCGGAGCAGATCTGGATGCCGACCCCTTCTGCCACGGCGGTGCCGACGGCGTTGGTTCCTGTCGCCGTCTCGTTGAGCACGGCGCCGGGAACGGCCTGCACTCTGCCCAGGAGTCGCCGGATGCCGGCATCGCCCCGCACTGCGGCCAGCGCTCCCATGGCGTCGGTCAGGAGGACCGCGGCGCGCGTGCCGTGCACGCGATGGCCGAGCGTCTCCAGCATGGGTTCGGCCGCGCGTAGCACGGGAGCCTCCAGACGAGGCTCGGTCATGACTTCCAGCCGGCGCCGGTCCGGCTCGACGCCGAGCAGGGCACAGCGGGACCACGACCGTCGTACCACCGACCGGACGCTCTGGACGACCTCATCCCGGGAGAGGTAGCGGTCACGGGCCGCGCACAGCCAACGGATATCCTGCGGGGTGACGCGGGCCCTGGCCGACGGCTCGGGGACCCCCGGCGCGGTGCCGAGCCTAGGGGAGACACCACCCATCGGTCCTTTTCCTCTCCTCCTGCCGGACATGCACCATCGGGTCGTGGCGCGCGTTCAGCGCCTGGGACGGTGAGCCACAGCGTGGCGCGCCCTCCATCCTGCTCGTGGAAGGCCCCGTCCCGTGCGTCCGTCATGATGGTGGGCGGCTCCCCGAGCCGGCCTACCGTCCCGTCCAGCGCGGCGGGCGCTTCTCGTGGAACGCGCGCGCCCCTTCCCGAGCGTCCTCGCTCGCCACCAGGACGCTCGAGCCCAGCCGCTCGAGAATGCGTCCCGTGGTGGGATCCTGACCTCGAGCCGAGTTCATGACGTGCTTGACCATGCCCACGGCGAGCGGGCCCTTGCGCTTGAAGGTCTCCGCCACCTTCCGCGTCTTCGTGATCAGCTCGGCGGCCGGCACCACCCAGTTCACGAGGTTGATGGCCTCGGCCTTCTGCGCCGTGATTAGCTCGCCCAGCATGGCGAGTTCCTTGGCGCGCCCGAGCCCCACGACCTCCGTGAGGCGGCAGCACCCACCCGACCCGGGGATGATCCCAGCGTTCACCTCGGGCAGCCCCAGCCGGGCGGTGTCCGCCGCGATGCGGAGATCGCAGGACAAGGCCAGCTCAAGCCCCCCGCCGGCGCACGTGCCGTTGATCGCGGCGATCACCGGCTTCTCGAGATACTCGAGTTCGTCGAAGAACCGGTGCGTGAGCCGGCGTGGCAGCGCCCGCATCACCGGGGCGAACTCCTCCATCTTGAACCAGTTGAAGTCCGCGCCTGGGGAGAAGGCGCGCCCTGCGCCCGTGATGACGAGCACCCGGATGTCCGATCGCCGGTACACTTCGTCGAGGGTCCGACTCATCTCCTCGAGCATCGTCCCGTCGAAGGCATTGAGCTTGTCCGGGCGGTTCATCGTGAGCGTGGCCGTGCCGTCCGTGACGTCCCACAGAATCGTGTCGAAACTCATGCGCCCTCCCGCTCTCAGAGGAACTTCCGGTTGAGCTTCTCGTCGGGGACCTCGAGGCCGAGCCCTTCGAGCAGCGGCCGCACCTCGCGGATGTAGGCCTGCCGCAGCTCCTCGTTCCGGTGCTTCTTGAGCCCCCACCCGAGGTACGCTTCCTCGCGCTTGGAGTCCGAGCGCCCGAACATGTCGAGGGCGACCGGGTACCACTTCCGGCGCTGGACGTCCGCCTTGCCCGGCGGCGTCTCGCAGATCGTCTTGAGCGCCTGGTAGCCGAGGCCCGCATGCCCGACCTCGTCCTTCTCGATCTTCGGGACGATCCGCGCCAGCGGCAGGTAGCTGCAGCCGGCCATGTTCCGGTACTGGTAGAGCCCGACCCGGTCGGTCAGGCAGTTCATCAGCCCGACGTCAGTCCAGGTCTCCAGCGGCGTGGCGGCGAAGTAGACCTCACGGGTGCCGCGGTAGTCGTCGGCCGTGGGCGTGACGCCCAGGCCCTGCCAGATCTTGTAGAAGAACCAGCCGTGGTTCAACTCCTCCCAGTACAAATGCGTGATCCGGATGCGATCGGCCGGGGTGGGGGCGAGGTCGATGATACCCTTGAGCCAGTCGGTTTCCGGGAAGAGCAGGCTCGTCTCCGTGTCGGCCGCCACCTTGAGCACCTTGTGGAGCAGTCCACGGTACTCCTCGGGCAGCGAATCCCCCGCGTCGAACTGTGTCCTACCGTGCTCGGTCTGTGCCGCCATGGTCCTCCTCCGTCATCTGCCCTGGAACTTCGGCGCGCGCTTCTCGACGAATGCGCGCGCGCCCTCCTGGAAGTCCTCGCTGCGGAACGCCACGCCGCCGCACGTCCGCTCGAGCGCGAGCCCCGCGGCCAGTGGCATCTCCAGCCCCTCGTTGACACACTGCTTGATCAGCCCGAGCGTCAGGAGGGGCCCCTGGGCGAGCGTGGTGGCATACTCGCTCGTCTTCGGCATCAGCTCGGCGGCCTCGTACACCCGGTCCACGAGCCCGAGCTGGAGCGCCTGGTCGGCATCGACCGTCTCGCCGGTGATCATCATCGACAACCCTCGCGCCTTGCCGATCAGGCGGGGCAGCCGCTGGGTGCCGCCCATGTTCGGCACCGCGGCGATTTTCGCCTCCACCAGGCCCAGACGGCCCTTACCGCGCGCCATGAACCGCAGATCGCACGCGAGCGCCATCTCCAGCCCCCCGCCCATCGCGTGACCCTCGATCGCCGCGATGACGATCTTCGGCAGGCGTTCGAGCTTGTCGAGCGCCTGGTGCCCCACCTGGGCAAAGGTCGCGATCGTGTCCGGCGAGGCACCGGTGAACGTCGTGATGTCCGCGCCTGCGCTGAAGAAGCGCTCGTTGCCGCACACGACCACGACCCTGGCCTCAGCGCGATAGCGGACCTCCTCGATCGCCGCGTCAAGGTCCTTGAGAAAATCCAGGTTGTACGCGTTCGCCGGCGGCCTGTTCAGCTGGAGGAACGCCACTGGCCCGTCCATCTTCACCGTGACGAAATTGGTCCCCATGCTCAGCTCTCCTCCCGACTCTCGTGGGCCATGGCGTGGAAGATGCGAAGCAGATCGTCATCGATCTCCATCGGCTTCTTGCTCGCGAGGTCGATGAAGCGGCGCAGCACGTGACCGTGCGCCACCCGGGCGCCATCCACGCGCCGGGCCATGTCAAAGCCGATCCTGAACCCCCGGCGGGTTACCTCGCTCAGCACCAGCCGCACCTCGACGACGTCCTCCAGGCCGAGCGGCGCCGTGTACCGGCAGTGGGCCTCGACGATCGGGAGGCCGACACCCCGCGCGCCGACCAGCTCCCGGTAGTAGAGCCCGTTGGCGTGAAGCCAGGCCTCCAGCGCCCTCTCCACCCACGAAAAGTAGTCGGCGAAAAAGGGCATCCGCGCGAAGTCAACGTCCGCGAAACCGATCTCGACGGCGTAGACCGGCGCACCGCCGCCCGGACGCCCCGTCGGAGCCATGGCGTGCGACAACCGCGCGCCGTCGTGGTCGGCGCTCATACGTATCTCCGGCCCGCGGTGGGATCCGGCAGCGCAAAGCCGAACGCGGAGACCTTCGCGTCCACATACGCTTTGTAGGCCTGGCGCAGATCTTCGTTGGTCCGCCGCTTGAGGCCGCAGGCGATGTACTCGTGCTGCCGGCGCGAGCTCGAGCGACCGAACATGTCGAGCCCCGCGGGATACCACTTCGGGAGAAGGGCCTCGACCGCGCGCCGCCCGCCCTCCGTTTCCACCAGTCGCTGCAGGAAGGCTTCGCCCATCGCCGAGTGGCCGTATTCGTCCCGGATGAGCTGCGGCGCGATGCGCGCCAGCGGCGCATAGGAGCAGTCGACCCACTCCTCGGCCTGGAACGCTCCGGCCAGGTCGATCAAGAAGTGGAAGTAGCCCACGTCAGCCCACGTGTCCATGGGCAGGTGAAAGGCATAGTGCTTCTGCGGCAGATCCCGGGTCACCAGGGCTGGATCGAGGTCGGCCATCAGCTTGAAGAACGTCAGCCCGTGCATGACCTCCTCCCGGACGTACCAGGCCACCGTCACCCGGTCGTCCTCGGTCGGGGCCAGGCGCGCCGCCCGCTCCATCTCCTCCTTGAGGAACCCCAGATAGCTCGGCGAGGTGAGCATCTCCGCGTGCTCGCCCAGGAGCTTCGTGAGGAGGGCACGGTACTCCGGCGGCATCGCGTCCTTGGCCTCGTAGACTCGCGCATGGGTGATGGCCATCGTGTCCTCCCCGCCGGCCCTCCTATGACGAGAACCAGCGCTTGCGCCGGACGTAGTGCTTGACGTCTCTGTAACTCTTCAGCGCGCCCTGCTCCGTGAGCCCCAGGTAGAACTCCCTGACGTTCCGGTTGTCCTGCAGTTGCTTGGCCGGTCCGTCGAGCACGATGCGCCCACCTTCCATGACGTACCCGTGGTCGGCGATCGCGAGCGCCATCTGGGCGTTCTGCTCGACGAGCAGAATGCTCACGCCTTCCTCCTGGTTGATCCGCTGAATGATTTGGAACAGCTCGCCCACGACGAGCGGGGCGAGGCCGAGGGACGGCTCGTCGAGGAGAAGCAGCGCCGGCCGGGTCATGAGGGCGCGGCCGATCACCAGCATCTGCTGCTCGCCGCCCGACAGGTAGCCGGCGACCTGGTGCCGCCGCGCCTTGAGCACGGGGAAGTACGCGTACACTTTCTCGAGATCCCCGGCGGCGCGGCGCCCGCCGCCGCGCACGGCTATCCCGGCGCGGAGGTTGTCCTCCACGCTGAGCTCGTCGAACACGGCCCGCCCCTCCATGACCTGCACGATCCCGCGCCGCACGATCTCGTGGGCGGGACGCCCATCGATCCGCGCGCCCCGGTACGCGATCGTCCCCTGCGTCACCGCTCCGTTCTCGTGCTTGAGCAGGCCCGAGACAGCGCGCAGGGTCGTCGTCTTGCCCGCGCCGTTCGACCCGAGGAGCGCCACGACGCGCCCCTCGGGCACGGCCAGGGAGAGGCCCTTGAGCACGAGGATGACCTCGTTGTACAGGACCTCCAGGTTGTTGATCTCGAGCAGCATCTCGTCCAGCGTCTAGCGGCCCGTCACCTGGATCCAATCGGACGCGTACTGCCACTTGCCGTCCTTGATGCCGACCAGGCGCGCGGCCACGAACCCCTTGTGATCCTTGTAGCTGATCGGCGGCAGCGCCGCGCCCACGTCGAAGTTCTGGAGCCCCTCGAACTCGTCGCGGACCGCCTTGCGGAACGCCATGATGTCCTTGGGCGGCGTGCCTCCGCTCTTCTTGATGGCGCGCTCGATCGCCTCCGCCGCCAGCTTGCCCTTCACCCAGCCGCGCACGTAGTACCAGGTGCGGAGCTGGCCGCGCCGGCCCTTGTGGGCGGCCTGATACTCATCGATCTCCTTGCCGACGGGGTGGCCACCCTTCACGAGGGCATCGACATCAGGGAAGATCTCGAGGGTCCGGTACCCTTCGGCCGTCTTGCCGAGCTGCGCTTCAATCGCAGGATGGCGCGTCCAGTGGATGCCGACCACCTTGGCAGGGTCGAGCCCGGCCTTGGCCGCGTCGCGCAGGAAAGGGATGACGCCTTCGATCGAGTCCATAAACCAGATGAAGTCGGCGTTGGCCTGCTTGAGCCGCAGCACCTCGGAGGTGAGATCGGTCGGCCGCGCGGGCCACGTCACCGTCTCCACCAGCTCCATCCCCAGCTTGCCGATCGTACCTTCCTTGATGATCCGGTCCGTCGGCGACACGCACCAGTCGAGGTTGCACCGGGCGATGGCCACCCGCTTGCCGCCCTGCTTCTTGAACGACTCCAGCGCGAGACGGATCTGGTCCTCGTAGGTCGGCCCGATCACGAAGCTGAACGGCAGGTTCTTCGGATCCACCAGCTCCTCGGAGATGCTCTCGGCGATCATCGGGACCCGATCGATCTTGTTCACAGGGTCGCGCAGCGCCTTGGCTCCCCCCGTGCTCCAGATGTAGAGAAAGACAGGTTTCTGGCGCGTGAGGATCCGCTTGTAGTTCGAGACCTCGACCGGGATGACCTCGGCGCCGTCCACGAGCAGCACGTCCAGCTCGTGGCCGAGGACGCCGCCTTTCTTCTCGTTGGCGTAGTTGAAGTAGTCGCGCGAGGCGTAGGCCATTTCCGACAGCGCGCTCGTCGGCCCCGAAAGGTCGCCGATGATGCCGATCGGGATCGGCTCCTTCGCCTGCTGCGCTGATGCGGTCGCCGCGACCGCGAGGACCACGAGTACCAACGCGAGCGTGGGCCATTTCATCTGTCGCATCGCCCTTTCCTCCCCCTTGTCCTGGATGGGTGGTTGGGATGGGTCACTGCACCCGCTACTCCCGGCCGCCGCATCGCGTCAGTATGCGAAGGGCCAGAGCTTCCAGTACGCTTTGATGTCCCACCAGAGCTTCGCCAGCCCCTCCGGCTCCCGGAGCAGGAACAGCACGATCAGGAGACCAAAGATGATTTCCCGGAGCGCGGGGAAGATGTTCTCGATCGGTAGGTAACTGCCCGCGGCGTCGATGGTGAGCTTGAGCACTTCCGGCAGAAGCGTGATGAACACGGCGCCGAAGGTCGCCCCCAGCACGCTCCCCAGGCCGCCGATGATGATCATCGCGAGGTAGTCCACCGAGAGCAGGACCGTGAACGCCTGGGGGTTGATCGCCTGGACGTAGTAGGCGAGCAGCCCGCCCGCGATCCCCGCGTAGAACGAGCTCAGCGCGAAGGCGAGCTGCTTGTACGCGAACAGATTGACGCCGATCAGGTCCGCGGCGATGTCGCGGTCGCGGATCGCCACGAAGCACCGTCCAACGTCGGTCCGCAGCAGGTTCCGGGCCCCGGCCGTGGCGAGCGCCGCAACGGCCATGATCAGGTAGAAGAACTTCGCGTCGCTGTCGATGGCGAGCCCGAACAGCGCCGGCCGCTCGACGTAGAGGCCCTGGGCGCCGCCCGTCAGCGGCGCCGCCTGCATGAACAGGTACTCGAGGATGAACTGGGCGGCGAGCGTCGCCATGGCCAGGTAGAAACCCTTGATGCGCAGCGAGGGAAGACCGAACAGCAACCCGACGAGCGCGGCCGCCACACCGGCAGCGGGCAGGGCCACGGCCGGACCGGCGCCCAGCTTGGTCGCCAGGATCCCGGCGGTATAGGCGCCGACGCCGATGAAGGCGCCGTGCCCGAGCGAGATCTGCCCGGTGAAGCCCGTAAGGATGTTGAGGCCCTGAGCTCCCACGAGCGCGATCCCGCACAGGTTCAGGAGATAGAGCCAGAAGTCGCCGGCGACCAGCGGGACGAAGGCGAGCACGACGAGGAAGGCCGTGAGTGCGGCGCGGGAGAAGCGCGTGGTGAAGACGGCCTCGTCGGCCTCCCACGAGCGCTTGAAGTCGCCGCACGGCCTGGTGAGAGCCATGCTCAGAGCCGTTCGATCTCGCGGGTGCCGAAGAGACCGTACGGCCGGACCAGGAGGATCAGGAGCAACACCACGAACGGCGCGACCGCCTTGACCCCGCCGCCCACCCACGGCTCGATGAACCCGCCCGAGAGGTTCTCGAGGATGCCGATGAGGAGTCCGCCGAGGATCGCGCCCGGGATGCTGTCGAGACCCCCGAGGATCACGACCGGGAACACCTTGAGCCCGATCGCCCCCAGGTTCATGTCAATGACGTTGATGGCACCGAGGAGGACGCCCCCGAGCGCGGCGACGGCGGCGGCGATCGCCCACGAGAGCGCGAACACGCGGCGAACGTCGATGCCGATGGAGAGCGCCGCCGCCTGATGGTTGGCGGCCGCCCGCATCGTCACGCCCCAGGTAGAGAACCGGAAGAAGAGCGTGAAGGCGACGAGACAGGCGCCCGCGATCAGGCACCCCCAGAGGAACGGCCCCGGGATGGCGACGTCGAAGAGCCGGAGCGACAGTGCCGGGAAGATGTCGGGAAACGGCCGGTTCACCGAGCCCCAGATCGCGCGCGCTGACCCCTTGAGGATACCGGCGAGACCCAGCGTCACCATGATGACGGCGATTACCGGCTCGCCGAGCATCGGGCGCAGCAGGAGACGCTCCACGGTGAACCCGAGGACCACCGCGACCACGACAGTCAGTGGCAGCGCGAGCGCGGGGGGCAGGCCGGCCTGGGAGAGGAATGCGAAGGCGGTGAAGGCCCCGATGAGCACCAGCTCGCCCTGAGCGAAGTTGATGATGCGCGTGGACTTGTAGATCAGGACGAAGCCGAGCGCGATCAGGGCGTAGATGCTGCCCACCGCGATGCCGGTGACGACGAGTTGCAGGAAGAAGCGCATGGCCTCAGACCTCTGTGCCCGCCGGCGCCGGGTCGGCGTAGAGGGCCTCGATCAGCGCCGCGTAGCGCTCGGCGATGGCGCCCCGGCGGACCTTCTGGGTCTGCGTCAGCTCGCCCTGCTCGGCGTCCAGCTCCTTGGCCAGCAACGCGAACCGCCGCACCCGCGTCGCCTCCGGCAGCCCCTGGTTGGCCCGGGCGATCTCGGCGCGGATGAGGGCGCAGACCTCCGGCTTCTGCGACAGCTCGGTGAACGTGGTGAATGGCAAGCGGCGTCCCTCGGCCCACCTGCCGACGGTGTCCATGTCGATCTGCACGAGGGCGGCAACGCAGGGCCGGCGATGGCCGACGACGACGGCCTCCCGGACGTAGGGCGAGAAGCGCAGCTTGGTCTCGAGGTACTGGGGCGCGAAGCGCGAGCCGCCGGCCAGCTCCATCACATCGCCGAGCCGGTCGACCATCACCAGCTCGCCCGACTCGTCGAGGAAGCCCTGGTCGCCCGTGCGCAGCCAGCCGTCCTTCAGCGCCGCGGCGGTGGCGTCGGGGCGCCGGTAGTAGCCCGCGAAGACCGCCTCGCCCCGGACGAGGATCTCACCGTCGTCCGCCACCCTGACCTCGACGCCCGGCAGCGGCCGCCCTACGGTCTCGAGCCGGGTCGCCCCGGTCCGGTGCATGACGACGATCCCGGAGGTCTCGGTCTGGCCGTAGACCTGCTTGATGTTGACGCCGAGCGCCTGGAAGAACCGGAAGGCCTCGGGGCCGAGCGCAGCGCCGCCCGTGTAGACGTAGCGGAGCCGCGAGAGTCCGAGGTGATCCTTGATCTTCCTGAAGAGCAGCGCGTAGGCGAACGCGTAGGCCGCGCGCACGTGGAACGGGACGGCTCTCCCCGACAGCCTCGCGTCTGCCATGCGCCCGCCCGCGGGCAGAAGCGCGCGGTACGCGTGGCGCTTGAGCCAGGTGGAGTCCTCCACCCGTACCTGCAGGTCGGCGAGCATCTTCTCCCAGATGCGCGGCGGCGCGAACATGATCGTCGGGCCGATCTCCCGGAGATCGCGGCGGACCGTCTCCGGCTTCTCCGGAAAGTTCACCGTAAAGCCCTCGGTCAGCGCCCAGGCCAGCGCCGTCATCCGTTCGCCGATCCATGCCGGCGGCAGGAAGGAGACGTACTCGTCGGCGCAGTCCGCGCGGTCGACCTCCTTGAGCGCCCGCGCCGGCGCCAGCAGGCTTCGGTGCGAGAGCATCGCGATCTTCGGTCGCGCCGTCGTTCCCGACGTGGTGCTGAGGAGAGCGACGTCGTCCTCCCCGACCTTGTCGACGAGCTCGGCCCACAGCCCGGGTTGCTCCACCACCGCCCGGGCCCCGCGGTCCATCACGTCGGCGAGGCTCACGAGGATCGGGTTGGCGTAGCCCCGCAACTCGTGGAAGTCGTCGACGACGAGCCACCGGAGCCGCGGCAGGCGATTCTGCAGCGCCAGGACTTTGTCCGCCTGCTCCTGGTTCTCGGCGAGCACGGCCACCGCCTCGGAGAAGTCGAGGAGATGGTGCAGTCCCTCGAGATCCTCCATGTCGGCGTAGAGCGAGAGCGGAAGCGCCCGCAGCACCTGGGCCGCCAGCTCGGCATAGAGCCACTCGGGACGGTTGTCGGTCAGGATCGCGATCGGCTCCGACTCGGCCAGACCGAGGTCGCGCAGGCCCAGGGCCAGCCGCTCCACCCGCGCGGCGTAGTCGGTCCACGTCAGCTCCTGCCACACGCCGTGGCGCTTCTCGCGGACCGCCACCCGCCCGGCGAACCGCTGGGCGTTCCGACGCAGCAGCGCGGGCAGCGTCGCGGCGTCCGTCACCCCGTCGCCTCCTGGCGCTGCTGCCTGCCCAGATAGGCCTGGATGACGCGTGAATCGTGCTGGACCGTGGCGGGTGGCCCGTCGGCGATGACGCGGCCGAAATCCAGGACGGTGACGCGGTCGGCGATGTCCATGACCACCCGCATGTCGTGCTCGATCAGCACGATCGTCACGTCCCACACCTCGCGGATATCGAGCACGTACCGGACGAGGAACTGCGTCTCCTCGACGTTCATCCCGGCCACCGGCTCGTCGAGCAGGAGCAGCTTCGGCTCCATCGCCAGCGCCCGCCCGAGCTCCACCCGCTTCTGCAGGCCGTACGGCAGCGCGCCGACCACCTGGTCGCGGATGTCCTCCAGCTCCAGGAGATCGATGACACGCTCCTCGATGAACCGGCGGTGGCACATTTCTTCCCGGCGAGCGCGACCCCAGTACGCGAGCGCGGCCAAGGGCCCGACCCGCATGTGGAGGTGACGGCCGAGCTTGAGGTTGTCGAGCACGGTCATACCGCGGAACAGCTCGATGTTCTGGAACGTCCGCGCGATGCCGAGCGCCGCGATCCGGTGCGGCGCCAGCGTCGCGATGTCACGGCCTTCGAACACGATCCGTCCCGCGCTCGGCGTGTAGAAGTGGTTGATGCAGTTCAGGAGGCTCGTCTTCCCGGCCCCGTTGGGCCCGATGAGCGCGTGGATGGTCCGCGGCGCCACCTCGAAGCTCACGCCCGACAAGGCCGCGAGCCCGCCGAACGAGAGACTGACGTCTTCGACGGCGAGGATCGTGCCCATGCTAGTGCGAGTCAGCCAACGCCTTGACGACGGCTAGCCAGCGGGGGTCGTCGAGCGATGGTGGCTCCGGGCGGTAGAGCGCCGCCCGCTCCAGCAGCCCGTCGTAGCGCTCGCGGATGCGCCGCCCGA
>WNEY01002348.1_pt1 | contig 13852 bp, 9 predicted proteins | sample 5400531 | NCBI WGS metagenome assembly WNEY01 (sample SAMN13153338, study PRJNA577476) | soil metagenome | isolation source: 200 cm saprolite under Douglas fir tree site 1 | place: USA:California | collected 2015-04-18
CGAAGACCAGCCTCACGCTGGATCAGGCGGTGGAACGCGTCCAGTCGATTCGTGATGCCGCGGCGTCGGTCAGCCAGGAGGTTTTGATACTTTGCCACGGTGGTCCCCTGGCCGAACCCGATGATGTCGAATACGTGCTCAGCAGGACCCGCGGGGTCGCCGGGTTCTTTGGAGCGTCGAGCGTGGAGCGGCTTCCAACCGAAAGGGCCATCACGGAGCAGGTACGACGGTTTAAAGCGCTCCCGGTGAAACAGCGGCCGTGACCGCTTTCCCCTATAAGGAGGACTCATGGCAGACCTTCATGGACTCAGATTCGTCCGGCCGTCCGATGTGGAGACTCAGGTGTTCGACTGGGGCACGATTAAGTGGATGAGCGAGCCTCGGGTCACGGACACGACGCGATTCACGATGGGCGTGGTCCTCCTGCAGCCTGGGAAGGGACACGCGCGGCACAATCATCCGGGCTGCGAGGAGATCCTCTACGTCGTATCTGGACGCGGGAAGCAAATGATCGACATCGGCGGCGAGCGGTGGGAACCGATCGGCGAAGGTGACGTGGTCCACATCCCGGCTGATATCTTTCACGCCACCATCAACACGGGCTGGGAACCTCTCAAAATGGTTGCAGTCTATTGCCCGCCGGGCCCCGAGGCGATCCTGCGGACGCTGCCGGGTTGCAGGCTGATCCCTCCGGGCGAACTGCCCGTGAACTCGTAATCCATCCAGACGCCCACGGCTCCGACCAGATTGAACCCTGCGAAACTCTGAATGGCCATGAGCCCGAAAAAGGTTGCCATCCTGGGGACGCTCGACACTAAAGGAGAGGAGTTTGCTTATCTCCGTGAGCAGATCGAGTTGGCGGGAGTTTCAACTTTAGTGATCGACGCCGGCGTTCTGGGCCAGCCGACGTTTCCACCCGACATCGGCCGCGAGGAAGTCTCCCTGGCTGGAGGGCGCCAGTTGCGCGACCTCCTGGCCGAGCAGGATCGCGGCGGAAGCGTGACGACCATGGCAGCCGGGGCTGCGGTGGTAGTTCGGCGCCTTTACGACGAAGGGACCATCCACGGCCTGATATCCCTTGGGGGGTCCGCAGGCACGACGATCGGTACCGCCGCGATGCGGTCGCTGCCCGTGGGCTTTCCTAAGGTCATGGTTTCCACCCTGGCCTCGGGAGACACCCGGCCCTACGTCGGGACCAAAGACATTACGATGGTTCATTCCGTGGTCGATATTGCCGGACTCAACGTTTTGTCTCGGCGGATACTGGGGAATGCCGCGGCGGCTCTCGCCGGCATGGTCAAACGGGAGGAAATTCGAACCGTAGAAGTCAGACCTCTGATCGCCGCCACGATGTTCGGAGTTACGACCCCTTGCGTGACCCAGGCTCGAAGGGTTCTCGAGGAACACGGCTTCGAGGTTGTGGTCTTTCACGCGACCGGCGCCGGTGGGCAAGCAATGGAGAGCTTGATCGCAGATGGTTACATCGCGGGTGTGCTCGACATCACGACGACAGAGCTTGCGGACGAACTGGCCGGCGGCGTGATGAGCGCCGGACCTCATCGTCTGGAAGCGGCAGGACTCAAGGGAATTCCTCAGGTCGTCTGCCCGGGAGCAATCGATATGGTCAACTTCGGCCCCATCGATTCGGTCCCGACGAAGTACAGGAGCCGCCGCCTGCATATTCACAACCCGAACGTCACCCTGATGCGAACAACTCCTGAGGAGTGCGCCGAGCTGGGTCGCATCACAGCTCAAAAGCTGAATCGCGCACAGGGCCCGGTGGTGTTCTTCATGCCGTTGAGAGGCGTCTCCGCAATTGACGTTGAGGGCTCGGCCTTTCACTGGCCGGAGGCGGACAGGAGTTATCTCGGTGCTCTGAAAGCAAACCTGAATGCTCCTATTCGATTCGTCGAGCTCGACGCCCATATAAACGACGAGAGCTTCGCGCGGGAAGTCGCTCGGTCCCTGATGGAACTGATGATGAAAAGGACGAGAGCCGGTGATTCTCCAGCCGCGAGACTGGACGCTTTCTGACAGGTGTTTGAGGTTGCGCTTGGTGAGCCCGGTCGACGGCAACCCGAACTGCAGCGAATTGAAGGACAAACCCTCGCGACCGTCATGGATGAAGCGAGTCTGGCCTGTCGAAATCTTCCGCCGTAGTGTTCCAAAAATGTTCCAAAAGGCTACCGAATTGACATGAAAGGGGTTCCCTTTTGAGCGAAAGCAGAAGCCCCGAATCGGTGTATGGCTATGGAAAGAATGGGAGAGGGTGATAGCTAAGGAGAAAGGCTGGTTTGCTCTTAATCAGTAGGTTGGGGGTTCGATTCCCTCACGGCTCACCAAGTCTAAGCAATTAAAGTAGTTAACGCAGCAGAGAAATCTCACTTTCTTATTGTTTTCCCGCTTCGAACCTGGACACTGCAAATTGCAAACCACACGTAATCAATGGCTTATGACCAGGCTAGAGCAACTGCTCGGAAATCAGTAGGTCGAACTTCCAATGAATTGTAACCGGTTCGAACATAAAGAGTTAGCACGACGCTGTTTAATGTGGTTTCGCTAAGTGTTCCAAAAGTCCGCGGGTGTTACGCAAGTGTTCTAAAAATCAACGACGAAATTTCGAGCGTTAGGAACACATCTCTAGTAAAAGTCACAGGCGGGTGCTGGGTTCTGGGAATGCGGCGGCAGCGGTAGCGAGACTACTTTCGAGTGCGCCGTCACTCGGGCGGAGTCTGTGGCAAACGTCGCAGGCGTTCTACGCGGCCTACCGGTTCCATGCGTTGCCGACTTGTTGCCAAGTGGAAGAGGGAGGGTCCGCTGCGCTTCAAACTTCCCACAAGCGGACTTTTCGTTCCCGATCCAACTCCTTGGCTACAATTGGGCATGGCTACTGGGAAAAGGCAGATTCTTAGCGAGGAAGGCCACGCCTTCTAGCTGTTCGCGTAATGATCGGCTTGGGACTATAATGCACGCTAGCAGATTGCAGCCGTAGCTTTAGATAGAATTGTGACTGCAGCTGCACCCTGAAACAACAAAAATCAGCAGGCCCCAACAAAAGGCCGGCAAAACGCTCAACAGCGATCAACTCGAACAGTCAGATGTGTGAAACTGGCTGCCGCTTCATGCTGATGTCGTTGGCCGACCCGCATTGGTTCATGACGCTGAGTAAGGCCAAATAGATTATCGAAACGTGGCGGCGGGAGTACAATGAGAGCCGACCTGACAGGACTCGAATGAGCAGAAAACTCACTCTGAATCTGGCACAAAACCCCCACCTCGCTCAATGAAAGTATCTTCATCGTAAGCGACCGCCTGAGTGGCGATCATACACGAGCCTGCCGCCAAGGTACGTGTGCTCGACCTGGATTTTCCTGACCTCGTCCACTGGGCAGGTCAGAATATCTCGGTCCAAGACTATAAAGTCGGCCAGCTTGCCCTTCTCGAGCGACCCTCTCTGCTTTTCTTCAAACATCAGATACGCGTTATTGATGGTGTACAGGCGAATGGCCTGCTCCCGCGAGATGCGCTGTTCCGGGTGCAGCGGGTGGTCACTCCAGCGCGGCTGCCGCGTGAGCGTAATCCACATGGCAAGGAAGGGATTATAAGGATTGATCGACCGCAAGCTCCCAATCTTCTGCATATGATCCGAGCCTCCTCCCACGACGATTCCGCTCTCGAACAGACTTTTATAAGGCTGGAAATAAGCCAGGCGGTCGTTGCCAAACTGTTCGCCCAGCGTGCCGCCATCCAGCCACAACCAGACAGGTTGGAGATCAAGCACGATTCCCAACGACTTCATTTTTCGGATGGCCTCGGCGGTCATGAAGTTTGCATGCGTGATGCATGGCCGCGCCGGGCGGACTGGGAAGTCGTTGTTGACCTGGGAGTAGGCGTCAACCATAGCTTGAACAGCGCCGTCGCCTACCGAATGCGCGGTGAATTGCAACTCGTTCTTCAAGGCAAGGCGGGCGATCTGATACAGCTTGTCGGGCTCGATGTAGCGCATCCCGCGATAGTTCGGGTCATCGATTGAATAGACTTTGCTGATGCCCCAGGGCCGGAGCATGTAGGCGCTGCCGGTCAGCATGCCGCCGTCCAGGTACGTTTTGATGCCGCGCACCCAGAGCATGTTGTCGTATCGGTGCAGAGGGCTGCGCGCCGCCGACAGGATGCGCTCCTCGATCTTGTCCAACGGCATCTGGGCGTCCACGCTGTACATCACGTAGACGCGGCAAGTCAGCTCGCCGTTCTCCCGCAGGCGCCGATAGAGCTCGATGCCGGCGTCGCTCAAGTCTCGTTCCGAAATGCTGGTGATACCCACTGAGTTGTAGTCCGCGAGCAACATCTTCAGGCGCTGGCGGCGGTCGTCGGCAGTGGGAGTCTTCTCCCTCGGCTGGATCTTGACGAGGCGGCTGCAACTGCGCAGGATTCCGGTCGGCTCGCCGTTCGCATCACGCTCAATCCGTCCCGGCTTTCCACTCGTGACCTGGAAATTCTTGTCGATGCCGCTGAGTTTCAGCGCCATCGAGTTAACCGAAGCGTCCGGACCGGTGCCGAAGTAGACTGGGTTTCGGGGCGCCGCCGCATCGAGTTCGGCACGGGTGGGGAAGCGCTGGTCGCGCAGGCGAGTGACGAAGACCTGTGTAAGTTCGATCCATTCCCCCTCCTCGGCGACGGCGGCGCGTGACTTGATATACCGAAGCACGTCGGCGATGGTTTCCATCGCGGGGACCGGGTGTTCGAATTCGTACATGGCGGCATCGGCGGCATGAACGTGAGAGTCGACCAGGCCGGGCAGCACGGCCTTGCCTTGCAAGTCAGTTTGGACGGCATTCGGGCCGGCAATCTTTGCGACCTCTTGGCGCCCGCCGATGCCGACAATGCGATCGCCCCGGATCGCCATCGAGTCAACGATGCGGAATTGCGGGTCCACGGTAACGATCTTTCCGTGATAGAGAAGTGTCGCGGCTTCCTGCGAGTGCGCAGCCAGCGGGCACATCAGGAGGGCCAGAATAAAAGCGCGAACGGACATCAACGAACCCCGCTCGAAACGGTGGGCCGATGAGGAAAAAATCTCGGAATCAACCGAGCCACTTTATAGTCGAGCATGTTTACTGTGGATAGTACAAAAACAGTTTCGATTTTCGCTCCGCTTGGCCCATGTAAACCGTGCCGTCTAATCCGACCGCCATAGCGTCGAAAACATATCCCTGCCAGGAGTAGTATGGCCGCCGGTTGACATCGATCATGCCTAGAAGCTCGTAAAGCCCGCTGGCGGGATCATACGAGAAGAGGCGCGCCATCTCATCATCATCACCACCGATTCCGTAAAGCTTTCCATTGTGCGCCAGCACCAACCCTCGAATTCGATACTGGTTCAAGGGCTTTCCAAAATTCACAACTGCCAACCTTGCCGGATTCAGGCGGAAAAGGTAACCGTCCGAGGTACCTCCATAGAGGTTGCCATCCACATCAGCCGTCCATGCATCAACGCGATTGTATACCTCTCGCCCTGGGACAGCCGGAACCCCGATCTCCAGGTGCTCTAGCTGCTGGGTCTTGACGTCGAATCGATAGAACCTTCCACCTTCGCCACTCGTAAAAACATTCCCGTCTTGATCCAGCGCGAGTTCGCGGCCGATAGCCTTTTCGTTTTCGAACTTCTCGCCCGGCATGATGTTTGTCGCGACTCGTCCGTATATCTTCACGGCCCCGGGGTGGAACTGGTAACTGAAGAACTCTCCGTCAGGATATGTCAAACCGTAGATCACACCCCGCGACCTGTCGATCGTCAGTGCGTAGATGCCCTGACCCTTCGACGGAATGCCAAGGTCAACCACGGGGCAAGCTTTCTCGATTCGAATCCCATTGCGCGCCGTGTCTTCGGCGGGGACGTACTTCAACAGGTGGCCGCCCAAGTAGTGTTCATATCCTTGAGCGTTGTTTTCCACGGCGAGAGCGGTTCCAATGTACACTTCGCCTGCCTGGCCAACGACCAGGGAATGATGAACCGCCCTCGCGCCCGCCAACGTACCCAAGGGTTCAACATACCCATGTTGCGGGTCGAGCAGGAACAAGTGGCTGTGTTCGCCGCTGGTCGCTCCATAAAGGCGGCCGTCCGGAGCCACGGCAAGAGCCCTGATTGCCGATTCATCCGAAGGGATCACATCGATTGGAGGGTACCCCAGTTCGCGCAAGTCGATCCTCACCTGGGACACCACCGAAGAGTCGTAACCGCGGTCTCGCTGCGACCGCAGGGGTTGCGCCGATGCGGCAAGCACAGCCACGATCAACAAAGTCTGCTGGACTCTCATGATGAAGCCGAAGTCACGCGTCCGGATGAAATATGAGCATCGCCAATCGGTAGTAGACATTTCCGATCTTTCCGGCGGCCTCGACGGGTTTGCCCCCTTCCGGCCGGACTTCAATCGCACCCACGAGGTAGATTGTGCCGTCAGGGCCCGTCGTGGCCGCATTTGTTCCAAGGACGCGGCGACCATCTGGCAGAAGTATCCCACCATGATCCTCGGTCTTGCCTGTCTTTAAGTCATAGCTGATCAAGTGGGACGTGGCCGGCTCCGCGCTTCCGGAGTAGTCAAACTCCCGGCCGGCCGCAGCGTAATAGAGCTTGCGATCACCCGCGAGCGTGAGGCTCAAAGTTGCGTACGGAACGTCGCGGCGCTCTTCGAATCCGGGGATGCAGAGTTGTCCAAGGCGGCGGACTTCGCCGCTTCTGGGATCAAACGAAAACAAGATGGTCGCGCTCTCGTCGACGCCATAGAATTTCTTTGTCTCGTCGTCCCAAACCACCACTCGCCAGGCTGTTTCTGACTTGTCGTAGTCGCGGCCGAGCGAAATGCCTTTGGGGCGAACGGGCAGCCGGAGCGGCAGTTCGATAATGCGGTCGGTCCGCGGATCATACTTGAAGACTTGCCCCTCCCCGAAACTGCCGTAGGCATTTCCTGTATCGTCGATTCCGATCGTGCGGCAGATCGATTCGAAGTTGTTGATGCGACCCTTATCGACAGCCACACGTCTGGCCACGTCGTAATAAACGAAATGTCCGCGCGGATGGGTTAACCCATAAATGCGGTTCCAGACTGGATCGTAAGCTCCGGTATTGATTCCCTCATTCGGGCAGGCCAAGCCGAAGTCTTCAACCCTGCCGGTCTTCGGATCGTAGGCCATCCAGTGTGCGCCCGGATAGCCCTCCTTTGTGCCGAACCTGGCGTAGTCCCACCAATATCCGGCGTGCGTGCCAAAATAGACTCGTCCGTCCTTGCCTTCTCCGAATCTGGCATGAATCTTGGATTGCGGCCCGCGCTTCAGGATGGACTCGCCGCAAAGCGCGGTTACGTTACCGACGTCGTGCATGCGGTCGGTTTTCGAATCGTAATAGACCAGATGCCCGTCGCCCCCGTGGTACGCCAAGCCGGCATATATTTTGCCGTCGGAAGCCGCGAACAGCGCCGCCCAGTTACCATCCATCATCGCCAAGCCAGGAAAAACGCGGAAGTCCACCTGCGTCGTCTGCCCGGGCGGACGGACAGCCCATGCCACACCCGAGAGAATCACGCTGGACAGTGCGAGCAACTTTGCGAGTCGATACATTGAGTATCTCATCAGCTTTGCGGAATTGAGTAACCCGACCCCCTCACCCCTGCCCCCTGCACGGGGCGAGGGAAAAAATTGAATTCAAGCCCTCGCCCCCTTAGGGGAGAGGGTGGTCCCGCAGGGCGCGACCGCGTGAGGGGGTCCAAGTTTCACCCAATTATGCCGGGCTCAGCAATCCTTCTTTAACACACCTGCGCCGCTGAAGCGGCTGAGAAGTGAAAGATATTGGCTGGCAGCATCGACCTCTTCGTTCCGTCGCAGAATAACGAATTCGCTTTCAGCATCGGCGGCGGCATAAGCGGCTCTTGTCCACTCGAACGCTTGTCTGGCAACTTGCAAATCAACACTCTCCTTCATCTCATCGACAGGCGAGAGCAGGGCCAACGATCGGTTAGCGACGGCCGCAGCCACATGAGGCAGATCAAAATGCTTCAGCACGTCGGGGATCACAATATTGGCGCCGTGCAGATAGCGGTCCGCCCTTGTAAGACAGCGGTAGGAAAGCAGCCCCCCATCCAAGACCACCGAAAGGATGCGGGTGTCGAGCGCGGCGGCGTAGAGCGACCACAAGGCCCCCATGCCCTTGCCGATTAGCCGGACGCCCGCCCGGTCCACGTCGGTCCGGCTCAACACATAATCGACGCTGCGGATTACATCCTGCACTCGCATGCCGAACAACGATTCGTTAATTTCCCAAGCCCAATAGGACATGGCGGTCTCGGCGTCGTCGAGATTTCGGAAGGCCCCCGGAGCCTCCTCGTCGGGATGCGGCGGTTTCGTTTCTCCAATGCCACGGACATCCATCGCGAACACCAAAAGCCCGTTCCGTGCAAGCTTCTCGAGCACGCCAAACTCCATTCCCTCTGCTTGCTTTCCGGCCTCGTGAACATAAACGACGGCAGAGAAATCGCGCTTCTGTTGATCCGGCACAAAAATCCAGGTGGGAATGTAAATGCCTGGCTCGGAAATGAATTCCGCTTTCTCGATGTGATAGCCCTTGCGAGGCGTCGTGACGATGCACCGAACTCCAAAGGGATAACTATTTCTGCGGACCTTCAAGAATTCCGCGATTTCGGCGCTCAGCGCGCCGCGGAACGATTCCACCTCGGCATGACTAGAGGGGAGTTTCCGTGGCGGCGGAAGGGTCGCCTGCGTCTTCAAGATCAGCGAGAAAACAGTTTCGCCCACTTGCGAATAACGAAGCGACCCATCTGGTGTGCAGTACAAATTTTCGGGTGATTCAGGAGCATTTTCAGGCTCGCGCTCCGGGCCGCGGCGATTGTAGAACCACCGGCAGAACCAATCCGTAGTCGCGAGCCTGAGCTTCACCGTAATGGCATGCGGGTCGGTAGCCTCTGCCGTGGCAAACCGGTCTGGTGCTTCCAGCAGACGATATCGCTCCTCGATGTGCCACGCCGTTTTATTGAACTCCGGCGAATAGTTCTCGATGGTTGAGAGCAGCGGTCGCGGAGCAATGGCAACATGCACGTCACAGAGGTCGATTCCATAGATCGCAGCCGGGAAAAAGTGTTGTTCCACGTCGCCCGTCCCTATGGGAGTCTCAGGCCGGATCTGGAGGGGCCAGCGATGATGAGTTCCTCCCTCGTGCATCGCGGCACACTGGACTCGGTCGTCCAAAGCGCTGATAAAAAGCGTGAGAGTTCCCCCACCGGAATGGCCCGTGCATCCGATGCGCTTGGGATCCACCTCGGGCCTTGTCAAGAGATAGTCGACGGCGCGCATGCCATCCCAGATGCGGTATTGGGTCAAGCTCTCCCCGAGCAAGAGCAGAAGGTGACCGGGCATGTCGTGTTCCCACGTCACCGGGCCTGCGATCTCGCTCTTGTTCGTATGAGGGTTCCAGTAGTATCGCCGCTCGCCCTGTCCGATCGGATCATAAGCCAGAACGACGAAGCCGTTCCTCACCAAGTCCAGGTACAGAAACTGATAAGCCGGGTAAATGCGGGCTTCCGCGTAGTGTCCGCAAGGCGAGATTATGCCGGGAAAAGGTCCCGCGTCGGATGTGGGGACGTAAAGATTACCCGTCACCCAGACGTTTGGCCGGCTTTGGAACATCACATTCTCGATTCGATACCCGTTTCGTTCCGAGACTCTTGCGATGACGGGACCCAGAGGATTCTTCTGTGGGAAGCCGCCGAGCATGGCAGTGATCTTCTCCCGAACGAATCGGTTGCGATCCTCCAATTCGCCAGGGGTCCGGATCCTGCTCCTCACTTGGTCCCATTCTGCGGCAAGCGAATTGGTTTTCTTGGCGACGTAGGACAGAAGCATGTCCGGCAGTTCTTCGCTGTAGGAACGGACGACGCCCGTTTGTGTGTTGGAACCATTAGCCCCCGGAGCCGGCCGCAATCCTGCACTCAAAGACAGCGCCACAGCCCGCATCAGAAACTGTCGTCGATTCGTGGGGCTCATCTCCAGCTTCACCATTTCATTTTCCCTTCTCCATCTTTCCTGTCGGCGAAGGATCATTTTACACGGCGTCAGATGAAAGAAATGTATATTTACTGCCGTGGCCGCACTTGGCAGGCGGCTTTGTGGCTCCCGCTTGGCTTTTCTGGAAAACGAGCTATCACCGATTCCGGTAGCGGCGGCGCTTCATAAGAATAGAAGTTGGGTGGAGCCACCTTGTTGAATCAGAGTCTGTTGGTGAAGAACAAGAGCCTTGCGCTCTTCGGGGGCACGGTCATTCTATTTCTGGGAATTGTTTCCGCCGTGGCGGTTGGAAACACGCGCGTTGTCCGAGAGGAAGTCACCCTGATGCGCACTCCGAATGGTGGCATCCAACCGCAGGTGGCTGTAGATCAAAAGGGCGTCCTGCATCTTATCTACTTCAAAGGCGACCCAGGCGCAGGTGACATCTTCCATGTCCGCAAAGCGCCGGGGGTGACAGAATTTTCGAGGCCCATCCGCGTCAACAGCGTCCTCGGCAGCGCCGTCGCAATCGGCAGCGTGCGCGGTGCGCAGATTGCCATTGGTAAGGGCGGACGCGTCCACCTGGCGTGACTGGGTTCCATCACCGCGCAGCCAAGGGGTCCGAATAATGCTACCCCCATGCACCATGCGCGGGTGAACGATGCCGGCACGGCGTTCGAACCCTAGCGGAACGTGATGCAGTTAGCCGAGGAGCCGGACGGAGGCGGTTCGCTAGCCGCGGATACCGTCGGCAAAGTCTACGTGGACTGGCACGGTAATCCCTACAGAAACGGCGAGGCCAACCGGCGCGTGTGGGTGGCGCGCTCGACGGATGACGGCAAGACCTTCGCGCGCGAAGTGGCCGCTTACTCCGAACCCACCGGCGCCTGCGGATGCTGTGGCATGCGGGCCTTCGCCGACGATAGGGGCGCGCTTTACATTCTGTATCGCGCCGCCCAAAAGAGTATTCACCGGGACATGGTCCTGCTCGTCTCGAACGATCACGGAAAGGAATCCTTCGGCAACCGCGTTGCGAAGTGGGAGTTGAATGCCTGTCCGATGAGCACCGCTGCCGGTGTGCCGGTGTGGGGACTGGTGGCGGCATTCACGCGTCCGGAAGGCGAATTTGTGATTGTCTATTGATTGGGCGGGTCCTACTGGGGCGCGGCTTGCTGTCGCGAGCTTGCAGGCACCAGTTGCAAAACGGAGCGGATCACGCCGTGAAGACGCATCAACTATGCAGGAAGTATGTCGAGAGTGATGGCGGGCCAGGACATGGCAGCGGCGAACGCCTGGAGGAGAAGATTTTGCTTGCAGAGTCTGATATACAGAATGCTCGATATGATGGGCCAATCTCATCGGGCTGATGGTTCTAGCGCCACTTTGAGGTAAGGAGGGTGAGATCATGAGTAAGCAATTCTCGCGCAGAACATTTTTGGAGCAATTAGGCGCCGGAGCTGCAGCCAGCGCCAGTTTGCCCTTGTTAAGAGACATCGGACACGCTGAATCAACGGCTTTACCTCAGCGAGTCCTTGGTCGCACCGGAGTAGAGGTCTCCATTCTTGCCTTTGGCTGCGGCAGCCGCTTCCTGATGTACGAGGAAGAAGAGAAAGCGCTGGCGGCGCTCAACCACGCCATCGACCTGGGCATCACCTACCTCGATACGGCGTTTGGCTACGGCGACGGCAAGAGCGAAACGCGCGTCGGCAAAGTTCTCGCCACCCGCCGAAAAGAGGTTTTTGTTGCCACCAAGATTCTTGACCGAACCCGCGATGAATTCATGCGGCGTTTTGAAGGCAGCTTGAAGAGGCTGCAAGTCGATCACGTTGATTTGCTCCACATTCATAGCCTGGGGCACGACGACGATCTCGCCAAGATGGAGGCTCCGGACGGTGCCTTGAAGGGGGCCTTGGAGGCGCGCGAACAAAAAATGACGCGCTTCATCGGAATGACCAGCCACACCGACGGGGACGTCATGGCGAAGGCCATCGAGCGTCACGACCTTGACTGCGTGCAGATGGCCTTGAACGGAGCGCGTACCAGCCGGTTTGAAGAAGTGGCGCTGCCCGCCGCCCGCCGCCGCAACCTGGGTATTATTGCGATGAAGGTTACCGGACAAGAATTTCTGGTTGGGAATGAGTCGGGCAAGACGGACATCAATACCCTGCTCCGATACTCGCTCAGCTTACCCGTCACCACGGCAGTGGTCGGGATGCCACGCGTAGAGTTTATCGAACACAACATCCAGGTGGCGGGAAACTTCTCGCCATTGAGTCATAGCGAACTCGAGCAGGTCCGGCAAAGGCTGGCCCCAGCGCGGAAATCGCTCGAGGAAAGGCTTTCCGGCCACCTGGATTGGATGCCCGACTCGCAACACGTCCTCTCCGTGTGAGTTGGTTCAAGTCCGGCGAGCTTGCGCGCGTGTACGACTTCCGCTGTCACGCCAACTCACGGCGTCGAATCTTGCGTGCCGCAGTTGTTCTGCTGTAATCGTGGCCGCCTGGGAAGGATTGTAAACGGCGATATGCCCTGGCTGTCCCACCTTGGAGGGAGAGAATGCGCAGCGCGAGTCTGTTGTGGGCCACGATGCTGGTGTGCGTGCTGAGCGGATTGCTCCGGGCGCAAAGCCCGGAGAGTCTCGACTTTATTACCGACCTGCCCGACTTCGAGCGAGTCCGAGAAATGCTCCCCGATCATCTGAATCGGATGGCAATCTCACTTCTCGAGGAACGCAAACGCACTGTCTCCCGAATCTCAAGTGCGGCGGATGTTGCTAAGCGCAAGGCTTATGTGCGTGAACGCATGCTCAGCGCTCTCGGTGGTCTTCCGGAGCGGACGCCGCTAAACCCGCGAGTAGTCGGCGTTCTCGACCGGGACGGCTACCAGGTGGAGAAGGTCATCTTCGAGAGTCAGCCCCAGTTCTATGTTACGGGAAACCTCTACTTGCCCAAATCAGGCCAACCGCCATATCCCGCCGTACTCTTTCCGTTGGGCCACGAGAGGGGTGGCAAACCCAACTCTGATTGGCAGCACGTGCTGGTTTCACTGGCCAGGCGGGGGTTTGTGGCGTTCACGTGGGATACCTTGGGACAAGGTGAGCGTTCTCAATTCTATGACACGGATTTGGAGACGTCGAAGCTCGGAGAAACCGGATACACCACCGAACACACCATGATCGGGGCGCAGTGCCTGCTGGCCGGGGATAACATCGCTCGATACACGATTTGGGACGGTATCCGCGCCTTGGATTACCTGCTCTCCCGGCGCGAGGTGGACCCCACTCGGGTCGCCTGCACGGGAAACTCGGGCGGCGGCACGCACACCGCTTATCTTTCTGCGCTCGACGACAGGATCGGTGTCGCCGCGCCGTCCTGCTACATCACCTCGTGGCAGCGGCTGCTCGAAAGCATAGGACCTCAGGACGCAGAGCAGTGCCTGCCGCCCTTCCTTAAGGACGGGCTCGATCACGCCGACTTCATCTACGCATTCGCCCCCAAGCCTTACATCATCCTCTCGGCGATTCGGGACTTCTTCTCCATTTCGGGCGCGCGCGAGACCTACGCGGAAACTAGTCATCTATACTCCCTCTTGGGAGCACCGGACAAGTTAAGAATATTTGAGGCGGATAACACCCACGGCTATAGCCTGCCACGCCGGCTGGCAGCCTATGATTGGCTCAGCCGCTGCCTGAAGGGGAGCGCGGACCCATCGCCGGAGCGGGAGGTGAACGTGGATACTGCAGAGGACCTGCGCTGCACGCCGTCCGGTCAGGTGGCGAGCTCCCTGGGGGGCGAAACCGTTTTTT
>WNEY01002351.1_pt1 | contig 13845 bp, 11 predicted proteins | sample 5400531 | NCBI WGS metagenome assembly WNEY01 (sample SAMN13153338, study PRJNA577476) | soil metagenome | isolation source: 200 cm saprolite under Douglas fir tree site 1 | place: USA:California | collected 2015-04-18
AGTTTCACCAGGACGTGATCCGGTCGCTGGGGATTCCGATCGTCGCCACCGGGCTCGACGGCGCCTTGCTCAGCTGGAACCCGAGCGCGGCGGCGCTCTGGGGCCGCACCGAGGCGGAGGTGTCGGGCAAAAAGCTGACCGCCCTCGATCTGCCCGGGCTCTCCGGCGACCTGCTCATCGAGAAGACCGTCGCGGTGCGCGAGGGCCGCAGCAAGGTGGAGACCAGCCCCGGCACGTTCACGCGGCCGAGCGGGGAGAAGCCCACCGAGCTCTCGGTGGAAGTCTCGCCGCTGCGCAACGCCGGCCGCGAGATCACCGGCCTCCTCTACACGGTGCACGACGTCACCGCCGTGCGCGAGATGGAGACCGAGCTGCGGAGGGTGAGCAGCGAGCGGGAGAACGCCTACGAGGAATTGCAGACCATCAACGAGGAGCTGCAGTCCAGCAACGAGGAGCTGGAGACCACCAACGAGGAGCTGCAGTCGGCCAACGAGGAGCTGCAGACCACCAACGAAGAGCTGCAGTCCACCAACGAGGAGCTGGAGACCACCAACGAGGAGCTGCAGTCCACCAACGCCGAGCTCGACTCGACCAACCGCGAGCTGGCCGCGCGCACCGGGGAGATGAACCAGCTGGCGTTCTTCCAGCGCACCATCATCCGCAACCTCTCCACCGCGGTGGTGGTCCTCGAGGTGACGGGCCACATCCGGCTCTGGAACCTGGCCGCCGAGCGGCTCCTCGGCGTCACCGAGGACGACGCCGTCGGGAACGTGCTCTGGACGCTGCACGTGCCGGCGCTGAGCCGCTCCGTGCTGATGCGCCTCAAGAAGGCGATGAGCGAAAACAAGCCGCTCCGCGCCGAGGAGGTCGACTACGAGCTGGCGGGTTCGCGCGGCCGCGCGCGGTTGACGGCGGTGCCCATCGCGGACGACGGCGAATCGCTGGGATCGGTGATTATCTTCGAGGACGTGACCAGGCTTTCGAAGGTCTCGGCGGAGCTGGCCGAGCTCAAATCCGGCGATGCGCGGGCGGCGCGAAAATAACCGCCGCGAGCTGGCGCGCGAGCAGAAGCTGCAGCGCATGCGCGAGACGCTGCTGCAGCAGGAGCGGCTCTGCATGCTGGGGGAGCTGGCCGCCTCGATGGCCCACGATCTCGCCGGAGCGCTGCGGATGTTGTCGATGCGCGCGGAGGCGGTGCGCAAAGGCGGCCGCGGCTGGAAGCGCCACCTGGTCGCGCTGGAAGAAGGCCTTCGCTACGCCCAGCAGCGCGTCGATCCGCTGCAGACTTTTGCCCGGCTGGGCAGCGCCGAGATGAGCGCCATCCAGCTGGAGCGCATCGTGCGGGCGGCGGCGGCCGCGGCGACGGACATGAGAGGGCATCCCCTTCTGCCGCGCATGCGCGTCGAGCTGGATCTGGCCTCGCTCCCGCTGGTGCGCGGCTCGCCCGCGGAGGTCTCGCACCTCTTTCTCAACCTGCTGCTCAATGCGCGCGACGCCATGCCCAAGGGCGGCACGGTGAAAGTGATCGGGCGGGCCAAAGGGCCGGAAGTGCGCGTGCGGGTGGTCGATAATGGCGAGGGCGTGAAGCGCGAGCATTTCCCGCATCTCTTCGAGCCGTTCTTCACCACCAAGGGGGCGCGCGGCACCGGCCTCGGCCTGTGGATCGCGGCGACCACCATGCGGCGCATCGGCGGCAGCATCGGCGCGGAGCGGCGCAAGCGCGGCATGGCGTTCGTGGTGACGTTTCCGGTGGCCCAGGTCACTCGTCGGGCCGGAGCGCGCGGCGGATGAGCGCCGCCTGTTTTTCCGCGGCGGCTGCGCGCTCCTGGTGGCGCGCGGCGGATTTCGCATGGCGGCCGTCGCGGGCGCGGACCGCCATCCGCCGCGAGAGCGCCGACTGCTCTTCCAGCGCGCGCAGAGCGGCCCAGAGCGCGGCTTCCACACCGAGTTGCTGCGAGCCGTAGAGGCTCTCCGGCGCGTAGGCGTGGCCCATGCGGCAACGGAAGCGGAGCATGCGGTGATCGTGCACCTCGTTGAGCACGCCGCCGCAGGCGGGGCAGGCCAGCGACGACGGCTGCCCGGGCGGCGCGAGCATGCCTCTCTCTTCCCGATCGAGATCGATGAGCGCCTCGGTGGCGAGGGGCTCCGGCGCGGGCAGGGCGTCAGGCACGCTCGCCCCGACGATCTGGGACAAGAGCGCTCCCAGCTCACGGATCGGCAGCACATGATCCGCTTCCACCACCTCCAGCGCGTGGCGGGGCATGTCCGGACAGAAGGCATCGGCGGGATCCTGCACCAGCGCCAGCCCGCCCCGCTGCTTGATGGCGAGCAGGCCGGCGACTCCGTCGTCGAGGGCGCCGGTGAGGATGATGCCGATGACCCTGGGTCCGTAGGCATACGCGGCGGTGCGGAAGAGCGTGTCGATGGCCGGGCGATGCCCGTTCTCGCGCGCGCCGCGGGAGACGCGCACGACGCCGCGATCCACCATCAGGTGCATGTCGGGCCGCGCCACGTAGATGCGCCCGCTGAGGAGCGGCTCGCCGTTGCGCGCGTGCTCGGCGGGCAGCTGGCCCGCGCTGCTGAGGATGTGCGGGAGGACGCTCTGGTGGTGGGGAGCGACGTGCAGCACGACCAGCACGGCCGCGGGAAGATCGCCGCGGAGCTCCTTGACCAGGGCGGCGAGCGCCGAAACACCGCCCGCCGAAGCGCCGACGCAGATCAGATCGCGCCTGTCCACACACGCCTCCGCCCGGCGTGAACCCTACTCCTTCGCGCCTGCGCGGGCGAGGAGCAGCAGGCGGCGCGTCTGCTCGATCAGCTTTCTCGAGTTGTCGCGAGCCCGCTTCCCGTTGGCGATCTGCGCCCTCGAGCTGCGCAGCGCATGCTCCTGCTCGGTGACGACAGCCGCCATCACCGCCTCGAGCAGCTCGCCGTCGTCGCCGGCCTCCTGGACGACCCGCATGCCCATCAGGCGCACGGCTGCTGCGAAGAGCGAGCGGTCGTTGCGCGCCAGCAGCACCACCTGCGTACCTGCGGCTCGCGGATCGCGCTCCAGCTCGGCGAGCAGATCGCCCGAGGGGAGGCCGGGCATGCCGCCGTCCAGCGCGATGATCTGCGGTGCGCGCCGGCGAAGCGCCGCCCGTGCCGAGGAGGCCAATCCTGCGGTGCGGACCTGGTGGCCGCGCCCTGAGAGCGCCCGCGCCATCCGGTGGCGCCGTCTTGGCTGTGCGTCGATGAGTAGGACGTCCATTTGCCGGCCGCAGAGGCACTTTGGGGCTGGAGTGGCGATGTTTGAATACGGGTCCTTACGTAAAAATCTCTACGCTTAGGCTGTACAGCGAAAAGCATATATAAGGAAGGCTACGTTGTGGCAGGTACTGACGCCGCGTGGGAGGCCATCTTGAGGACCACGGTCGCGCTCGTCGATGATCACAGGATTTTTCGCGAGGGCCTGCGCTCCTTGCTTGCGCAACAGCCGGACATCGAAGTAGTCGCCGAAGCGGCCAATGCGCACGAGGCGTACGAGGTGGTACGAAGCAGCGCCCCCGACGTGGTGGTGCTCGACATCCTTCTGCCCGGAGTGAGCGGCATCCTCGTGGCGAAGGAGTTGCTGCGGCAGGATCCCAAGCGGCGGATGATCGCGCTCTCCATGCTGCACGACGAGCAGCACGTGGCCCAGGCGCTCGACGCCGGCATGCTCGGGTACGCGAGCAAGGAGCAGTCGATGGACGAAGTGGTGAACGGCATCCGCGCCGTGGCGCAGCGGCAGCCGTATCTGGCGCCGGGAATCTCCCGCTTCGTGCTCGAGGACTACCGCCGGCTGCGGCGCGGCGAGAGCGGGCCCGGCTCGCCGCTGGCGACGCTGACCCATCGCGAGCGGGAGATCTTCGATCTCACCGTCTCGGGAATGGCCACTGCGGAGATCGCCCGGCAGCTCTACATCAGCAAGCGCACGGTGGAGACGCACCGGGCGCGAATCCTGCGCAAGCTCAACGCGCACTCCGCCACCGATCTGGTCCGGCTGGCCGCGCGGCTCGGGCTGTTGCCGCCGTAACATCTTTGGCCTCGCCGCATGGTGTTCCTATAGCCCCGGCCTGGTTTTGCCAGGACATGCGAATCGCGTTCTTGTGCCTCGCGCTCTGCGCGTGCTTCCGCAATCCCGTCACCGGAAAGCTGCAGCTCGATCTCCTCTCTGAATCGCAGGAGATCGAGATGGGCCAATAGGCCAGGCAGGAGGTGGCCCAGACGATGGGGCTGTACCACGACCCCAGGCTCGAGGCGTACATCGCCGACCTGGGCAAACCCCTGGCCGCGAACAGCGGCCGGCCGCAGCTGCCCTTCTCGTACCAGATCGTCGAGGACGCGAGCGTCAACGCCTTTGCGCTTCCCGGAGGGCCCATCTTCATCACCCGCGGGATCCTCGGCCACCTCAACAGCGAGGCGGAGCTGGTGGCGGTGATGGGCCACGAGACCGGCCACGTTTCCGCGCGGCACGTAAGTTCTCGCGCACCGACGAGACGCAGGCCGACGAGCTGGGCTTCCGCTTCATGACCAAGGCGGGCTACGACCCGCGGCAGATGATCGGGCTCTTCCAGATGCTCGAAGGGCTGAGCGTGGAATCGGCAGGAGGCGCCGGCAAGCTGCCGGAGTGGATGCAGACGCACCCGATTCCCGAGCATCGGCTGGAGGCGACGCAGGAGCGCCTCAAGAACGAGCTGAAGGGCGATCCGTCGACGCTCAAGGTGGACCGCCAGAAGTACCTCTCGATGATCGACGGTCTGCCCTTCGGCGAAGATCCGCGGCAGGGTTACTTCAAGGGCGACACGTTCTATCACCCCGAGCTGAAGTTCCGGATGGAGCTGCCCCAGGGCTGGCAACGCCAGAACCTGCCGCAGGCGGTGATCGCGATGAGCCCGCAGAAGGACGCGATGTTGCAGCTCGCGCCGGCGGGGAAGATGTCGCCGCAGGAGGCGGCGGAGAAATTCTTCTCGCAGCAGGGCGTGAAGAAAGGGCAGGCGGCGCAGGGGACCATCCACGGCAGCTCGGCCATCTCGGCGTACTTCGGCGGGACGACCCAGCAAGGTGACGTCGAGGGGCTGGTCACGTTCCTCAGCCATGACGGCAGCACATACGCCATCTTCGGATACACGCCGGCGGGCCAGCTGAAGTCCTATGACGGGACGTTCCGCTCCTCGATGGGAAGCTTCGCGACGCTGACCGATCCCTCGGCGCTCAACGCGCAGCCGGCGAAGGTGAAGATCGTGCATCTCGATCGGGCGATGGCGCTGCAGGAGTTCAACAGCGCGTATCCGTCGTCGGTCAAGCCGGAGATCGTGGCGCTCATCAATGGCGTGGAGAAAGGCGGCACGCTGCTGCCGGGGCCGGCGAAGCAGGTCGTCGGCGGAGTGGGGCACTGACTAACGCGCCAGATTGCGCTGGAGAAAGTCGAATACGCGCTTCCAGTACCGCTCCATCAGCAGGGGTTCGTGGAACTGGTGGGTCTGCCCCGCGAAGGGCAGAAACTCCACTTCCGTGCTGTGCCCCTCGCGAAAGAGCGCATCGACCAGCAGCAGCGATTCGGTGAAGTGCACGTTGTCGTCGGCGGTCCCGTGCATGACCAGGAGCGGCACTTCGAGGTTCTTCGCATGAACGAGAAGCCCATTCGCCGGATATGTGTCGCTGTTCCCGGCGGGCGGCGGAATGCCGAGATAACGCTCGGTGTAACAGGTGTCGTAGTTCATCCAGTCCACCACCGGCGCGCCCGCCACTCCCGCGCGGAACACCTCGGGCCGCCGCATCACCGAGAGCGCCGCCATGTACCCGCCGAAACTGTGCCCCATCACGCCCACGCGCGAGAGGTCCATGGCCGGCTCCTGCGCTGCCATGGCGCGCAGCGCGGCCACCTGGTCCTCGAGCGGCACCTCGGCGAACTTCTTTCCGATGACGCGCTCCCACGCGCGCCCGCGGCCCGGCGTGCCGCGGCCGTCGGCGGACACGACGATGAAGCCGTGGTCGGCGATCCACTGGTCGGCGATATACGACACTGCCGCGCGCCGGACGGTATTGACGTGCGGCCCGCCGTAGACCTGCACCAGCACCGGGTACTTGCGCCTGGGATCGAAATCGTGCGGCCGGATGAGCGCGGTCCAGAAATCGCCGCGCTTCGCCACTTCCAGCCGCACCTCGAACGGCGGCGCCTCGTTCACCGCGGGCAATTCGCCCGCCACCGATCCGTCGGCCCGCATCACTTCCATGCGGGCGAATCCGCTCTGCGGCAAAGTGAAGCGCACCTGCACGGCGACGTCGCGGGCGTAGACGGCGTCGTGGTTGTCGGGCCCTTCGGTGAGCGGGCGCGGGTCGCCGCCGGCCAGGGGGATGGCGAAGATCTGCGAGTCCACCGGCTCCGCCTTGCGCCGCGCGATGACCTCGCGGTTCGTCAGATCCACGTGCAGGACGTGGTCGAAGCCGAATCCCGGCGCGGTCAGCTCGCGCACCAACTCGCCGCCGGGAGAGTGGATCTCCAGCTGCCAGGCGCCGTTGCGCTCGGTGGCCCAGAGAAATCCCGATCCGTCCCGCAGCCACTCCAGCTCGTGCCCGGAATTGATCCAGGCATCGTCGTGCTCGTGGATGAGCTGGCGCGTCTTGCCCGTCTTCGGGTCCACCGCCAGGAGCGCCTCGTCCTTCTGCTCGCGCGTGAGAACCACCAGATGCAGCGGGCCGCCCTTCGGCCAGCCCACGTGCGAGACGTACTCCCACCGCTTGTGGTCGTACTCGATGAAGACGGGCTTGCCGCCTTGCGCGGAGATGATGGCGAAGGAGATGCGCGCATTGGGCTTCCCCGGCCGCGGATAGCGCGTCTCGCCGCCGGGCCGCTCGGGGTGCGCCGGGTCGGTGAAATCCAGCTTCTCCACTTCGCCGAGGTCCGCCTCCTCGTAGACGAGGAAGCGCGAATCGGGCGACCACCAGTACCCGCTGAAGCGAGACAGCTCTTCCTGCGCGATGAACTCCGCCTGGGCATGCGTGCGGACAGGCGTCGCGCCCGAGGTGAGCTGGCGGGCGCGCCCGCCCAGCGACGCTACCCACAGCTCGCCGGCGCGCACGAAGGAGACGCTCTTGCCGTCCGGAGAAAGCTGCGGATCGAAGATGGGATTGCCTTTCTCGTCCGGGCCCGCCACCTCGCGAGCCGCACCACCCGCAGTGGGGAGCACGTAGGCGTGGCCGGAGAGCGTGACCAGCGCGAGCGCGCCGTCCTCGCTCAGGTCGGTCGAAGTGAACCCTCGCAGCGTCACCCGCATGCGCTCGCGGCGGGCGCGCTCCTCCGCGGAAAGCTGCTCCTCGGAGCCCTTGAGCACCTCTTCCGGCGTGATCAATTCGCGCACCTGCGCGGTCTTCACGTCGAAGGAATAGAGGCGATTCTCAGGCTTCCGCCCCGGAGTGCGGAAAAAGAGCACGCGGCTGCCGTCGGGGGTGACGCGCACGGAAGTGGGCCGGCCCAGGCGCCAGCTGCGCGTCTCGGCCAGGTCTTTGAGGAACTGCAGATCGGCATCCGCCGCGAGCAGCGCAAGGACGAGAGCAAGCATGGGCGGGCAAGCTACAACGAAAAAGAATTCACCGCAGAGCGCGCAGGGCGCGCAGAGAAAAACTCTTTTGTTAAAACCACAAAAAAGAACTCTGCGCGCTCAGCGCGCTCTGCGGTTGATCTGAAGCTAGAGCGAGAGGTGCTCCAGCGGGACTGGCCTCGAGAAGAGGTACCCTTGCGCGAGCTCGCAGCCGAGCTTGCGCAGCGAATCGGCCTGCGCCTCGGTCTCGACGCCTTCCGCCACCACTTCGATGCCCAGCCCCTTGCCGAGCAGCAGGATGGACTGGACGATCTTGATCTTCCGCTCGTCCTCTCCCATCGCCTGGACGAACGAGCGATCGATCTTCAGCGCGTCGATGGGCAGCTCGTGCAGATAGCTGAGCGACGAATACCCGGTGCCGAAGTCATCGATGCACAGCCGCACGCCCAGGGCCCGCAGGCGCTCCAACGCCTCCATGGCGGCGGGGCCGTTTCCCATCAACATGCTCTCGGTCAATTCCAGTCGCAGCCGGTGCGGCTCCAGCGTCCGTTTCGCCAGGAGCGCCGAGAGGTCGGAAACGAAATCCGGCTGCAGGAGCTGCCGTCCCGAGAGATTGACCGAGAGCGTCAGCGGCGCCGGCAAGACCGAGAGGGCGTGGCACGCCTCCTCCAGCACCCAGCGACCGAGCGGCACGATCAGGCCCGTCTCCTCCGCCAGCGGAATGAATTCCGAGGGCGGCACGAGGCCGCGGTCGCGCTGATCCCAGCGCACCAGCGCCTCCACCCCGACCGCCCGCCCGCCGTTCAGCTCGACGATGGGCTGGTAGTGCACGCGCAATTCGCCTCGCTCCAGGGCCCGGCGCAATTCGTTCTCCAGCCGCAGCGCGGCCATCACGCGCTCGTGCATGGAAGAGTCGAAAACCGCGTGCCGGCAGCCGCGCACCTTGGCGCGGTACATGGCGGTGTCGGCGTCGCGCAAGAGGTGCTCGGGACGCTCGGTGGCCGGCCCGCCCAGCGCGATGCCGATGGAGGCGGAGGCGAAGACCTCGTGCCCCTCCACCAGGAAAGGCGGGGCCAGCGCGCGGTGCACGCGCTCGGCCACCGCGACCGCCTCGCCCTCGTCGATGATGCCCTCGACCAGCAGCGTGAACTCGTCGCCGCCCAGCCGCGCCACGGTGTCGCCCGCGCGGCGGCAGCCCTCCAGCCGGCGGGCGATCTGGATGAGCAGCTCGTCTCCGGCGCGGTGGCCGAGGCTGTCGTTGACCAGCTTGAAGCGATCGAGATCGAGGAAGAGCACCGCGAACCGCGCCGCGTCGCGGCCCTTGGCGCGGGCGAAAGCGACGTCGAGGCGATCCTTGAGGAGAGCGCGGTTGGGCAGCCCGGTGAGCGGATCGTAAAACGCGGCTTGCAGCAATTGCGCCTGCGCCTTGCGGCGCGCGGTCACGTCGGCGGCGGCCACCAGCAGGGCACGGCGGCCCTCGAACATCACCTCGTGCGCCGAGAGCTCCAGATCGTGCGCCGCGCCGGAAGAAGTGCGGTGTCGCTCGACGGCGGGACCGGCGTGCAGATCGGTCTCCACGCCGGGATCGAGGCGGAGATCGACGGAGCGCATGGAGAGGAACTTCTCCTGCGGCCAGCCGTAGTGGCGGATGGCAGCCTGGTTGACGGCGAGGAACTTCCCCGTCTCCGCGTCCTCGACCCACATGGGCTGCGGGCTGTTCTCGAAGAGCACCCGGTAGCGCTGCTCGGAGGCGCGCAGCGCATCGAGCACGCGCACGTGCTGGGTCACCTCGCGGGTCAGGAGGATCGTGGCGGGCTCGCCGTGGTACTGCACGCTGCTGGCGCTCACCTCCAGCACCACCTCGCGCCCGTCGCCGCGCTGGAACATGGTCTCGAAGCGGCGGCCGCGCTCGATGGCCGCTTTCGCCAGCGACGGGTCGGGAAAGAGCCGATCCGACGGTCCCCCCAGGAGCTCGTCGCGCGGAATGGCGTACAACTCGCTGGCGCGCGGATTCGCCTCCAGCACGACACCGGTGCGCGGGTCGAGCACGATGAGCGCCTCGCCCACGCTCTCGAAGAGATCGCGGTATCCGCGCTCCACTTTCCGCAGCATCCGCTCCGCCGGCTTGTGCTCGATGAACCGGCCCAGCTCCGCGCAGGCGTGAGCCACGCCGCGCAGCAGAGGCTCGTCCGGTGGGTCGGCCGCGGGAGAAAAGAACTCCAGCACGGCGAGGGTGTGCTCGTGCGCCACCGCGGGGAAGGCGAACACCGAAGCCGCGCCTTCCTCCGACTGTGGCCGCCACTGCGGCTCGCCGTCGCGCAGGACGACGCTGGCCAGTCCGGTACCGCGCTCGCGCCGCCGCGTCTCGGCGATGTGGCGGAAGCTGATCAGGCGCTCGGGCTTGTCCAGGTGCCAGACGATGCGCGAGGACATTTCGCCGCCCGCGTCCTGGGAGAACTCGACGCGTCCCGCCTGCCAGCCCGTCGCGGCGCAGATGCGCTGCAGCGCCGCCCGCAGCGCATCTTCCAGACACGGCGCGCGCGAGGCCGCCTCGCGCACCGATCGGAGCAGCGCCGGCTCCCGAGCCTGCTGCATAGAACTCCTTCCCCGCCGGGACAATAGCCACCGCTCCGGGGTAGGCAGAAAGGGTATTCGGGTAGGTCGAAGGAGCATCTGCGCGGACCGGGTGTGCGCGGATGTAGTTGGAGGCGATTGCACTCGCGGCAGAGGCGCGAGAACATGCGGTTTCGGGGAGAGAAGGTTCCATCGTGTACGGCCGCCTGCGCCCGCTTCTCCTGGCCGCACTTTGCGCGCAGCCGCTCGGCGCCCAGCCGCGCGAGGTGGAGCCGCCCGCTTTGCAGGAGTGGAGCGCTGCTGAATACCCTTTCCCGGCCCTCTTCCGCGGTATCGAGGCGGACATTCCCTGCGAATTGTCCATCGATGTCAAAGGCGCCGTGGAGCACGCGGACTGCGACCAGAGCGAGGACGCCGGCTACGCGAGGGGCGCGCGCGACACGCTGCGCGAGGCCAGGTTCCGGCCCGCCCGCCTCAACGGGCAGCCCGCGCCGGCGCGGGTGCGGTTCATCTATCGATACCTGGTCAATCGCGAGCGGGCCGGGCCGCATCCGCTCTTCGTTCCCTTCGGCGAGGTGCACGGGCAGGTGCTCGCACAGGGGACTCGCATTTCGATCGCGGGCGCCGACGTGATTGCGCAGGGACTGGGTCTGGTGGCCGCCACTGATGCGCTCGGGCGCTGGTCCATGACCCTGCCGCGCGGGTCTCACGTGCTGGTGATCGTGGCGCCCGATTTCTTCCGCGCGCAGCTGAGAGTGGAGGTCGGTCCCGAGGCGCCAGAGCCCGAAACGATGTACTTGCGCAGGAGCGCAGTGTCCGATCTCTCCATCACCGTCCCCGGCGAGAAGGAGGCGCGGCTTGCGCCCACCAAGGAGTCGATCTCGCACGAGGAGTTGCGCAACGTGCCCGGCTCGAATGGCGACCCGGTGCGGGTCATCGAGAACCTGCCCGGGCTGGCCCGCATTCCCTATACCGGCGGGCAATTGATCGTGCGCGGCGCGCCGGCGGTGGATACCGGCGCTTATATCGACGGGCAAAGGATTCCCATTCTTTACCATCTATTGAACGGCCCCTCGGTATTGGGCGAGGAGATGGTCGACAAGATCGATTTCTACCCCGGCGGCGCGGGCGTCTACTTCGGACGCAATCTCGCCGGCGTGGTGGCGGTGCAGAGCCGGCGCGGCAGCGACGACCGCTGGCACGGCAGCCTCGCCGCGGATCTGCAGAAAAGCGCGGGGTTCCTCCAGGGGCCGGTGAGCGACACGGCGCAGGTCGCATTCGGCGCGCGGCGCAGCTACATCAATCCCGTCGTCAAGCTCACCGCGGATGCCAACCAGGAGCTGACCCTGCCGGTCTATTGGGATTACCAGGGCCGCGTTGATTGGCGGGCGACGCGGCACGATCGCCTCTCCCTGACCTTGTATGGCAGCGACGATTCTTTCGAGCAGGTCGGCGGGGGCCGCGGGTCGGTGCCGCTTGCGCTCGGCCAGCGCATCGGATTCCACCGGGCGCGGTTGTCATGGGAGCGGCGCTTGAACGATGAGCTGTTGGTCACCGTGGCGCCGATGGTCGGATTCGATCTCTCCGATTCCAGTTCCTCGGGCACCGGGGCGGGCGCGTTCTCGCGGCCGCAGAGCCAGCGCGAGCGCACTTTCTCCACCGGCCTGCGCGCCGAGGCCAGCATGCGGCGGGGCGAGGATCTCGAGCTCCGCGCCGGAGTGGATCTGCTGGTGGACCGCGTCTCGTACGATCTCGACATTCTTTACGATCTGCAGCTGCGCAGCGTCGGCGCGCCCAATGCGGAGGAAGCGAAGCTCAACGGCGTCAAGGTCTTTTCCAGCTTCGGCGAATACGCCGAGCTCTCATTCCGCCGCGGCCGACTGCGGCTGGTGCCCGGCCTGCGGCTTGAAGAGATGCACTGGGCCGGCCGCACCTACGCGGTGCTCGATCCCCGGCTCTGGGCGCGCTTCGAGCTCAACGAGCCCACCGCCATCTACGCCTACGCGGGCCTCTATCACCAGGCGCCCACCGCGGAGCAGGTCGATCAGGTGATCGGCAATCCTGGCCTGTTGCCGCAGGCGGCGGAACAGTTCGGCGCCGGGCTCGAGCGCAAGTTCGGCGACCTCTGGTCGATCAAGATCGAGGGATACTTCAGCTTGCGGCGCTCGCTGGTCTTTCCCGCGCAGCCGCACGCAAATGGCGACGGGACTTATGACAATCCCTTGCAATTGAATTCGGGTATCGGGCGGTCTTTGGGCCTGGAGGTGCTGGTGCGGCGCGAATTCACCGAGCGGCTTTACGGCTGGCTCGCGTATACGCTTTCGCGCTCGCGGGAATTGCCCGGGCCCGGACAGCCATGGCGGCCCACGGCTTTCGATCAGCCACATATCCTCACTTTTCTCGTCGGCTGGCGGCCCTCGCCCTACGTGGAATTCGCAACCCGGGTGCGCATCGCGACCGGCAATCCATTGGCGGAGTCTACCGGCGCGGCGACTTTCAACGCCGACAGCGGCAACTACGTTCCCACGCTCCTGCCTTTCGGCTCGACGCGGCTGCCGACGTTTCTCCAGATCGATTTCGAGATCAACAATATCTGGGTGGGCGATTACGGGCGATTGCAGCTCTATCTCGATTTCCAGAACATTCTCGGCAGGCGCAATCCCGAGGCATTGATCTACGACTTCCGTTTTCAGGAATCGGATACCGTGCACGGGCTGCCGTTTCTCGCCTCGGTGGGCGCGAAGGTGTCGTTTTGAAGGGGGCGCTGCTCCTCTGCGCGACGGCGGCGTGCACGTCGTTCTACGACCCGTGCTTCCAGCCGGCGAGCCTGGTCCATGATCTGCGCGTGCTGGCGGTGAGCGCCGAACCGCCCGAGGTCCTCTACGATCCGGGCACTTTCGCCGCTCCGCAGGTGCGGGTGCGCGCGCTGGCGGTGGACCCGGGATCGCCCTTCGACACCAGGCAGGTCGCGGTGCGCGCGTGCGTGCCTACTTCGGATGGGCGCTGCCCGGCGGACCAGCCGTGGGGAGCGAGCAAGGCGGGGACCGAAGCGGAGCCGGCGGAGATTGCCCTGCAGATCACGCCGGAGCAGATCCGCGCCGCGCTCGAGGCGGATCCTCTCGCGGGCTATGGCGGGGTGCGCGTCCAGCTGGAGGTGCTGGCGCGCAATGACACCCTGTCAGTCACCGCGTCCAAGTTGCTGGTGCTCAATCCTGCCGCCCCGGGTTACGTGCCCAACCACGGCTTTTCGGTGACCGGCTTCGCGACCGCGGACGGTGGCATCTACTCCGACGGGGGATTTCTCGAGCTGCCGGTGGGGGAGACGGTGGGCCTCCGGCCGCTGCTCGCGCCTGCGCCGGGGCTGAGCGATCCCGCGGAGACGTATGAAGTGACCGATCTCGCCGGGCGCAAGGTGCAGTTGCGCGAGCGCATCAGCTACGCGTTCTTCACTCTGCCTCACGCCCAGTACGGCCCGCTTGGCAATCCCGTCCCGGGCAGCGACATCGCCGACGAGCCGGGGCCTGGCGACCCGCAGCCCGACCGCGGGCTCGTCAGCCTGACCGCGCTGGCGCCGGCGAGCGGGCGCATCTGGGTGGTGGCGCGCGACGGCCGCGGCGCCGAGGCGTGGGCCAGCATCGCCGTGAACATGCCCGACAGGCGCAACTGCTCGGTCGACTTCCACTGCCCCACGCTGGACCTCGGCTGCCAGTAG